>Ga0206875_1010_pt1 | contig 72904 bp, 64 predicted proteins | sample Alteio_BWOrgCont_9_FD_152616 | JGI IMG/M metagenome (GOLD analysis project Ga0206875, IMG submission 152616) | Enriched cells from forest soil in Barre Woods Harvard Forest LTER site, Petersham, Massachusetts, United States -... | ecosystem: Environmental > Terrestrial > Soil > Temperate forest > O... | reverse complement strand
CGCATTTCAAAAGACAGAAGAAATTTAATTATTGAAAAGGCTAATGGAAAAGATAAAGGCGAGGTGTTTATTATTGATGCTACAGATGATGAATTCAACTGTGATGCTATAAGTATGAAACTTTCAATAAGAGAAATGCCTTCAAATTACAAGCCCTTTAACCCTTCTTCAGTGGCAAGTCTTGATTATAATAAGCTTAAATTTCCACTCAGGATAAGGAAATGGGTAAAAGGGGATAAGTTTTACCCTTTGGGGATGAAAAAGCCCAAAAAAATCAGCGATTTTCTGATAGATACTAAGGTCTCACTATCTGATAAAGATGAGGTGTATGTAATGCTTTCGGGTGATGAAATAGCTTGGGTAATTGGTTATAGAATAGATGATCGTTTTAAAATTGTTCCTGCAACAAAAAAATTGTACATTTGTAATATTGTAAATAACGAATAAGATATGGATGCGATTAAAAAACCTGTGAATATTGAGAAGGAAATGGTGGCCGGGCTTCATTTTCCTGATGACGAAGTGCTTTTGTCAGCGGAAGATGTTCAAAGGCGTACGTACGAACTTGAAAGAGCAAGCCAGCTTGGCAATGGCGATCATATAAAGATTAAGATAATATTTGAAGATACTGACGGTGTAAAACAGGTTGAAACTACTGTTTGGGCTGTTACCAAAGAAAGAGTGGTGCTAAAACATGGCATTACTATTCCAATCAAGCGCATACACGAAATCAGGCTGTAATAAAGTATGAAGAAGGTTAACCTGAAAGGCCTTTCCTTATTCGTATTTATAATTGCTGTGTTTTCTTTGTCAGCGCAGATACGTAACCCTATTTCCTGGAAGTTTTCTCAAAAGCAGCTTAATGATTCGGAGTACGTATTAAGCATTGGAGCTGATATTCCTAAGGGCTGGCATATTTTTTCTCAGTATGAGAAGAGCTCTATACCAACCTCATTTACTTTTTCCGCGTCATCTGATTATGCTTTAAAAGGCAGTGTGCACGAAGACAAGCCCATTGCCAAGTATGATGCAGTAATAAAAGATACGGCTAAATATTATTTAAATCAGGCTGTATTTAGCCAAACTATTGCAATTCATAATCCTGACGGATTTGGCATAAACATTAAAGTAGCATATCAAACCTGCAATGACTCCATGTGTCTTCCTCCTAAAGAAGTGGAATATACCTATGCTATCCCGGAAATGACAAAATCGTACTGGAGTATATTTTTTGCCGGTATAGGCGCCGGCTTGCTTGCTTTACTTACACCATGTGTTTTCCCAATGGTTCCTCTTACTGTCAGTTTCTTTATTAAAAGGAGTTCTAAACGCAAGAAAGGTGTGCGCGATGCCGTGTTATATAGCCTTAATATTATTCTTATTTATGTTCTTTTAGGGGTAATAATAACAGCTCTGTTTGGGAAAGATGCCTTGAATGCCCTTGCCAGCAATGGATGGGTAAACCTTATCTTTTTCATCATCTTCGTAATATTTGGTTTTTCTTTTCTGGGCGCATTTGAAATTACCCTTCCTTCATCGTGGTCAACCAAGCTTGATGCAGCATCAGAACGAGGTGGTATTAGCGGCATATTTTTTATGGCTCTTACACTATGTATTGTTTCGTTTTCATGCACAGGGCCAGTATTAGGTAACTTAATTACACTGGCTGCCCGTAATGGTGCATACTGGAACCTGACCATTGGTTTATTAGGGTTTTCGCTGGCACTGTCTATTCCATTTGCCCTGTTTGCCATATTCCCGTCATGGCTGGCCGGATTACCAAAGTCTGGTGGTTGGATGAACAGCATAAAAGTTGTGTTTGGTTTATTTGAATTGGCATTTGCACTAAAGTTCCTTTCTGTAACAGATTTAGTTGGTCTTCATATAAAATGGGCCCATTTACATATTGACGGCCCTATGGGACTGCTTCGCAGGGAGATTTTCCTGGTTTTATGGATTGTTATTTTCGCGATCCTGGGCTTCTACTTACTTGGTAAGATCAAGTTCCATCATGATTCAGATTTGCAGTATGTAAGTGTTTTCAGACTCATGGTTGCAATTCTTGCGTTTGCATTTTCACTATATCTTATACCCGGAATTTTCGGCGCGCCGCTTAAATTAATTAGCGGGTTCCCGCCTCCTGCACAGTATAATGAAGGCTGGAAACTTGGCGGAGGCAATAGCTCAGGGGCACAAGTCCAATCAACTAATGCTAATAATGCAGAAGCTCCGCATCCGAAGATTGGCCCTAAAATTGGTTGTCCGCTCGATTTAAATTGCTTTCACGATTATAATGAAGCATTAGCATACTCAAAGCAGGTAAATAAACCAGTAATGATAGACTTTACCGGGTTTGCTTGCACTAATTGCAGGCGGATGGAGGAGAATGTATGGTCCGACCCCAAAGTATTATCTCTTATAAGTAACGATTATGTTCTTGTTTCGCTTTATGTTGATGATCCTACTGAGTTGCCCGATTCTATGCATTTTATTTCGAGTGTAACAAAAGATAAGATTGAAACCTACGGACAGAAATGGAGCGATTTTGAGGCTGTACAGTTTAAAATAAATTCACAACCTTATTATGCATTGGTCGATCAGGATGGAAAGACGCTTGTTTCTCCCCGTGGCTATACAGCTGACATTGACCAGTATATTAAGTTTTTAACGGATGGGAAGAATAATTTTCACCCGGCATCTTTTGGCAAAACTCCTTCAGTAAGTATTCCATAAGTTTATGAAGGAAAGCATAAAGCAGTTATGGGAAAAGCATCCTTTAGCATTAATAATGCTAAGCGCTATTTTCATTCGTCTTGTAGCAGTAATTTTCTCAAAGGGGTTTGGATTTCATGACGACCATTTTTTAGTTATTGAGCCAGCCCAATCGTGGATTGAAGGGTATGATTATAACAACTGGCTGCCCAAGAATAGTGGCAAGGGATATGTACCTGAAGGCCCCAGCTTGTTTTACCCTGGTTTACATTATGTGATATTACAATGCTTCAGGTGGATGGGTATAACCGATCCGCAGACTAAAATGTATCTTATAAGAGCATTACATGCACTGTATTCATTGATTATTGTAGTGTATGGTTATAAAATAGCTAAACAATGCGCTGGCGAAAAGGTGGCTAAACAAGTCGGGCTTTTGTTGGCTGTATATTGGTTTTTACCTATGATGTCTGTACGCAACCTGGTTGAAATGGTGTGTATTCCGCCACTAATGATCGCAACCTGGTTAATGATCAATCCGGAAAGTAATCAGAAAGCACGTACTTATTTTTGGGTGGGGGTACTTTGTGCCATAGCCTGCAATGTGAGATTTCAATCGGCTTTATTTGTAGGTGGTATTGGCCTGGTAATGTTATTTAGCCGTAAATGGAAATATACATTATTGATATCGCTTGGCTTTATTCTTGTTTTCTCTTTATTCCAGGGTGGTATGGATATGATCATATGGCATCACCCTTTTGCGGAGTTTACAGAATATATACAATACAATATTGCAAATGCTACTAATTACATAATAGGCCCATGGTATAACTATATTCTTTTAGTTGGAGGCATGTTATTGCCACCCATAGGTTTGTTCTTCTTATTTGGGTTTGTTCGTTCCTGGAAAAAGTACCCGTTATTGTTTTGGCCAAGTTTTATATTCTTTGCTTTTCACTCATTCTTTCCGAATAAGCAAGAAAGGTTTATTTTGCCTGTTGTGCCCTTTGTTATAGTTCTTGGCTGTATTGGATGGCATGAATTTGTAGCAACTTCGAAGTACTGGGAGAACCATAAAAAACTACTTAAAGGTTGCTGGACATTCTTCTGGGTGATAAATCTTATTCTTTTACCTTTTATCTCAACGACCTATACCAAAAAGAACAGGGTAGAAGCCATGACATACCTCGGCCATCAAAAGGACTTACAGGGCCTTATGATAGAGGAAACAATACATGATGATTGCATTCAGCCTGCCCATTTTTATATTGGCAGATTTAACGTGAATATTATAAACGTTAATGCCCAGCATAGCCTGTATCATGCATATGAATTATACAAAAATGATCCGGACAGGCAAAGACATCCTAACTATGTTGTGTTTTTTGGTAAAGAAAAAATTGAACAGCGTGTAGCTTATTTTAAACAGATGTATCCTAATGCTACTTGTGAAACTATTATTGAACCAAGTTTTATAGATAAAGTAATGACTTTCCTGAACCCTGTTAATAAGAACCAGACTACCTACATCTATAAGTTTGACGACAGGATCGTTCAGATGCCTGCCGACACCAACGCTAAAGCAGCTTTAGGCCATTGATGTTACATTCTTCCGGAAAAGCCGGAATGCCAAGGTAGAAAGAACTGTTCCGAATAATAAAAGTACTCCAACCTTTTTCAGGAATTCAATATCTGTAATAGGTAATTGCCTCCAGAATATATCAAAGAAACCCTGTATAGACCAGTAATTGATTGAAATATGCCCTACTGTTTGCATCCAGGTTGGCATAAGAAAAGATGGTACCATACTGCCCCCAATTACCGACATACTCAGTATAGCAAGCGTGCTTAAGCTCTGCAATTGGTCACGGCTTTTTACCACTGAAGCCAGGAACATGCCGAAGCCTGAGCATGCAAAAGCTGTAGCAGTGATCAGTAACAATACCGAAGCTATTTTAGGCCATAATATCAGCCCGAAGACGCTGGAGGAAAAAGTAAACATGATAAGGAGTTGTATAACAGCAAATATTATTGACGATAACATTTTACCCGTTAAAATATCGGTAGCTTTTAAAGGGGAATAAAGCAATCTTTTTAATGTACCGTTTTCTTTTTCCTCCAATAATCTACCGCCCATAGCGGTAAGGCTGAATAAAAGCATCATTACGGCTGTGCCTGAAACAGCCTGTACAATTCCGGCATTATCTTGTTCAATTGTAACAGGGCTGCTCTGAATTTTCATAATGTTTCCCTGCAAGTCATCCATATCTTTTGAACTCGACTCTATGCCTTTCTTTGCCTGTAGCATGGCGAAAGTGCGGCTTTCATCGTCCATACCGGCAAACTGCTTTTCGCTGTTTTTCATTACCATTTTTTCTCTCATCATTTTGCCAACACTGCCATACAGGCTTTGCATAAGATACTGCTGCATCATTTGCATTTGCACTGATTGTGCTGCGTCATATTTCATTTCCCATGGAAGTGATTTTAATGCATTTACAGAATCAGCGAAACCTTTATGTAAGATCAATACTCCAGGGTATTTACCGGTCTTTACAAGCCTTATGGCTGAGTCAGTAGTCGTGGTATACATTTCTATTGCCTTAACCGAATCAACACCGGCAACTACTTTTTGGCTTATGCTTGTTTTATCTTCATCACAAACCAATAATTGTGCTTTTTTATCTCCTGCCTTATTCATACCACCAAAGGCAAGTGAAAAAACGGAAATAAGTATAATAGGCATTAATAGACCGAGCATCATGGCGCGGCGGTCTTTTACCAGGGCTCTGAGTTCTTTCTTTAATATGTTAAACATGGTTGTATGTTTTTAATCTCTTAATTGTTTACCGGTCATTTTAAGGAACACACTTTCAAGGTTTGCCTTTTGTATATCAATACGGGTTATTTCATAACCGGCATCGGTGCATGTTGTTACTATTCGTGTAAGGTCCTTTTTTGAATCTTCTGAAAGTATAGAGAGTCTGTTCTCATGCACAGATACAGTTGTTTTCAACTTTTCTGCCAGCATTTTCTCATCTGGAGTTTGTGTGCAATCTACAATTATCATGTCGTTCACCTCGCTCTGCTTCTTCAGTTCGTCAAGTGTACCTTGTGCAATAATTAGCCCATTATCTATAATGCCTATACGGTCGCAAAGTTTTTCAGCTTCTTCCATATAGTGGGTGGTATATATAATGGTCATACCTTCTTTATTAAGCTGCTGTATTAATTCAAAAATAAGGTTTCGGCTTTGCGGATCAACACCAACAGTAGGTTCATCGAGTAAAAGCACTTTTGGTGAGTGGAGTAGGGCACAGGCTATATTTATCCTGCGTTTCATGCCACCCGAATAATCTTTTACAAGGTCCTTTCTGCGGTCAAATAAACCAACCCATTTTAATAATTGTTCTGCTTTGTCGTTTAATGCTTTTCCCTTTACTCCATATATGCTACCCCAGAATAAAATGTTTTCCCATGCGGTAAATTTCTCATATAGTGCTATTTCCTGTGGTACTATTCCCAGCATGCTTTTTACTTCACCATTGGCTTTTGCTACATCAATGCCGCCAATAGTTATTTGCCCGGCATTAGGAGGGAATAACATGCTGAGCATATTAATAGTAGTGCTTTTACCGGCACCGTTCGGGCCAAGCAAGCCAAAACACTCACCATCTTTTATCGAAAAACTGATGCCACGCACTGCCTGCGTTTTGCCATAGCTTTTTGTAATGTTTTTAACTTCTATCATGGTTTGTAAACTACTGAGTTTTCATTAAAGGGTTCCTGACCTTTCAGGCAAAGATATACATTGGCCAATGTCACAACATCTGTACAGCAATACTTAACAATGCTCTCCAAATCATGCTTCTGCCAATATGTTGTTCCTACTTTGCTGCCATCGAGCTGCTGTTTTGGGCTCGGTAATCCAAAAATGTGTGCTAAAAGATTCAAGGATGTAAATGCTTTATAATCTCCGAATTTCCATAGTTCTAATGTATCTATTAAAGATACTTCCCATGGTTTTTTACCCGAGTTATCAAGAATATTAGGGATAGTTACTTTGTTGATGAGCATTCTCCGGGCGATATAAGGGTAGTCGAATTCCTTGCCATTATGGGCGCATAACTGTATGTTCGGTGCATTGCGATGCTGTATGAATTTTTCAAGAAAAGAGGAAAATTCTATTAACAGTTTCTTTTCATCATCTCCGCTGAATGATCGGAGTTGAAAAGTGTCCTTCTCAAAAAAGCCTACAACTATGCAAATTATCTTGCCGAATTCTGCATACAACCCTGCCCTGCCATACGATTCAGGTATGGTTTCATTCTCTTTTAGCAAGCGTTGCCGAGTTATCTTTTCTTCCCATAATTGTTGCGCAGGTGCAGACACATCACTAAAATCGGGAAATTGTGGAGTGGTTTCAATATCCAAAAAGAGTATGTTTTCTCTTGAACTAACAGCCATAGGTATCAATTTCTGGCCGCAAGATAGAAAAAGTGTTTGTACCTAAGTTTTTATGACTTAAATATTAAGTTCCATGCTTGCATCGGGGTACTTTACCGTAAGTCCTTTATAATTAAGAGCAAGCATGATGAAGTTTGCCAATAAGAATAACACGCAGATTAAAAGCGCCCAGGTAACATTGTCCTCTTGTGAGAAAAAGGCTAGAGAGAATATCATGGCAAGCCCAATGCGGCAAACCGTCCCGAGCATAAAAAGCACACTATTTACCCGCCCAATCAGGTTATTAGGCACATGGTGGAATAAATAGGTTATACGCAAAACCCTGGCACCTGCATTGGTTATACCTAACATGAATGAGAACGCAAAGTATATAGCATTGCTGGTTGAAAGGGCGCATATAGTAAGCGTTACCCAGGTAATACTTATAAGTATTAAAATAGCTTTTACTGTGTTTACTCCTCTGAATATTCGTCTTACCCAGACACCTGCAAGCAGTGCCCCAATGGCGTAGTAAACATCTGTTAAGGCATAGATGGTTACATTGCTGTGTAGGTGATTTACTATATAAATAGGCACAAGGGTATTAAAGTGTAATAGTAAAAACACAAAAATTGAAAGTGAGCTAAGGCCGAATATTAAAACCAATGGATGAGATTTTAAAAATGCATTACCCGTTTTAAACCTTTCCCAAACCGTACCATCAACCTTATTTTTCTCAGTATGCGGAGTATATTTTACCATGGCAATTAATGCAATGGCGACAAAATAGGTCAGGCCATCAACCATAAAAATGCGGCTAAGGCTCCATTGGGCAATATGAAGACTTATGGGAATAGTCAAACTACCTATATGAATAGCATTTACATCTATACCCTGCAGTAATATAGCTCCAACACCGCCCGAGGCTATAGTCATGGCTTGTGATTGTATCTCAAGCAATGAATTTACCTTTCCATACCGGCTAGGTTCGCTCACTTCTTGTGCAAATGCGTAAAGCGCAGGATAGTAAATAGTATTGATATATGCAGTGGCCATAAATACTATTACAACTACATAGGTAGGTACGCCGGTATCGTATAAAAAGCCGGTAAGCGATGCCCCGCAAAGTATTATACCACCAACAACCGAAAAGAAAAGGAATATGCTTTTCCGGGCATATTTATCTATTAATGTACCTGAATATAGGCCCCAGAATACGCTGCCTATAAGCGTAAACATATACATAAGGGTAAGTTTTTCCGGTGAATGAAGAATGCTTACAAAATACCATGGAATAGCCAGCATACTTATGCCCTGGGCAAAGCCTGATATAATATTGCTTACAATAAGAAGGTTTAATGGCCTTGAAGAGCGCATAAACTTAGATCGGTATTTTATAAAACAAATCAGGCTCCCTCATAATGAGGAAGCCTGACTAAGTTTCTTTATTATGAAAAAGTACTATCCCCTTGAATGGTACTGTTGAATGTTTTGTTGCGGGTTAGCGCGTGAGTCTTTATAGGCTGCGCAACTTTCAGAAGATTTACACGCCGCAAGGAACGAAATGGCCAATATTGCCAAAACAACTAGAGGTGATAAGGTCTTTTTCATCAGGAGTATAATTATGAATTCTTAAATACGTGTTTATTGGTGCAAATGTATACGAATATTTTGAATTTCGGAAAAATATTTTACCCTTTCTTATTCACAATCACTACCAAATAGGGTTCAATCCCTTTACTATTCTGCTGAGCGGTATATATCATTATTTACAATTCCTACCACTTTTCCCTTCAGTTTTTTACCTGAAAACGGAGTATTCTTCGATGCTGATGCTATCTGCTTTTCTTCGAATACCCACTCTTCATTCGGGTTGAAGAAGGTCAGGTTAGCATTTTCGCCTTCTTTTATAGTTGGCACTGCTAAGCCCAGTATCTTTCTTGGGTTAATGGCTATCTTTTCTATTATTTGTTCGGTGCTAAGTTCACTGTGCATATTAACTATAGGGTATAAGGTCTGTATACCTATCATACCAGGAGATGCAAGGTCGAATTCTACTTTCTTACTTTCTTCGTCTTCTGGCCTGTGGTCCGAGCATATTACTTCTATAACACCTTCTGCCAGTGCTTTTTTAAGCGCTTTTATATCTTCTTTACCACGTAATGGAGGGCTTACTTTATAATTGGTATCAAATCCAAGTACTTCTGAGTCATCAAGGCAAAGGTTATATCCGTTAACCGATACGGTAACGTTTGTACCTTGTTTTCGAGCGCTTTTTATAAGCGATATGCTTCCGGCTACCGATATAGAGTTGATGTGTATTCTTGCATCGGTATGTTGCGCTAGGAATAGGTCGCGCACCACCATTATTTCTTCTGCAATCCTGGGTTCACCTTTCATTCCTGTCGATACACTGTATTTGCCCTCGTTTACATCGCTTCCGGTTGCAAGGGTTTTATCATTACACCTGCTCATAATTAGCCCATTAAAGCTTTTGGCATAGAGTAGAGCCCTATGCATCAGGCCCGCATTCATTACAGGATAAATATCATCGGAGAAGGCTACTGCACCCGACATTTTCATGTCATATAGTTCTGCAAGGTCTTTCCCTTCCAATTTATAAGATATGGCTCCCACAGGGTGTATGTCCACAATCTGTCCTTTCGATTTACCTGTGATATATTCTACCTGTGATTTTGAATGTACTGTTGGGTTTGTAGAGGGCATAACCGCTACGCCTGTAAATCCGCCTTTAATTGCCGCTTTAATGCCAGTTGTAATGCTCTCTTTATGCTCAAAGCCCGGGTCGCAAAAGTTAACCTGCATATCAAACCATCCTGGTGAAGCATGGAGGTCATTTCCATTGATGACTTTCTTAATACCTCCTGCAGGTATGCTTTTCTTTATTTCTGTAATCTTGCCATTTTCTATCAATATATCCATTGTTTTGCCATTGTGTGGCGAAGCAGGGTCGATAATTTTTGCTGATTGTACAAGCAGATTCATAGTTGGTGTATTATGTTGTTAATCTTTCCATAAACGTAATAGGGCCTCTTCGGCTGCCAAAAATAATAAAGCTAATAGCAGGCAGTATTTCCAGTAATATTTCCCCCGGTTAACTTCAGTTAGTAAAGATGGGAGGGAAGCATTGGTAACCGACATTACTGCAAAGTTCTTTACTCCGGCTTTCGAGCATAAGGTTTCTATATCCGCAGCTGCAAGGCATCGCAGGTCGGATTCGCGGCGATTATAGTTGAAGGAAATGCCTGATGCAAGGCTATCCCCTGCCATAAGTTTAAAGTTACCCGATTGAAATAATTGGCTGTGAAGGAAAAGGAAAACATTATCGTTTATAATTCTCTTTTCCGGCAGTATGGAAAGTGTGTCTTTATCACCCTGTATTTTAAAGAAAACATTTTGTGGCAGGTTTATATTAGGGGCTTCTATGGGTTGAGCATCTCCAAGAGTATAATATAGTTGAGGGTTACTGCTGCTATATAAGCCTATGTTATACATGGTTGGTACAAAAATGGCATGTTGCTGAAAATTGCTGAAGTTATTGTTCATGGCTACTGAAAGCAGGTATACATTCCCTTTGTTGTAATGGAATTCATCCAGGAAGTCATCACCATTTTCAAGTTTCATCAAATTTTCTGAAAGTGATTTCGTGGTGTGCGATATGCTGTAGTGCTTACTTACCAATGGCAGGTCCATATTAGGATGCTGCTTCTTCTCAAACACATCAGAATAGATATTACTTTCATAATTCAGTTTGTCAACCTTCAGATGAGTTGTATCAAGCCTTTCGTAGTATGAGCAATTTATCGAGGATAGAAAGTCTCTATAAGAATTCATATCTAAACCCGATGCTGGAGGAATTACGAGCAAATTACCTCCCAGCGATATATATTTGCTTAGTTCATTACCCATACCCGATGTTATTGAGCCTATGTTATCAAGGATTATCAGGCGATAATTGGGTAGAGTAGCATAATCGAGGTGGCTTGCTATTGCTTCATTAAAAATGAATAGTGAATCTTTGCCATAAAGTGAATGCAGGTAAGCATTCTTTCGGGTGCTATCAGGGTGTAGCCAAAGCATGGGTATGCTTGATGAAAGTTTGAAAGAGAAGAATAGCTTATCGTCAAAGTTTATCGGATAGTCATTTATTTTTAGCTCGCCCTGCTGTATTTTCTTTTTATCCGGGATAAAGGACATGGATACCGTCGTACTTCCCATCGCATCTATATTATAGCTTCCGACAGCTTTTTCTTCACCATTTAGTAAAAGTTTTATTGGCCCATTGGTAACCTGTGCTGTTGAATAATTACTGAGCTTAACCATTAACTGTTCGGCTTTGCCGGGTACATGTATAGGCGATGTGAACCAGCAGGTATCAATAGAAACATTGTTTTTTGTTTCCGCTACTTCGGGTATTAAATCGGTTGTTATGTCAGGGTTTGAGTGGAAGTTGGATATATCTGACGCTGATTTCTGGAAGTCGGATATAATAAATGCCTCTTTTACCGGGCAGCCACTGTGTATTATGTTTTCCTGCTGGCGCTGCATAATTTCAGGCAGCATGCGTGAATTAGGAGATGTTTTTAGCCCTTTTAATTCTTCCAGGAACTCATCTTTGTTCAGCCACCTTTCCTGTGCTTCATCGAAGTCCTCAGATATAAGCTGGACCTTATCAGCCGCATTAAGCGATTGGGCAATCTGCTCTGCTTTACTCTTCGCATCTTCTAATAGTGTGCCGTTTTGATTCACGGCATTCATGCTAAAAGAGTTGTCAATAAAGATACTTACCGCTTTTACTCCTGCTGTTGTATTGCCCTGTTTATTGGGTATATATGGTTGGGAAAATGCGAAGACAAGAAAAGCCAGTACGAGCATGCGGCAGAGCAATACCAGCCAGTGTTTTAACCTCGAACGTGAGCGTGATTCCTGTACTACTTCCTGCAAAAACCTTACATTGGAGAAGTATAGTTTTTTATATCTCCTGAAATTGAAAAGGTGGATTGCTATTGGAATGCTTAAAGCTGAGAGTGCGTAAAGGAATGATGGGAAGAGGAAATTCATCAAAGTTCAAAGATAACATTTTGTAATCAATAATACCTTGCTTATTATAGGTTTATAACTTTGGTATATTTGCTCATCATAGGGAACTATTGATTTTTCCTTGCCTATATTAGAAATGAAGAAAGCTATAATTATCGGGGGTGGGCCGGCAGGATTGACTGCTGCGCTTGAGTTTTTAAGGAAAACCGGCATAAAACCTGTCGTAATAGAGCAAAGCAAATATTGGGGCGGCATTACCCGTACTGTTAACTATAAAGGCAACATGGTTGATATAGGCGGGCACAGATTTTTTTCAAAGTCAGATATAATTATGGATTGGTGGCAAAGCATTTTGCCTATTCAACAGGAAGCGGGAAAAGTTAAAATATCGTACCAGAATAAGCAAAAGGAAATTATAAACTCTAATACTAATATTGTTGATAATGAAAAGGTAATGTTGGTGAGGAAAAGGAAGTCGCGGATATATTACATGAAAACCTTTTTCGATTACCCTATTTCTTTAAGTTATGATACTATTTCAAAATTAGGTTTCGGGCGCACCTTTGTTTTGGGGTTAAGCTATATGAAAAGCAGGCTTTTTTCAATAAAGCCTGAAGAAAATCTTGAGGATTTTTTCATTAATCGTTTTGGGAAGAAGCTTTACGAAACTTTTTTTAAAGAATATACAGAGAAAGTTTGGGGTATTCCCTGCAATAAAATTAGTGCTGAATGGGGTGCACAGAGGATAAAAGGACTATCAATATCCAAAGCAATATTACATATTTTAAAGAAAGCGCTTACAGGTAAATCAAAGAATAAAGACATATCACAAAAAGATACAGAAACTTCATTAATAGAGTATTTTCTCTACCCTAAATACGGAGCAGGGCAAATGTGGGAAGAAGTAGCAGATATTGTAAAAAAGGAGGGGGGCGAATTATATCAAAATATTAAAGTCATAGGAATTGAGATTGATGGCAAAAAAATACAGAAGGTTAAAGCAAAGAACATAGATACCGGTGAGATTGTTGACTTTAGTGGTGATTACTTTATTTCTACTATGCCTGTTCAGGAACTGATAAATTCATTCAATACTAATGTTCCTGCTAATGTGAAAGAAATTAGTGACGGATTACTTTATCGGGATTTTATTACGGTTGGTATATTGGTTAAAAAATTACTTGTAGGGGATATATTGGATAACTGGATTTATATACAAGAACCCGGAGTGAAAATAGGCCGGTTACAGATATTTAATAACTGGAGCCCTTATATGGTTAATGATGCTAATACTTATTGGATTGGGGCCGAGTATTTTTGTAATGAAGGAGATACCATAAATAATATGTCTGATAGAGAGATGTCGACTCTTGCTGTTAATGAATTGTCTGAAATTGGCATGATTGATAAGGCTGATTTTTTAGATTCGATTGTGATAAGAATGCCTAAAACGTACCCGGCCTATTTTGGTACTTATTCCCGATTTTCTGAATTAAGAGAATATTTGGATGGCTATGAAAATTTGTTTTTAGTTGGTAGAAATGGAATGCATAAATATAATAACCAGGACCATTCAATGCTTACAGCTATAACAGCAGTAGATAATATTAAAAATAACGTGCCTTCAAGAAATAATATTTGGGAGATAAACACGGAAGATGAATATAATGAGTCGAGGTGAAATTATTGGTAACGCCGGATGAATAAAAGGTATAATATAATTCGTAGCCTGGCTTTATCGGCACTTTTTACCTTCATCTTTTTTATTGTTACACAGAAGGTTTACCGCTTACCTTTCTCTTATGGGGACGATCATCCAATAGCGGCTATGTTGCATCCTGAAAAGGTATCGAACGCATATAAAGCAGCATTTTATGGACATGAAACTGACCTGAAAGGTTTTATTTTAAGCGATATTCATATTGGCCGTTTTAGGCCCCTGAGTCGCAGTTACGATAAGTTGCTTTGTATAATATGCGGTAACAACACGCATCTTTTCCGTTTATCAAATCTTGTAATATTGTTCTTGTCGGTTTTTTTTCTGCTTTGCATATTTACATGTTTTGAGGTTGATTGGATCTCAGCATTGATTGTACTAGCCGTTTATGTCTTTGGCAGAAATAACGAAACGTGGTGGACACTTATCCCTCCTCCTCAAAATATTGGGGAGATGTTTTTACTTGCCGGAATGTATGTATGGCTGCGATACAGAAAGAAAAGGATAACAGGGTTTTATATTTTGCCGGCACTCCTTTTCTTCCTTGCTTGCATAAGTAAAGAGAGTTTTATTTTCTGTATACCTGTTCTGCTAATTACCGATTACTTTTTCTTTAACCCAAACAAGAGTTTATTTGCAAAAGAGTATTTGCTTTCAAGCCTTGCTTATGCCATTCCCTTTGCCTGTTTGCTTGCTGTAGTCCTGCATATTAAAAAAATATATTCTTATTCTTACCCTGAATCTGTATTGTCAATAGCAGGTTACAATACTTTTCAGTTTATAGGTGCCGCGGGATTTTTCCTGGCACCTTTAGTCTTATTGGCAATGAAAAGAAAAACTCTTGAGGCAAGATTTCTTGTAAAGCTCTTTTTTTTGTTTATTATTTGGGGCATTATACAACTTATTTTGCTTAAAGGAATAAAGCTCGATGACCAACATCACTACTTAATCCCATGGCTTATTTACCCATTAATATTAACTGCAATTGCGTTAAGCGAGATAAGGGGCATGTCAAGTAAATGGTTTACGACTATGCTGGTGGTTTATGGTATAGCAACTCTGTTGTTTGTGAAGAATACCTACGCCAATACATCTTCATATACTGCGCAATTGCAAGCCTATTATAATATGATAGATACCATTAAAAAAGATACAGCCACTTCTTCGGTTGTTTATTTGGGTGATAATGCCTGCGAAGGGGACTGGATAAATGGTACAAGGGTTATAATGGATAATAAGGGGATTAAAAAAAGACTCTATTTTGCTACTACTGCAAGCTGTATTCCGGAATGGGAAATGGAATACGCTGCACATTCCCCGCAAAATGCGTTTAAGCACATGCCGCTAGACAGTGTTTTTTATCCTGATGGTAAATGGATAATATTTGTTGAAAACCCAGCCAAAAATGGAATTGTTAATGACAATATAGTATTCTATAAAAGGAAGGACTCGAGCTTTGTGAAGATAAATGGTAAAGAGCAATATATTTCAGGTAGGTATCAATATTTTTCAGTCCCTTACCCGGGCCGCTCAATTGGCGATATGCTGAAGGGTAATTTTAATGCGGAGAACCGAAAAGGCTTTTATGGTATAAAGTTGTACGATTTAAGAATGGAGATCGAAGAAGAAAGATTCCTGCACCATGATGGAGGTTGTTAACCTTTGAAAGCCTCAGCATATTGCTGCAACAAAGGGAAAAATTCTCTGAAATCCTTCTCATATAAAGCAAAATCTTTCTCTAATTCATTAACTGCTTCATCCATTGGCGAGTAATACTTCATTCTTTCCGATAATCCCTTTAATGCTCGGCGTAACCCTTCTTTCTTAGCATAAGATACAAGCCAGTTGTATTTACTCATGTATGTCAATATGATTTTACTCTTTTCAGGCATATCGGTTTGATAAGAGCGAAGTATGGTGTAGGCTTCCTCAGCAAAAATGTCAAGGCTCTTGGTTGAATATTCTTTCCAATATAAAGCTAAGAAGTGGTCGTAGAACATATCAGTAATAACACCGGAGAACTTACCGTAGGTGGGAGCAAGGCGGTGTACTGTTTGCCTGTAAACAGGATGAGTATCTGAAAAAAAATCAATAGAGCGGTGCATTTGAATGCCTTTTGCAATGCGTTCGGAATAGTTGTTGAATGCTGAACCTTTTACTGAGTCGGCAATAAAATTACCTACAATCAAACCTTCATCTTCTCCTGCCAAATATAAATGCGCAAGGAAGTTCATGGTATTTAGTTAAGGGTAGGATCTTCTGGGAAATCAGCTACGACAGAGTATTTTCCACCTTTGCCTTTCAAAATCTCTTTCCAAAGGTTTTTGCTTGTGGCCTTAAAATGGTCAGTTGTACCGGGTATTACTATCCATGAATTATCTTTCAGTTCTTTCTTTAATTGCCCTGCTGACCACCCCGAATATCCTACAAAGAAACGGATGTCCTTGGGGGTTATCTTTTTAATATCAATAAGGTTCTTTAGGGTTTCATAATTGCCACCCATGTAAACACCGGGCATAATTTCAATACTGTCTTCTAATAACTTGGGCTTGGTATGCAGATAATATAACTGGTCGGAGTTTACAGGCCCGCCATAATACATTTCGTCATCAAACTCCGGGAAGTTATCAATAGCCTGGCTCGGTGTAACATTCAATTTACGATTAATGATAAAGCCCATGGTGCCTTTATCGTTATGTTCGGCTAATAATATTACTGCACGCCTGAATTCAGGACTGTCCATAAAGGGCTCAGCCAGTAGCAATGTTCCTTTTTCAGGTTTTTGCTGTTTTACGAATATCGACGAAAAATCGGTTACGTCCTTTGGCATGCTCCTCCTTATCGCTTTTTGTTTTCCAGCATTTCTAATGCTGCAACTGCAGCATCGGCTCCCTTATTACCATGTTTGCCACCGCTACGTTCTTTAGATTGCTGTAATGTATTAGTAGTTAAAACGCCAAATATAATGGGAATATTATGTGTTATATTAAGATTCATAATCCCATTTGCAACAGCCTCTGATATATAATTGAAGTGAGGGGTTTCGCCTTTAATAATACAGCCCAGGCAAAGCACTGCATCAGCCTTGCTGTCTTTAATAAGCCATTGCGCGCAAAGAGGCAGTTCAAAACTACCTGGAGCCTGCATGATAATTATGTCAGAGGCTTTTATTCCACTTTTTTTTAATACATCGAGTGCTCCCTGTAAAAGGGGTTCGGTAATATCGTTGTGCCATTGGGCAACAACAATACCAATTCGTTTGCCGGTTAAGGAAAACTTACGTCCTGTAGTTGTGTAAGTTTTAGCGCGCGAGGCCAAGAGGTTGTATGTTTATTGCGCAGTACCTGCTTCTACTTTAGCCCTGGCAATATATTTGTCAATATTCTGGGCTTCGGTACTGTTGTGGTATTGCGTTTTAATATTCTGATATAGGCTTAAGGCCTGTGCGTAATCGTGTTTTTGTTCGCAAACAAAAGCTGCTTTTTGCAAGAAGATTGGTGTTGTAAGATCGTTCTCGCTTCTCTTAATTGCTGTAAGATAGTCTTCTAATGCTGCGTCATTATGACCAAGTTGCATTTCAGCATCACCCATTAAACCAACTGCTATAGGGCTAACCATTACGTCGCCTGCGTTAAACTTGCTTAAGTAATCAATAGCTTTTTGGTATTCCTTCTTGCGGAAGTAACATACGCCAAGATAATAATTGGCAGTGTGGCCTATTTTAGTTGCGCCGTAATCGTCAGCAATTTGTTCGAACATAGGTATTGCTTTATTGATAGAGTCTATGCCAAACAAGCGTTGAGCAGGGAAAATAGCAACTTCAGCCTCTTGCTCTTGCCCGGGTAAATACCAGTACGTATATCCTACGTATCCGGCAATAGCAATAAGTACTATGGTAGCGATGGTAGAAACTCGCTTTTTGTTTTCCTGGAAGAAGTTTTCGAGGCGGCTCCATCTTTCTTCTACTCCGAGCAGCACGTCATTATTTTCGTTGGCCATTGGTATAATTACAATTTTAAAGGCTGCAAAAATAAGGTTTATTTGCAATTAGCCGCATTATATTGTAAGAAGTGTTAAATCATGCGTTTTAAACGCAGGGAATTACCTATTACAATAACATAAGAAAAAGCCATACTAAAGGCTCCTGCCATGGGGCTGAGGATGCCGGTGGCAGCCAGCGGAATAGTAACAATATTATATACAAATGCCCAAAAAAGGTTCTGTTTTATAACCCTTAGCGTTTTTTTACTGATTGTGAACACTCTTGGCAGTTGTTGCAGGTCATTATTACTAAGCAATAATACTTGTGCCGACTGCATGGCTATTTTGGTGGCAGCCCCTAACGATATACCTACGTTAGCCATTGCCAATGCAGGGGCGTCGTTAATTCCGTCGCCTACCATAGCAGTAGGGGAAGTTTTAGATAAAGCACTTATTCTGTCTAGTTTTTGGTAGGGGAGCTGTCCAGCATGTACTTCGGGTATGCCCAACTTAGTTGCTATTTCTCGACATTTCTCTTCCTTATCGCCACTAATCATTATTATGTGTATACCATCTTGCTCCAATTCTCTCAATGCTGTGGCGGCATTTTTTCGTATTTCATCTTCTAAGTCTATTGTTGCTAATAGTTTATCATCTTTAACCAGGTAAACGGAATGGCTTTTATCGTTAGTTAGTTTTTCTGCTGCTTTATAGGACCCAAGTATATATGTGTGTCCTTCACTATCGGTGGCTTTTAATCCAAGACCTTCTTCTTCTTGCACATTGCTGAGGATTATTTTGTTGGCCGAATCTTTTAAATGTGTCGTTATTGATTTTGCAATAGGATGGGTGGAGAAAGCTTCCATACTAAAGAGTATGTTTTTTATTTCTTCAGTTAGTGGATTAATTGCTTTTACTGCGAATGCTCCGGTGGTTAGTGTACCTGTTTTATCTAGGGCAATAGTTTTTATGGCAGCTAAAGCTTCCATAGTATCGGCACCTTTTATTAAAATGCCTTTTTTTGCAGCTTGCCCCAATGCTACCGCTACTGCAGTAGGGGTGGCAAGTCCCATAGCACATGGGCAGGCTACCACCAGTACAGCTATGCTGTTTAATATAGATTCTTCCGTAAACATTTTAAGCGCAAAGTGGCATATTAGAAAAGTAAGTAAGGCAATACCAAGCACTATAGGGACAAACACTGCGCTCACCTTATCTCCAATCTTCTGAATTTTTGGTGCAGAACTTTGTGCTTTCTTTACCATATCTATAATTCCCGCAACTACGGTTTCGTTGCCTACTTTTTCGGCACGCATGCGTAAATGGCCATTAACAACAATGGTTCCGCCTGTCAACATATCTCCGGTGTTTTTTATAACCGGTACACTTTCACCCGTAACCATAGCTTCATTTACGGAGGCTGTTCCTTCGGTTAGTACCCCGTCAACTGGTATGCTTTCGCCTTTTACTACTTGTAAAATGTCCCCTTTTTGCAGATCACGGTAATCTGTTTCTATAGTATCCTCATGTGCGTCGTGACTTACTATTTTGCGTGCTTTCTGTTTTTGTATCTTCAGTAAATCGGTAAGTGCTGATGTGGTTTGGCGTACCGAACGCTTTTCAATAAGATTGCCCACGAACACAAGTGTTATAATAGTGGCACAGGTTTCGAAGAAAGTGGAGTAGGGCATTCCCGGTGTGTGATGAAGCATTATGATGATGCTATATATAAATGAAGCGCAGAAACCAAGGGTGATAAGCACATCCATGTTGGGCGTTTTTACCATTAAAGAACCCCATGCGCTTTTGCCAAAATATAGCAGGCCCATTATAAATACAGGCAGGCAAAGCGAAAGTTGCACCCAATTATTATGGAGGAATTCAAATGGTAAAAACATATGCAAGAATAAAGGCAGGGTAAGCAGTGTTGATATTAAAACCCTTATTTCAAGCCCGTATGACACTTTTTCTTCTTTATCAGGTTGGGGCAAACTTGCAGCATATCCAAGATTATTAATGCTTTTTATTATTTTATTAATGTCTTTATGTTGCGGATTTGCAAAGGTGGCTTCGCAGGCAGTATAGCTCACATTAATATCCTCCATGCCCTGTTGTTTGAGGGTAGATGTTACCGTTGCCGCACAGCTATTGCAGTGCATTCCATTTACTTTTAATACTATTTCCTCAGTTGCAGTTTCCATATTATGCAAATATCGTCATTAATGATGTAAAGGACATTGATAATATGTTGATTAAGCAGTGTAACATATTTGTATGATTGTAGTATTGAGTGAATGGTATCTATTTGATTCTCTTTTAATTCAATAATTAGCGAATATTAAGAAATTGTTAACTGTACCTGCAGAGGCTAATCTAAACATATCTTTACATCCTGTAGTAATCCCCCTGATTATGAAAAAGACAAGAATATTGGTTGTGGACGATGATCCATTGGTACTCGATTTTTTATCGGTACACCTGAGTGAAGCCGGTTATAAAGTTTTTACAGCATCTAACGGGAAGAGTGCGATACACTCTGCGAAAAAAATATTACCTGAAATAATTATTTTAGATGTTATAATGCCCGAAATGGATGGCATTGAAACGTGCAAGGAGTTGCGCCTGTTACCTGAAACAAAAAATACATTAATAATATTTTATACTGCCCGCTATGAAAACTACTCTCAAATAGCAGGGCTTGATGCGGGAGCCGATGATTATATTACCAAGCCTGTTAATCCAAGGGTTTTAACAAGCCGCATACAGGCCATATTAAGGCGTAGATCACATCATGATGACACTAAAGGGTTTGTTAATGTTGGCGATGATGTAAATATTAATAGTGAGGGTTATAGTATTTCGGTTGGTGAGGAAGAATTTGTTCTTCCTAAAAAGGAATTTGAGCTACTTTCATTGCTGGCATCAAAGCCGGGTAAGGTTTTTAACCGGAAAGATATTTTACATAAAATATGGGGAGAAGATGTGCAGGTTGGTAACCGTTCTATTGATGTGCATATTCGCAAACTCCGTAAAAAATTGGGAGGTGATAAAATAAAGACATTAAGAGGGGTGGGTTATAAATTTGAATTGTAATATCATTCATTACAACGCCCGCTAATCACGTTAAACTTTTCAGGATAATCTGCATACTGAAAGTTAGAAGAGATAATAAGTTTTACAATGTCTAACCTACCATACTTATCTGTTTTGTATTTCCAAAAACTATAATTGAGCATGGTCCAGCCAAAATTGCTTGGCCTTCTGATAGCAGTTTTACTTCCAAAATAGGTAAGTAAACTATCCTGTAAATAAACCTTACCTAAGTTCATAAAGCCTTTTATGGCGCTGGCAAAATTAAGCACTACTATTCTGTCTCCCTTTTTCTTTTTCTCAATGGTTTCTTGTACTAATTCAAATTTTAGTTTTTCTGCCGGTGTGCCTAATTCCTTATATCGGTCCTGCACATAAATAGAGTAGTTTCTTAATTTACTTACCGGGTTAAGTACTCCACATTTTTTATCGGGTATAGTTAACGGTACGCCAAATGCATTGGTGGTATCTATGCGACTGAATAAATATATTTTACCCCGCATATTACCAAGCGTAGGCAAATTTGCATTGGCAGTATTATAAATGGGGTAGTTATTCGTTTTTGAAAACAACAGTGAGTCTAAAGCGGCATAGACAAGTGTTTTATCTTTCTTATTCCAATCATCTATTTTCAAAGTCATTACAATAAACTCGCTTTTATGTTTTGCCAGGAAATCTTTGCATTCATTTAGTAAAGATGGCAATGACTGATATTCATTAAACCTCATGGCGCCACCGAATACATTTCCGTGGCAGGTAACAAAACTATAATTGGCTCTGTGTTTCTTTACCTTTATTCTAATATCAAGCATCCGTATGCCGGAATCTAACTGGCCGGGAATAGAAATACTCTGGCATGCATAATGTGTCATTCTGCGCGAATTTATGGCTGCCGCATCATGAGCTCCGGGTATGTTAATATCTCCTATTGAAATGCTATCGGGTAAATGAGATAGCCAATCGGCATTGCTTTGAGCATCTACTCCTTCGGTTAAAAAGAGGATGAAAACAAGAATCCGTATAATTGAGAATGTTTTCAAGAATTTAAAACCTGCAATATAGAATAATTAATAAAAAACCCCCGGTGGCAAAACCGGGGGCCTTCAACATATGACAGCAAAATTATTTAAGTTTTGCTATCCCAAATAGGCCTTAAGCAGTTTGCTGCGCGATGTATGGCGCAGTCTGCGTACGGCTTTCTCTTTAATTTGTCTTACACGTTCGCGTGTAAGGTCAAATTTTGCTCCAATCTCTTCTAATGTTAATGGGTGTGGCACATCTATTCCAAAAAATAACTTAATAACCTCCTGCTCCCTTTCCGTTAAAGTAGAGAGTGAGCGCTCTATTTCTCTCTTTAAAGATTCCATAATTAACATACTATCGGCACGTGGCGAGTCGTGGTTTACCAATACATCAAGCAGGCCATTATTATCGTCTCCGTTGGCAAAAGGCGCATCAACCGATATATGCTTACCGGAAAGCTGCATGGTATCTTTTACTTTATCCATAGGAAGGTCTAACACCTGCGAAAGTTCTTCCGGCAAGGGTTCCCTCTCAAATTGCTGTTCTAAGCGCGAGAAGGTTTTATTTAACTTATTAAGCGAACCTACCTGGTTAAGGGGTAGGCGGACTATACGCGACTGCTCGGCCAAAGCCTGTAAAATACTTTGGCGAATCCACCAGACTGCATACGATATAAATTTAAACCCTCTGCTATGATCGAAGCGACTGGCTGCTTTAATAAGCCCCAAATTACCCTCGTTAATAAGGTCAGGCAGACTAAGCCCCTGATTTTGGTATTGTTTTGCTACTGATACTACAAAGCGTAGATTGGCTCTGGTCAACTTTTCCAGTGCCTTTTCATCACCCTCCTGTATTTTTTTAGCTAAAATAACTTCTTCTTCTGCCGTTATAAGCTCTTCACGGCTTATTTCCTGCAAATATTTATCCAGGGAAGCGCTCTCCCTGTTTGTAATCGACTTGGTGATTTTTAGCTGTCTCATTTATGTCAATTAAATGAATTAAAAACGGCTCTTTTTAGGTACGGCAAACTTATGAGAAAAAAACTTTTCCCATATACGTTTTACTCTGAAATTTTAGAACCATTTATTGGCTTAAGCTCCAAAGGCATAGTAGGCACGTGTGCCATTGGGGTAAATACCTTCAACTAGTATTCCGCCTGTTTTATTCTTCAATATTTTCTCAATATCAGCCGCCGAGTTAACTACCTGATGATCAACCTTTGTAATAATAAAACCTTCCTGTATTCCAATCTCCCTGAGCTTACCTTGTTGAAGCTGAACTACTTTAACACCGTTTTCAAGTCCAAGTTTACCCAATTCATCTTTGGAAGCGATTGAAAATGAGGCTCCAAGCTCAGATAGTGACGATGGGGATTCAGCAGCAGCCACTTTACCGGTATTGCCATCTAAATTACGAAGGGTTACAGGTATTTCCATCTGTTTATTGTCGCGGTTAAGAGTTATATTAACCTTATCACCTGGCCTCATACGTGCTATTTGTTCTTCAAGGCCAGCCACATCGTTCACATCCTGATCTCCAACTTTGGTAATAACATCACCTTCCTTAATTCCTCCTGCCTGTGCAGCTCCATTCTCAGTAACTGCATCAACATAAATTCCATTAGTGCTGCTTAAGCCTGCTGTTTTAGCAATATCAGCATCAACAGTACGTATAGTAACACCCAGGAAAGCACGTTGCACAGTACCGTATTGTAACAGGTCGGCTACAACTTTACGAACCAGGTTAACCGGTATAGCAAATGAATAACCTGTATATGAGCCTGTATTAGATGCTATAGCTGAGTTAATACCAACCAATTGTCCGTCGGTATTAACCAACGCGCCACCACTATTGCCGGGGTTAACGGCAGCATCGGTTTGTATATACGATTCTATTGGGTAGAGGTTTTTATTAGGGTCGTTAGGCAGAATATCAATATTTCTGCCCTTTGCGCTTATAATACCAGCCGTTACAGTTGATGTTAGGTTATAAGGATTGCCAACGGCCAATACCCACTGGCCCACCTGCATATCGTCAGAGTTGCCATAGGCCATAAAAGGAAGATTAGTAGCGTCAATTTTTAAAACAGCCAAATCAGTTTCAGGATCTCTTCCAACCACTTTTGCTGTATAGGTATGCCTGTCGCTCAGGGTAACTTCAATTTTGCCGGCCTGGTCAATAACATGGTTATTGGTTACAATATATCCATCGTTTGAAATAATAACTCCTGAACCGGTAACCATGCCCTGAACGGTATTCTGGTGCGGATTGCCATACATATAATCCCATATAGAGTTATATGAACGCGTATCCTGCATTTCTACTTTCGACTTTACGTGAACTACTGCAGGCACGGCTTTTTGTGCAGCCGAAACAAAGTTTATGGCGCTTTCGGCTGTAGGGGTGGTAAGGCCTGCAAATTTTACCGGCAAAGGGTTACGTATGTTAGCCTCAGCCAAAGAATTGTTATGTTTTTGAATATAAAAATGGTCAACTCCTATTGCTGCAATGCCACCCATTAAGGCAATAGAGAATACAGAAATAAAATTTTTGAATGTTTTCATAGTACTTTCATTTTTAAGTTCATGAGGCAAATATCGCCAAGATGCCTTTAAACATTGAAATATTTAACAATAATTAACAGCGGGACTTTGCTAACTTTGTACCCGCAAATTTATTGCGTGTTATTAAGGAAAATGAAAAACAGGATTGCCATTTTTGTTTTTGGTTTGCTGGCAGGTGTTGCAGTGGGCGTAATTTTTGATGTGGGCATTAAAACTATATTCAGGAAGATAAGCGAATTGCATATAAGCCTGAGTAAGATAAGCAGCCAGCAAGACAAGATATCACAACGGTTGGATAGTATACAGGGGAAATTAAAAGATGATAAGAAAAATACACCTATAGTAACTAAGGGGCCCCTTAAACCTGCATTGGCACAAGTGGTTTCTTTAAAAGGAGATTCTGCTAAATCTAAGACAAAGCTTGAAGATGATAATTCTATTGACAATATAGATTCTTCGGTTGTTATTGAAGGGCGCGATAGCAATATTGTAGTTATGACCAACCAATTGGTAAGTGTAAAATCATTGCCGCTTAAAAAAATGGATTCCCTTACCAATGTGCAAAAAGCAAATCACCGATCAGACTCTGCAATAGCATCAATGAGTAATGTAGAATCTGAGAATGATCCTGCATATTACCGGATAGAGTTTTGGCAATCGCCGTTGAACTTTAAGGGATATAAAATGAGCAAGGGTAAAATAGTTTTATACGGAATAAACTCAAATGGGGCAATGCGACTGGTTAAGTGGGATGATTCGTATTACCTTATGGCAAACCAAAGCGTTTATAAAGTAGTATACACCGACGATTATAAGCCATTTGAAAAGGTAGTGGATAAAACAGTTTTGAAGAAAATAATATTATGAAAACCACATTTTACAAATACCAGGGCACCGGCAACGATTTTGTGATTATTGATAATCGTGATGGTAAGCTTAAAGAAAACAGGCATAAGCTTTGGGCGCAACTTTGCGACCGCCGCTTTGGTATTGGCGCTGATGGATTGATGTTATTGCAAAATAAAAAAGGCTACGACTTTGAAATGGTCTATTTTAATTCAGATGGTAACGAGAGTTCTATGTGCGGTAACGGTGGTAGGTGTATAGCTCATTTTGCAAAAAAACTTGGAATTGTAAAAGGCAATAAAGCCCGCTTTATTGCAATTGACGGGGAGCACGAGGCAATAATAAAGGGCGATGTTGTAAAACTGAAGATGAAAGATGTAAGAACTATTACAGATAGAAAAACATATTGCACACTAAATACAGGCTCGCCGCATTACGTAGCTTTTTCAGATGATGTAATGCATACCAATATTGTAGAGAAGGGTAGGGCAATACGTAATAGTGCTGCTTTTAAAAAGGAAGGCATTAATGTCAATTTTGTTGAAGTGAGGAAGAAGGGTATTCCGTTATTACGTACCTACGAACGCGGGGTGGAAGATGAGACGTTATCTTGTGGTACGGGTACTGTTGCGGCTGCTTTGGTATTAGCTGCAAAGAATCATTCTACAGCAAAAGATCATTGCGAGCTACAAGTTATGGGTGGTAAGCTTAAGGTATGGTTTAATAAAACCAAAAATGGGTTTAAAGATGTTTGGCTCGAAGGGCCTGCAACTATGGTTTATACCGGAAAGGTGAAGATATAATTAGCAGATGGTATTTACGGAAGACAAGAATAGCTATTCTCTAAAGGTCAATCCTCTTTTATCTCCTGAGGAATTGAATAAAGGACTTTGGCTTGTAATGGCAGGTGTAAATGGTATTCCACCCCATATCGCATTAATAGCAGATGGCAAATATTATTCTGTTTCTACACGCAAGGTTGATATCGGTACGCCCATGGATAATTTCTTGAAAGCTATCAGCCGTCGTTCATTGCCCACGCTTTTTGTTGGCATTAACTCCATTAAAACAGAAGAGTTAAGTTCAGTATTCGAAAAATATCCCACGCTTGGTAATGGAGAACATTCTTGTCTCTGGCCGGTACGCGATTTCTTTGCTGAAACATTCTCTGCTGAGTTTTCTGGTTCATCACTTGTTTTTGAATTGCTGGCACTAGCTCAAACGCAAGGCTTGCTTAAAGAATGCAGATCATTATTTGTAGAAGAGAAAGGCACTATTACCCTCCCTAAATATACTTCAGAGCAAATACTGGAAAAGATAAATTCCATTTTAAAGGTAAATGAGTAAGAGCAAGATTGCGAAATATTTATTTGCGGGACTCTTTCTCTGTTTTGTTGTTTTTTCTGCAACCTATTGCCATAGCCCGAATCCTTCGTCAAAAGAAGCATTTCTTACTAAAATAGATAGTGCCCATCACTACCTTAATGTTAATGATACCGTAAAGTATGTAGGTGCACCAACCTGTATTTTGTGCCATCAGAATATTGGCGAATCATTTATGCATACAGGCATGGGTGAATCGTTTGATATTGCAACTAAGCAAAAGAGTGCGGCACAGTTTGGCCCGCATGTGGCAGTATATGATAAGTTCAAAGATTTCTATTACCACCCCTTCTGGAAGAATGATAGTCTGTATGTTTTGGAATATCGGCTAAAAGGTCGTGATACAATATACAGGCATGAGCAGCAAATAAATTACGTTATTGGTTCAGGCCAGCATACTAATTCGCATATCTACCGGGTGAATGGCTATTTATACCAGGCTCCTATAACTTTCTATACCCAAAAGGGAGAATGGGATCTGGCTCCCGGTTTTTCAGATGGGTTTAATTCCCGTTTTAGCAGAGAAGTAGGGTTGGAGTGCATGTCCTGCCATAATTCCTACCCTGAATTTACCCAAGGCTCAACAAATAAATACAAAAGCGTACCCAATGGTATTACTTGCGAACGTTGCCACGGAGCAGGGGAGATGCACGTAAGGGCAATGCAATTGGGTTATAGAGTAGATACGACAAAGAAGATTGATTATACAATTGTGAACCCGGCAAAGCTATCAGTTAATCTGCAGGTCGATTTGTGTGAGCGCTGCCATTTGCAAGGCAATGCAGTATTAAAACCTGGCAAATCATTTTATGATTTCAGGCCGGGAATGAAATTATCAGATATAGAAGATGTATTTATGCCAAAGTACACTGGTATGGAGGATGAATACATAATGGCTTCGCACTTGGCACGTATGAAGATGAGCAAATGCTATTTGAATAGTTTAAATGCAGGAAACAAAAATTCTCTAAAGCCTTATGAAGGTTCTATGACCTGTGTTACATGCCATAACCCGCATGTTGATGTAAGGAATGTCAGTGATAATTCATTTAACACTATTTGCCAGAATTGCCACGGCAAAAAAGTAACACAAGTGTGTACCGAAGATTTGGCTGTGAGACAAAAGGTAAATGATAATTGTATTAGTTGCCATATGCCTAAAGGGAGTACCATTGATATTCCGCATGTAATTACTACAGACCATTACATACGCATACCTATTAAGAATGAAGATAAAAAGAAGGTAAAAGAGTTCATTACTCTCTATGATGTGAGTAATGATAATCCCACTCCTGAAGCCAGAGGTATAGCTTATATACAACAGTTCGCCCATTTCGAATCTGATTTTCCATTGCTGCTTGATTCGGCTAAACATTATTTCCCTGACAATACTCCCGCGTTGGTCCGTAAAAACTTTTCTCCGCTTATTGATATTTACTTTTATAAGCAAGATTACCAGCATTTGCTTTCTTATGTGGGCATTATGCAGCCAAATTTTGTACTCGATAGCATGCTTGTGCATAAGGATTATGCCAATACCGATGCTTGGACTGCTTATAGAATAGGAGAAGCTTTTTACCAAATTAATAATGTACGTGGAGCGGAAGCGTTCTATAGAAAGGCTGTTGCATTGGCACCATATGTTCTTGAGTTCAATAACAAATTAGGGGCTGCTTTGGTGTTGCAAAATAAATTTGATGAAGCGGAGAAGATATACAATTTCATTCTGACACAAGACCCTGAGTTTATTTCAGCACTTACGAATAAAGGATATATACAATTGCGAAAAGGGAATGCTGAACAGGCCAAAACATTATATGATAAAGCCCTTGCTTTAAGTCCCGATGATAAACAGGCTATGATGAATATAGCGGGCTGGTATATATTTGAAAAGCAAATTAATAAAGCGCAGGAAAGCTTAAAAGCTGTTTTGAAAAAGTATCCTGATGAAGTGCAGGCGAAGGATTTATTAAAACAACTAAGTGCGCATACATGAAGAGGTTTTTAGTTTTTTTTCTCTTTATAAGTTCAATTTCTTCATTTGGGCAAAAGATTGATTCGGTTAGATTTCATAAAATGGTAGCCAATAAATTTGCCGCTAACGATTTGAGTGCTGTTTTTAAATCTGATCCGGAAGATATTGTTGGATTTATAGGAGATAATTATCAAAGGATCCAGATTTATTATAGTTCAATTACCAAAGACAAGAAGAATACGTACCTAGTTAAAGGGAAATCAATGGTAAAAAACAACATCTGCAATTTTTCAGGAACCATTGTAATAATGAATGTGACTGAGTCGGAAACTATTGCCGACACCAGCTTTATATTTAGCCTGGATACTATTAGGGAATGTTCTGCTAATGCACATTATTGTTTCAAGGAAGATTCTGCACAAAAATATAGCGGGATATTTGAGGGAGACATAACATCGCAATTTTATATTGATAGATTTTATAAAGTACATTTAGATGATTTGGAAGAAGAGGCTGATGGATATAGCAATAACCAGTTTCAGGGAACTTGGACAAGCTACGATAAAAAACTAAAAAAGAAATGTAATTGGGGCGATAAGCGTATACCCGATTGCGGAGACTTAGATATTGGGACAGGGGAGTTTATACCTGGCGATAAATATAAAAATAATGGTTGGGAGAGCTATTGTTGGTCTTGTACGGATGAGGAAGCTGAGAAGAATAATGTTGAATGGTGGAAATAATTAACCCACCAAAATACTTTCTCCAAATTTCTTCGAAACATTTATCTTATCTCCTTTGCCAACCTGTATGGTTAGCGAGCCATCAAAGGCAATTTTTTCAATAATCTTAAGCCTCGTTCCAATGCCCACGCCAAGTTTTTCAAGGTATTGAAGGAATTCTACCGAAGTGTCTTTTACGGCAGCTACCTGGCACGAACCGCCCGGTTCAACTTCTAATAACATAGTTTTGTAGGTGGTTGCTATTTTGCCATTTGCCTTGGGTATCGGGTCGCCATGCGGGTCATAATCAGGGTACCCAAGAAATTTGTCAAGCCTGTCGGCCAATTCCTTATTATGTATATGCTCTAATTGTTCAGCTATGTCGTGTATCTCTTCCCATCCATACCCTAACTTTTCCAGTAGGAATACTTCCCATAATCTATGTTTGCGTACTACTTCAATGGCAGTCTTGGTGCCTTTATCGGTAAGCTTAGCGCCTTTCTTCTTGTCATAGCTTATAAGCTTCTTGTCTGATAGTTTCTTTAGCATATCCACTACCGATGCGGGGTTGTTATCCAACATCTCTGCAATAGCAGTTGGGCTTATTTTGGCTGAACCCTCAAGTCCCAGCCTGTAAATGGCCCGTAGGTAGTTCTCTTCTGAAAATGTATGCATGTTTTTAGATAAGCGATGCAAATATAGTTTATTTGCTCTAAAATATAAAATTAGGCATGCCTAATAATTTATGTTAGTTATATAAAATATATTATTACATTTGCAACAAATAGGATATTGTGTCTTCGGTAGAAAAAGATAAAGTAGTAGAAAAAGCCTGGCGTAAGGATAACAAGGAGCATTCGCTTTCTGAAGTATTTTCGTCCGTTAATGTCCCCAATAAAGGTAGTTTCCTTAAAAAGCTTTTGGCTTTCTCCGGCCCGGGTCTTATGGTAGCAGTTGGTTATATGGATCCGGGTAATTGGGCTACCGATATAGCAGGTGGTGCTCAATTCGGTTACACCTTATTATCTGTTATATTTTTTTCAAATATTTTCGCCATTCTATTGCAATACCTTGCATTAAAGCTTGGTGTTGCAACTGAGCGCGATCTTGCGCAGGCCTGCCGTGACCATTATAGTCCCACAATTAGTTTTACCCTTTGGGTGCTTTGCGAAATTGCTATTGCTGCCTGTGACCTTGCCGAGGTAATTGGTTCTGCAATTGCTTTGAATTTATTGTTTGGCCTGCCTTTGGCCTGGGGTGTTGCCTTAACTGCTTTAGATGTTTTAGTTATTCTTTTTTTTCAGTATAAAGGATTCCGTTTTATTGAAAGTGTTGTGGCCTCGCTCATTTTTGTGATCGTGGTTTCTTTCATTTTTGAAATGATAAAATCACGTCCAGATATTTTTCCTATGTTGAATGGACTATTGCCTAAGCAGGAAATTGTGTTTAATCCTGATATGCTTTATATAGCAATAGGAATACTGGGTGCTACCGTAATGCCACACAATCTCTATTTACATTCAAGCATTGTGCAAACACGCAATTACCCGAGGACAACTATGGGTAAGAAAATGGCCATAAAATTTGCCCGCATTGATAGCACTGTTGCACTTATGGCCGCTTTTTTTATAAATGCAGCGATACTTATTGTAGCAGCTGCAAGCTTCAATACCAGCGGTCATAAAGATGTGGCTGATATTATGAGTGCACATAAACTATTAGCTCCTTTGCTGGGTACAACATTAGCACCAATATTATTTGCGATCGCTTTGTTGGCCTCAGGGCAAAACTCTACGTTGACAGGTACATTGGCAGGGCAAATCGTTATGGAAGGCTTTTTGCATATCCGTTTAAAACCATGGTTAAGAAGACTAATTACTCGTTCAATTGCTATTGTACCTGCATTAATAGTAACTATTGTATATGGGGCGAAGGGTACTACTAATCTATTGGTTTTCAGCCAGGTAATACTGTCAATGCAACTAAGTTTTGCTGTATTCCCATTAGTTATGTTTACAAATAGTAAACTTAAAATGGGTTTATTTGCAAATCACCGTGCTATGAAAATTACGGCATGGGCAATTGCAATAATAATTTTAGTGTTAAATGTTTATCTGGTCTACAAAACAATTTTAGGTTGAAATGAAAATAAGTACAAAACTTATCTGCGCAGTTTTGTTTGCCTTTATAGCAAATGCATCTTTTGCTTTACCTAATGATTCTATTAAAAAAGATACGGGCAGCGGCTGGACATTTCATTTCCAGATGACATCTATTTACCAATATCATGGCTATTTTCATGCGCCATACTCAGGGCATAACAGCTTGCAGGATACAATTGAACAGGATATGTCCATTACTTCAACATTTTTTATTGGCAGAAGGTTATGGAAGTATGCGGCCGTTTATGTTAATCCTGAAATATCGGGTGGCAAAGGATTTAGTGGCACCACAGGTATTGCCGGCTTCCCAAACGGAGAGATATACAGGGTGGGTAATCCGACTCCAGCGCCATATTTTGCAAGGGCATATTTTCAGCAATCATTTGCGCTAAATGGGAGCCATGATCCATATATACCCGATGATGTAAACCAGGTGAACCAATTTGTGCCCGATAAACGAATAACCCTGACTGCAGGTAAACTATCATTGGGCGATTTATATGACCAAAATCCATATTCTCATGACCCGCGCAGCCAGTTTATGAATTGGGTGCTTATGGATAATGGTGCATGGGATTATCCTGCTAATACACGCGGATATACCTATGCATTTGTTGCGCAGGTAATTACTCCTAAATGGTATTTAACTCTATCAGATGCCCTGGAACCCCTTGTCGCCAATGGCCCCGATATGGATTGGAATGTGTCAAAATCATTTGGCCTTACTTTAGAAACAGGTTATAAATATAAAGTCAATGATAGAGATGGCGGCTTTAGTGTTTTGCTTTACCTTAATCAAAACAGAGCAGGTAATTATGAAAATGCAATTGCAGATTATGAAGCAGGTAATACCAATGCCCTGCATATTGATTCACTATCAGCCTATAACGGAGATAAAAAATATGGCATTGGCATTAATTGGAACCACCCTATTGGTAAATATATTGGTGTTTTTATGCGTGCTGGCTGGAATGATGGAAAAACGGGCGCCTGGGCATTTACTGAAGTTGACGAAACATTTACTCCCGGTATAAGTTTTGATGGAAAACTATGGCATAGGAAGAGTGATACGTTTGGCGCAGCCCTGATTTTTAATGGTTTATCAAAACAACACCGCGATTTTGAAAATGTAGGGGGATATGCGTTCATAATTGGTGATGGTAGCCTACCGAATTACTCTGCCGAAGAGATTTTCGAAACATATTACCAAGCTGTTTTATTTGAGCATTTATACCTGGCGCTCGATTACCAATATGTGCAAAACCCGGGCTATAATGCCGACAGAGGGCCTGTGAACATAGGCTCTATTAGGGTGCATGTGGAGTTTTAAGAAAATTGCATTATTTCCTTACTTTTGTCGCCCAGAAAGATACAGGACATTATGAAACTCGATATACTTGCTTTTGGTGCCCATCCGGATGATATAGAACTCTCTTGCGCCGGTACGCTTATTAAAGCTGTAAAAGCAGGTAAAAAAGTTGGAATTGTAGATTTAACAGAAGGCCAATTGGGCACCCGTGGGAGTGCGGAATTACGCAAAGTAGAAGCAGCTAACGCAGCTAAAATTATTGGTGCATCAGTACGTGATAACCTGGGTATGATGGATGGTTATTTTAAGAATGACGAAGAGCACCGCATCAAGATAATTCAAAAGATACGCCAGTACAGGCCTGAGATAGTTGTTGCTAACGTACCGCACGACAGGCATCCTGATCATGGACGTGCATCTCAAATGGTTTCAGAAGCCTGGTTTTATGCCGGACTGGTTAAAATAGAAACGGAGTGGGAAGGGAAGAAGCAAGAAGCTTTCCGCCCGGGCCGTGTATTCTACTATATGCAGCACTTTAGCTACGATTGCAGTTTTGTGGTTGATACAAGCGATGAAATGGAGCAAAAGATTGAAGCTATTAAAGCATTCAAATCGCAGTTTCATGACCCTAATTCAAAAGAACCTGAAACGGTTCTGACAAATCCTGAGTTTATTCAGCATATCAAGAACCGCGATTCGGAGCTTGGTTATGCTATTGGTGCTAAATATGCTGAAGGTTTCCTGGCCCAGCGCAAAATTTTCGGAGTAAATAATTTATTTGACATTAAACAATGAAGACTACAGCGCTTACACAGAAACACATTGCTTTAGGAGCAAAAATGGTTGAATTTGCAGGCTATAATATGCCTGTTTCATATACGGGCCTTAACGATGAACACATTACCGTGCGTAATCTTGCAGGTATGTTCGACGTATCACACATGGGCGAATTTATTTTGAAAGGCCCCAAAGCAGTAGATCTTATTCAGAAGGTGACATCGAACGATGCTTCTGTGCTTTCTTCCGGCAAGATCCAGTATTCATGCCTGCCAAATGATAAAGGCGGCATTGTAGATGATTTACTTGTTTATTGCATGGATAAGGAAACGTATATGCTTGTGGTAAATGCGTCGAACATTGAAAAGGACTGGAGCTGGATCAAGTCGCATAACGATATGGGTGTCGATATGAAAAATGTATCGGATGAATATTCGTTAATGGCAATACAAGGGCCGAAGGCTACTGCTATTTTGGGTAAGCTTACACCGGTTGACTTAACCAAGATTCCTTATTACAACTTTACCATTGGTCAGTTTTGCGGAATTAACGGAGTTATTATTTCTAACACAGGTTATACAGGTGCAGGTGGATTTGAAATTTATTGCAAGAACGAAGATGCTGCTAAAATATGGGATGCCATTATGGATGCAGGCCGTGCTGACGGCTTAAAGCCAATTGGTCTTGGTGCCCGCGATACGTTGAGGCTTGAAATGGCTTTCTGTTTATATGGCAACGATATTGATGATACTACTTCACCAATTGAAGCAGGCTTGGGCTGGATTACAAAATTCACCAAAGCATTTACCAATTCGAAGGCATTAGAAGAACAAAAGAAAAATGGTGTAAAACGTAAACTGGTTGGTTTTACCATGATAGATAAAGGTATTCCACGCCATGGTTACGAAATTACCGATGCACAAGGAAATGCTATTGGTGTGGTTACTTCGGGTACACAATCTCCATCGTTGCAGCAGGCAATTGGTATGGGTTACGTGAAAACCGAATTAGCAAAACCCGATACTGAAATATATATTAAGATACGTGATAAGCTGATAAAGGCAGTTGTTGTAAAAACTCCATTCTATAAATCTGCATAAATGAAGAATACAATCGAAGTTTGTTTTTCACCCCATTCGTTTCCTTTATATCCGCATGAAGAATGCATAGTTGTGGTAATTGACGTACTTCGCGCAACATCATCTATGTGCACTGCTTTGCATTATGGTGTTGAAAAAATATTGCCTGTAGCTTCAGTGGTTGAGGCGAGGAATTTCCAATCGAGGGGATTTTTGGTTGCCGCAGAACGCCAGGCTCACAAGGTGGATGGCTTCGATCTGGGTAATTCTCCTTTTGAATATATGCAGCCTAAGTTAAAAGGCAAGATCATTGTATTTACTACTACAAACGGTACTCAAGCTATTCGCGTTGCACGCGATGCTTATAAAATTGCAATTGGTTCATTTTTAAACCTTACTGCTTTATGCCAGTGGCTAGCAGTACAGCATAAGAATATTATTTTGCTTTGTGCAGGTTGGAAAGACTTCTTTAATCTTGAAGATACCTTATGTGCGGGTGCAATTGCATCAAAATTAGACAGTACCGGTATGTTCGAGACCAATTATGACTCAACTATGGCATCCAAGTCATTGTATGAATTGGCACAAAAAGATCTTTATGGTTTTATGGAGAATTCGTCTCACTTTAAACGCCTTGCCAAACTTAACTTACAGGATGATATTAAATTCTGTTTAAAGGCTGACCAGGCTCCTGTGGTGCCAGTTATGGAAGGTAATTACCTCGTGCCATTGGGGCATAAGTAATTGGTTTACTTTTTCCAGACTAACTTATTCTCTTCATCATTCTCTAATTTGCCATTGTCCATAAGCCATTGCACGGTTTTGATTATTTTATCTTCACGCACTTGTTTAACGCTATGCACGAGATCGGTAAGCTCCATTGGTTTTTTGCTGAGCTTTTCTTTTAGCTGTGCCGCTATGGTTGCAAATTCCAGATCGCTTAATTCAAGCTTATTACGTTCCAGGCAAACATCGCAAATGCCGCAACGCACTTCTTCCGCTTCACCAAAGTAGGAGAGGAGTAACTCACTTCTGCATTTTCGGGTATTGGTTACATAGTGTATTACCCATTCCATTCGCTGTATAGCGCGTTCTTTCCGCTCAGTATAATTTGTTTTGGAAATTAGTATACTGCCAGGGTGCAGTGCCTCGTCGGTAAATATTATCTGTGGCTTGCTCGATTGTGGCAGGTATGAAATAACTGTCATTTTATCTAGTCGCTGCAATAAGCTCTTTATCTCATCTTCTTTTAGTGTAGATCGTTTAGCAAGGTTGTACTCATTTATGGGTACATAGTTGGTAAAAATGCCTTCGTAAGAGCGGAGTAATAGTTTTACAAAAGCATCGTAGTTTGGGTGTTCCACCTGGAATCGATACATGTCTTTATTACTAATCAACACATGTACCCTCGATGGCCTATAGAAAGATTCGGTTGCCATTATATAACCTTCCCGTTCTAAAAACTTTATACTATTAGCAACTACGCCTGCATCCATAGCAAAGTGCTGACAAAACTCTGTAATGTCAAAATCGTGGCTGCTGCCCTTACCAGAACCCATAGCCATGTTAAAATAACTACAAAGTGCTACGTACGTTTTTTTTATATCATCAACGGGTGGGAAAGCATGGTCAATGGTGCGTTCTAAATTAATTCTGTCGGCATCGTTATAAAGCAAAACAGCAAAAGCTTTTTTCTCATCGCGTCCTGCTCGGCCCGCTTCCTGAAAATAGGCCTCCAGGCTATCGGGTATATCCAAATGCACAACAAAGCGCACATTAGCTTTATTTATACCCATGCCAAAGGCATTAGTGCAAACTATTACGCGTATTCTGTCATTCAACCATGCTTCCTGCTTACTACTGCGTTCTGTATGCAATAATCCTGCGTGGTAATAATCAGCCGATACTCCGTTTTGTTTCAAAAAAATTGCTACTTCTTCTGTCTTTCTTCTGTTGCGTGCATATATAATTCCCGAACCTTTTACATTGTTTACTAATTTCATTAACCTTACCGATTTATCCTCTTCCTTTTGCACAACGTATGCCAGGTTCTTTCTTTCAAAACTTAATTTGATGGCATTCTCTTTTTTGAATTCGAGTTTTTGCTGTATGTCGGCAATTACTTCCGGTGTGGCACTGGCTGTTAATGCCACGACAGGTACTTCAGGAAAAAGTTTTCGTAGTTCAGCTATTTGCAGGTATGATGGGCGAAAGTCATAACCCCATTGAGATATACAGTGCGCTTCATCAACAGCAATAAAATTCACATTCATTTGCTGAACACGAGCAATGAATATATCCGTAGTTAGCCTTTCAGGTGAAACATATAGGAACTTGTATCCCCCATGTATGCAGTTATCGAGCGTAATATCAATTTCTCTGCTGGTCATAAACGAATGCAGCATGGTTGCCCGAATGCCTTTTTTTACCAGGAACTCCACCTGGTCCTTCATTAATGCAATTAGTGGACAAACAACTATACATATACCTTCTTTGGCAAGGGCAGGTATTTGAAAGCATAATGATTTTCCTCCGCCTGTTGGAAGCAGGGCAAGGGTATCCTTACCTTCCAGTGCAGAATTTATAATGTCTTCCTGTAAGGGGCGAAAGTGAGTGTGCCCCCAATAACGGGTAAGTATTTGGTTAATGCTTTCCATGCGTGCGTCATTTGCCGCCCTGGTGTTGCATAATTTGCACCATCATATAAAAGAGTGGTACCGAATTCAGAAAAAGGCTTAAGATCATCATGCCTGCCGGTTGCTGCTTTAAATTAAATTTTTGTGTGAAGACAATATTAGCACAGCAGAGTATGAAACCCAAAAATCCGGCACCCAATGCAGGGAAGATAAACATGGGTTTGCTTAAGCACCCAATGGTGAATAGTACTGCAAGCGCACCCATTACCAGTGAGAAATTAAAGGACCTTTCAAAAAAGCGTTTCATACTTATTTTATTACCAGTATCTTATCAGTTTGTAATCTTTTGTTGTCTACAACCAGGCTATAAAAATATGTACCTGCAGCCATGCCAGCTGCACTAACCGAAACAGATCCATGAGGATTTTTTAGTTCAATGTTTTTAACCTGTTTACCATTAACATCATAAATAGTTATAGAGGCATAACAGAATTCTTTTACCGATGAGAAATCATAATCGATCACGGCACCATCCTTCATAGGGTTAGGGTAGGCATTAAGTGTAACTGCCGGTGCTTGTATGGAAGGAATACTTAATCCAGCACAGCCCGTGAGCATTTTAAATGCATCTACTTTGCCATAGCCATACGAATTATTCGGGGTTGCCCCTGTGTATGCATCTTGGTCGGCGCAGTAAATAATTGCATTTTTTACTTCAATATTGGTAGCGGTTGGATGCATTTCTAAATAAAGCGCGGCGGCTCCCGCTGTTCCTGGGCTAGCGGTAGAAGTGCCGCCATCAAAAGTATGCCATGCTCCTGTATCAATTTTATTAGGTGCATAAGTTATGTACAAAGAGCGCAACGGGGTAGCTAATACCGACATACAAAAATCGCCGGGCGAAGTAATGTCAGGCTTAATCCTGTCATCTCTTGTAGGACCCACACCTGAATAAGATGTAAGCTCTCCCTCATTAATTGTAGGGCCATAAAGTGCTACCATTGCGGTATCATAATCAATAAATGTTTTACGGTTAAAGAAGTCACCAACGGTAATTACATTAGGTGAACACTGAAAACTGCTGCACAGCGTCGAAATGGTATCAGGCATTTTATAATTTTTTATTTCCGGAAATTCAATAGCAGTAGGAAGTCCTGAGTTAACCATTGGTGTTGGGTCTGGGTACCAGCAATCTATCTTTCCTGTACCGGTAGTGATAAGGCTCCAATAGTATGATGAGTCATTTCCAATTTTGCCAAACTGTGTTGAATCTGGTAGAATTTGAACCTGAAGCGAGTATTGACCACCCATTAATTCTGTATAAGAATTAACAACACCAATAGGGTTTCCATTGGTGTTTTTCAACGTATCAGTTATAAATTTACCAAGATTGGTTAAAACGGTTGCAAATGGAGTATGTGTTATTGTAGAGTAAGGAGCAACTCTGTCAACTCCAATAGCAAACTGCACTTGGCGGAAATTAGCAGTATCGGCCCAGGCATCAAAAATTATCTGACCATTATAAGAATAGTATTGAAACCAGGTAAATGAAGTATCGCCCGGTGTTTCTATGTGCTGAACGTGATAAGGAACAGAGCTTTCGTTACCCGCTGCAGCTACAAATACCCTGCCGGGTTTTGCTGTTATCATACTATCTATCATAAGTGCTTGTAGATCTTTACCATCATGCGAACCGTCATAATCACCGAGGCTGGCATTAATTACACAAGGCTCTCCAATTGCACTTGCTTTATTATAAATAAAGCTTGTAGCATCTGTCATCTCAGTGGCAGTTTGAACACTGAAGTTAAAAGTAACCATCATAATATCGGCCTCAGGGGCTGCACCAATACATGTTCCATTCGACCTGCCATTACCAGTGGCTACACCCGAAACGTGTGTGCCATGTCCATATTCCAGGCCAGATGAAGAGTCCATGTAAGTAATTGTTGTGGCATTATTATGTACCAGTGCCGTGTCTAATGTTGCTTTGTCCCATTCTTGTCCGTAACCATAGGGGCTGGGCGTAAATGAATTAACTGACTTATTCATATCCCAGATAGATAATATACGGCTTTTACCAAGGCTATCTAGAAAATCAGGGTGAGTAAAGTCAATACCTGAATCAATCATACCCACTATAACTCCCTTTCCTTTGTATTCCTGCGTAAGCGGAGACATTCCCATTTGGGCTTCTACAATATGAGCATGTGCTCTCATTGTATCGTTACAGGCCTTTATATGAGGCGGTGCTCCTTCCATACGTTTTACTGAATTGCTTATGTAAAAAGAAGAAAGTGATTTTAATGGTATGCGTATAGCAGCTATGTTGCCATAAGAGTATTTAAAAGTGCCGCCGCATTTCTGCACTAAATCCTGTATTCCTACAATATTGCCCTGTACAAGTACCTCAATTACTTGAGAGCCGTCAATGCGGTCTTGCGCCAAGGCAGCTTGCTTTTGAGCAAGATAAAAGTCAAATTTAGTGGGCGCCTGGCTCATTGCTGTTAATGAAGCAATAAGAAGAGTACAAAGAGTAAATATCTTTTTCATTATATATGATTTATACTCTGTTAAACAGAGCAATAAGTAGTAAAGTTAGTAAAAAATGAGATATATCTATGAATACAAGCTATATGCCTTAAGCAAGAGTTTTCAGAGATTCCTGGCACTCTTTCAGGCTTATTCCAATTTCCTTCAGGTTTTCAGTTGTGTCAACATATTTTAATTGCTTCAGGCCCAGTAAATTTTCACGTGATATGGCAAGTTTTATGCCAATTGTTTCAGTAAGGGAAAGTAAAAAATACTGAAGACCAAAAGGAACTGAGACAAAAGCAGGCTTTGTGTTTAGGGTGGCACAGAGGTTGGTGTAAAATTGTTTGTAGGTTAACTTTTCAGGTGATGCAATTGTAAGCAAACCTGAAATGTTTTTATCTATGCAGTTATCTATTGCTTGTGCTAAATCTTCTATCCATATGGTTTGCATAGATTGCTGCCCACCAGAAATAATAGGGATGAGGCTTTTCTTTTTTAAATAATCACGCATTTGCCCGAATAATCCTCCATTGCCAAGTATAAGTCCGGGACGAATTACCAAGTCATTAGGTTGGTTAAATAGCTTCTCGCAAGCCCATTTTTGTTTTAAGTAAATGGAGAGGGCTTTTTCATTAGATGATATACTGGAAATAAAAATATTCTTCTTTACTCCCGATTTGCGACTCATTTCAAGCAAGCTGGTGGTTCCGTTAATATTGATATCCACCGAATTTTTAGCATATGCGCAGTGTATAAAGTAATCTGCTCCTTCAAAATATTTCTGCTCCGGATTTAATGAAAGATTATGGCTAAAGTATTCTACTCCTTGCAGTTTTTCTTTCGGCTCATTATGTACTAATGCCCTCACCTTCCAATCTTTTCGACTAAAGTATTTAACCAGGTTTGAACCCAGAAAACCATTTGCACCTGTAATAACAACTATTGGCATGTCTAGTTATTTAATGCGTTTAGTGCTGTTAAATGAGCATTGGCCATTATAGATAAAGTTATACCCTTGGCAGGTAAATAGGTAAAACCAGAACCATCGGCTACAAAAACATTTTTGGTATTACATACTCTTCCATTCGGGCTTAAATGATGTTCTTTTTCTTCTTTATTGAAAGGCAGGCAACCGGCGTAGTGTATACTTGAGCCATAACCCGGGTCTATTTTTTTGAGCATATAGCAGCCTAGTTTGCGCATAGTGGCTGCATATTCCTTCTCGCGTTTATATATTTGTTTTAGGGCATTTTCATTTAAAGCATATTCTGCTTTCAACTTATCTCCGGTTATGGAATTGTTATCTTTTACAAGTTCAAGGTATTTACTACCGGAGCCATTATCCGGATGATGTACGCCCATAACTGAGACAGCTGGTAAAAGGGTTTGCATTATTTTTCTTCCTTCTCTGAAGTTGAGAGGGACTTCTTTAATAGTGCGGAAAAGCATAAGTGAGTTATAGCTATATATAGATGCTGCTCCAACATCCATATTGTTCTTTTGTGCATCATAGAATAATGCTAATTGCGCAAATGCCATTCGGGGTGCATTATTTGTTTTGCCTAAACGTGATGGTTGTATTTGAGCAAAATACTTGTACGGGTTGCATAAAAGCGGTAATCGCTTTGTTTCGTTTGTTGAAGAACGTAATACAATCCTTGCTGTGCCGAGAGTGCCCGAACAAAGAATAAGTTTTTTACATCTTATTGTTTTCTTTTCATTAGCAATTGTATCTAAATAACTTACAATGACCGAATGACTACTATTGGAGTAGCTTAGAACAAGTGCATTTGAAAGGTATTGAAAGTTTGGCTGTTTTTTTAATTGTGTAACCGTAATAGATGGCCTATAAGCAGCGCCATTGTCGGCGTAAAAATCCATTTCGTTGTAATCTATCGCATTTCTCCCATCTTTCTTTTCGGTAAGTAATGCAAGGGCAGGCTTACCCATATAAAAGCCTTTTGCATTCAGGCTACTTTTCGTTTGCTTGTATTTTTCATAAATATTTTTACTGTTACTGTCTATCTCCACCGCTTTCTGAATGCCTTTTAATTCTCCTGATGTATATGGCGTGGCATCATCTTTTTCTCCGCTTATTCCTATACGGTTACAAATAACACCATAGGCTTCATTCATTTTGTCAGCAGGGAGACCAGCAGCTTTAAGTTCGTTCTTTGAGAATACTGCACAATTCAGTCCCCATGCATTACCCAGCCCACCATAGCTCAAACTTTCCATAGGAAAGAATGTTTCTGATATAAGTGGCAATAGTTTTTCTGTATTCTTAATTACATATTTACGGGCAGGGGTTAGTTGTGCACCCGTGACTGTTTTGCCAAGAGAGATACCCTCATAATCTTCACCCAGCCAATATTTGTATTGTTCAGTATCATTTTCACGAATAGAGTTGAAGCTTTTTTGAGGAATTAAGTTGTTATACTTAGAGTCATTTTCACCTACATCAAGCATTAGTACTTTAACACCTTTTTCCAAAAGTGTTTGCGCAGCCATGGCTCCCGTGCAGCCCGAACCTACCACAATATAATCATGTTCTTGTGCTAAATCCATGGCAAGAGAATAAGGCCTGTTAGAGTGTTGAAGGCTGCTTTTATTCCAAGTCCTATTAGCTGTAAGAATGGACTTCTCTGCTCTTGGGGTAGAAAATGTTTTGCATAGTTGGGGTCGCTTTCAAGTATGGCAAGCATAATATAAATCTTCTTTCTAATTCCACTTTGAGGGCTTTGCAAAGCCAGTGCTCCATCTATCATACCTATGATAAATGCGTGGTTTAGCATGAAATTGAGCCTTTGGTCCTCATTTTCTGAAAGGGTAATGTTTAACTTTTGTTGTGCCTTGCTATACAGTTCAATAGACTGCGCATCGACATCCTCACTGATAAGATAGCGGGTAAAAGCAATGGCTTCTCTGGTCAATTGTGCTTCGTCAACGGTCTGCATTTGGTATTAGGCTGTGAAAAAGTAAAGATAAATGAAAAACTAAACCCGAATGCCAATAGCCATTACATCATCAATTTGAATCATGTTGCCTTTCCATTCTTCAAAAGTTTGGTTTAATGTTTCTTCCTGCTCATTCATCTTTTTACTCTGAATAGATACAAGTAAATCTTTTAGCTGATTTTTTGAGAATTTCTTGCCATTCTTGCCACCAAACTGGTCTGCAAAACCATCACTTAAAAGATAAAGGGAGTCACCCTTTTGTAATGAAATTTTATGATTAGTGAAGTTAGCTTTATTATAACCAATATTAATACCAATAGGTAACTTATCTCCCATAATTGTTTGAAGTTCTCCATTTTTAAATATATGTAAAGGAATATGAGCACCGGCGTATTGTAAAGACGAATTATTGTTTTCGAAGATAAGCAGAGCTATATCCATACCATCTTTATTTGAATTATAGGAGGTTGTTTGATTGAGCTGGCGAATAACCATTTCTCTTAATTGGTCAAGAATTTTAGCCGCAATTGGTTCTTTGTTATTGTTTACAATTTCATTTAAAAAAGCATTCCCAAGCATACTCATAAAACCTCCGGGTACGCCGTGGCCAGTACAGTCTGCCAGGGCTAATATTATCCCGTTTTCGGTTTCCCGGTAAAAATAAAAATCGCCACTTACAATATCTTTGGGTTTAGATAAAATAAAGAGATCTTTAAACTTTTTAGCTATTTCTTCTTTTGGGGTTAGAATAGCATGCTGGATTGTATTGGCATATAAAATACTGTCTTTTATATCCTGATTCTTCGTTTCAATTATTGCTTCATTAGCTTTTCGCAGTGTGATATTCCTGCATATCCCTGAATTCCTTACCAGGTTATTTTTTTCATCAAATATAGGCGATGATTTTTCAGCTATCCATTTTATTTCTCCATCAACGAGTATGCGATATTCAATATCGTAACCAATGCCAGAATCTACTTTCGTGTTGGCGCCTATAACAAGGGCAAGGTCATCTTTATGGACAATAATTTTCATGCTTTTGCCTGAATAGAAAAATTCCTGGTCCAGCCCAAATAAGGTAAGACAATTCGGGCTGATATGCTCATATTTTTTTTCTACAATGTTATATAAGTAAAATACATCGTTTATTGTTTCAGTAATAAGTTTGAATTTATCTTCTGCGGTTTTCTTTGCTGTTATATCTCTGCAAATGCCTGAATGCATTACCATAGTGCCTTTTTCATCAAAAGTTGGGGAAGATTTCTCCGCTATCCATTTTGTTTTGCCATTAACTATTAACCTATATTCTATTTCATATGGCCTGCCTGCCTGTACTTCCTCATCGGCCCGGTATATTATTGGCAAATCGCTTTCTAAAACAAACGCATTCATACTATTGCCTTTATAAAACCATTGTTGGTTAAACCCAACTAAATCAACACAGTTTGGGCTTATGTATTCATATTTTTTATCGCGGATATTGTATAAGTAAAAAACATCATTTATAGTTTCTGTAATAACTTTAAATTTGCGTTCACTGGCTTCAAGTACCTGGTAAGCGGTTTCAACTTTTTTGTTCTTAAGTTCCAGCTCACGGTTCGATCTTTTCTCCTGCATGTTCCACCTGTAAATGACTATGAAAAGGACTAGTATGAGCAGAAATCCTATAATAAAGGCATTTAAAAGAATGGTTTGCCTTGATGATTCAGCATTTCCTTTTAATATTTGTGCGTCTTTTAATAGTAGTGTTTGCTTATCAAGCTCTTTTTCTAGGTTATGCTTAAGCCCTGAAAGATTATAGTCATGCTTTGCCTGCAATGCCCTCTCCGAGTCATTATATAAAATAGTATTCTGATAAAACTCATTCGATTTCTTTAAATCTCCAAGCATTCGGTAGTCGTATGAAACGCCTTTAGATATATCATATCTTACATCGAAGTTGTTTTTAAATGTTAAAGCGTTCTTATATGCTCTTAAATGATATTCCAGGCCTTTCTTAAAATCATGCTTAAAGAAGCTATAATCGTTACCCAGCAGGTTACATAAAAAAGTAATGTTTTCAATGCTGTTTACTTGTTCTGCAATTGCGAGCCCCTTCAATCTTAGTGCCATTGCAGTATCATTCTGCCCCAGTAAATTATATACCCGTGATGTTTCATTTAAGGATGAGGCAATTTCTTCATATCCTCCAACTTTTTCACGCATATGAAGGCTTTTAAGATAGAATTGAAGGGCCGTTCTGTTACTTTCGTTGTTGCCTTGAAAGATTGTTTCATAAATATTACCCAAGGCACTATAGGCGTAGGAAGCGGCAATTTCATCGCCATTTTTTTCTGCCAGTTTTAAGCTTTTATTGTAATATGCTTCTGCAAACGAAGGATCATCGGGCCTATAGATATATCCGATATACCTGTATGCGCTAATAAGTACTTTTTCTTCTCCTTTTTTTTCCGCTATTTCTACACATTTAGTAAGGTACCCTAATGCAATATCCGGATCTCCGTTAAAAAATGCGCTGCGACCTATATCCATTAACATCAGGGCAGCTCCTTTAGGGTAATCAGTTTTTTCGGCTATGTCAAACCCCAGGCGGGCATAATTTACAGAATCAGTTTCCTGGTATAATTGATGCAGTATAAGGACCTTAGTGCTATCGGCATTAGCTGATTTTAGAGCATTTTTTAAGGAATCAACTTTATTAGGCGCAGAATATGCACTTACATTGAGAAATATAAGGAATACAAGAAGAAAGTGCGCATAACCCTTACGCGTAAACAATATATATTTAATAATAGTGGCCAAGCAAGTTTTATTAGAATTCCCAGTATTCTATTCTTAAACTGTTTAGTTTAAGCCGTAGTTTGTAAAGTAAAGATATAAAAAAACGCCAGATTACAAACTTTGCTACAGAAACGTTTAACCTTATGCTATTTGAAAATGAATGGTATTTTTGTCCCCGATAATAAAACAGTAATAAGTTATATTTTGAAACCTTCGATACCTAAAGGCACCCGTGATTTTTCACCGCAAGAAATGGTGAAACGTAATTATATATTCGATACCATAAGACAGGTGTTCCGTAATTATGGCTATTTGCCTATAGAAACCCCAAGTATGGAGAACCTCGATACCCTTATGGGTAAGTATGGCGAGGAAGGAGATAAGCTGATATTTAAGATATTGAACAGCGGTGATTTTTTAGATGGTGTAAAGGATAAAGATATAAAAGCAATGAGCTCTAAGGAGCTTACTAAGCATATTTCCGAAAAAGCTTTGCGATACGATTTAACTGTTCCTTTTGCCCGTTATGTGGTTCAACATCAGAATGATATTACATTCCCGTTTAAACGTTACCAGATACAACCCGTTTGGCGTGCCGATCGCCCGCAAAAGGGACGTTATCGTGAGTTTTACCAGTGCGATGCCGATGTTATTGGTAGCGATTCTTTATTAAACGAAGTGGAGTTGATACAAATAATAGATGAAGTATTTAATAAACTTGGCGTGCCGGTAATAATAAAATTAAATAATCGTAAGGTATTGCAAGGTATAGCAAACGTGTTTGATGTTCCCGTTGCAGAAATAGCTACCGTTATTGATAAGTATGAAAAGATTGGAGGAGAAGGTGTAGCCAAGGAGTTAAAGGAATATGACTTTAGTGATGCTGAAATAAATCAATTATTCAGGGTGCTATTTGAAGGGGAAGCAATTAGCCAGGCTGTATTTGAAGAAGGGAATAATGAGGTAAACAAAATAATGACTACTTGCCAAAAGCAATTGAAAATAACATCTAAAATTGAACCAGACCTTTCATTAGCAAGAGGATTGAACTATTATACCGGTTCAATTATTGAAGTGAAGGTTGACAGGAATAAATGTAAATCGGAGTTTACAAGTAGCATTTGCGGTGGTGGCAGGTATGATGATTTGACAGGCATATTTGGCTTGCCAAATATTTCAGGTGTGGGAATTTCATTTGGCGCCGACAGGATATATGATGTAATGGAAGAACTAAATAAATTCCCTGAAGGGGTTACAGGCACTACTAAAGTAATGTTCGTGAATTTCGGGGAAAAAGAGGCGCAGTATTGTTTGCCTATAGTTGCTGATTTAAGAAAGGAGAATATAAGTACCGAATTTTACCCCGATGCTGCAAAGTTTAAGAAACAAATGAGTTATGCCAATGACAAGAAGATTGCCTATGTTGTTTTTGTTGGTGCCGATGAAATGCAGAAAGGTGTTTTGAAATTGAAGAATATGGCTTCGGGAGAAGAAAGAGAAATTTCATCTGGGGAATTAATAAAACATATTGTATGAAGCTTTTTGCAATAAACGATAAGATAGATTTTGCTACTATAAAGGGTATTCTTGGTGATAAGGCACGTATAGCGCTTTCCGAAGATGCAGAGAAGCGAATTAATAAGTCGAGGAAATACCTGGATAAAAAACTCGTCACATCCGTTACCCCGGTATATGGCATAAACACAGGTTTTGGTTCATTGCGGAATGTTAAAATAAACCCTAAGGATTATAGCCAGTTACAAACTAACCTTTTGCTTTCGCATGCTTGTGGTAGTGGCAACGAGGTACCTGCTGAAATTGTAAGGCTAATGCTGATACTAAAAGTGCAATCACTCAGTTATGGGCACTCGGGTATTGATATTAGTACGGTTGAAAGGCTAATAGATTTTTATAATAACGATATTCTACCAGTTGTTTATGAGCAAGGTTCATTAGGCGCTTCAGGCGATTTAGCGCCGCTGGCCCACCTTTGCTTGCCATTGATAGGTGAGGGAGAAGTTTATCATAAGGGAAAGAGGAAAAGTACAGCACAATTATATAAGGAATTAAAATGGAAGCCGCTTGCACTTAAACCTAAAGAAGGCCTTGCTTTGCTAAATGGTACACAGTTTATGGGAGCTTATGGTACTTGGTTACTATTACAGGCACAAAAACTTTCCATTACAGCCGATACCATTGCTGCTATGTCATTAGATGGATATGATTGCCGCCTTGAGCCATTTTCAGAACTAGTTCAAAGGGTTCGTGCGCATAAAGGGCAAAAGGAATGTGCTGCATATATTATGCAAGTAATGAAAGGAAGTAGAATTGCATTGCGCAAAAAATCAGATGTGCAGGATCCTTATTCATTCCGCTGCATACCACAGGTACATGGTGCTATAAGAGATGTTATAGAGCATGTGCAGAGTATTTTCCTGAAAGAGATCAATTCAGTTACTGATAACCCGCTTATTTTTCCGGATGAAGACGAAATTATATCCGGCGGTAATTTTCATGGCCACCCATTGGCAATGGCACTCGATTATTTGTGCATTGCCCTTGCAGACCTTGGTAATATTTCAGAACGAAGGACTTATAAAATGATTTCAGGTAAAAAGGATTTACCTGTGTTCCTTACTAAAGATGCCGGTTTGAATTCGGGCCTTATGATATTGCAATATACTGCGGCATCAATAGTTAGCCAGAATAAGCAGTATGCTACACCTGCTTCTGTTGATAGTATAGAATCATCTAACGGACAGGAAGACTACGTTAGTATGGGTGCCAATGCAGCGACAAAGTGTTATAAGATTCTCCAGAATGTAAAAACTGTCCTTGCTATCGAGCTTATTAATGCAGCCCAGGCTATTACTTTCCGCAAGCCCGAGAAAACTTCACCAGTATTAGAGGCTATTCATACTAAGTTTCAAAAACAGGTTCCCTTTATTGATAAGGATAGGGTAATGTATGAAGCTATAAATAAGAGTGTGGCTTTTATTGAGAGTGGCGCTATTTAATCCCTTTTACAGTATCTTTTATTTGAGTCGGTAATGCAGCTAACCCTTTCCTTGCATCTTCTTGTTTTGGGTTAAGCTGCAAGGTTGCTCTCCAGGCATAGCGGGCAGAATCATACTGTCCTAATGTATAGTAAGCTCCACCAATATTATCCCACAGGTCAACATTGGTGTTATCTGAAAAAAGCCCCAGTTTTAATTCATGTAAAGCCTCCCTTAATTTACCTTCGGCGTGGTATTGCAGGCCTTTTGCTAAAAACGCTTTACCTAATAGTATTCCTGTTCCTTCCAGTGGAGGATAGTTGACATTTATAACTTTGGCGCTGTCCCAATACATCTTAGCTAAATCAGGATTGCCCAGATTTAAATAGCAGGCACCAAGGTTGTAATAACTTACATCGTATGTTTTGTAAAATACAATTGATCTGCGCAGGTAAAAAATGGCCGTGTCAATTAATTCCTTTTTATGCGCTGCATTACTGCTGTCTAATGAAAGCCTTATATAGCCTGCTCCTGCATTGCCATTTGCCATAAAACTATTTGGAACTTTTTTTACATCGGCAATAAATAAAGTTGTATCATTTTTCCATTCAGTATTGCGCTTCAATGTTTCTGCTCCGCATAGGGCAACCAATATTATTACAATTGGAGTTATAACCAGTTTTTTCTGTACAGGTGTTAATTTCTCAATAAGTTTAAACAACCCGAAGGAAATTAAAATTACAAACCCAAGTGAAGAATGGAACACCAGGCGTTCTCCCATAGTTGCACCAATATCAAACCCAATGTTCGATACCAAGGCAATATTTGCCAAGAAGAAGAAAACCGGGAAGGCCAGTATATTTTTCTTTATTGCCAGTTTTATTCCCCATGCTGCAAGAGATATATAGATTAGTATTGAAACCCAAACAGAAAGATTTGAAAAATCGTGATACGCAATTTGCGCATAAGAATAATCGGCAGAAAGAGGGCAGGGGAAGAAAAGCAAGCCAATATATTTTCCTAATACAAATATTTCAGTTGCTATCTTCTGGATTGGTGTGGCATATAAGTAAGGATTAGTAAGTATCCTGTCGTTTTGCAGGCTGTGCGGTATGCCTACCGCTGAAAAGCGAATTAGTAGATAAATTACAGCTACTGCATAGTACGGAATTCCTTTACGTAAAGACTCAATGGGTTTTTCGTTGCCCAGGAGGTAAAATAGTAAGGGCAATAGAAATATTAAAGCTATTGCATATTCCTTTGCCAGCAACGCAAACAAAAGGGAGGCTGTTCCAATAATTAGATTCGTTATTTTTTTTGTTTCAATATACTTAAGGCTGAAGATGAACGTGAGCATAATAAGTGTGAGTGATAATATCTCATCAAGACTTTTTACGTTGGCAACAACCTCGGTATGTAATGGGTGAATGGCGAATAGCAGTGTTGCAATAAACGCAATGTCTTGTCCAAATGATAGCTTCTTTAAAAGGTAAAAGGCCAGAAAATAAAAAATGGAAAGAACACATAAGATAAATGCCAATACACTAATAAAATGCCTGGTGGCTGGTGATTCTCCCAATAGTTGATGCTCTATAGCAAATATTACAACCGATAAGGGGCGATACCTTCCTCCTGATAGTTGCTGGCTATTGCCTGCATGCATATACTTGTTAAAGCTGTCATAGGTATCGGTAGTCATTATTTTTTTTATGCCCGAAAAGCCCTGTTGTACATAATTGTTACCGGTAATAACCAGAGTGTCATCGAGTGCATACTGGTTGCTTGTGGTATTTATGTAAAATACAAAAGCAATAGCAGCAAGTATTATACATTTTATATTAAAACTAAAATTAAATACTCCTGAAGGTTTTACAGATATTGGAGTACCTGGTGGGCTTTTCTTTTTATTCATTTATGCTACTTGATTCCATTAACCGTAGTAGTTGGTGCCGGCAAGTTCGAGAGTCCCTTCATTGTTATTGGCCCTAATCGTCTTGTTAGTGCAGTATCTTTTTTTGATTGTAATAAGGCATTTGTGGCATTCCATGCATAGCGTGCAGAATCCCATTGGTTTAAAGTAAAGTATGCTCCGCCTAAATTATACCACAAATCAGGGTTGGTGTTGTCAGCCTTCAGGCCATTTTTCAAAGCAGCGAGAGCCAGGGGTATTTTGCCTTGCTGGTGTAGCATTTCTGCCTCATCCATATACGATTGGCCAAGAAGTGGATAATACTTCTTTAAGCTAGGATGGTCAGGGTAAAGCTGCTTTGCTATATCCCAATATTTTTTTGCTGAATCAGGTATGTGCATCTTGTAATAAACAATACCCAGATTAAGGAAGCTATTAGTATACTTAGGGTGCATGGCAATCGATTTGCTTAAATACTGAATAGATTTATTCAGGTATTGGGTCCTTAACTCATTGCCTTTTTTGCCCGTGTCTTTTATTTGTTCATACATATCTACATAGCGGGCGCCGGCATTACCGTTTGCCATAATACTGTTGGGTACCGTATTTACATCATGAGTAAATAAAGTAACATCGTTCTTCCATTGTGGATTCCTAATGATACATTCAACACCACAGAGAATTACAACGGCAGCAGTGGCTCCTATAATTAATATGTTTTTCCCTTTAAATGAAGGACTTCTGAAGACTCCGTAAGATAAAAGCACAACAAAGCCTACTGATGAATGAAATGAAAGACGCTCGCCCATAGTTGCGCCAATATCTATTAATAAGTTAGAAACCATAAAAAGGTTAGCCAGGTAAAAGAAAATAGGGAAGGCCAATATTTTTTGTTTTGATAATAGCTTAAATGCCCAATAAACAATACCCCCATAAATTATTATACATAACCAAACCAATGGATTAGCAAGGCTGCGGTAGGGCAATTGATTGTAAGAATAATCGGCAGAAAGCGGGTAGGGGAAGAAAAGCATGAAAAGATATTTGCCCAATACATATATCTCTGAGCCAAGTTTTTGTGTTCCTTTAGCAAGCATATAAGGGTTGTTCAATATTTCATCGCTGGGCACATTGTGCGGCACACCAACCGATTTAATGCGAATTGCGAGGTAAAGAATAAATACTCCTATATATGGCAATGTGCCGGAAATGGCCTGCATAAAGTCTTTTTTTGCAACCGTATAAAATAGTAGTGGCAGTAAGAAAATAAGCATGAGTGCATATTCCTTAGCTAATAGGGCAAGTAAAAAGAACAAGGAAGCCAGGTAAAGGTCGCTACCCTTCTTTTCGTTTTTCTCTGCTTCGGCGTACCTAAGGGCAAAAATGAAGGTGAGTAGTATAAGAATAAGTGACATCATTTCGTCAAGGCTCTTAACGTTCGATACCACTTCGGTGTGCATAGGATGAATGGCAAATAACAAAGCTGCCAGGAAGGCAATATCTTCCCCCTTTTGAACATTGCTTAACAGGTATTTATGCAGAAAAAAGAAAACGACAAAAATACAAGCCATATATGCCAATATACTTACCAGATGACGTAATGATGCAATGCGCTTCATGTCTTCAGGTTTCTGATGGTCAACATCCTCTCCAAAAAGTGAATGTTCCATTGCGAAAACCACAATGGATAAAGGCCTGTATCTACCACCGGCTAGCATTTGGTTAGCATTCATCTGGTGGTAATAGCTATAATAAGCGTCATGCGTCATTATGCCTCCTATTCCGCCAAAGCCTTGTTGTACAAATTCATTTTGGGTAATAACAATACCATCGTCGAGGGCATACTCATTATTAATTGAGTCGGCATAGAATATCAGACCTAAGGCCAATAATATGATGCACTTTACCTGGAAGGAGAAATTAAATACCGGCTTCTCTGTTTCTATTTCCATTAAAGATAAATCAATTTAAATTGAAGCCTTTTTATAAAGCTTCTGTAGTTTTTACGTATATTCTTGTCCAGCATACGTATGTCTTTATATTGTTGAAACATTTCTATCAATATCATATCGAAGGCTGAACTTTCAACAAAATTAATCTCTGATTCGAAACCACAAACACATAACGCACCGGTAGCCTCTAAAAATCTCTTAATGGTCTTTTCATCAGTGTTAAGAGTCTGGCAACTTCCAAAGTGCAGTATTTTATCGTGACAGCTATCGTGTAACATATCTCCAAGCTCATCGAGGGTAACAAATTCCTTACCAACCTGAATACTTTCAGGCTTTCCATGAAAAGCAAAATACGCTATAGAATAATTAGAGTATTTTTTTAATTTCCAGAGTGATAAGTAATATTCCAGGTTCTCCCGGGTGCCACATTGTTTATATATGTAGTTTATACTCAAATTTTGTTGTAAAAATGTAAGGGCTGCTGCTATGCTTGAATGGTCGCGCATATCTTTCTGCCAATCTCCTTCTAAACAAAACACATTCTTTTTGTAACTCTGCGCTAATCCCATAGTCCTTTTATAAGTCAGGCAAAAATAATGGTAAAAAAGCGGCTGTAATACCACTATTAACTTATATTTGACTGAAAATTAACTTTTTTTTCGAAAACCTGCCCATGAAGGACTTGGACAAAAGGCTTGAGATTATTTATAAAGAAGTCGAAAAAATTTTATCTTTGCAAGGCGAGTTGCAAGATATAATAAAGAAGCTTAAGACTGATAATCAAGAGCTTGTAAATAAAATGAAGGTCTTGGATGAGCAATTAAAAAAAGCCAGGGAAGCCGGGGAATCGGCCCAGCTGGAGAAACAAAAACATAACACACAACATAATCAGGGAATAAATAATAAAATAGACGAACTCTTAAGTGAAGTAGAGCGATGTATTACATTGCTGAAAAATTAAGCAAACTAGCAGAGATACAGTGAAAACCAATACAATAAAAGTAAATATCTCAGGCAGGGAATACCCGGTAAACGTAACACCAGATACAGAGGCAGCCATGTTAAAGGCAGTTGCCCTTATCAATGAACAGGTGAAAACGTATTCTTCCTCCTATGCTATAAAAGACCCGCGCGACCTATTGGCCATGTGTGCGTTACAGCTTGCTTTTCAGCATATTGAACAAGGAAATGCAGTACAGTTTAACGAAAACCTTGAACAAAAGGTTAAGGCTATAGAAAACGTGTTGCATTTAGTTAAGTAATAAGGCTTCTTCTTTTAAGGGTTCATTAAATAAACATCTTATGAACCTAGATATAGTAACTATCATTGTAATCGCCGCCGCCGCAATTGTTGGCCTGGGGCTTGGCATACTAATTACAGCCACCATTATTCGTAAGAATATTCAGAAAAAAGGTCAGGAAATATTGAAAGATGCTGAAAGGCAGGCGAATACACTTAGAGATAAGAAGATGTTGGAAGCAAAAGAACGTTTTTTGCAGCTTAAAGCTGAACATGAGCAGCAAACTAACGAGAAAAACAAGAATATGAACCTTTCTGAAACTCGGATAAAACAAAAAGAACAGGCTGCATCGCAAAAACTAGAACAGGTTCAGCGTAAGGAGAGGGAAATAGACACCTTGAAAAATAACCTTAACGAACAGATTAAAGTTGCCGGTATTAAAAGCGAAGAATTAGCTAAGATGCATCAAAGGCAGATACAACAGTTAGAAGTTATGTCCCAGATTTCTGCCGAAGATGCAAAAACACAGCTTATTGAATCCTTGAAGTCAGATGCTAAATCCCAGGCTACTGTACTTATAAAAGAAATAGTTGATGAAGCTAAGCTTACCGCTAACATGGAAGCCAAGAAGATCATCATTCAGTCTATACAACGTATGGGTGTTGAGCAAGCTGTTGAAAATGCCGTAGCTGTATTTAATATTGAAAATGACGAAATGAAGGGCCGTATCATTGGCCGTGAAGGACGTAATATACGTGCACTTGAAGCTGCAACTGGTGTTGAAGTAATAGTGGATGATACCCCTGAAGCAATTATTATTTCATGTTTTGATCCGCTCAGGAGGGAAATTGCACGTATGGCTTTACATCAACTGGTAACCGATGGACGTATTCACCCTGCACGTATTGAAGAGGTGGTTCAGAAATGCCGTAAGCAATTAGAAGATGAAGTTGCCGAAGTAGGTAAGCGTACTGTTATTGATTTAGGATTAAATAATCTACATCCTGATCTTATCAGGCTCATTGGTAAAATGAGATACAGGTCATCATACGGACAAAATCTATTACAACACTCGAAAGAAGTTGCCAACCTTGCTGCTACTATGGCGGCTGAATTAGGATTGAACCCTAAGGTTGCGAAACGCGCGGGGCTATTGCACGATATTGGAAAGGTACCGGATGAAGAGCCTGAGTTACCACACGCAATATTAGGAATGAAACTTGCGGAAAAATACAAGGAAAAGCCTGAGATATGTAACGCTATTGGTGCCCACCACGATGAAGTGGAAATGACAAGTTTATATTCACCTATTATACAAGTGTGCGATGCTATCTCTGGTGCACGCCCGGGTGCAAGGCGCGAAATGGCCGAACAGTATATTAAGCGTTTAAGAGATCTGGAAGCACTTGCATTAACCTATAAAGGTGTTGAGAAGACTTATGCCATACAAGCCGGAAGGGAATTAAGGGTAATTGTTGGCAGCGAAAAAATTACAGATAAAGAAGCAGAAGTACTTTCGTTTGAAATAGCTCAAAAAATACAAAACGAAATGACTTATCCTGGACAGGTTAAGGTTACTGTAATCCGCGAGACAAGGGCTGTTAGCGTAGCTAAATAAATATTACCGAGATATTTGGGAATTGTATTTCAAAATGCGGTTATATTTACAAAGGAATACTTCCGAGTGTAATTTATGACCAAAATATTATTCTTAGCTGACATAAATTCGCCCCATACCGCAAAATGGGCGCTCTCACTCGCAGCTAAAGGGTTTGAGGTAGGTATCTTCAGCCTTAATAAAAGCACCTCTACCTGGTTTAAAGGCAATAGTAATATAGAATACCTTTCTGATGGACTTGGCTCTGATGTGTCAGCAAAAAAAGAGGTTCGGAAAATCAGTTATTTAAAAGCTATTCCTGCGCTTAGAAAGATTATCACTTCCTTTCAGCCTGATATTGTTCATGCACATTACGCAACAAGTTACGGTTTGCTCGGATCGTTTTCAGGGTTTCATCCTTTTGTGCTTTCTGTTTGGGGTAGTGATGTATATGATTTTCCAAGGAAATCATTTTTGCACCGTTTTTTGCTTAAAAGGAACCTGAAAAAAGCTGACGCAATTTTATCTACAAGCTATTCAATGGCTGAAGAAATAGCAAAATATACAAGCACTAAAATTGACATTACTCCATTTGGGGTAGATATGGATGTATTCAAGCCTCAAAAAGTAAAATCGTTGTTTAATGAAGGTGATATAGTTGTTGGGACAATAAAGTCACTTGAAACAAAGTATGGCGTTGAGTTCCTTATTGAAGCTTTTGACATATTATGCAAAAAACATGTTGATTTGCCATTAAAACTACTTATTGTTGGTGGTGGTTCACAGGAAGCCAAGTTAAAGAAGATGTCCACTACTAAAGGAATTCAGGATAAAGTGAAGTTTATGGGACGTGCCGCTATAGAGGAGGTGCCCATGTATAATAATATGCTGGATGTATATGTCGCTCTTTCAGATTCTGACAGTGAGAGTTTTGGAGTTGCAGCTATAGAAGCAGCTGCTTGTGAAAAACCTGTCGTAGTTTCTAATGTAAGTGGTTTCGCTGAAATTGTAGAGAATGGAACTACAGGGATAATTGTTCCAAGAGCCAACCCTAAAGTTGCAGCAAATGCAATTGAAAAAATTATTTTAGATAAGGAACTTGCCAGGCAAATGGGCGAGAAGGGAAGGGAAAGGGTGGCGGAGCGTTACAACTGGTCATCTAATATTAACGATATTATCCAGATATATAATTCTATATTGAACAAGTAAAGAATGAGGTTGATCATACTCACTCAATATTTTCCACCCGAAGTAGGCGCGCCACAGAACCGCCTATATGAAATTGCAGTTCGTTTAAAACAGAAGGGAGTAGATATAGAAATTCTTACAGCTATGCCCAATTATCCTAAAATGGAAATACATGAAGGATATAAGGGCAAATGGTATTTAAAGGAAAATATGGACGGAATGACCGTTCATCGTTCATGGATAAGGGTGAGTAAAAGCAAGGGGATGTTTTCACGCCTGATGAGTTATTTCTCATTTGTATTTTCTTCAATGTGGATAGGTGTATTTAAGCTTAGTAAAGCAGATTACCTAATCTGCGAATCACCTCCATTGTTTTTAGGTATGTCTGCACTTGTATTGAAAAGATTCAAACGTGCCAAGCTTATTTTTAATGTGTCAGACCTTTGGCCAGAAACGGCAGAGAAACTCGGATTAATTGAAAACAAGCTCCTGCTTTCTGTTACAAGAAAATTGGAAGAGCATTTGTATAAGAAAGCCACCCTTGTAACAGGGCAAACACAAGGCATTGTGAAAAATATAAAGGACAGGTTTCCTTCTAAAGCACTTCATTGGTTACCTAATGGAGTTGATGTGAGTTTTTATGATGAGCAAAAGATAGCAGGTAAATGGAGGGCAGAGAATGGTTTCGGATCAGATGATTTTTTGATATTATATGCAGGAATTATCGGGCACGCGCAGGGTTTGGAGATAATACTGAAAGCAGCAGAAAGGACTAAGGGATACCCTGTTAAATGGATATTGTTGGGTAGCGGGCCTGAGAAGGAAAAGTTAATTTCGATGAAGGAACAAATGAAAATGGATAATGTTTATTTCTTTGAGCCATTACCTAAATTAATTATGCCCGGTGTATGGAAATCGGTTGATGTTTCGCTTGTACCTTTAAGGCGTATTGATTTATTTAAGGGTGCTATACCATCAAAAATATTTGAATCGGCAGCAATGAAAAAGCCAATATTACTTGGAGTAGAGGGCGAGGCAAAAGAGTTGTTTATTGATGAAGGGAAGGCAGGGCTTGCATTTATTCCCGATGATGGAGATGATCTTGCCGCAAAAGCCATGCATTTGTATAATAATAGGGCAGAGATAGCGGTATTAGGCGAAAATGGACATAAGTATGTAAATGTTAGATTTAACCGCAATACTATAGCGGAAAATTTTTATGAGCTCCTTTCAAAGATAAATGATGGCACAAGTAAGTAAAATAAAATACTGGTTTTTATGCCTTGTGCCATTTGTAATGTGCATATTCCAGTATTATGCTGCATATCCTATTATTGGATATGCATTGTTTTGGCTTATTGAAGGGGATTTAAAACGGAAAAGCAATGCTGTCATTAAGAACAAGGTTGTATTGCTCTTTGTCATACTTTATTTGCTTTATGTTATCGGATTGTTGTATAGCTCAGACTATGATGATGGGTTATTTAATCTGCAGGTTAAGTTGAGTATTATAATATTTCCCTTGCTTTTGGTTTCTGAAGGAGAGATGGATATTAAAAAGCAGAAGATGTTTATATATTCATTCATTTTTGGTTGCGTAATTACAGGTTTGATTTATTTGGGATATGCCACATGGAAATTTGTATCCCAGGATATATATGAGTTCCAGTATATGAAGTTTTCGATATTCCTTCATCCCAGCTATTATTCTATGTATATAGATATGGTGTTTTTATTCATTTATTATCTGTTTGCAAACGAAAAAGCAGTACTGAGCAAGATTGAAAAAAATATGCTTTTGTTTTCTGTCTTCTTCCTTGAATTAATCCTTGTCTTGCTCCAATCGAAAATGGGAATGTTTATTTCAGCTGGATTGCTTGTTGTACTGCTGGCGAAATATGGTTTAAAGCATGGTTACAAGGCACCGGGAATTATTGCTGTTAGTATGGCTGTTCTATACTTTCTTTCTTTTCATCTTTTTATAGGCGAACGCTCAAGAGTGGTAAGTGCAGCTCATATAATTGCAAATAATCAAACCAGTGCAGGCTCGGTCGAATCTACGCAAGTTAGATATTATGTATGGCATTCGGCACTTGCAGTAATAAAAGCTCATCCGGTAATAGGGGTAGGTACCGGTAATGAAGCTTCTGCCATGGTAACACAATATTTAAAAGATGGTTATACGGGAGCCGCAAAGGAAAACCTTAATACCCATGATCAATACTTGCAAACAACAGTAGTGCTTGGTGTGATAGGCTTGTTAGCTCTTCTGGCTTGCTTCTTGTTTCCATTTATTAAATGCGTAAAGGAAAGAAGGTTTATATATGGTGCTTTTCTGGTTATAGTTGCTGCTAATTTTTTGGTTGAAGCTATGCTGGAGACGCAAAGCGGGACAATATTCTATGGACTCTTCAATTCATTGCTAATGTTTAATTTCGTAATCTAGTTTTTTACATATGATTAGCTTTTCACCTCCGCGAATAGATGATAAAATAGTGCAGGCTGTTGCTGAAGTATTACGTTCAGGATGGATAACCACCGGCCCAAAAACAAAACTTTTTGAAAAGAAGATTGCGGAGTATTGTGATGCACATTCTGTATTGTGTCTTAATTCTGCTACCGCAGGATTAGAGCTTGCATTGCGATGGTATGGAGTGGGACAAGGTGATGAAGTTATTTTGCCTGCATATACTTATGCTGCAACCGCCAATGTAGTAATGCATTGTGGCGCCACTACGGTCTTAGCCGATATCAATAAGGATGATTTTAATATTTCTATTGCCGAGATTGAGAAAAAAATCACAAGCAAGACTAAAGTAATTATGCCTGTTGATTTTGGTGGCTTACCATGCGACTATAAAGCAATAATGAAACTGGTAGAAGCCAAGAAGGATAAATTTGTAGCTAAAGGAGAGAATCAGAAAAAGCTGGGGCGCATGCTTATATTATCTGATGCGGCACATTCTTTTGGTGCAAAATACTATGGTAAAAGAACTGGGGTATGGGCAGATATATCGGTATTTTCATTCCATGCAGTGAAGAATCTTACTACAGCAGAAGGTGGTGCTATGACATTTAATTTGCCTGCCCCGTTCGATAATAATGAGATATACAAAAGTCTTTGTATCAGTTCCTTGCATGGACAGAACAAAGACGCACTTGCTAAAACTCAAAAAGGAAATTGGAGATATGATATTATTGAGCCCGGCTATAAATGCAACATGACCGACATAATGGCTGTTATAGGAATGATTGAGTTGGATAGGTATGAAGATGATACATTAAAACGCAGAAAAGCAATTATAGAATCATATCAAAAAGTTTTCTCCGAATATAAATGGGCAGAAATACCGGTTTTTAAAGATGTAAATAGGGAATCATCGTATCATTTGTTTCCATTGAGGATTAAGGGTATTAGCGAACAAAAAAGAGATGAGATCATTCAAAATATATTTAATAAAGATGTGTCAGTAAATGTGCATTTTATTCCATTGCCTATGCATAGCTTTTATAAAGGCATGGGGTATAATATCAATGATTATCCGGTCGCTTACGATAATTTTTCAAGAGAAATATCTTTGCCTGTTTTTTACGACCTTACTGATGGGCAAGTGAAAACGGTTATTGATGCAGTTGTGAAATCGGTAGATGAAGTTATTGGATGATTAAGCGACTGTTCGATATAATATCTGCACTAATTGGTATTATAATCCTTTCCCCTTTTTTGATGATCATTGCCTTACTGGTTGTAATTGATTCCCGTGGAGGAATATTTTACAGGCAAATTAGGGTGGGGAAGGACACGAGGCAATTTAATTTACTAAAATTTCGCACGATGTATGCCGACTCTGATAGAAAAGGATTACTTACAGTAGGCATGAGAGATAACCGGATTACGCGCATAGGCTATTCTTTACGTAAGTACAAACTAGATGAACTTCCTCAATTATTTAATGTGTTAATTGGTAATATGAGCATAGTTGGGCCTCGCCCTGAAGTACCAAAATATGTGGCAATGTATAGCGATGAGCAAAAGAAGGTGTTGAGTGTTCGACCGGGAATTACTGATTATGCATCGATTGTTTATGCGAATGAAAATGAGCTTTTGGCAAATGCAACCGATGCTGAAGATGTTTATGTGAATAAAGTAATGCCTTCTAAACTAAAGCTTAATCTTAAGTATATAGATGAAATGAGCTTTACAACCGATATTGGTATTATACTAAGGACAATAAAAAAGGTATTCTAGGATTAATTTAGAAAGCAGGGCAGTTGAATGTTCTTCCCATGATAATTCTTTCTTTTTTAGGGCGAAGCCCCACCTTCATATACGTTGGAAGTTTTGTGGTTTTTAAAGTGAAATCCCGTTCCTTGTGCCAGAATTTATGAAAGTCAATAGTTATTTTTCCCGTTAAGGTATCAGGAACCGTTATGGTGAATTTGCCACCGGAATCGGAGCGTGTTACAATACTCGTGCCTTCAATTGTAATATTTACATAAGGAATCGGCACACCTGTTTTTATGTCGGTAACTATACCGCTTATTTGCTTTGGATTTGTATTCTGCTGGTTTTCTTTATTTGCCTTATGTTGATAGTTGGTATTGTTAATGGGTATAGGTACGGGTACTTGCACAGGTGATATAACCGCTTGATGGCTTGCTTGTGCATTTGTTGCTGTTGCCACACCCGCCAATAAAACGGTGCCAAACATGGCTTTACTTAAAAACGAATTGTTGTTTTGAGCAGGTATTGCAATAGGCCTGTTTACCTGGTATTCAGTGAACCTTCCGCAAAAAGAACCTTTTATGTTTTTTAATACTTCAATTATCTCCCGGTCGGTGAATTTTGAAAAATCTATAACCGAAGAATTACAGCTATCGCAGTGGCGGCCATTTGTTTTCGGTGTCATATCATCCCAGGCTTGAGTGCAGGGCTTGGGAACAGAAAGTTGTATGCTCTTTTGTTTTGCCATAATCTTAGAAGTATGCACCCATAACTACTCGTTCACGGCGATGTTTTTTCTTTAATGCTATTTGCAAATTGGTTGGATAATTAACTGCTTTAATGTTTTCTGAAGCTGAATGATATCCACGTTTTGTAATTGCAAGTTTGAGTTTCGATTTCTTTAAACTATCCGGTACTCGTATAGAAAATGTTCCGGCCGAATCGGTATAAGCATATAAATTGGTTCCCTCAATAATAACAAAAACGTATTCTAGGGGTATCCCGGTCTTTGATCTTCTTATTGTTCCTTTTATTATATGTGAAGTATCTGCTTCCTGAGATTTATCGTGCTGAGAAACCATAGAACTTGGCGGCTCGGGAATGGGCACCTGCACCGGGGCAATAGTTTGATGTATGGTTTGGGCATTTACAACTGATGTTATGCCTGCAACCAAAACTGTACCTAGTAATGCTCTTTGCAGAAATGAACTTCCATTTTCAATAGGAAGTATAAGTGGCCTGTTTACCTGGTATTCGGTAAACCTTCCACATCCAAGTGGGTTATTCTTTATAAAAGCAGCTAATTCTTTATCGGTATAATTAGTGAAGTCAGTAACAACCTTATTACAACTACTGCAATGCTTGCCATTACTATTCGGGGTCATTTTGCCCCATTTCTCATGGCAAGGGCTTTTTACAGATATAGTTATGTCTTTTTTCTTGCTCATCAAGTGGGTTTTGATAAGCGAATATAGCAAATGAGAATGAGAAAAACAAGGATGTTATCTTGATACTCGCATCTTGCCCATTATCTTTCTTTCTTCCTTATATTCCATGGCAACATTCATGTTAATGGAGTGCTTTCCGCTTTGAACAGTCTTTTCGACGATTTTATGAGCCCATCTGTAAAATTCAATTTGTATTTCTTTATTGCACATGCTGTCGGGCACATAAATCTGATACATGCCGTTAGCATCGGTCTGTACATAATTAGGGGAACCTATAACTTCAACGTAGGTATCAGCAAGAGGTTCTTTTGTTTTTGCATCAATCACCTTTCCATGTATAAGCTTTTTTGAAGAATCTTTTACAATTTGTGGTGGTGCGGTGGTTACTATTACTGGTGATACTATATCGTTCTTTGCAGTGGTTGTATCATTTATGGGTGCAACTGAAGGAGGTGTGGGTACAGGTACTTGTACAGGAGCAATAACCTTATGTGTATCTTGCCCGTTTGCGGTTGCAACTATGCCTGCGATTAATGCTGTTCCTACTAATGCTTTTGACAAAAACGAATTATTGTTTGTTGCCGGTAAGTATAGAGGGCGCTCAACCTGGTATTCATTAAGTCTGCCACATACTTCACCTTTAGCCTTTTGTAAGAAAGCAATTAGCTCTTTGTCGGTAAAGTTTGAAAAGTCTGTAACTGTTTTATTGCAACTATCGCAATGCCTGCCTGAATCGGCTGGTAACATGGCACCCCAATTTTGACCACAAGGAGATTCAACTGAAATGTTTATAGTACTTGGCTTCTTCATTTTGATGGAATGCTTTAACCAAAGTAAAAAAAACTAAATGAAGAATAGATGAAGTGGTAATTAAATAGAACTATGCTCAGTGGATAGATTGGCCAGCGATACCCTTAATTATGGCAATAACACCAATAGCAACAAGCATAATTCCAAAGAAAACACTTTTATATAATCGCCCGGGAGATATTTGTTTCATTTCGACCCAGTTTTTATAATCGTCATAGAGCAGGTATCCTCCAAACCCGATTATTGCCAAGCCCCAAAACAAAAGTGCATAATTCATTGCGCTTATTTTCTGAATTCTAATAAAGTTATTTCGGGTAACATACCTACACGGCCCGGGAAGCCAATATGGCCAAGACCTCGGTTTACATACAAGTGTTGCTTAAGGTGTGTATAAAGTCCGTGCCAACGTTCGTAACGCCATTGCACTGGGCTCCATTGCCAATCGCCAATACGAATACCAAATTGCATGCCATGAGTATGCCCGGCAAGAGTAAGTTGTATGTCGGTTTTTTTTGCTACTTCTACATCCCAATGCGATGGATCATGTGAAAGTAAAATGCGGAATGGAGTATTTTCAGTTCCTTTGACTGCAACAGGTAATTGGCCATATTGTGCAAAAGGCGGCGTGCCCCAATTTTCTACACCAATAACTGCAATTTGTTGCCCGTTTTTTGTAATAAGCCTGTTTTCATTTAAGAGTAAATCAAAGCCTGCATGCTGCTGCAAGTCTTTAAGTGTATCAAGGTTTTTAATCTTTGCCTCCTTACTCTCCCATTTTACATAATCACCATAATCGTGATTGCCAAGTATTGAGAATTTCCCCAATGGAGCCTGTAGTTTTGCTAAAATAGGTTCAAAGCCCTTCAATTCTTCAGCAACATTGTTAACCATATCGCCGGTAAAAAAAATAATGTCCGGCTTAAGGCTATTAACCATATCTACTGCCTTTGCTATTTGATCCTTATGTTGGTAAAAACTTCCAATGTGTATATCCGATATCTGCACAGCCCGCAAGCCATCAAAAGCATCGGGTAAGGTATCAAAGTGAATCGTTTCCTTCAGTACCTTAAAATCAAAACGGCCAATTAAAATACCGCGTACTATAAAAGCAAATATGGTTAATGATGCTACTGTTCCGAAAATAAGTAGCCAATCAATATTAAGACGGGTTTGGGTACTATGAAGTATAAAGTGATTAATTGCAACATAACCACCCTGTATAATGGTATAAAGCATAACAAATACAGTAAAAAGCAATTTTGGCAGAATATCAGACATAATTATTCCTGCGCCCTGGAAGCCATAATAAGTACGTTTTACATTTAATATCCGGGCAAAAGAACCCATTACAAAAAATAACACAGCTACTAAACCTAATGTTTCTATCCAATAAAATACCTTAAAAAGTGCCGATAGAGTAGGGTGCTTCAGGTTCAGAAGCAAGTGACTCCAGCCATAATAGGCCGCTCCTTCTATAAAACCTACAAAGAGTAAGACAAGCAAAAACGTTACAGGTGACCTACGGCGCATAAAAATCGTTATATTTGCAAGATTTTATAAAACTATGAAAAAAACAAACGGTATGAGAATCCTTAATATAGTCGTTTTGACCGGCATTTTACTCTTTTCTGCTTGTAATAATGGTGATAAGCAGAAGATAAAGGATCTCAGTTATGAGGATTCTGTATTAAATAATAAGACACATGCCCAGGACTCGTCTATAATGGCTTATGTAAAGTCATTTAATGATATTCAAGATAACCTGGATTCCATAAAAGTAAAAGCTAAGTTACTGACTATAAATAGCGGTGAAGGTATTAACCAGAAGGATCAGATCATTTCGGACATGCGTGCTATTGGCGATTTGATGATGAAGAACAAGAAGGAAATTGCCATGTTGGAAAGAAAGCTGAAGAAAGTTAACGGCAATAATGCTGAACTGCAAAAAATGATTGCTCGCCTTACTCAGGAAGTAAATGAAAAGGATGCGCAAATAGCGGCTTTGCAGAGCCAGTTAGCCGAATCGAATGCATCTTTGAAAGATGTGATCAATAAGTTTAATGATAGTATGAAGGTTATAAGCAGCCAAAAGGAGCAGATAACTGATATAACCACACAAATGAATACTGTGTATTATGCTATAGGCACAGCAAAAGAACTCAAGAAAAATGGCATTATTAAGAAAGAAGGCAGTGTAGTAGGCCTTGGTGGTGCAGAAGAGCTAAAGAAAGATTTTAATACCAGTTATTTTACAAAAGCCGACGGATCTACTTTACATAGCCTTCAATTATACAGCAAGTTTTTACAGATGGTAACTGTTCATCCTACTGGTTCATATACAATAAGCGGCAGCAATAAGGCCGATTCTCTTGTAATAAGTGATTCAAAAGCATTCTGGAGCCAAACGAAATATCTTGTTATAATAGTTAAACAGCACTGAGCTTTATAAACCCCAAAGCCGGCGTATGATGAAAAAACATGTTTATCCGATAGTTCTGGCACTGGCTGCCGTAGCTGTTCTATACACTTTTATAGGCAGCACTGATAGCCAGGGAAAACCCGGAAGGAAAGAAGTTGTTTCTTCTCCTGTAAAATCTAAGTACATTGCTATACCTAAGCCTCCTGTAAAGGATTCAATGGCTTTGAATTCGGTTGAGCAATTTGAATCGCACAAAATTGATTCATTCTTTCATGTGCTCTCAAAAAATGCGAGATTTAACGGAAATGCATTGGTGGCACATAATGGAAAGATACTTTATGAAGGTTCTTTTGGGGTGTCTGATTTTAAAACAAAGGAGTTATTGAGTGACTCATCCGAGTTTCAATTAGGTTCCGTTTCCAAACAGTTTACTGCCGTCGCTGTTATGATGCTTAAAGAGCAAGGTAAGCTTGATTATGATGATACTTTGCAACGATTCTTCCCCGACTTCCCATATAAGGGTGTAACGGTTGGTATGTTGCTGGCTCACCGTTCGGGTTTGCCTAATTACATGTACTTATGTGGTAATGTTTGCAAAGACCAGGTTACACCTATGGACAATCAACAGGTAGTTGAAATGCTTATTAAACACCATCCTCCCAAGTATTTCCCTCCTAACCAAAAGTTTGAATACAGCAATACTAACTACTGCGTGCTTGCTGCCATAGTAGAGAAAGTAAGTGGTGTTTCATTTGCAGAGTATTTAAGGTATAAGATATTCGTTCCATTGGGAATGAACCATACTTATATGTTCGATAAGAATGATACAATAATACCTAACAGGGTTACCGGTTACAATGCCAATTACCGTAAAGCAGGATATGATTTCCTTGATGGTGTTGCAGGCGATAAGGGTATTTATTCAACAACCGAAGATGTACTAAAATGGGATCAGGCTTTGTATTCTGATAAGCTTCTCAAACAATCTACTTTAAAGGATGCCTTTAAGGCACATAGCCGTTGGGTAAACCAACATAATTACGGATATGGCTGGAGGCTTGTGATATTCGACAATGATACTTTGGTGTATCACGATGGCTGGTGGCATGGCTTTAATGCTGCCTTTATGCGCGATATTAAAGGACATAATACTATAATTGTTCTAAGTAACCACGTTAACTGGTGCATTAATCAAAGCCGCGACCTGCTTACAATGCTTCGTGAAGAGTCAGGCGATTATACCGGAGTTGTAGCTTCAGTAAAAACCAGGAAGAAGAGTAAATCTATTCAACCTTAAGTTTAGTATACTTATCGCCGTCGGTAGGGTCAATTGCACTAAGTAATGTATAGACCTTCGATTTTTCTTCATTAGGCGCTTCCGAAAATATGTTTGCGATCTCTGTTGCTTTTGCGTTAAAGAACAGTGAAATGTTAAAGTTTGCAGGCTTATCATTATATACTTGTTGTACAAGTGTCAATGCATCCATTATCTCCGCTCTCCCTTTTTCAGGGGTCGTATACATAATATCCAGCCCTAGGCGGTGATATTCATACATAGCTTTCCGTAAAGGGGCATAATAAGTTTCATCTAATGTATTTGTCACTAACGAATACCGGGTTTGATCTCCATCCAAAGGGTTCCAGCCTTTTTCACCTGAATTTTGCGCATTGGTTACAATGGTTTGTGCATTAAGGAAGTATTTCGTTCCTCCGTTTAGAGAGAATGAATCATAGTCGTTGCCAATGATGATATAAGCATAGTACGAAAGCAATGCAGTAAGGTTATCAGAATAGGTGTTGATGTTAAATATGATAGGCTGATTTAACTGGTAGAGTATGTGTATGTTGTTATCCTGGTAGTTAAACATGGCCGAGTTGTATGCTGACTTATAAACCGGCCTGCGGGCCTGAACCTGCAAGGTTGCGTTAAAATCGTTTGCAGCATTTTCTGCAGTCATGTTAAAGTACAAAGTACACTCTATTTTTTCCTGGTTGGTAAAGTTGTCATTGGTCCACTTAGTGTTGTTCATGAACTGGGTGATAGCATCCTTCAGATTCTTAAATAATAACTGTGCAGCAGCATCCTGTATTTGGGGCGATACAATATCAACGGTACAGTTAAGCTCCTGTGCCTTGCTCAAAGCAGGGAGCAGCAATAGTACTATTGAAATATGTAAGATTACTTTTTTAAACACGATGCAATATAGTTTACAATGTCTTTGGCCACTTCGGTCTTTAGCTTTAACTCGAAATTAATGGTTTTATTATTCCTGTCAATAATAGTAATTTTATTGGTATCGCCTCCGGGGCCTGCTCCTTTGTTATGGGTTGAGTTAAGCACAATGGCATCCAGGTTCTTTTTCTTTAGCTTCTCCGCCGCATTCTTTTGTTCATTATTCGTCTCCAATGCAAAGCCAATCAGCAATTGACCTGCTTTCTTTTTCTTACCCAATTCCGTAAGTATGTCCGGAGTATGTACCAGTTTTAATGTTAAACCGGCATCTGCTTTTTTTATCTTCTCTATAGCTTTAGTAATAGGCCTAAAGTCTGCTACTGCAGCCGACATTATTGTTATATCCGCTTTAGTAAACTCCTTTACACATGCATCATGCATTTCCTGTGCACTGGTAACACCAATAAGTTTTATAGCCGGATTGATATTGGTAATATGAATTGGACCATGCACTAATGTTACCGATGCCCCTTCACTCACAAGCCTTTCAGCAATAGCAATGCCCATTTTGCCCGATGAAAAATTACCAATGAATCGTACAGGATCAATAGCTTCGTAGGTAGGACCGGCAGTGACCAGGGCCTTTTTACCGCTTAGCGGGAGCTTCTTATCGTTTTTTTTTTGGTTATCTCTCTTGGAGAGAAAATCTATAATGTGTTCCGGTTCAGCCATTCTGCCTTCACCAAATAAGCCGCTTGCCAATTCGCCGTCTTCAGCGGGTATTACAATGTTCTTATAGGATTTAAGCCTCTCTAAATTCGCTTTGGTAGAAAGATGTGTGTACATTTCCCTATCCATGGCAGGTGCTATATATACAGGGCACGATGCTGAAAGATACGTTGCCAGTAAAAGGTTATCGCATAAACCGGTTGCCATTTTAGCAATGGTATTGGCCGAAGCAGGAGCAATCACCATCATGTCGGCCCAATTGGCCAGTTCTACATGGTTGTTCCATTTACCATCAGGAGTACTAAAGTCAATATAAACAGGGTGTTTGCTAAGTGTAGAGTAGGTGAGCGGTGCTACGAAGTCTTTAGCCGAAGGAGTCATTATAACCTTTACCTCGGCACCGGCTTTAACCAGTAACCTTACCAGTACTGCTGCTTTGTAGGCGGCAATGCTCCCGGTAATTCCCAGGAGAATTTTCTTACCCTGTAACACAGTAGGTTATTTTATCCCGCAGTGCGGAACTATAGTTTAAAGAGTTTCTTCTTTCTTAACATCATCGGCCATACGGTAGTAAACCTTATTGTCGATGAATTCCTGGGTTGCAATAGAAGCAGGCTTTGGAAGGCGTTCGTACATCTTCGATATTTCTATCTGTTCAACGTTTTCGTATACTTCTTCCAGTGTATCGGTCTTCGATGAAAACTCTTCGAGTTTGCCATCCAGTTCTTCTTTCATTTCAGCACTTATCTGGTGCGCTCTGCGGGCAATAATCGAAATGGTTTCGTAAATGTTGCCTGTCTGAGCTTCCAGTTTCCTTACATCTCTTGTTATTGTTGATGCCGGTGCGTTGCTTTTTTTGAAATCCATGTTTATTTGTATTAAGATTTTATTGTGTTCTTTTGAAGTGCCATTACGTTATTATATAATCCCTCAGCGTCTTTTATGTAATCGCTTTTTGGATAAGCGTCCACAAATTTAAGATAATCTTCGACAACTTTCTGTAATCTGCTCTTCTTTTGCCATTCTACGCTGTTTATGGCAAACTTATAATCGGCCTTAATCATTATAAGATATGATTCTTCAAGGTATTTGCTGTTAGGGTAAGCCTTAATATAGTTAGCAAGGGCAGTGCTGGCAGCATGGTAACTTTCTATGGTATAGTATCCTTTAGCTATCTCAAAGTACTTCTTTTCCAGCTTATCTCTAAGTATATCAATGTATTTGTTGCACTCCTTTATCTTGTCGCTGTTGGGGTAATCATCTACAAAGGTCTGGAAGGCTTCAATAGCCTTCTTGGTGTCTGTCTGGTCGAGGCTATAGGTTGGCGAAAGCAGGTATTCACAAAAAGCCCTCATAAACTCACACTCTTCGGCACGTTTGGTGTGCGGGTAGGTGCGGTAATAGGTGCTGAAGTAAAAACCGCCCATTACATAGTCACCTACGTAATAGTTGCAATAAGCGTAATAGTAAGATATGTCTTCGGCTTTTGCTGTACCCCTGTAAATGCTTAAAAGCTGCTCAAATAACTGTAATGCCTTAATATAATCGGCTGATTTGTAATATTTAAGCGCAGCATCATACTTGAGTGATGCATCGCCGCTTTTTTGTATTCGGTTGTAATCGCCCCCGCAGGAACTCATTAAAAGCCCTGCAAATACTGCTAAAACTACTATGATATGCTTAAAATACTTCTTCATTATTTTTTAAGACTTGCAAAGGTACAAAATTTATTCAAAAGAGGCCTTTAGCCCTTTTATGGCTATATAACTGATAATATTTCAAAAAAGTATTTAAAACACTTTTGCTGCAAGCTGCAATAGTGATTTCGAAATAAATAGCCCGTTAAACTCAATATACTCTTTGTTCATTTCAAATTTTGTCTTGTAATCATCATCCTCGTCCAGGTAAATGCTTATTGATGCCCCTTTTTTACTCAGGCCTTCTTTATCGCATATAAGCAACACGTGCTTACCTTTGTACTGTTCACTTATTTTCTTAAGATTAGCATCTTGTGACGGAGCTATAAATAAGATGCTACAGTTTGCCGATGTATCAAGAGTCGTCATTATTTTAACCACTATCGGTTTTTGCCCTACAAGCTTGCCTGATACTGCTCTTTTTAATTCATCGGTTATAGGAGTACTGCCATAAACACCAATAACAAATTCAGTATTTTTATCGTTCTTGGGCCAGCTTATAAAGCGGGCAAAGTTGTATATATAAAGCGATGCAATTTTATAATTGAGCGTTTGCGCAAAGCTGTTGAATGACACAAGTAGTATAGCTCCGGATATTATATGTTTTAACCTTTTCCTCATCTTTTAAAGTTCAAGGTGTAGGTTAATCTTATTTCATATTCTCTCGACATACTTGGAAGCGGCGCATGGCTTCCGTTATAGGGTTGAATGAATTCGTAATCGGCATTAAACATGTTGTAACAGCCAATGCCAGCTTTTAAATTGCCTTTATGGTACTGAATAAAAATATTGGCAAGTGTTGTTGGCGAAAACTCTTTTACATAAGGTAACCCCATGCCATAATAAACATAGCCGTAGCGCTGCCCTATCCATGAAACGGTAGGGGTAATGCTTAGGTTTTGTGTTGCATTATAACTTACTGAAAAGTTCAATTTGTTGGCTGCAAAACCAAGTGTCATACTGTTATCTCCCGGCGCCTGGTAAGCGGGTACCACAGTTTTACCTGCTGTTGTATAATATGCGTAATTAAGGTCGAGATAACCCCAACTATCTTTTATCCGGTAATCGAACTCTGCTCCCCGGGTACCTTGTTCGGGGAAGTTTTTGTATCCTTCATAATTGCCGGTTGAAGATGCAACTGTGTCGACGTAATATATAATAGGATTCTTTGTGGTAATATCAAAAACGTTAACTGTGCAGAACATATTCGGAGTAATTTCCTTTCCTACTTCAAACTCAATCACACGTGTATATTCAGGTTTAATGTTGCCGTCAATGCTAAGGTTTATATTCTCAATGCCCGGTGCACGGAACGAGTTGCTGTAAAGGAATTTGAAGTTCCATGTTTCAATCTTCTTCATTATACCAAGCCTAGGTACAAACGATGAGCCATAAACCGAGTTGTTATCGTACCTGGCACCCAGTGTAAGGCTGGCTATATGGTATCGGAACAATACTTGTGCAAAAGCCGCACTGTTGGTATAGTGCATGGTATTGGTACCATTGCTGAAAAGTTGCGGATCGGGTAATGATATGATTGCATTATTCTGATAAACCTCGGTGCCTGCTACAACATTAATTCGGTTGGTAATATCATATAAAATGGTAAGGCTGCCACGGTATTGTGTAGCAGTGCGGTTATATAAAGTATAAGCGGAATCTTGTGGAAGTGCTGTTCCTGTGTAGTTCCATGGCTTCTGGTTCTTATAGCTTACTAATGGAGTAAGCGTTATTTTATCGTTCAGTTTAATATCGTATTTCAACTCAGCCAGTTCCGATAAAAAGTTATTGGGGTAAGCCTGTGATGTAGGCGTACCATAGTTATCGCGGGTTGTGGTTTGGAAGTTATCGTAAATGCCCCGGAAACTAAGCCCTTTGAACTTGATACCTATATTAATGTTAAAAGGGTCTAGGCTTGAGTTACCAATCATAGAATAGCTGTTGCCCGCCAGGTCGGTATATATATTATCGCTGCGGTTGGCCTGGCCAAAGAAACCTGCAACACTGTAGCTGAAGTCTTTCATCTTATTGCCAATAGATAAGCTTACATCCCTATAGCCCAATGCCCTTGCCGATTGCCCATAACTGGCAGTTGCACTTACTCCCTTCAGATCTTCACCGTCTTTGGTAATAATGCTTATAACGCCGTACTCAGCAAAGCCGCCGTATATGGCTGAACCCGGGCCGCGTATTATTTCAATTCGTTTTATCTGGCTCACATCAAAGTGGTTGCCAAATTGCTGGCTCGAATACATCAATTCATTCATTTCCTGTCCGTCGAGCAGCAATAACACCTTTCCTTCTTCGGCCCAGTTGCCGCGCATGCCAATGCTTACATTGCCCTGCACATCAACGGCAAAGTCAATACCGGGTACAAGGCGCAATACATCTATCAGGTCGCGGGCACCCGATTTTTCAATTTCTTCCTTGGTTATAAGGGTTACTACGCTTGGCGATTTACGCAGCGATAGAGCCTTTTTCGAGGCTACATCCATTTTCGAGTTCAATACTGACTCCAGTTGGCTCGATATGCCCGACTCCTTTAGTTTGAGCAACTGTTCCAACGACATGTTAGCCATAGTAGCCGAATCGGGTGGAATTGCAGCAGAATCTTGCTGGGCACATACCAATAATGGCGATGCCAGAAAGAGGAAAATAAGAGCATTTACATGGAGTAATAACTGCTTCATTCACAATTGGGTAGGTTACGAAAGTACTAAAAAAAATCCAGTTTGGTTCGTCACTGCGAATCCGCTTTTGGGCG
>Ga0206875_1007_pt1 | contig 76386 bp, 65 predicted proteins | sample Alteio_BWOrgCont_9_FD_152616 | JGI IMG/M metagenome (GOLD analysis project Ga0206875, IMG submission 152616) | Enriched cells from forest soil in Barre Woods Harvard Forest LTER site, Petersham, Massachusetts, United States -... | ecosystem: Environmental > Terrestrial > Soil > Temperate forest > O... | reverse complement strand
GTCAAGTATAACGAGATCGGGATCGTTGATCAGCGCCTGGGCCAGCCCAATGCGGCGCTGCATGCCCTTGAAAAATTCACGCGATGGGCACGTTGAAGGAATTGCTTTCCAAGCCGGACGCCATCCGCATCACAACACCGCCGCTTTCCCGGGAAAGGATGCAACAGGTGCTCGACACCATTCGTCAGGACGTGGCGGCGGACAAAATCCAAATCGATAATCCCCAGCAGAATTTGGAAAGTTATTTTTTGGACGTCGTGCGCAAGGCCAAGGAAAACATGGCCGAGACTTCCGGCGCTACTTCCGGCAGCCTTGTTGCTCCCTACCTGCGCACGGGCGCGGCGGAGATCGCTCCCACTCAGAAAATACTGGAGCGCCTGACCGAACCGACAAAGCCCGCAGCCCTAGCTCCTGCGGCTCCCCCGGCTCCCGTTGAAAAAGTGGACGAGGCCCGGCTCAAATCGCTTGCCCAACCGGCTGCTCCCGAACCGATACCAACTCCGGCAGCACAACCCGCGCCCCCGGTCGATTTGAACAAGGCCAACGAAAAATTGTCCGGATTATTGGGCAAGCCCAAAGACAAATAATCGGCGGATAATTTTTCCTTCGTCATTGCGTGAAACGAATACTGGCCATCGCGGGACTGACTTGGAAATCCGCTCTCCGCTATCGCCTTTTCTGGATATTGGCCGCGTTGATGGTGGCGGCCGTGGTGGGCCTGCCCATGGTCCTGCGCGATGACGGCACGGCCAAGGGCCTGACGCAAATTCTTCTGACCTACACCCTGACGGCGGTCTCTGTTCTGCTCGGCATGGCCACGCTCTGGCTTTCCTGCGGAACGCTCGCGCGCGACGTGGAGGAATGCCAGATACAGATGGTCACCGTCAAACCTATTGCCCGCTGGCAAATCTGGCTGGGCAAATGGCTCGGCATCCTTGGCATGAACGCCCTGCTGCTGGCTCTTTCCGGCGTCTCCATTTTTGTCCTGCTGGGCTGGCGTTCGGCCCATCTTCCCGCCGCCGAGCAAAAAGTCCTGCGCGACGAAATTTTTGTGGCGCGCGCCTCCCTGAAGGAGCGTCCCCCCGATTTGCGGGCGCAAATCGACAAGCTGGTCAAGCAGGCCATGAACGATCCGCGCGCAGCGGAATACGGCGAAGGGGAAGTCCGCCGCCAAATTGCGTCCGCCGTCGTTGCGTCGAATACCGTCGTGCCCCCGCGTTTCTGGCGGCGCTGGGCCATCGATGTGCACACGCTGCCGCAAAAAACGCAAGACGAACCGTTCGAGCTTCGCATCAAGTTCCACGCGGCGGACCCGAACCCGGAGGCGACCTACGCCACGGTCTGGCGGGTCGGGCCGGAAACGTCGTCGCGCGCCAAAATGCTCGAGCAGACCCTGCCACCGGATTCGTTCCAGGAATTTGAACTCCCCGCCAAAATGGTCGATGAGAAGGGCCGATTATTTATTGACATGCTCAACGCCAGCGATTCGGCCCTCATGTTCCCGCTGGAGGACGGATTCGAGTTGCTCTATTATGAGAGCAGTTTCGCCGTCAATTTTGTCCGGGGCATCGCCATTATTTTTTGCTGGCTGGCCTTGTTGTCTGCGATTGGATTGGCAACGGCAAGTCAATTGGGTTTTCCCGTCGCCGCCTTCACTTCCATGGCGATCCTCATCCTTGGGCTCTCCAGCGGAACGCTCAAGACCGTGGTGGAACAAAATTCCGTGGTGGGCTGGGACACCGCCACCAGTTCCTACAAACATACGCCGCTCGATTATCTCGTCGTCCCGATTTTCAACGGGGCCCTGAAAATCATCAACCTGGTGGAAGGTTTTTCTCCAATCGATTACCTGAGCACAGGCCGCAGCATCACTTGGGGAATGCTTGGCCTGGCGGTGACGCAGATCGTCGTGCTATTGGGGGGAGTTTTCGTCGTCGCGGGCATGCTACTTTTCAGCCGGCGCGAACTGGCCACGGCCCAGGGCAACACCTGACGGATTCCGTCAAGGCTTGCCGCGTCCGATGCTCTTATACAGGAAGCCGAGTTTTTCCATCTCGGCCACGTCAAATAAATTGCGTCCGTCGAAAAGAATCGGATGCGTCAGGCTTTTGCGGACCTTTTCCAAATTGAGCTTCTTGAACTCCGGCCATTCCGTGGCGATGACCAGCGCGTCGCAACCTTCCGCCACGTCATCCATATTGTCCACGTAAGTGACGTCCTTCAAAACGCCTTTGGCTTTTTCCATGGCCTGGGGATCGTGCACGCGCAGGGCGGCGCCTTCCTTTTGCAAACGCTGGCAAAGGTCGATGGCCGGTGACATGCGCACGTCGTCAGTATTCTGCTTGAAAGCCAGGCCGAGCACGCCGAGGGTTTTGCCTTTGAGCACCCAGAGCGTTTCGGTGATCTTCTTGACAAAGCGTTCCATTTGCTGGGCGTTGATCTGCTGCACTTCCTTGAGCAGATTAAAATGGTAGCCGAGCTTTTCGGAAATTTGAATGAACGCGCTGAGGTCCTTGGGAAAGCAGCTTCCTCCGAAGCCGAGCGACGCATCGAGAAACTTGCGCCCGATGCGCGCGTCCATGCCCATGCCGGCTGCCACTTCCTGCACATTGGCCCCGGACATTTCGCACAGCACGGAGATCGCGTTGATGTAGGAAATCTTGAGCGCGAGGAACGAGTTGGCCGCGTGCTTGATCAACTCGGCCGAATTGATGTCCGTGACAATGATGGGCGCGCCGTAGGGCGCATAGACTTCCTTCATCGCCTGCACCGGGCGCTGAGAAGCCACGCCAATGACCACGCGATCCGGCTTCATGAAATCCTCCACGGCAAATCCTTCGCGCAAAAATTCCGGGTTGCTGATCACGTCAAAATCAACCTTCGTCTTGCAATAGCGATGGATGGTTTCGGCGACCTTTTCACCGGTCTTGACCGGCACGGTGCTCTTGTCCACCACGATCTTATATTCCGTCATGGCGCCGGCGATTTCCCGCGAGACCGTCTCGATAAAGCTCAAATCAACGGAACCATCCGGCTGGGCCGGCGTGGGCACGGCGATGAAAATGACTTGGGACCGTTCCACCCCTTCGCGGGTGCTGTTGGAAAAGGAAAGCCGCCCGGCCTTGACGTTCTTGGCCACCAATTGTTCGAGGCCCGGCTCGTAAATGGGCATGCCGCCGCCGCGCAGCAATTTCACCTTTTCGGCGTCCTTGTCCACGCAGACCACTTCGTGGCCGGCTTCGGCAAAACAGGTGCCTGTCACCAAACCAACGTATCCAGTACCGATGATTGTCAGCTTCATGCTTGTTCGGAAGGCGACGGGGGCGGATGCCCGGAACGGCGCTCTTACGGTTTAGTCGGCGAAGTTGGGGCCGGAGTTGAGGCAGGAGCCGGCTTCTTCGGTTGTTGCGACGAGGGAAAAACGGGCTGGCCGGGCGCCATGGACTGTCCGGGCAAACCGGTCGGATTGGCGGCGGGCTGCTGCTTCCTCAATTCCGGATGCGTGGCCAGCAGCATATCGCCGCGTTCGCGCGCTTCGCCGGCCCACGGGTCGTATGGGTTCTGGATGCGCGCCAGTTCGGAGTAATAGGTCAAGGCCTGCTCAAATTTGCCAAGTTGCTCATCCAATCGCGCAAGGGTCAGCTTGGCCGGCGAGGTGACGTTCGCATCGCTCGGATAACTGGAGATGACTTCCTGATATTTTTGCGCGGCTTCCTGCACCTTGCCTTGCGCCTCCAACGAAGCAGCCAGGCCAACCTTCGCTTGGGGCAGAAGCGTGCTGGTGGAATATTGTTCGATGAAGTGAGAAAACTCCTGTTGCGCCTGCGGATATTTGGCGTCGGTGAACAGCGTGCCCGCGGCGATCAACCCAGCATATTCGCCCGCGCTCGTGTCGGGCGAACTTTTCGCCAGGTCAAGGAACGGCCCCGGTGCGGTGGACACCAGCACGCCGTGCTCGAGGGTGACCAGCGGCAGGCTCATCAATTTTTCATTCGCCGCCGATTCCGCTCTGGATTTTTGCCAGGACATCACGCCGATAATGAGGGCGACGACCGCCACAACCACACCGCCGATGACGAGCGCCTTGCGGTTGGTGTGCAGCCACTCCACCACTTTCAAATAAATCTCTGTCGAGTCCGTTGATTGAGCTTCCATAAATTGAGCACAGCATTCTTCCCGCGCCGGTTTAAAAGACAAGCATAAACCGGCAGCCAGCGTTGTGCGGGTGCGGAGACTATACCCGCCCGCGGCGGAATGACAAGGCGCGCGGCGGTCGGAATTGACTTTATCAGCCATTTGAGCGAATTATTTGACAGTTCCAATGGAGGTGTGAACGCAGGCCCGCTTAGCCGATTGAACGCCTGGCCAGTCGTGCAACGCGAATTGCGCGAAGGGGCGCGGCGGCGTGTCAATCATGTTTTACGACTGTTCAGCGCGCTGGTCGGCATGGGCCTGCTCTGGCTGGTCCTGGATCGCGTCGAAGCTTCAGCCAGCCAGACCGGCGCGGTGCTCTTTGTCCTCCTGCATTCCTTCGTGCTGGTCCTGATCCTGTTGACCGTTCCCGCGTTGACCGCCGATTGTCTTTCTCGGGAAAAGCGGGAAGGGACGCTCGGGCTGCTTTTCCTGACACCGCTGACGGCGGGGGGAATCGTGACCGGGAAGATGCTGACGCATGCGCTGCGGGCTTTCTGCCTGTGGCTGGCCATTCTTCCGATTCTTACCATCCCGTTTATCCTCGGTGGCACCAATTGGTTTGATGTCGGCACCGCCATCAGTTTTGAGTTCTGTTTCTTGACGCTTTGCCTGGCCGCCGGTTTGCGCGCGTCCTGTTTCGTGCGACGTCGCAACGCCGCGCTGGTTCTGGCCTACATTTTTGGTGCCCTGCTCGTGGTCGGATTCGGGGAAACGTTTTACATGGTGTTGATCCGGGCGAGTGGCATCTCCACGACAAGTCCATTTCTGGGTATTTTTGAACTGATCGCCATGCTGAGTGGACTTTTGCAGCCAGACAGTCCCGGCTGGAAGGCGTCCATGGTCATGGGTGGATTTCCTGTCAGACTATGGCTTTGGTTGTGCCTGGCTAGCCCGCTGGCGACGCTGCTGGTCTTCTTGTTCGTGGCACAGGGCGCAGCGCGGCAGATTGAACGCTCATGGCAGGACAAAAGCCCTTCCATCCGACGCGAAAAATTGAGCCGCCGTTATTGCACACCGGTTTTCGGTCGTTGGTTTCAGCGGTTATCGCAACGCACGCTCGATCGGAATCCCATCGCCTGGCTCCAGCAATATTCGTGGAAGGCGCGCATGAGCAAATGGGGGCTTTGCCTCGCCTTTATCATCGTGGAGTTGGCGGTCTCCGCTCCCACCGACACGGACGAACTTTTCGGTCTTACTCAAGTCGCGCTGCTGTTCATATTGGCTGGCATGTCCACGTTTGCCGGGGTGGGAGGGTTTTTGGAGGAAAAGCGGAGCGGCGCGCTGGAACTGCTGCTCATCAGTCCGTTGCCGGTCAACTCCCTGATCTTTGGCCGAGTGTGGGGTTTGTGGAAACAGTTTCTTCCAGCCGGCCTTGTGCTGCTTGGCTCCATCCTTTCCCGGGAATGGATGCGAGGACGATTCTCCGATGACTACGCTGATGACAGGCATTTGACCATGCTCGTGGTGACTTGCGGGTTTTTCGCGTTGCCGATATTCGCGACCTACTTCGCCTTGCGAGTGAAAAATCTGTTCGTTGCGGCGATCCTGACCTGGATTACGCTGTGCTTCCCGAATGCGTTTGCGTTGGTTTTCGCCGAATCGTTCTCGACAGGAAACAGCGCGGTTTTTTTCGCCCCTCTTGTAATTCTGGTTTGCTGCTACCTGCCGTTCGTCTGGCTGGTCTATTTTTTATTGCGCCACAGCTTGTCCCGCCGAATTTATTCTTTTTAAAAAGAAAACCGCTCGAGATTTTTGTCGGTTTTTGCCTTTGGCGGGCGTTTATGGGTGAATGTTGAGAATGGAAGACAGCGACCTCTTGCGTGAATTTGCCGGCACTGCGTCGGAAACGGCGTTTGCCGCGCTGGTGGAACGTTATGTAGGACTGGTTTATTCCGCCGCGCTGCGCCAGGTGCGCGATCATCATCACGCTGAAGACATCACGCAAGCCGTGTTCATTGTGCTGGCGCGCAAAGCCGGAAAATTGCCGGCCGCGACCGTGCTTTCGGGTTGGTTGCTTAAAACAACGCGTTATGCCGCCAATGCCCATGTCCGCGCCGCTGTCCGCCGCGCTCAACGTGAAAACGAGGCCGCCATGAATTCAACTTTCAACGAATCGGATCCCGCCGTCTGGGAAGATCTTGCGCCCTTTCTGGATGAAGCCATCACCTCATTGGATGAGGGAGATCGAAATGCCATTGCACTGCGATATTTTGAAAATCGTTCGTGGCGCGACGTTGCCGCGAAAATTTACGTCAGTGAGGACGCCGCGCAGAAGCGGGTGACGCGCGCCCTGGAAAAACTGCGGGTGGGATTTGCTCGCCGTGGCGTGACGCTCACTGCGGCGGTCATTGCCGGCGCGGTTTCGGCGCATTCCATGCAAGCCGCGCCGGCGGGTTTGGCGAAGGCAGCCATCACCGTAGGCCTGGCCAAGGGGGCGACGGCCACAACATCCACCTTGGCTCTGGTTAAGGCGGCTACATCCGGAACGGCTAAGCTTACGGGTTTGAAGATTGTTACAGTGGGGGCAATCCTGGCGAACATCGTTTTTTCACAACAGGTCGTCGCTTCTCATTTTGATTTCGCCGGGCGTCCGAATGGTTGGATGTCGGGTCCGCACTTTCTACTATACGCCATTCTGGCTGAAGTTGGGTTGCCGTTGTTTTTCGTCGCGATCGGTTACGGAATTCGATTTCTGCCTGTAAATCGATTTACGTTCCAGAACATTCCGAATCGCGAATATTGGCTCGGGCCCGGCGCCAGGGAAGAAATGTTTGACTGCGTTTTCCGCAATTATCTCTGGATGGCGTGTTTTGCCGCGGTCCACATGCTGGCCATCCACTTGTTGATCGTTTACGCGAATTATCAAACCCCGCCGCGCTTTCCCACTTGGGCCGCCTTTGCTGTTGGTGGATGTTTCGCCGGAGCGGTAGTGTTTCGCCTCCGCCTCATTTACCTTTATTTCAAAAACATTTAACTGGTGAAATTGACTGCCGGAATTCTATCGATTGCCGGGCCGAGTAACGCGCACGGCCACGAATTTTGTCTGCGGCAGAATAAATTTCTGAATTTCCACGGTGACCCGGATTGGCTTGAACTCCCGCAGAATCAACTCCGCCATTTCGTTGGCCAGTGTTTCGATTAATTTCCAGTTTTTGCGACGAACAAATTCCGCCAGGCGAACGGATACGGCGTGGTAATCAATCGTTTCTTCGATGCGGTCGCGCCGGATGGCGGCGGAAAAATCGCGGTCCATCTCAATGTTGACCAGCAGGCGTTGCGCTTTGGCTCGTTCGGCCTTGGGAACGCCCACCCGCACGAATAGCTCCAATTCTTTGATGATGATTTGATCCACAATCAGGCCGGGTGTTTAACAACGTGTTCGAGCAGGATGCGTGTCGGGGTGTTTAACGACATCGCCAACGCCTCCTTCAACGTGACCCATTTAAATTCCTGCGCTTCTTCATTGAGTTTCACCTCGCATCGACCGTGTACGCGGCAAGTGTAATTCAGCAGGACGAAATGCGCGTCGCGATAAAATTCCTTCGAGTGAATGCAATCCTGTACCAGGGCGAACGATACATCCTTGATATTCAGGTCCGTCTCCTCCTTGATTTCGCGTTTCAAGGCGTCGATGGAAGTTTCGCCGAACTTTATTTTCCCACCCGGAATGCCCCATAGACCGGACCATTTTTGGGTTCGCACCATAAGAACCTTGCCTTCCGCATTCTGCACGAGCGCGCCGACGGTGCTGATCGGCGCGTGAACCCTTTCGCCATTCGTTGAGGAATTGTGCAATTGAAAGCCGTTACGTTCGAGAAGTTCCTGTAGCTCGCCCAAGTGTTCCACGATGACGTCAGGATCGCTCGCCCGTAATTGTTCGAGCCGATTATAGCCGGTCAGGACCGCGCAGGAACCGACGCCGCCGACTTTTGCGGTGTCGATGTCGTGTTGCATGTCGCCAATAAAAATCGTTTCGCCTGCAACGATTCCGTTTTCTGCCAGCAATTCCACGATTTTCTTCCGTTTATCCCAAACGCCCAAGTAAGGGTGGTCGATGAACTCGCCAAAGCCGGTCGCGGCCGCCTGGCGCTCGAAGTAGGGCAGGGACACGGTGCTTAGGAGAAATGTGCGGATCTTATGTTTGCGACAAAACTGAAGAAAATCGCGCGCGTGGGGCAGGGCAGTGACATGATCCTGCACCTCGCCAAAATGCGAATGAAAATGTTCCTCCAATCGTTCAATGGGAATTCCCGGGGCGAAACGATCGTAAAAATTTTTGAACGGCAGACAAAATTCGGCGCGGAATTTTTCCAACGTCATCGCTTCCAGGCCGCATTGTGCGAAAACAAAATTGGTCGCCGCCAACACCGCTGGCAGATCGTCCACCAACGTTCCCGACCAATCAAAAATAATGTTCCGGATCACGAAAAAAATAATACCGTTGGCCGGTTGATTCCGAAACTCAAAACGCGTCCGGCCGCCGGCATTTGAACAGGGTGGGGCGGGTGTCCTCCGGATGCAGCTTGCGGCTCTGGCCGTTGTTGTCCGTGCAAAGCCAGAAATAATTCTTATCGACAGCCAATCCTTCCATCACACCAACCAATCCCCGCGCGCCCACGGGAAGAAAGTCCTTTCGATAATCCACGTCCGGTTCGTGTTCCATCTCGTTGAAGTTGTATTCGGCCAGCACACGATGGGTGGCTGGGTCTAGTTTCAGGATGACATGGTCCTCGCGCATGAGGGCGAACAGCGCGCCGTCGAACCAGCAGAGGTCTGAATAATGGGCGTCCCAAAACCACCAACTCCAGCTTGCCGGCACCGCGAAACTATCGATCACTTTCAGCGCGTTCAAATCGACCGCGATGATCCGGCCTTTCTTGCGTTCGTTGGCCACATACAAGGTCTGTCCGTGAACGGCGATTCCTTCCCAGGCGGCGTTGCGGTCGGTTGAAAAATATTTTTCGACGGGCCGCCAATCGATATTGAGCCGCTCAACTTTCTTCGTCACCGGGTCCCAGCGCAAAATCAAGCGGTCGCCTTCCTCGCACAAATAAATGCGGCCTTGATCGTCTTCGGTCACGCCTTCGCAGTCGTAGCGTCCGTGTTTCGCCGCGTCAAACGGGGCCAATTGTTGCGGCGTGAAACAATCAGGAATGCGATGCAGCAACACGAAATTGTGATTGGGAACAAATTCAATCCGATAAACGCCAATTTGCTGGTCGCTCTCGGTCAAAAGGTCGCCCGACTTCTCCAGGAACAGGCCGGAAGCGTCGAAGCGATCGCCTTGCGGCAGGTTCATCTGCCAGATTTGATCCGCGTGCAGAGTGTATTCCTTGAAGGCCGAATCGTTTTGGCGCGCGCTCCGCGTGAAGCAACCGGATGACAAAACAACGCACAACAGCACCGCGAAGCATTTCAGCATGGGACGAATGTAGCAAATCGAGGGCACCGAAATCAAAAGGATTGACACCGTCGCCGCCAATGTTTACCAATTGAACATATTCAGCGGACATGACGTCATAATGCTGTGAGCAAATATCTGTTTCCCAGGCGCTGGACTCGCAGGGACTTTCTCGGCACCGCCACGATGGCAGCCGTAGGAACCGCCGCATTGACTTCCCTTGATTCATTAGGCGCACCGGCTGATTGCGACCAAAAGGCGCCCGTTCGCCTCGGCAGCGGTTATCACACCTACGAATTGGACGAAGATTGGGGCAAGCTCCCGGAGGGAATGAATTACGGCTTCGGCTGCGGCGTTATTGTCGATGCGCACGACCGCGTTTATGTCACCTCCCGTTCAACCAATCCGTGCGTCGCGATTTTTGACAAGCACGGCAAATTGGAACAGTTATGGGGAGACGATTTCGCCGGCAAAGTTGGCTTGAGCAAAGGGCAGGTCGCCGACACCGCGCATTGCCTTTACTGGAGCAAAGAGCACGGCCACGAATATATTTATTGGACGGAAAACATCAGCACCAACAAAACCGGCCCAAAATTCGGTGCGCGCGTTTATAAAACCGAACTCGACGGCAAGGTGCTTTATGAAATTGGCAACGTCGCCAAAGAAAATTCCACCACGCAGAAATTTGATTGGACCAATCCCACGGACGTGGCGGTCGGGCCAAACCTGGACATCTACGTGGTGGACGGCTACGGCAGCCAGCGAGTGACGCGTTTCGATCGCAATTTCACGCCGTTGCGCACCATCGGTGGACACGGAACCTCCGACGGCCTTTTCAACACCTGTCACGGTATTTGGATTAACAGCCTGAAAAGCGGCGAGCCGGAAATTTACATCGCCGACCGTCACAACGACCGCGTCCAGGTGTTTGATTTGGAATTAAACCACAAACGCAATCTTGTGGGAACCGTGCGCAATCCGTGTTGTTTTTACCAGCATAAGGAAAGTCTGTTCATTCCAGACTTGGCCAGCCGGGTGACGATCCTGGATGCGGACGACAAGCTGGTGACTCATTTGGGGGACGGCAAGGAAGCTGATGGTAAGACTAGCAGACCAAACAACCAGACTGACCCTGCTCTCTTTGCCGCTCCCCATGCTTTAACGGTCGATTCGAAAGGGAATTTTTACGTGGTGGAATGGATACCCACGGGCCGCCCGCGCAAATTCAAGCACTCGCCTTACGCCACGGCGTGACGTCTCGTTAACCGCCGAATTGCAAGCGCGGGTCGGACTTTAACATCACCTCGAGATTGGGCCAGCGCACGTCGTTCATTGTGTAGAACGCGTTCAGATAGACGGCCACTTCTTCGGGAGGATATTTGGACAAAAGACCTTCCACGGCCGCCTGCAATTTCACCTCTTCCACGGCCAGCGGCAGTTCATCGACGGCGCCGTCCTTGTGCGCCACGCCCAGGCCGTTGAGGAAATCCACCAGCATGGGCGTTTGATGTTTCATCAGCCATTCACGCAGGAGACTGGCCGCCATCAACTCCAGGCGCGGACGGGCCAGCGTCGTGGCCATGGTGGCGTGCCGGGTCGCGCGCGGTGTCCGCTCAAAAAACGCCGGACGCAATTTGCGCGCTTCCGCCACGGTGACCAGCAGGCTGCGATACAGCTCCTTGTTGTCGTCGTGAGCAAACTCAATGATGCGCGCGGCCAGGGCCGGCGACATAAATCCAAATAGTTCGTGTGATGTCAGCATGTCGAAATACCGCGCCAGACTAAAAGCACTGCCCGCCGACTGCAAGTCTCACGTGGCGGCTTCGTTGATCGCCGCAGTGATGTATTCCTTGGCCAGGGCGATGGCTTTGGGAAGCGATTTCCCCCGCGCCAGCCAAGCGGCGATGGCTGCCGAATAGGTACAGCCTGTTCCGTGAAGGTGAACATTTTTCACGCGCGGCGCTTCCAGCACGCGTTCGCCATCCGGTCCAAAAAGAACATCCACGGCCGCGCGGCCTGCATTTAGATGCCCGCCTTTCACCAATGCTGCGCAACCGTAGGTTTCATAAATGTTCCGGGCGGCGGTTCGCATGTCAGCCAGTGAACGAATTTTTGTGTTCAATAGAATTTCTGTTTCGGCGATGTTTGGCGTGACCAGCACGGCCATCGGCAATAGTTCCTTCTCGAGCGCAGTGACAGCGTCCTTTTGCAAAAGCCGCCGGCCGCTGGTTGAAATGATGACCGGGTCAACTACCAGCGGAATTCCTCGGTTTCGTCTGAAAAATTGCGCGACCTCGCGGACTATTGCCGCTGAATAAAGCATTCCGGTTTTCGCCGCCGCCGGCGTGTAGCGGGAAGCGATTGCGTCCAATTGCGCGCGCACCATGCGGGATGGGCACGGTTGCAGTCGGGAAATTTTTCCTGGGTTCTGCGCTGTCAAGCAGGTGATCGCCGTCACGCCGTGAATGTGCAAGCGGGTGAACGTTTTCAAGTCCGCCTGAATGCCCGCCTCGCCGCCGCTGTCGGAGCCGGCGATGGTCAGGACAATGGGTGCGTTGCGCCGAATCATTGGCGGCATGTTAATCCGGCGCGGAGGCGATATTCCAACTTTTATCCGGGGCGGGCTGGGTTTAGTTTGGGCGCATGACGAAGGACCAGATTGCGGAAATGTTGACGGAGATTGCCACGTTGCTCGAACTTAAGGGCGAGAACCCGTTCAAGTCCCGCGCCTATGTCAACGCCGCGCGCGCCATCGAAAGTTCCACCACGCCGCTGGACAAGGTCTTTTGTGATGAACCGAGCGAAACCATCAAGGGCGTGGGCGACAGCATCCACAAAAAAATTTGCGAGCTGATGCAAACCGGCAAGCTCGGCTATTACGAGGAATTGAAAGCGTCCGTGCCGCCGGGATTGGTGGCGATGTTGAGCATTCCCGGCCTCGGTCCGAAAAAAATCAAGGCGCTCAACGAAAAGCTCGGCATCAAGACGGTGGAAGAACTCGAAAAAGCCTGTCGCGATGGCAAGATTGCGGTGCTGGACGGTTTTGGCGAGAAAACCCAGGCCAATATTTTGCAGGGCATTCAGTTCCGCCAGCAATACGCCTCGCGCCATTTGCTGGGCGACGCCCTGGCCGTGGCGGAACCTGTTCTTGACAACCTGCGCGCGCATCACGATGTCATTCGATGCAGCACCGCTGGCAGCTTGCGCCGTTCCAAGGAAACCATCGGCGACATTGATTTTCTGGCGTCGTCCAAAGCTCCCGCGGAAGTCATCGAATTTTTCACAACGCAACCGGGCGTGCTGTCCGTCTCGGCCAAGGGCGAGACCAAGGCCAGCGTAATTTTGAGCGGCGGTATCCAGGCCGATTTGCGGGTGGTGAGCGATGCGGAATATCCGTTTGCGCTGGCTTATTTTACCGGCAGCAAGGAACACAACATCGTCATGCGCCAGCGCGCCATTCAGAGCGGCTTGCGCCTGAACGAATACGGTCTTTTCAAATCCGACGTGGAAACGCGCGATCCCAAATTGCTCGTGTCGTGCCGAACCGAGGAGGAGATTTTTGAGAAGCTGGGCTTGGATTATATCGAGCCGGAAATGCGCGAGGACGCCGGGGAATTTGTCGCGGCGGAAAAGCACACCTTGCCGCGCTTGATTGAATGGACGGCCCTGCGCGGTTCGCTGCACAACCATTCCAATTGGAGCGACGGTCGCGCCACGCTGGAGGAAATCGCCGCTTACATGGAGGAGTTGGGCTGCGAATATTGGGCCATTACCGACCACTCGAAATCGTCCTTTCAGGCCAACGGACTTCAGCCGGACCGGCTCCGGCAGCAATTGACCGTTGTTCGCGCGTTGAACAAAAAACTGACTGGCGAAGGTTCGTCGTTTCGTTTATTGACAGGTTCGGAGGTCGATATTCTGGCCGAAGGAAAATTGGATTTCGACAACGATCTGCTGGCGGAATTAGACGTGGTCGTGGCCAGCGTTCATCAGGGCTTCACCCAAACCGAAGCGGAAATGACCAAGCGCCTGATCACCGTTGCGCAGAATCCATTCGTCCACATGCTTGGCCACATGACCGGACGCCTTTTGCTGGAACGCGAACCGTTCAAGCTCAACCAAACCGCTGTGATCGACGCCTGCGCCGAGACGGGTACGTGGATTGAACTGAACTCCAATCCCAGCCGGTTCGACATGGATTGGCGCCTCTGGCATTACGCCAAGGACAAAGGCGTCAAGTGCGTCATCAACTGCGACGCCCATCGCAACGAACACGCCGGCTTCCTGCGCCTCGGGGCAGGCATTGCCCGCAAAGGCTGGCTGGAAAAGGGCGACGTCATCAACACGCTATCGCTTTCCGCCCTGCAAAAAGAACTCAAACGCAAACGGGCAAAATTTGGAAAATCCTGAAAGCTGAAATTGCCCGTTACGAAAACAAGGAAGGGTTATGTTTCCACGACATTCAGACCGATGGCTACAGCGAGTCGTTTTTGTCGTTGATCTGTCGTAACGAATTCCATCGCTTCCAATACTTGGGCGGCAGCGCAATGAAGCACATCCATGGATCGACAACCGATCGAGAACGAGTGCAGTTTTGAAAGCTTGGCTGCGGCTTCGAATATAGTCTCCCAGTTTGACGTCGTCCTATGCAGCACGCCTGACTGTAAATCTGCATCCACCAGATCAGTGGCCGATTGCACCTGAGCAGAAGTGGCGCTCTGAAAAAACATTTTCAACGACAGCGCATTGGTAAATTCCAGCCTGTGCAGCGGAGTGAAACAAATGGTTTTGCCTGAAACCAGTTGGGCGATTCGCGGACTGTTGGGTTCTGGATAATAGAGCTTTACCAGACAACCAGTGTCCAAATAAATCACTGCTCGCCTCCGCGCTCCTCGAAAATGATTGCGCTGAGCGATTTTCCCTCGGGATTTTCACCCCAAACGGCTTTCGCCCGAGCCACAAAATCAGGTTGTGCAGCTTCTGTGGGGACTAAAGTAGCGACGACTTTGTCGTGGTCCGTCACCTGCACTTGTTCCCCGGATGCGACCCATTTCATAATGTCCGGCCAACGCTCAGGAACTTGCTCGACGCTCGCGGTTTTCATAGGAGAAGGATACAGCGGACTTCTTCAATCGACAAGTCCTGCGGAGGGCGTGTTGATGGGTGCCCGCAACATTTTGCAAGACCTCGGAGCGTGAGAGGTTTGTCCTGTTATTACCTATTGATGATTAAGGTTAAACGTATATATCTACGTATCAAGATATATTGATTATTAACTTGCGGACGCCAGCGGACGATTCTATCATTGTTCTGCGGATGGACAACGTCAGCTCTCAAAACCGGGATCGGGTGGATGCGTTACTGCGGTTGTTGCAGGAGCGCATCGTCATTCTGGACGGCGCGATGGGCACGATGATCCAGACCTATAAGCTCGATGAAGCGGGCTATCGCGGGCAGCGTTTCAAAGATTGGAAATCAGACGTCAAGGGCAATAACGATCTGTTGAGCCTGACCCAGCCCAACCTGATTCAAGGAATCCACAAGCAATACCTCGAGGCGGGCGCGGACATCATCGAGACGAACACGTTCAATTCCACCACAATTTCCCTGGCCGATTACGGCATGGAAGAACTGGCCTACGAACTGAACGTGGCCGGAACCAAAAATGCGCGAGCGGCCGCCGACGCCATCATGGCGGCGCAACCGGGCCGCACTTGTTTCGTGGCGGGCGCCTTGGGGCCGACCAGCAAAACCGCCTCCATTTCGGGAAGCGTGACCGACCCGGCAGCGCGCGGCGTGACCTATGATCAATTGGTCACGGCCTATTACGATCAAGCGCGCGGCCTGTTGGAGGGCGGGGCGGATTTATTGTTGATAGAAACGGTGTTCGATTCGCTCAACTCGAAAGCGGCCTTGTTCGCTGTCGCAAAACTTTTTGATGATCTCGGCATCGACGCCGTTCCAGCGGGCGCGAAACCGCTATCGCAATCGTCCACCCGCCGGCGCGTGCCGGTGATGTTGTCGTTTACCATTACCGATTTGAGCGGGCGCACGCTTTCCGGCCAGACGGTTGAGGCCTATTGGAATTCCGTGTCGCACATGCCGCTGTTGAGCATCGGCATCAACTGCGCGCTCGGGCCGAAGGAAATGCGGCCGTTCATCGAGGAGTTGTCGCGCATCGCGCCCATTTACGTCAGCACCTATCCCAACGCCGGGCTGCCCAATCCCATGTTGCCGACCGGCTTTCCGGAAACACCCGAAACGTTCGCGCCGCAACTGGCGGAATGGGCGCAAAACGGCTGGGTCAACATCATGGGCGGCTGTTGCGGAACTACCGCTCCTCATATCAAGGTGCTGGCGGAAACTGTAAAAAAATTTCCTGCGCGCGAGATTCCCACGGTTGACCCATTTCTTCGCCTGAGCGGCCTTGAGGCGCTGACCATTCGGCCCGACGCAAATTTCGTCAACATCGGCGAGCGCACCAACGTGACCGGTTCGCCCAAGTTCGCCAAATTGATTCTGGCCGGTCAATTCGAAGAAGCGCTCGTCGTAGCCAAGCAGCAGGTCGATAGCGGCGCGCAAATCATCGATATCAACATGGACGAGGGCATGCTCGACGGCCCCAAGGCCATGACCCATTTCCTGAATCTCGTGGCGTCCGAGCCCGACATTTCGCGCGTGCCGATCATGGTGGACAGTTCCAAATGGTCCGTCATCGAGGCCGGGTTGAAATGCATTCAGGGCAAGGCCATCGTCAATTCCATCAGCCTCAAAGAAGGCGAGGAAAAATTCCTGCAACAAGCGCGCCTGGTGCGTTGTTACGGCGCGGCGGTGGTTGTGATGGCGTTCGACGAAAAGGGCCAGGCCGATTCGCTGGAACGGCGCAAGGAAATTTGCGGGCGCAGTTACAAAATTCTCACCGAACAAATCGGTTTCCCGCCGCAGGACATCATTTTTGATCCGAACATCCTGACCGTCGCCACGGGCATGGAGGAGCACAACAATTACGCGGTCGATTTCATCGATGCAACGCGTTGGATCAAGCAAAACCTGCCCCTTGCCAAAGTCAGCGGCGGCATTAGCAACATTTCGTTTTCCTTTCGTGGCAACAACGCCGTGCGCGAAGCGATGCACAGCGCGTTCCTGTATCATGCGATCAAGGCCGGCCTGGACATGGGCATCGTCAACGCCGGCATGTTGGGTATTTACGAGGAGATTCCCAAGGGCCTTCTTCAATTGGTGGAAGACGTGCTGCTCAACCGCCGTCTCGATGCGACCGAACGCCTGGTCGCGTTCGCCGACTCTGTCAAAAAGAAGGACAAGACCGAGGTGGTGGAAGACGCCTGGCGCAAGGGTACCGTTGAAAAACGTCTCGAACACGCGCTGGTGCAGGGCATCACCGATTACATTGAAGCTGACACCGAGGAGGCGCGCAAAAAACTGGGCCGCCCGCTCGCCGTCATTGAAGGTCCGCTCATGGCTGGCATGAGCGTGGTGGGCGATTTGTTCGGGTCCGGCAAAATGTTTTTGCCGCAGGTCGTTAAAAGCGCGCGTGTCATGAAGAAATCCGTCGCGTGGCTGCTGCCGTTCATGGAGGCGGAAAAGCAGGCGGGCGGGGAATTTCGCGCGCAAGGAAAAATTTTGATGGCGACCGTCAAGGGAGACGTTCACGACATCGGCAAAAACATCGTCGGCGTCGTTCTCGGATGCAACAATTACGAAATCATCGACCTCGGCGTGATGGTGCCGTGCGAAAAAATCCTGCAAACGGCCCGTGACCAAAAAGTGGACGTAATCGGCTTGAGCGGATTGATTACGCCGTCGCTTGACGAAATGGCGCATGTGGCGCGCGAGATGCAGCGCCAGGGATTTTCCGTGCCGTTGCTCATCGGCGGCGCCACCACCAGCAAAGCCCATACCTCGGTCAAGATTGCGCCCAATTACAAGGAGCCGGTTGTGCACGTCGTCGATGCATCGCGCGCCGTCGGTGTGGTAGGGAATCTGATTAACCCGACTCTGAAAGTCGCGTTTGCGGACCAGAATTTGCAGGAGCAGGAAAAAGTGCGTCAACAACATGGTGGACAGCGAGCCAAGTTGATTTCCATCGACGAGGCCCGGCGTCATGCGCCGAAGTTTGACTGGAAGGGCGCGGAAATTGCCCGGCCGGAATTTGTCGGTCTGCGCACGCTGAGTTCTGGGGCAGGGCAGGGCGGGGCCATTCCCGTGAAGTTGGAGGAACTTGTTTCGTGCATCGATTGGTCGCCATTTTTCCATACCTGGGAATTGCGCGGGCGTTACCCATCCATTCTCCAGCATGAAAAGCACGGCGCGCAGGCCCGCGAATTGTTTGCCGACGCGCAACGGCTGCTCGACCGCATCGTCAACAAGAACCTGCTGACCGCGCGCGGGGTTTATGGCTTTTTCCCGGCCAATTCCGTGGGCGACGACGTTGAGCTTTATATGGATGCCTCGCGGTCGAAAGTATTGACGACATTTCGATTTTTACGCCAGCAGATGGAAAAGACGGACAACCAGCCGAATTGGTGCCTGGCGGATTTTGTGGCGAGCAAGGCCAGCGGCGGCGCGGATTACATCGGCGCATTTGCCGTCACCACCGGCCTCGGCGCGGACGACCTGGTCAAGAAATTCAAAGCCGACCACGACGATTACAACGCGATCATGACCGAGGCGCTGGCCGACCGGTTGGCCGAGGCGTTCGCGGAGTATTTGCATCGCCGGGCTCGCATCGAGTGGGGATTTGGCCGGGACGAGAACCTGAGCGTCGAACAATTGATCGAGGAACAATATCGCGGCATCCGGCCGGCTGCGGGATACCCAGCCTGCCCGGACCATACTGAAAAGTGGACGTTGTGGGAATTGCTCAACGCGGAAAAGAACGCCGGAATCAAATTGACTGAGAGTTGCGCCATGTGGCCGGGCAGCAGCGTGAGCGGTCTTTACTTTTCCGCGCCGCAGTCAAAATATTTTGCCGTGGGCAAACTGGATCGAGACCAGGTCGTGGATTATCAACGCCGCAAGGGGCTGGACCTTCCGACAGTGGAAAGATGGCTGGGACCGTATTTGAATTACGAACCTGCCGCTTAGCGCAAGGCGTAATGGATGGCCAGAATTCCGCAGGCGGCCAGCAGGCAGTAATAGCCGAAATAGCGCCAGAGGCCGTTTTCCAGCCAGCGGGTTAACAGTTTCAACGCGACCAATCCGGCCGCAAAACTCATGACCATGCCGACCAGCCCGGGCGCGAATAAATGGGCCAGGGAAGCGTTGGTGGCGGCCACCGCATTGGGATCTGCGGAAGCGGCTAATGCTTTGTGCGCTTTAATCAGGCGCAAGGCCTCTCGTCCCACGATGGGCGGTGTCAACACTACGGCCAGGGCAAAACTGAATTCCTCCAACTTGTCGCGGGAAAGGCCGAGAATCAATCCGGTGGAAATGGTGGCGCCCGACCGGGAAAACCCGCGGAACGGCAGGCAAACGCCTTGCACAAGGCCAATCCAGCAGGAATGAATGGGATTGATCTCCGACTCGCGCGTCAATTTCTCCTCCTGCAAACCGGCGTAAATAATAAAAATGCCCACTGCGGCCAATGCGCCGGCAATCAGGGGTAGATTGGAGAACAGATTTTCGACTTCCGCATGAGGAACATCGCGCATGAACAATTTTTCGATGACGATTTTCAGGCCGAAACCGACGACGAGCGTGCAAACGGTGGCGTAGATGATTTGCAGCACAAACGACTTCATCTTGGCCGGAATCTTGAAATAATCTTCGTACCATTTTTTCCAGAAATAGACGATGCATGAAAACATTGTGCCGGTGTGCATCATGACCAGCAGCATGGTCATTTCGGGGCTGGACGGATCCAGTTGCATTATTTTTTCGGCGGCGATGACATGGGCCGAACTGGAAACCGGCAGCAATTCGCAAGCGCCTTGAATCAATGCCAAAATGAGAATCTGAAAATAATCCGGCATAGTTAGAAATGATTGCCGCCGGCGGCCGGGTGAACGCGGCGCACTATTTCTTCCTCCTGAAAAAGGAAGTCAGATAGGAATGCGATTCAAGCTGGCGTTGCTGGACCTTGAGCTGGCCGAGAATGGCCTGGAAGCCCACGTAAATCTTGTGCCATTGATTTTCCAGGGCGCGCAAGGTGCCATCGTTGCTGTCACTCAAATAGCGCACGGACGGGGCCGAGCTGATCAAGGCATGAACCTCTTCACGGGTGGGGGAGGGAATTTCGATGGCGGCCGTAATGAGCTCCAGTTCCTGCACGATGATGGATTTCACCTCGAGAAATTGATTTTCGTCTTCCGCAGTGAACTTTTTACTGCGGGCCAGGCTGACAAAGTAATTGAACTGCTTCCAACACTCCAGGTAGTTCTCAAGCTGCACGATAAGCTGGTCCAGTTTCTTGTTGTGCATAGTAAAAATCAAGGCTTGACGACCGATTCCACCGTTTTGGGCGCAAGAAAAACTATCGCCCCGCCGCGCATCGCGCGAGCCGTAATCTTGAACGCGGCGTACTGCACCACCAGTTCCGAGAACTGGATGTTCGCGTCCCGCGCGCCTTTAAAAATATGCAAAATATGTTGTCCGATGTCTTTCACTTGAGCCTCTGAAACCGTGCCGGGCACCGTCGAACTGACAATGCGGCAATCCGCGTCGATTGTAAACGTGCCCGTTGGCAAGCGTCGCAAACCGGGCTTTGGCCTGCTGAATATACTCAGGAGGCCCATTTGGTAAAGACGTGTTTCATTGTTTCGTCCACCTTTTCCGGGGTGAGTGTCCGGCGAAAGCCAACGCAGAGCAACCCTTTCCGCACATCGCGCGCCAGGGCCCAATGCCGCTGTAAACCAAATCCGTTGATTTGCCCCAACGCACCTGTGTCCAGCTTTTCGCCCAATTCGGACAACCGCCGGAAGGTGGAGCGGGCCCAGTTGGCCAATTGCGGCGGGTCTTCCAGGCCCCACGCATCGCAGGCCGTCTTTTCATCCGGCGGCACGGCCAGGACAAATTCAACTCCTTCAAATCGCGTGAGCGGCGACAGCACCGAACCGCTTATAATCGCGGTATCGCCCGTCTCGACGCCGGTTTGCTGCCCGCGCCATTCGTCAATCGCCTGGGCCGAATCCAGCAGCAATCCTTGATAGGAATGCGTAATGGTACGCGGCCGGGACAGGTCCGCCGGAAGAATTTCAAAATTGCCGCTCTTCCACGAAAGGATTTCCTTAAAAGCGTCTTCGCCCCGGAAATTTCCGGTGGACGCGTCCGCGATCTCGCCGTTCTGCACCCAGATTTTTCCCTCCAAGGAACCCTGTGTCACGCGCAAGACCGACGAACTGCGCGACAGGCATTCCAATTGAATCAAATCAACGAGGCTCTTGTTTTGCATGCCGCGAAAACCGCCTTCGTTGCGCGCGTCGCGATCCAGCAGGGATTCGATGCAATCTTGAAATAGTTTGACTTCCTGGCCGGTGGCCGGTTTTTGCCAGAATAATTCCACGCCCTGGGCGTAGGCGCGGGACCGGTATTCCTCATCCATCACGCCTGTCAATACAATGATACGCAGGTGCGGAAATTTCCGGCGGACAATGGCCAGCACTTGCAGGCCGTCCATCTTCGGCATGTGCAAATCGGTGATCAACAGCGTGAACGCCTCCGATTCCAGCAACGCGATTGCGCGGGTGCCGGAATTGGACACATGCACTTCAGGCTTGCTCGGAAGCTGCTTGAGCAAGCTCTGGTACATGTCCAGCATTTGCTGGTCGTCGTCCAGAAGCAGAACTTTCTGCTGGATTTTCTGTTGTGTTGGCATTGCCACCGAGAATTAACCTTATTTCCGCCGCTATGCAAGTTGAGTCATCATGCTACGTCAATAATGTTATCGGTCATTTTACCGTTTCAATTCGTATCCGGGAGGGGTCATCCACGCCCAGCTCAAGGTAAAAAGATGCGTTGTTGAACAGGGTCGGATTGGCTTCGACAGGGTCGAGATCGCGGTCCCGGCGCTCCATGTCCAATTCTTTGACAGCGAGGAAATCGAGCGCCACGGGGTCTTTACTCAGCCAAATCTGGTTCAGGGCCGTCGAAGAATGCAGCCGGCTCAATTGCTCGCCCTCGTACTGGCCTATCAACGCGTCGGTAATGTTGAGGACAACGTGGTCGCTAATCGCCTTCTGCGCGTAAATTTCCGGCACCGCCGCAGCCAGCCGCACGGCATTGCCTTCAAAACGCAACGTGTTGTCAACACTCCCCATGGCCACGCTGTAAAGGTGACCGCACACGCCCACCTGGTTGTTGTTGAGGAGCGGGGCGATGCTGATGATCTTGGTGATGGTTTTTGTCAGCAGTTTCGTCATGTAGGAATCGCTCCCGGTCAAATGGCCGTAGTGATCAAATTCTAAATCTCCAGCCATCAATGTGCCGATGACGTTATTGGTATAGACTGCCGATTCGTCGTAGCCCGTGTCGGCGGCGGCGGCCAGGCGGACATGATAACGCTCGGCCAGGTCGCTATAGCCGGCCAGCCGCAATTGCCAGAGTTGTTTGTCCCAAATGACGATGTGGTCCGGGGCCAATCCCGCCCCCAAAAGGCCTTCAATGACCGCCGCCGCGACCGCCGGGCGGGTGCCACTATTGGCGCCCGGCTCAGAATAAACCTTGATTCCGACGATATCTCCATTAGTGAAGAACGTTCGCCATGCCATTTTAAGGTCCGGTTTGCCAGTCAACTTTAGGATTCCCTGGTCAACCATGGTCTGGACGATGGCCGGCTGCGGCTCGAAAGCGACGGTCGCGCCAGGGTTTTCCACCTCGACCACCGGCACCATGTTGGGGCCGTTGGTTAACGCGGGAAGGTTCTCGCCCAACGCGGGAAACGCCGTCGCCGCCAGCCCGCAGGCCAGGAGAAATTTGAAATTTTTCCAGCTTTGAATGATACCGTTACTTGACACGTCAGGCATGGAATGCTAACACCCAAAGAGATGTTGACGATAAAAAAGCGAAGGCAAGTCCTTCAAATGCTGGCCGTCATATCGATTTTCGGACTGGCTGGCTGCGGCCCGCCCGGCGCGCGCGACCTTCATAAAGGCGAACGCCTGCTCGATCGCGGCCAATACGCGGACGCCGTTCCTGTCCTGAAGGAGAGCGTGGAATTGCTACGCCAATCACCCGCAGTGGTGCAAGCGCACGCATGGAATCTGCTCGGCCTGGCCTATCACGGCGCGGGGCAAATGGATCCCGCCGCGCAAGCTTATGGGCAGGCGCTGAAGCTCGACCGCAATCTTTGGGCCGCTGACTACAACCTTGGCTGTTTGCGTTTGGAACAGGCCAATTACCAGGGCGCGGTTGATTACCTGACGACCTATACGACGTCGCACGCCCAGGCGCAGGATTACGGCGGTTACCTTTTATTGGGCCGGGCCCGGCTGCACATGGCGATGAGCACTCCGTATGATCGCAACCGCCAATTCGACAACGCCAAAATGGATTACGACTATGCCGAGCAACTTCACCCCACTGCGGAAGGTTGCAACGCCCTTGGCTTGATTGAACTCCTTCGCCGCACCAATCCCACCAGCGAATCCGTCAAAACCGCCCTGGGTTATTTTGAAACCGCGTTGCAACGGACGCCGCATTATCCGCCTGCCTTGCTGAACCTGGCCATCGTGCAGCAGCGTTACATGAATTCGCCCAAGGAAGCGCTGGCCACTTACAAGGAATATCTTTCATCGCAGCCCACGCCGGCCGATGCCGCTGAAGTTCAAAAGGCCGCGCACCAGCTTGATTTGGACATGCGCATCACCATCGTTCCGAAGATGGTGGAGCGTCCCGCGCCGGCCACACCCACGCCGAGCAACGCCGCACCGGTCCGGCGCGATACGCCACCCGCTGAAACCCAACAGCCAGTGCGTCCCGCGCAACAGCCCAATTACCGCACGCCGCCGCCGGAAACGCGCGCTCCTCCGCAACCCGCGCCCGTGGAGGTTCGCGTGGCTGAGAATCCAACACCTCATTCCGCGGTCGGCAACCCGTCTCCTCCAGTTGTTGCGGCCAATTCGTCCAGCCCGCAAAATCCACCTTCCACTTTGCCCCCGCCGGAAATCGATTCCTCCCCAACCACGCCGCCTGAAGAACGAAAAACGTTTATCCACAAACTCAATCCGCTCACCTGGTTCTCTGGAAAATCGAAGAAAACAAATTCCGTGGAAAAACCCGGCCCCGCCCAGCCCACGGTGGTGGACCGCTACACATATCCGTTGTCCGTGACACCGATTCCCGGCGACCGCATTCAAGCCCAACGTTTGACCTCCGAAGGCCGGCAGGCCCAGCACGATTCCGATCGCGCCACTGCCACGCGTGATTTTCAGGCCGCCATCAAAGCGGATCCAACTTTTTTTGAACCGGCCCTGGCTCTCGGCTTGATGGCGCTTGACGGCCACGATTATGCCACTGCGTTGGACGGACTTGGACAGGCCTTGATGGTTCAACCGAACTCCGCCGATGCGCGTTATGCCTTTGCCTGGGTGCTAGGAAAAAAAGGCTACTATCAGGACGCTGCCAACGAACTCGAGAGGCTGCTGGCCGCCCACCCCAACGAAGTTCGCGCCCATTTGCTTTTGGGCAACATTTATGCCGACGATTTAGGGCAACCAAAAATGGCCCGGCAGCAATATCTTAAATCTCTGGAACTTGTTGATTCTCAATCGCCTCAAGCGGAAACCATTCGGGCTTGGCTTGAGCAAAATCAACGATAAGCCTCGCACTCGGCAGAATTTGCCCAAATCCCGCTAAAATCGGCAAGAATCCTGCTTCTCTGCAATTCTGTGATGTTTATGGCCGCAACGGGGATGCTAAAAGGGCTGACATTCAACTACGTCGATGTGCTCATCGTCGTGTGGCTTGCCATCGGTCTTTTCCGAGGGCGCAGCCGCGGTATGACGTTGGAAGTCCTGCCCATGTTCGAGTGGATACTCATCGTGGTGCTGGCCGGATTTTTTTATGGACCGTTGGCCTCGGCTATTTTCCACGGCACCGCCGGCGCCTTCAACCGCCTCTGGTCCAATATCACCGGTTACGTGCTGATTGCGTTCTTCATCCACCTGTTTTTTCTCTGGCTTAAATCCGGCATCAATGACAAGCTCACCGGCAGCGATTATTTCGGTGGCGCCGAATATTATCTCGGGATGATGGCGGGGTTTTTGCGCTTCGCCTGCATTACGATCGTTTTGATTGCGTTGATGAATTCACGCGTTTACAACGCGTATGAACTGGCTGAGGACGCCAAAGTGCAAAAGAAGAATTTTGAGGATATCCGTTTTCCCACGTATATGTCCGTGCAGAATTCCGTCCTGAAGGAGTCCTTTACTGGTCGCATGGTGGAGCTGGGGCTGCATCCGTTGTTGATTGCCTCGACCACGGGCAACAACAAGACGCCCGAAGCGGCTGGACAGAAACGCGACGATGCCGCCTACAGCGCAGTTTTCGGCGCCGCCAAAAAATAATCGCCAGCGTCATGGCTGGTTTTTTTTCTCCCGCAACTCTCGAACAGGTCCGCGCCGCCAGCGATATTGTTGACGTCGTCGGCGCGGCCATCCCACTGAAACGCGCCGGCACAAACTTCGTCGCGCTTTGTCCGTTTCATAAGGAAAAGTCCCCCAGCTTCAACGTCAATCCGGCCAAGCAAATCTTCCATTGTTTTGGCTGTCATAAAGGTGGCGACGTCTTCACGTTCGTCCGCGAATACGAGAACATTGATTTTCCCGACGCCGTTCGCCGGCTGGCCGACCGCGCCCATATCCCGCTGGAAACGGACACCCAGGCCGGCCGTCCCGAAACGAGACATCTCAAGGACCAGTTGCTCCAAATTCACGAGCAAATCACGCAACGCTGGCAATCGGCCCTCGCCTCCGAGGCGGGCGGGCAGGTGGCGCGCGATTACCTGGCCAAACGCGGCGTCAGCCAGGAGGCCATCCAACTTTTTCGCCTCGGGTGCGCGCCCGATTCCTGGGATGACACGGTCAATTGGGCCAAAAGCCGCAGCTTCGATACCATCCACATGGAACAAGCCGGCCTCATCATCCGCAAGGAAGGGAGCGACCGTTACTACGACCGTTTTCGCGGACGTTTGATTTTTCCGATTTGCGATGAGCAGGGCAGGGTGATCGGTTTCAGCGGGCGCGTTCTGTCCGGTGACGAAAAAACGGCCAAGTATGTCAACTCACCGGAAAGCCCCATCTTCACCAAGGGCAAGGTCATGTTCGGCCTCGATAAATCCAAGCGCGCGATTCTTGACAAGCATTCCGCCATCGTCTGCGAAGGTCAATTGGATCTCATCGCCTGTTTCATGGCGGGCGTGACGAATATTGTCGCGCCCCAGGGAACCGCCCTGACCTCCGATCACGCGCGCATTCTCAAGCGTTACGCTGACGAAGTGGTCTTGTGTTTTGATTCCGATAACGCCGGACAAAACGCCGCGGTCCGATCCCTGGATAGTCTTCTGGCGTCAGGCCTGGCTGTGCGCGTGGCCGCCGTGCCCGCGCCGCACGACCCTGACAGTTTCATCAAGGAATTCGGCGGACCGGCTTTTGCCGAACTCATCAACAAGGCCCGCGGCTTTTTCGATTATTATCTCGACCGCCTTTGCGCGCAGAACGACCCCGCCAGCGACCGCGGCCGTCATGCCATCGTGCAGGCCATGGGCGAAGCTGTGCTCAAGACCGGCAACCAAGTTCTTCTCGACACCTACGCCCAAAAGACGGCGTTGCGTTTGAATGTGGCGGCGGAGGCGGTGCGCACGGAATTTAAAAAATCTTCCAAACCGCGTGGCGTGGAAATGTCGGAACCGGAGGAGGAAGCCGCCGCCCCGGCCGTTCGCCCACCGCAATCCGAATGCTGGCTGCTCCGCTTGATGTTGGAAAGCGATGACCACGTCGCCTGGGTCGCCGCCCATCTGCAATTGGAATGGCTCTCCCACGCCACCATTCGCAGCATTGCAGGCGCGCGGTTGTCCGCCGAGGATGGTGGTTCGTGGCCCGGATTGGCCGCATGGCTTTCGGAAATTGAGGACGCAATCGTGCGCAGTCTCGTCACGGAAATTCTGGCTGACAGCCGCCCGATTCGCGATGCCGAGTTGCTGCTGAAAGGTTCACCCACCCGCGACGGCGCCCTCAAATTGCTGCGCGATAAACATGTCGATCTTCAACTGATGCTGTTGCAACAAAGTTTGGCCGCGCCTGATTTGAAGGAGGAAGAGCAAACCACCGTCCTGACCCGCATGCATCACTTGCGCCAGTTGAAAAAACAGCCGTTGACCGCGAAATCGGACAACGACGACGCCTGAGATTCTTACAAACGAACCGGCTTGCCTGTTTCCGCCGATTTGTCCGCCGCGAATATGACTTGATGCGTCCGCATCGCGTCCGCCAGGCTGGTCAGCGGCATTTCTCGTTTCGCCGCAATTGAGTCAAAAAATTTGTCAAACTGCGTTTGGTAGGGATGATCGGAAACGTCCCCGGAATCGAGCATTTTCATGGCCAGCACGCTCCATTTGTTCTTGTCAGTACGAAGTTTCATGGAGTGGACCTTGTTGTCCAGCAGGCTGCCTTCGCTGCCCACCAGGTGCGTGTGAAAATAATACGGTTGCAGGCAATCCACCACCGCCGCGCATTTGCCCACGCGCCCGCTTTTGAATTTCAGGATGGTCACGCTGGTGGTCGGGTATTCGTAGGGTTTAAACAGCTTGCTGCGCGATTTTGTTTCGTAACTGGAAACCTCCGCCACGTCGTCGCCCAGGCATAACAGCAACGCATCCAACGCGTGGCAGCCCGCCGTCAGCAACGCGCTGCCGCCCGCGTCCTTGCGCGTGTTCCAGCGGAATTGTCCGTACCACGGCCCGATGCCGTGATAGTAATCCACTTCGGCATAATGCAAATCGCCGAGCAGCCCTTCGTCAATAATAGCTTTGGTCGCCAGAAATTGCCCGGAATAACGGCACTCGAAACAGACGCACGTTCGCACGCGCGCCTTTTTCGCCGCCGCTTCAATCGCCTGGCAATCCTTCCATGACAACGCCAGCGGCTTTTCGATGATGAGATGTTTGCCCGCCTGCGCCGCCGCCACCGCGTGCGCTCGATGTTGCTGCGGATAGCTGCACACCGAAACGACATCCAAACCCGGATGCGCCAGCATGGCTTTTAAATCCGTGTAGGTGGTAATCTGGCTGCCGTGCTTCTGCGTCAGCGCTTTGGAATCCAGCCGGCGCGAGGAATGGATTGCCGTCACCTGGGCCTTGCCCGTGGCGTTGATTGCTGCGATGTGCGCCCCAGCCACCCAGCCATAACCGATGATCCCGACGTTTAAAATATTCATGACAAAAATCGTCCGTCTTGTATTTGAAAAACGCGTTTCATGCGCGCGGCCAGGTCGGGTGCGTGCGTCACCAAAATCAGCGTCACGCCTTCCTCCCGATTCAATTCAATTAGCAACCGCGCCAGTTCATCTGCCGCGGCGCGGTCCAGCGCGCCCGTCGGTTCATCCGCCAGCAACAATTGCGGTTGATTGATCAAGGCCCGCACCACCGCCACCCGCTGGCGTTCGCCGCCTGAAAGCTGGCCCGGCCGATGATCCATGCGCTGGCCCAATCCAACCCGTTCCAGCAATCGCTTTCCGCGTTCACCTGCGGCGTGGCGCTGGCTGGAATCCGAAGAAGCGAGCGTCGGCACCAGCACGTTTTCCAACACCGTGCATTGCGGCAGTAGGTGGTGCGCTTGAAAAATGAAACCCAGCTTGCGATTGCGCACCCCGGCCAATTCCTTTTCGTTCAACTTGGCCAGGTCCTGGTCTTGCAGCAGAACACGCCCGGTTGTGGGCGCGTCCAATGTCCCGATGATATTCAACAGCGTGCTTTTGCCGGAGCCGGACGGACCGACAATCGCCGCCGATTCGCCGCTCTCCATGGCCAGATTGATGCCATCCAGCACGCGCACCGGGGGACCGTTCAGAACCGAGTCATACGATTTGCCGACATTCTCCAGCTTCAAAAACGCCATTGCTGCAGAATGCTAAATGCGGTCCCGCAACCCGCGCAACGGAAATCCCCGCAAGTGATTCAAGGAAAGACAACCCGATAAAAGCGGCTGGGGGAATTGGATTGCACAGGCTCGCTGTAGTAAAAGCTCCCGTTCGTCAGGCTGACGTTGGTCAGCGGTGTCCAGACTGGACTGGTGAGATTCGTGCAGGCTTGCAATTGGATGGGGATGTTCGTGTTGCCCGTCACCGTCACGCCAAATTGCCCATTGTGCATCGTCGCCGGCGGCACAGACGGGTTCCAAAGTACGTTCGTAGCCTCAGAAAACTGGTTGGTCCAACCAGTCGTGCCAGGCAGAAAATACAAAGTTGTGTACGGCTCTTCAGAGGCAAAGGGGCCCCCTTGATCCTGGGTTTGTGTCGGTGCGTTGCCGAGGAAAAAGATATTCGTTAAACTCTCATCGTATCCAAAGGCTTGCGATCCCACTTGGGTCACACTAGCTGGAATTATGACATTGGTTAAATTCTCGCAGTTGTAGTAGGCAGAGCCTCCGATGCTGGAGACACTGTTTGGGGGCGCGACGCAGCCCAGCGGGTTTCCATCAAATGCAAAATCCCCGATACTCGTTACGCTACCGGGAATAATGATATTCGTCAGGCCGCAGTCTTCGAATGTATAGTCAGGAATATTTGTGATGCCCGAGGGAATCACGATGCTCTCCAAACGGCTGCATTCAGCAAACATCTCGCGCCCAAGAATGACCGCACCGTTAGAGATGTTAACGTTGGTCAAGCCGCAGACAGCAAATGCCGAGTCTCCAAAGTTTGTAACCCCATTTCCCAAATTTAAGGTGCCCAAGTTCACGCAAAACAGAAATGCTTCGTCGCCGATACTGGTGACGCAATTAGGGATGGTCACGCCTGTAATGGCGGTGTCCGGACTAAATTCACTGCCTCGGAAGGCGTACTTATTGATGGCAGCGACTGGAAACCCATTAATGTTCGTCGGAATCACGATCGGGCCGGTCGGGCCGTCATATCCGGTAATTGTGATTACGCCGTTGTTGGTCGTACACGTGAACGGCGTCTGGGCAAACGTCGAGCAGGCCACGAGTGCAGATAGGGAAAGGCAGCATTTCAGGTGCTTCAAGAATCTCATCCAGTGCTTCATAAATTCAAAAATTGGTGACTGCGGTTACCGACGGCCAATTTGTTCCTATAACCTGATTCGTGTATAGGAGATAAATCTGGGCTGGCCCAAGGGCACTGCTCCAGATTTGGGGTTGCCAAATATCGCCGTCGTAATAATTTGTGGCTATAATATTGGAGTTAGCAGCGTAATATACTCCGTACCCAAATGTTAGAGAATTCGTGCTCGCAATTGGGTTGGTGAAGGTTCCGGAAACGGCGACGGGCAACGCATCAATATAAATAGCGGGCAACTTCGCCCCATCACGAGTAACCGTAACCATACTCCAATTATAAGGATAAGGAATTGGGCCTGCCGGCCAATTAGCGAGAGTATTCACCATCCCGATTCCGACTTCTCCGTTAGTGGTTTCCGCAACAAAACTGATGTTGTTGTAGCCTTCGAGCATACACCAGCCATCGGTGCGATAAGAGTTGTTGCCGAGCAGATAGGCAATGGGCCCATAAGGCCTCACCCAAAGATTTATAGTAAAGGAATTCGTTGTAAAACCAAAATTGTTCGTATCGTTCGAATCCAAATAACTATAGCTTCCATTAAAATGAAGACCGTTGGAAACACTGCCCAAGCCCCCGTGCCATTCCGGAGGCTTGTTGCTGCCACCGGATGGTAAATACATCGTCCCATTGGTAGGCGCGCTGATCCCTTCATCTGTTGCGCTGTTTGTAAGAGTAACCGGCGTAGGACTTGTTTTTCCCGCCTCAGTCATTGCGTAGTAGAGCAAATCCGGGAGAGGTACGTTAGTGGTGCTTGCAGCCTCCAAAAAGTTGGTCAAAACTTCGCTTGCAGACAACACGCGATTATAAATCGCCACATCGCGCATGGACCCGTTCAGGGGATCATTGGTGCCGATATTCCCGACCTCCAGATGCGCGGGTCCGCTGGCTTGTTCACTGGCTCCTCCATCGATTGGAGAGGAATTCAACTGACCGTCAATATAAAAAGACGCTTGGTTAGAGGAATGAGACCAGGCGACTGTAACAAAAATCCATTGTTGAATTGGGATTCCTGCTGGACCGGAATCTGAGAAAGTGCCGCCCGATTCCAGAGCCCAAAATAATTGATTCTCATAGACGTAGAATGACCAGCCGCCATAGGGAGTTCCAGAGCCCACATAATAGGATTTATCCACAATTCCCTGCGGGCTGGCGTCATTTATATTTATCCAAGCACAAATTGTCAGATCGTGATTGTCAAGACTGGTCAGTGCATTGCTGCCCGCGTCCCCGTATTGACTGGTGCCGTTCAAATTCAAGTAATAATTGGACGTCCAAGCCGGATTGCCGGCCAGCGGCAGGGTCAAGCCGTTGCCGCTGGAATCGGCCGCTTCGGTTCCGCTGCCGTCGTTCAGCCGCCAATACGCCACCAGACCGTTGGTGATGTAGCCGCCGCTCTCCGGCACGCATAGCGACCCGTAATATAGCATCGATTCCCAATCCGGCAAAGCCGAGGGATTCGGGCAGGTGCACCAAACCAAGGCGGCGTTGAAATACAGATTGTTCGTCCCCAATTCTATTGGAGGCAATTGGGTGATATTGCTGGTTGCAACGAGGTTGGTGTAAACGCCCCAACCGTTGCGATTGGCCAGATTGCCGTTTGTCAATACGATGTAGGTCAGGTTGGACAGAGTGCTTCCCAAGGTCAGGTAGGTGTTGCTGCCGATGTTGGTGATGGTCAGGTACAGGTTCGTGTAAGCGGCGTAATCCTGCGCGCCGATCAGAACGAGATTGGGCAGAGGCGCATTGGTGACGCCGCCGCTTTCCTCATTGGTGCCGAACCCGCCTGGGGGAGGCGGTTCTTCCATGGCCCAACCGCCGCCGTATCCGGTGGTATCGTAATAATAAGTGCCCGGCACGCCGTCTTCCATGTAGAGAGGCAGAGACGGAAACGGGTCCCACGGCATGGGCGGATAATTGGTCTGCAAACTAAAAAACGTGCCGTTGGACGGAACCGGAGAAACGGAAACCAAATCGCTTTGGGCATGGGCGGAAAGAACGGCCCAGAGACTGGCTCCCACGAAAAGGACAAGGACCGCGCATTTGCGCAGTTTCATCATAAACGGTTTTGCGTTTGGCAGGGTCACGGGACTGGTTTCAACCGGCCCAACCCATTGGGAATCAAGCCTATGGTTCAGCTACAACCATAAGGAAATTTAAAGAGAAAGCAAGCACGAAGAATGTGTAGATTCCACTTGCGAGGCGGCAGTTCATCGATTATCTTAGTTACTATGGAAACTAAGCAGTGATGAGGAATGTCGAATGACGAATTTTCGAATGACCATCGCGGCGAAAATGTCCAATGACGAATTGGCCAATGTCTAATGAATGACCCAATGCTCAAGCGAAATATTCCCAAGACCGCTGTTCTCCCCCGGCCGCCGGGAAAACGGACTTCCTTCGGAATTGGGAATTTGGACATTGATTCGTCATTCGTGCTTGGGAATTCGACATTCTGCCTTGGGTTGGATTCTGGTTCATGCCGGCTCGAAATCCAGCTTAATCCAGCCTGCTCCAACCTAGTCCAGGGTAATCAAGGGTTTTGGAAATTAAAAATTATGAAGGAAGAATTAAGAAGTTCGGAATTGAAGTCAGACCTCTTGGCGCCTTTGCGTTGAATTCCCTCGAGGCATTGTCAATCAGAATTCAAGCCGATTTAAGGCATTTCAAGGTGATTCAAGCCAAAAAAGTATTCAAAAAACGCCGAAAGCGATCTGTCCCGGGGGTCTCCCGTCAGGCTGGGGCGCTGGAAATGGAGCTTGCTCCAACGGAGGCGTTTCAGTTCAATCAATATCGGGTCATGTCCTCTGATTCGCCAGCCAGTTCGATTTTTCCCAGGACGGATTGGGCCGAGTTGGGCAAGGCGGCGGAAGCCGATCAAGCCCGGCTCGACCATCTCATCCGCCTCTATTGGGTGCCGCTGCGCATTTTCCTGGTGGCGACGTTCCCCACGCTCAAGGACCAGGCGGAAATCTTCCTGCAGGAATTTGCCGAGGACAAAATCATCAAGGACGGCTGGTTGCGCCGGGCCGACCAGAGCCGGGGCAAGTTTCGCGATTTCCTGAAAACCAGCCTGCGCCATTTTGTGCTGGACCGGTTGAATCGGGCCGAAGTGCGCCACGCGCCGCTGTCGCTGGACGAGTTGGAGCAGGAATTGCCCGGGCCGACCGGAGCTTCGGAAGAATTCGATTTGACGTGGATCCGCGCCGTGCTGGCTGAATCGTTGCGCCGCATGGAGGCGGATTGCCGGGACCCAGCCGCCGAACAGCCGCGCCGCACCGAAATCTGGCAGATGTTCCAGATTCGATTGATTGATCCCGTCCTGAACGACGCTCCGCAAACGCCTTACGAACAATTGATCGAGCGGTTCAAATTGAAGTCGCCCACGGACGCCTCGAACATGCTCCTGAGTGGCAAACGGATTTTTAAAATGCACCTGGCCCGTGTGGTCAAGGAATATGCGGAACAGGACGCGGCCACCGCGGCGGAAATCGAGGCGCTGGAACAATTCGTTGGAAACCTGGCGGGACGAAATTAATTGGCAAGATGTATTGGCCAACGACGTATAGAAAAATGAAAGAGAAGTATGCCAGAGTTTGATTCCGCCACTGCGCTGGGCAAAAGCCCGCCCAAGAGCCTGGCCGCTTTGCTGGCGGCCGGGACGGAACGCGTCCGCCTCTGGCGTCCCGAGGAATTGAACGCCATTTTTCGACATCAAATGTCCGCGCCCATCCTGGTGGATTTGGGAGGGTTCGACCCGGCCACAGCCGTCCGACTCAAGACCTTGAGCGAAGCGCACAGCCTGCTCTTGAAAAGTTTTGCGGACTTGTTTCATCATCCGGTCCCGCCCATTGAACTGCTCACGCTGACCAAGGATTTTGCCAAGGCCAACATGAACCACCCGGAAAGCAGCCTGCCGCAGGAAATCGCCGCCGCGCTTTATTACGCCAGCATCGCCACGGCCATTGTTCGACTTGACACACGAATTTCGCAGCTTGCCGACGCGGAATTGCGCCAGGGCCTGCTTTGGACGAGGGACCAATCGTGGGTCGATGGGCCAACAAAGGAATTGCTCGCGTCCGCTCTGCAAAAGCTGGCCGATGGAACGTTGCCGAAAGGAACGTCCTCGTGAACAAGGATTCGTCCAAACAGGAAGAGCGCCCGTTCATTCCGCCGATCTCGGCCTTTGCCGGGCCAATTGCGGAATTGGTCAGTCACCGGCTTTTGTCGCCGCCAACCCGGCCCGGTTTGCTGGCGAGTTTGGGGCGTTACGAGGTAATACGTGTCTTGGGCGGCGGCGGCATGGGGGTGGTCGTGCTGGCCTCCGATTCCGAAAAGGGCAGGGAAGTGGCCATCAAATTGATCAAGCCGGAATTGGTCTCCGACCAGCGCGTGGTGCATCGGTTCGTCAAGGAAGCCGGCCACCTGCAAAAGTTGAAGCATCCGAATATCGTGCCGGTACTGGAGGTTTCTGACCGCGCGGAAGGTCCTTACTTCGTCATGCCGTATTTTGAAAACGGCAGCCTGGCTGGACGCATTCGGCCCGGCCGACCATTGGAGCCCGAAGTTGTAATTGACATAGCCACCCAGATTGCCGAAGGGCTCGTCTTCGCTCATCGTCACGGCATCATTCATCGCGATCTCAAGCCCGCCAATATTTTGCTGGGCCGCGACAACAAAAGTTGTTTGGCCGACTTCGGCCTGGCTCGCACGATGTTCAACGACACAATTGTTGACGTCGAACGCGATCAGCTTGAAGGCACGGCGCCGTATATGTCGCCGGGCGTTGCGGCCGGAAACGCCGAGGATACGCGTTGCGATATTTATGCGTTCGGCGCGCTGCTTTACGAGATGTTGACGGGCGATCCGCCTTACGTCGGAAGCACCACTTCGGAAATCCGGCGGCAAATCTTGGCCGGACCGCCCAAGCCCATCGAAGCGCGGAACCCGGCGGCGGACGCAGGACTTGCCACCGTGGCCAAAGGCGCGATGGCCCGTGAATTGCGAGATCGTTATGCCGACATGGCCGATGTGCTGGCGGATTTGGAACGCATCAAGGTCGGCAAACCGCCCGTGGGCCCGCATGATCTGTCCCATCGCCTCAAACAACGTTCCTTTTCACTATGGGTTCCGGGCGGCGTTCTGTTGATTGCGGCCGGCCTGTGGCTCATGTGGCCGACTGCACCGGAAAAAGCTGCCGCCCCAACGCCAGCGCAAACCACGTCCGCACCGCCGGCGGTCGTTACGCCTGCGCCGCCCACGAACGTTCATCCGACGGTGCTGGTCCCGACCGCGGTCGATCAGGAAAAATGGCATGCGTCAATTATAGCCGGGCAACCGGGCGTCAACGGCAACGCCGACGGCGCGGGAGCCGACGCGCGCTTTTTTTCGCCGGGCGGAATTGCAGTTGACACGCACGATCATCTCTACATTGCGGACACGCGCAATTACACCATCCGCAGGATTAGCCGGAATGGAGAAGTCAGCACACTGGCCGGCCAGGCGGGTCAACCGGGACGAGCGGACGGGGCAGGGAACGCGGCGCGATTTCTCTCGCCCTTGGGCATTGCTGTGGATCGCGCCGACAATGTTTATGTGGCGGAATTTGCCAGCGACACCATTCGAAAGGTGACGTCGTCCGGAGATGTAACGACTCTTGCTGGTTCGGCAGGCGTTCCGGGAAGCCAGGACGGCCTGGGGGACAACGCTCATTTCCGAAATCCGTGGAGCCTGGCAGTGGATTTCAGCGGCAATCTTTTTGTGGCGGACAAGAGCGATTTCACAATTCGTCTGGTAACGCCAAACGGCCGTGTGTCCACCTACGCGGGCGTTGCGGGCAAGGCTGGCCATAGCGATGGGCCCGGCACTTCCGTCCGGTTTCGCGATGTCGAGGGGATTGCGGTGGACGGGAACAAAGTGATTTACGTGGGAGACGCGGGCAACGATGTTGTTCGCCAAATTTCGCTGGGGGGCCTTGTCAGCACCTTGGCCGGCGTGGCGGGCAGCGCGGGAAACATCGACGGTGTTGGTGGCAACGCGCGATTTTCAAATATCCAGGGAATCGCGGCGGACCCGTCCGGCAATGTCTATGTAATTGACTCGGATACGATTCGCCGAATTGCTCCGGGCGGAGTGGTCCAGACGTTGCCGCGGGCGTCATTGAGCGGCGAGAACGGCCTGCGAATTCATCCGACCAGCCTGACGGTTGATAACTCCGGGAATCTTTATCTCGTTGAAGCGATGAACGATGTTGTTTGGAAAGTGACCCCGCCGATGAGATCCGATGCAACTCAGCATGGGGCGACGGTGTTGAAAACATTGCAATGAACGTTCCTTGCGAAATAGATTGGCGCGGTCGGAAGGCTTGCTGGAAATTGCTATGAAAATGAAGACATTGATTGCGCTCTTTTTGCTGGCGCTGATGGCCGGTTGTGTGACTCAGACTCAGACCGTTGAACAGCCGCATCCCGCTTTTCCGCTGCGCCATCGGGTGGACGATGCGCGGGTTGTGATCGATCCCAAACTCGCGCAGATCATTCAACTGGTGGGGCTGACCTCGACCAACACGGCGGATGGATTTTTAAAGATCCAACTGGATATCCAGAACATGACCGATGCCAACCAGCAATTCGTTTATCGGATCGATTGGTATGACCAGAATGCACAGCCGCTCTCGATGGCAGCGTTGGTTTCACCGCCATGGTTCATGCTGAAAAGGGAAACGTCATTTCTTGGGGCGACTTCGCCCACACCGGCGGCGCGGGATTTCCGAGTGCATCTGACCGCAGCGACAATGCTGCCAGGGCACTAGAACCCATCTCACAAATAGGAAGGGATTGCGTTGCCCCGGATTTTGGCCTGATGCAAGGCGCGCGGAGGGAGAATATTCTTTACGGATCTTCGACCGACGAGCAACGCAGCAGCAGGGCAAAAGACGGGCAACCCGGCGGGCTGAGTTTGGGCGGGGTGCTGGCGGCGTTGCTCCTCCGTCACAGAACGCTGCGGCTATACTCCGTCGTCGCGCCTGGCCAGCCCACCCGCCCAAGCTCAGCGCAACCCTCCCTATTTATGAGACGGGTTCTAAGTCATTTTGCGGAGTTCGTCCCGGACTTGGGCGGCTTTTTCGTAGTCCTCGTTCTTGACAGCCTCGTTGAGTTGAAATTCCAGCTTTTCGCGCGCGGTCAAAGGACGTTTGTTTTGAATCTCCTGCAACCAAATCTCCAGCGACTGAATCTCGCCGCTTTGTTCGACGAGATCCTGGCGGCCGTGGTCGCGGTAAAATTGGCGGATCTCCTCGAGGCCGGCTTCCACCAGCCGAATGACCTGGTCATAACGATTGGCCTTGAGCGCCATTGCGCCACGCGCCCGGATGCGCATCATCAGGCATTGCGGACGGAATTGTTGCAGGGACCAGGCCAGTTCTTCCGACCCGGCATACTTCTCCACAAAATTGAACACCTTGAGATTACGCTCAGTGTCTTCGATGACGCCGTCAAATTCTTCGAGTTGGAACAGGCAAATGTAACGATGATGGTATTGGATGAATTCCTGTTGCAACTTGCTGCAATCCTCCGGAGTCAGGCGGTAATCCCGCTCTTCGCCGTCATGCTCGCGTTTGAACTTTTCCAGCACGTCCTGGAAATACTCAAGCAACGATTCGCGGCCGAAAGGCCGCTTGCCGTCGGGACGCCCCTTGGCGTTCATTTGGAGAAGACCGAGATCAACTCGCAATTGAATCTTTTCAGCGCCGTCTTTGCCCCGAAATTTTCTGACGACAACTTGCCCGGGCTGGTAATCCCACTGGTCCAGCAGGGCGGATATGTCGAAACTCATTACCGCAATATGGATGCATCCGGGCCTCAAGTCAACGGACTGATTCCAGCTTGGTGTTCGCCTTTCACCGGGGCAGATTGAGCGCCATGCCAACCATGGCTCACGTCGATGTCCATTCGAGTGTTTTCCCGGAAAACATCCAGCGGGACTTGTTGCAATCGTTGCGCATCCGTCGCATCGATCCCAAGTTCCATTACTTGACTTACAAACAGTCTCAAAAATGGCTGGCCTTGCACGAAGCCTGGTCGCCTTCCAGGACCGATGCGGATTGTGCTGCCGTTTACGATCGCGCTTATCTGGAGGCCGCCGGATCCATTGGCGAAAAGCCTGTTCACTTGATAGGGTTGGGTTGCGGCGGCGGACAAAAAGACGTCCGCCTGCTGAATTTTCTAACAGGGCAGGGGACGAATATTTTCTACACGCCTTCCGACATCAGTCTTGGACTGGTACTGACGGCGTTGCAATCCGCCCAGGCAAACTTTGCGGAGTTGGAATGTCACCCCTTGCTTGCCGACTTGACCGGAGCCACGAACCTGTTGGAAGTTTTAGAACGCCACGAAAACGGCCGGAAACGGCTCATCACTTTTTTTGGGATAATCCCAAATTTCGAGCCGGACGCCGTGATACCGCGGTTGGTGGCGTTGGTTCGCCCCGGTGACTTGTTGCTCTTCAGCGCGAACCTCGCCCCCGGCGCTGATTACGCCGCTGGTGTCAAACATGTGCTGCCGGGTTACGACAATCCGCAGACCCGCGATTGGCTGCTCACGTTCCTGTTGGATTTGGGCGTGGAAATGGGCGACGGCGCAATCCAATTCTCCGTTGAAGACTCGAAGTCGGCGCTGAAAAGAATCATCGCCGATTATTCCTTTTCCAAAGCGCGAGTATTGACAGTGCATGGGGAACGTTTTGAGTTTCGACCGCTCGATACAATTCGGCTGTTTTTTTCCTACCGTTACACGCCGGACCGAATCGCGTCCGTCTTGGCCCGTTACAAATTGACAATTCAAAATCAATGGATCGCGCGTTCCGGCGAGGAAGGCGTGTTTTTATGCGGCCGGGCAGGGAGCTAAAATACCTTGAGCGTATCGAGGACCGCCTTGATTCGCGGGACTTCGTGGGTGCGGAACAAGTCGGTTTTCCCCAGCGCGGCGAGCACGGCGAAAAACGGCTCGGCGCTGCGCACTTCCTCGCCAAAATAAGCGAACGCATGCGGCAAGGCATGGCAGACGGGAAATCCGAGAGTGCGCAAACGAAAGCTCTTGAGGAACGTTGTCATTTGATGACGCACTCGTACGGCGCTGTCCTCGAGATTGCGATAATAGAATCCCAATCCAGGGTCGATAAAAATCCTATCCAGACCGCGTTTGAGGGCGATTTCGATTTGTCGTTCAAAGTAATCCCGCATCGCTGGGATAATATTTTCCAGGTCAAAATTTCCAACCTCACGGACGTTGGGCCCTTGCACGTAGCAAATAATGACTGCTGCGGAAAAGTCAGCGGCCATCGAAAAGATTTCGGCGGCATCCTCGGTGCCGGTCAAATTGATGACCTTGGCGCCGGCCTCCAGGACAGCGCGGGCGACGTCCTTCTGATACGTTTCGGCGGAGACAATCAGACCGTCAGCGGCCAATTGCCCTATGACCGGCAGCAATTTGTCCTGTTTGCCGGACGAATCAATGCGGGCCGCGTGGGCCAGCGTCGATTCCGCGCCGATGTCAATGATTGCGGCGCCCTGGGCCTTAAGGATGTGGCCGCGCTCGATGGCTTGGCCCGCAGTCAAACAAACACTTTCCCGGTACCAGGAATCCGGCGAAAGATTGATCACGCCCATGATGGCCGGCTCGGTATTGAACGAGAAGGATTGGCTCCCGATGGAAAACTCCCGCACCTTAACCGAAAGGTCTCCGCGATGCTCCTCCGCCAGCCCGGCCAAATATTCCAAGGACAACATTCAGCCGCAAACGTATGGCAAAGTCGTCTTTGAAGAAATATTTTTCGTCACGCAGCGGGAAAAAATTCCTAAATGGCTGCACTGTAAACACATCAATCCATCTGGCAGCCGTAATAATATATTTCGCACAATGTGTATTATATTCAGTGAAGAGCCGAGTCAATGCGCGGTCAAACCCATGTGATGCTCGGAAATTTCTTCTGGAGGCCACCCTTCAACTTTGGATAGGTATTGGCTTTGAAGGCTGGCCAATTGAAGGTTGATTCAATTCGTTTGCCGTCGGGTGTGCAAAGCCAGAGTTTTACCGGAAGCCAGCCTTCGCATATGTGCGGGTGTTCTTTCAAACCGAACGCTTCGTGGAGTTTGACTTGGAGTTCAGGCGAGTTCGGCTGGTCGTCTTCGTCGCGAACCTGGTCGGGATACAAAAGTTTCATTGATTTGCCGTCAGGCCACACAATCGTCGCGGGTGCTTGTTCGGTAATCCATTCCAGCTTTTCCTGGCCGATGTATTGCAGGAACGCATCGCGCAACGGCGTTGCTTGCGCTTCCTTGACAAGGGTCAATCCGGCAAAGGCATCGGCGAGAAAATCTCGAACGAATGTAGAATCCGCTGCCGGAAGTTCCAATTCCGGCATGACAGCGCAGACCAAATTGATTCGGGCGATCCATTGTTTGATTTCGTGATTGAGCAGGGGCAGTTCGTAGAGCTGCTTTGCATAAGCGTCCGCCAGGCAGCGACCGGACGCGGCTGGATCCACATCGCGTTGGTGCTCGAAATGAATGACAAGGTCGTGAAAGCGGACCAATTTAACGGCGCTGACTCGTTTGTGGGTTCGGTCAAATAAATGTTCCACGCGGATATTTACCTGGTCGGGAAACATTTCCTCGATCCATTCGCGTTTCACGGCCGTGGCCAGCGCCAGCAAGGTCATGTTGCCGGTCCTTCCGGAAATTTCGCGGATGGTTGAAGCGACAAACAGCGGGGAATTTTGCACAACGCTTTCCCGCGCCAATGTGCCGGAACGGCCCTCTGTCAAATCACAGTCCAGCGTCCCTTGATCGCGCCGTTTGCAGAGCTGGTCAATAAATCCCGCCGTGATGCATCGCAGCAGCGGGTCTTCTCCCTTCGGTCGAACTGCCTCTTCTTCCCCGCCGTTTGATTTGTTCAGTCCCCTGCCCGTTTGCGCGATTTGTTCATAGACCTGCTGCACTTGTCGGGCAATTTGCGCATGGACACCGTGCCGGCGGCAGCGTTCCACATTGAAATCATTGTTCCGAGCAAACTGAAATGCCCGCATCAGCGTGTAAAAATCCGAGTCCGCGCTGGCCTCAAACAGTTCACGAGCTTCGGCAATGTGTTTGTCATCCCGGCCCAATCGCATCAACAAATCGCGTCCGCTGACCAAGGCCGCGCACATGGCGGCCGCGGGAACGCAATTGTGTTTGGCTGCTTCCACCAACATGCGCGAATAACGCGGATGCATGGGCAACCGCAACATTTGCCAGCCAATCGGCGTCATGTCGGACTTTTCCGACGCCGCCCCGGTTTCGGTGTCTGCACCCAACGCGCCGAGGATTCGCAAAAGATTTTCGGCCCGCCGCACCGCTTGCGGATCGGGTTTGTCCAGCCAATCAAATTGCGCGGCATCCTTGATTCCGAACGAATGCAATAACAAGACGACCTCGGCGAGATCGCTTCGCTGGATTTCGGGCGTATTCTTTTCGGGACGATTCAAGTGGGCGCTTTCCGTCCACAGCCGATTGCATACGCCAGGAGCAGTACGCCCTGCCCTGCCCGCCCGTTGTTCGGAGGAAGCGCGGCTGATCGGTTCGATAAACAAAGTGCTGATGCCGCGTTCGGCGTCGTAGCGGGCCACGCGAGCGAGGCCACTGTCAATCACATGAATAATTCCATCGATAGTGACCGAAGTTTCGGCCACGTTGGTCGCAACCACCACCTTGCGCCGTGGATTTGGCGCGAATGCCAGATCCTGTTCTTCGGGTGGCAATTCGCCATGCAACGGAATCATCGCGAGAGGCTCACGAATATCCGCTGCGCGGCAGGCGTTGATGGTGGCGTTGATTTCGCCCATCCCCGCCATGAAGACCAGGATGTCGCCTGGGTCTCCTGACCGTGAAATTTGGGCGACCATGTCCGCGGCCTGCTCGGAGACGGGACGTTCATCGCGCAACGGCGCGTAGCGAATATGCACGGGAAATGCTTTCCCTTCGGAAACGAGCACCGGACATCCGCCCAGATAATTGGCCACGGGTTCCGCTTCCAACGTCGCGGACATGACGAGGATTTTCAAATCCGGCCGCCGCGTTTCTTGTATCCGCTTGGCCAGCGCCAGCGCCACGTCACTCAACAAATTGCGCTCGTGAAATTCGTCAAATACAATGACGCTGGTGTCGCGCAAATCCGGATCGTCCTGCAGCCAGCGCAGCAGAATCCCCTCGGTCACAAAACAAATCCGCGTGCCGAGACTGGTTCGATCCTCGAATCGAATTTGATAACCGACCTCGTCGCCCAGCTTGCCGTTGCGTTCCCAGGCCACTCGCGCGGCCACGGTGCGAGCGGCCACCCGGCGTGGTTGCAAAACGACGATCCGCCCGCGTGCCTCGCCGGAATCGAGAATCATCTGCGGAACCTGGGTGGTTTTTCCGGAACCGGTCGGCGCGATCAACACGAGACGATTGCCGGTCTTTAGCGTGTCAATGACCTGCGAATGGATTTGCCAAATCGGAAGGGATTTTTGCACAGGACGGCGCCGCGCTTAATGCAACAGCAAAAGCGCCGCGAGCGCCGCCAACGAAAGCAATGCCATCAAGCCGGACGGCATAAATTTTCGCCCCTTGGCGAAACGCATTACAAACATTACCGCGAGCACCCCAATCAAAATGTCCGCGACTATCAGCTTGAGATATCCCAAGGCGCACACGGCCAGCGGAATGGCGAATGCGACGGACATAATCAGGGAAATCTTGCTCCGCGCCTTCAGAAAACCCATCAGTCCCCCGCAAACGAGAAGCGCAACGTAAATCCACAAAACGGTGATCGGTGATACCATATCCCAAAGTTTCTTTTAATTGGCCCGCACATCCAAGCTCAGAATTTCCCCGTCTTCACATTCAGCGAGGATTTCAAACGGCCGGCAGCAAATCTCGCAATCCGTGATGAATTGCTGCGACGGCTGGCTCGTGTCAATCGACACTTCAAATTCCTGCCCACAAAATGGGCATTGTATTTTCTCAAAATCTTGCATACAACGCTCGGACAAGGCGCAAACAGGATGTGCGCCCCCGTTGTTCAAACGGTACAACCGATGCTGTGTTATAATATCACGGAGTTAAAGATATGAAATCCGCAAAGGTGAAGAAAGGACTGCCCGCCGCCCGCCCGGCCCGGCCTTTGCGGGTATTGCTCGTCGAAGATTCAATGCAGGATTACGACCTGATGGTGCGTCACCTTGAATCCATCGGTTACAAGGTCCACCATCAACGGGTCCACAACGCGACCACCATGGAACACGCCCTGACTGAAGAGCAATGGGATGTTGTTTTGTGCGATTACATGCTGCCGGCTTTCAGTGTCGCTCCGGCCATCGATGTGATGAAGAAGCGGAAACTGGATCTTCCGTTCATCGTCGTTTCCGGGACGGTCGGCGAAAAGGTCGCGGTGGAAGTGATGAAGGCGGGCGCGCACGATTTCATCTTGAAGGACAACCTGACCCGCCTGGCTCCGGCGATTGATCGCGAAATGCGCGAGGCGCAAGTCCGGGCCGAGCGCACGGCCGACCTGGAGAAATTATTTTACCTGGCGGCAATTGTTGACTCCACCGGCGAGGCGATTTTCAGCCAGAACCTGAACGGAATCATCACCACCTGGAACGCCGGGGCCTGCCAGCTTTTTGGCTTTACCGAGGCGGAGGCAGTGGGACAAACCGTTTTCATGCTGATCCCGGAATCGTTGCATCGCGCGACGCACGAGATGCTTGACACGTTGAAAAAGGGCAAGTCCGTGGAACATTTTGAAACAGTGCGCCTGCGCAAAAACGGCACCGCCATGGACATTTACCTGGCCGTTTCCCCCATCAAGGACGCAGACGGCAAGCTCATGGGCGCTTCTTCCATTGCCTATGATATCACGGAACGGAAGAAGGCGGTGGATGAACGCGACCGGATGATCCAGCAACTCAACGAAACGTTGTCCAAGGTGAAAACGCTCAGCGGTTTGCTGCCGATTTGCGCCTCCTGCAAAAAAATCAGGGACGACCAGGGCTATTGGCAAAAGCTGGAAACGTTCGTGCACGAACATTCCAATGCCGAGTTTTCACACTCCATCTGCCCCGATTGCATGGGCCGGCTTTACCCCGACTTTGTCAAGCCGAAGGAATAACCGCCACTTAATAGCGGTAATGATCCGGCTTGTAGGGGCCGTCGGCCGAAACGCTCAGGTAATCCGCTTGCTTCTTTGAAAGCCGGGTCAATTTGACGCCGATCTTTTCCAAGTGCAGGCGAGCCACTTCTTCATCGAGCTTTTTGGGCAGGCGATAAACGTCGCGGCGATAGACCTCGCGGTTTTTCCACAAATCCAATTGGGCCAGGACCTGATTGGAAAAGGAGTTGGACATGACGAAACTTGGATGGCCCGTGGCGCAACCGAGGTTCACCAGGCGGCCTTCGGCCAGCAGATACATGCTGTTCCCGCCGGAGAACGTGTACTTGTCAACCTGCGGCTTGATGTTCAAGCGCTTGATTCCGCTGGCCTCGTTGAGGCGGTCCACCTGGATCTCGTTGTCGAAATGGCCGATGTTGCAGACGATGGCCTGGTCCTTCATTTTTTGCATGTGCTCGAGCGTGAGCACATCGCAATTGCCAGTGCATGTCACATAAAGGTCCGCGTGGCCGAGGGTGCTTTCGACTGTGTTCACTTCAAAACCTTCCATGGCCGCCTGCAAGGCGTTGATGGGATCGATTTCCGTGACAATGACGCGGGCACCGAAACCGCGCAAGGAATGGGCGGATCCTTTGCCAACGTCCCCATAACCGCAAACCACCGCCACTTTGCCGGCGACCATGACGTCGGTGGCGCGCTTGATGCCGTCGGCCAGCGATTCACGGCACCCGTAAAGATTGTCAAACTTGGATTTCGTGACGGAATCGTTGACGTTGATGGCGGGAATCAACAATTTCTTGGCATCCCGCATCAGATACAAACGATGCACGCCGGTGGTCGTCTCTTCGCTGACGCCCTTCCAATCCTTGACCACGGTATGCCAGAACGAAGGACGTTCCTTGGCCACGCGCTTGAGGAGCTTTTTGATAACGTCTTCCTCGTGCGATGCGCTCGGCGTGTTGACCCAGCCGTCGCCGTTTTCCAATTCGTAACCTTTGTGGATGAGCAAGGTCGCGTCGCCGCCGTCGTCAACAATTAATTGCGGGCCGTGCCCATTCGGATGGACGATGGCGTCAAAGGTGCAATCCCAATATTCTTCCAGTGTCTCACCTTTCCAGGCGAAGACCGGAATGCCGGCCTTGGCGATGGCCGCGGCGGCGTGGTCTTGCGTGGAAAAAATATTGCAACTGGCCCAACGCACCGAGGCTCCCAGCGCCACGAGACTTTCAATCAACACGGCGGTCTCGATGGTCATGTGCAACGAACCCGTGATGCGCACGCCGGCCAGGGGTTTCGTTTGCGCGTATTTGCGGCGAATGGACATTAAACCCGGCATTTCGTGTTCCGAAATGTCGATGGCCTTGCGGCCGTATTCGGCGAGGCTGATGTCCTTGACCTTGTAATCGTGGAAACCGCCGCCGTTTTTAGACCCGTTCTTCGCACCGTTTTTGGACGGAGCAGGTTTGGCCGATTTTGACTTGCGGGACGCTGAAAGTTTGATGGGCATAAGTTTTTAAATCGTTCTATTGCTTATCGTCTTAATGGGCCGCTTTCCTAAGAGCCGCCGACTTGTCCGTTTTCTCCCAGGTGATGCTCTTCAAGTCATCGATCTTGCCGAAATGCCCGTAGTTGGTCGTCTTGGAATAAATCGGGCGCAGCAAGTTCAGTTGCTTGATGATGGCGGCCGGCTTGAAACTGAACGTATCGCGGACGGCCTGCTCAATCGCTTCGTCGCTCACTTTGCCGGTGCCAAAAGTATCCACGCAAACCGAGACCGGGTCGGGATAGCCGATGGCATACGCGAACTGGATTTCCGCGCGCCTGGCCAGGCCGGAGGCCACGATGTTCTTGGCCACATAACGGCCCATGTAAGCCGCGCTGCGATCCACCTTGGACGGATCCTTGCCGCTGAACGCGCCGCCACCGTGGCGGCCCATGCCGCCGTAACTGTCAACAATGATTTTACGACCCGTCAAACCGGTGTCGCCCTGCGGGCCGCCCACCACGAAACGTCCGGTCGGGTTGACCAGGAACTGGGTCTTTTTGTCCAGCATGTCGGCCGGAAGCACCTTGGTGATGATTTCCTTGATGATGAAATCCTTGATTTCCTTATGTTTGACATCGGCGGCGTGCTGGGTTGAAACCACCACGTTGACGATGCGCACGGGCTGGCCGTTTTCGTATTGCACGGAAACCTGTGTCTTGGCGTCGGGGCGCAGCCACTTGACCTTGCCGGCTTTGCGCACGCGGGTCAGTTCGCGGCCCAGGCGATGGGCGAACATGATTGGCGCCGGCATCAATTCCGGTGTTTCATCGCAGGCATACCCGAACATCAAACCCTGGTCCCCTGCCCCCTGCTCCGCCGTTTCCTTGCCTTCGACCGCGCGGGCATCGACGCCCTGCGCAATGTCCGCGCTTTGTTGAGTGACCAAATTGGTGATAAACACCTTCTCGGCATGGAAAACGTCGTCGTCATTAACGTAGCCGATGTCCGCAATGGCCTCCCGCACGATATTATTGACATCGATTTTGGCCTTGGTGGTGATTTCGCCGCCGACCACGACCACGTTGCTTTTGGCATACGTTTCGCAGGCCACGCGACTGCGCGGATCCTGCTCGAAAATGGCGTCCAGCACCGCATCGGAGATTGTGTCGCAGACCTTGTCGGGATGGCCTTCGCCGACCGACTCAGAAGAGAAGATGAATTTTTTGTTCATGGTCAAACTAACGTTAATTTACATATTGACGTATCTTGATAGGAAGATATATTGCTCTGGCAATCGCGTCAACCTTTATTTATGTCGGCAATTTTAAAATCATTGCGAGCACTTTCGGATCCGACCCGGCTGCGCATTGTGGCCCTTTTGGAGAAGAACGAGCTGTCCGTCAACGAGTTGCAGGAAATCACGAAAATGGGCCAATCTCGCATTTCCACGCATCTGGGACTCCTGCAGGAGTCCGGTTTGCTGGAATCCCGGCGCGATGGAAAACGGACCTTTTATAAAATTACCGGTTGTTCCGACCCCGGTGTGGCGGAATTCATCCGTCTGGCCGTACGCGGCGCCAAGGAATTGCCCGAAAACGGCCCTGACCAGCTCAATCTCAAACGCATCGTCCAACGCCGTTCCCAAGAGGCGCAGGTTTACTTCAATCAAGTGGCCGGTCGGTTTGATCGCAGTTACGGTCCGGGCCGTTCGTGGCAGGCCTTCGGACAATTGTTGCTGCGCGTGCTTCCTCCGCTGGTGGTGGCCGACCTTGGCGCTGGCGAAGGGCTCTTGAGCGAATTGCTGGCGCAACGAGCAAAGAAGGTCATCGCCGTTGATAATTCTGAGAAGATGGTGGCCTTCGGAGCAAATAAAGCGCGGAAGAATAAGATCAAAAACCTGGAATTTCGCTTGGGTGACCTTGAGGCGCCGCCGATTGATTCAGAGAGCGTGGATTTGGTCGTCTTAAGCCAGGCGCTTCACCATGCGACGGATCCGCAACGATGCATCAACAGCGCATACAAGATACTTCGTCCGGGCGGCCAGATTCTGATGCTGGACCTGGCCCGTCATCATTTCGAGCAGGCCAGGGACCTTTACGGCGATCGCTGGCTTGGTTTCGCGGAGGGCGATTTGCAATCGTGGCTCGAATCGGCCGGATTCAAAAAAGTGGAGGTGACGATTGTGGCCCGCGAAGAACAGCCTCCGCATTTCCAAACAGTTTTAGTGGCAGGAGAAAAATAACAGTGACACATTCAACACGCCGTATCATACGCTGGATTTGGTTTTGCATCATCGCCGCACTGAGCGTCGCCAGCTCGCGCGCCGCGGGGGGTGAAGATCGTTGGTGGCCCGTGCAGGCTCTCCCCAAAGTGCTCGTGCGAACAGGAAATCAGCAGGAATTTCCCGAACCCCGGCTCGCGTTGCAAATGATGGTGCAATCGGTGGCTGGTCTCGCCGCCAAGGCCGTCAACGAAGGTCATGGCAGCGAATTGGTGTGGGTCTATAATGGCGATGGCGATCTGGAAAAATGGCGTGGCCGGTTGCTCGCCTATCACCCGGCGCTGGAAACGCCCGGCCCGTTCGGCCCGTGGGAATTGGTGGATCGATATGTCAAACAGCACATCATCCAGGGTTACATTCTTTATCGGGCGGATTCTTCCGGTCAGGGGAAAAACTGTTCGGTCAATGTCGCCACCAGCATGGCGGGTCTGCTGGACGGCATTATTGTTGACGAAGCGCTGGAACCGACTGCGAAGGCGCACGGCCTGAAAATTTTGTTTGACGCCCGCGACAAAACACAGGCTTGGTGTTTCAAAACTTACAAGGGCCTTTTCAGCCGCAAATTGATTTGCACGCAGAATCCGAATATTCCCCAATCGCGCGACCTCGCCATCGCGCAAAAGGCCTTCACGGTCTACGGCCAGGCGGAGCCAACTCCGTCCGCCATGGCTTCACTAGAGGCGCTCTCGCCCATTCTCGGAGAAAATGAGGGCGATGAATTTGCCAACACCGACATGTCCACCGCCTACGGTCTTATTCAAACGGCCACGGATTGGTGCCTGAATCTTCCCGTGTTAATGGCCGGCACTGAGCAAATGGATTTTCCAAAATGTCCGCATCTCGATCCGCATTCGATTGATTGGAAGGACACCCGCAGCGGGGTCAGCTTCGTCAGCAGCGACGGCGATAACGTGCAATGGATGCAAGGCAACTTTTTCGGCAACGACAGCTATTGGGCGGACACCAATCGCGGACGGATTCCCTTCGGCTGGTCTTGTTGCTTTTCCGAGCTGGCCCAGCTTTGCCCGGAAGCGGTCGTCTATGCGCTGGCTTCGCAATCGAACAACGACACCTTCATCGAATGGGGCGGCGGCTATTATTATCCGGACCGGTTTGCCCGGCTTCGGTCGAATCGATGGGACGTTCTGGCCGAACAAGCGCGGCGCACCTGGCAGCTCATGAAGAAAACGGACATGCGCGTCATCGGGTTCAATTTTTCAAAAGTGGATTCTCCGGAAGCGCGTCAAGCATACGAAGTGATCGCCAAGCAGACGGATGGGTTGCTGGCCATTCTCGCCTACCAGTATGCCCCTTATGAAGCTGGGGCCGGCAAGGTGTTTTGGGTGAAGGACGCCAAAGGGATCGACGTTCCCGTCATCAGCGCGCGCTATTCGATTTGGGAACACTCCAACGATCGCGATCGCGCTGGCACGCCCGCCCGCATCGCCCACGAAATCCGGCTCACGGCCGATTCCAGTTTGCAAACGCCGCGTTATGATTGGGCCATTGCTCACTTCTGGTCCTACTTTCAACGCGCTCCCGGAAACGATGAGAACGCCGAAAACATGCCGCAGGAAACCGCCGCGGCCAGCGCGGGTTTGCGTGGTTATACTCCAGTCGTCTGGTGCGCAGAACGGTTGCAGGACCAGGTGCGCGTGGTGAGTCCCGAGGAAATGGCCTGGCGCGTGCGCATGCAACATAATCCCTCGCAAACGAAAAAGCTGATCAACCATTTCCATTGAGGCGTGCCTTGCTGCGGTGGGATGGCTCGGTTATTCTCGCGCCGATGATTTCGCAAGCCGCTTCGACGCCCCAAAATACAGGCCAGTCGGAGGGCCGGGCCACGTCTCCCGCCCGGCAGCGGATCATCTCCATCGACGCCCTGCGCGGGTTGGTCATGATCGTGATGATTTTCGTCAACGATCTCGGTGACGTGCCGGACACCGTCGTGCCGTGGTGGATGAAGCATTATCACGGACCGAGCGGAATGACATTTGTCGATGTCGTTTTCCCCGCTTTCCTATTCATTGTGGGAATGTCCATTCCGTTTGCGCTGGGCGGACGTTTGGACAAGAGAGAATCACCCTGGACCGTCTTGCTGCATGTGGTGGAACGCGCCGCGTCCCTGCTTCTCATCGGAATCCTCATGGTCAACCCCACGCCGGACACGCAAAAAATGGGATGGTCAGGGCCGTTGTGGGAAACGTTGATGTTCCTTTCCGTGATCTTTGCTTTTTGTGTGGTTTCGCCGGCGCGTCCATCGGATAAATCCAAAAACGCGTGGCGCATCGTGACATTGATATTGCGCACCGCTGGATTTGTTGGAATTACCTTCCTTGCGTTCGCCTACCGCAACGCCAATGGACGTCCCATGATCACGCTGTCCCCATTTTACATTCATCATATCTGGTACGGAATTCTCGGTTACATCGGCTGGGCCTACTTGCTGGGCGGAATTGTCTTCTTGTTATTTCGGACGAACCTGACGGCGATTCTTGGCTGCGCCGTGTTGATGATGTGCCTTTATCCCGCCAACAAACTCGGAATGTTCGACGGCCTTTGGATCGCCAAGCACGTGAACATTGGCGTGGCCTTTGGCTCGCGCGCGGCCATCACTGCGACCGGCCTGCTGCTCGGCGCGATGTTATATGGAACGCCGCCCACCGCCGTGAAGGCGCGGGTGCGGTTTGTGTTATTATTGACAGCCGCTTGCGCCGCGGCCGCCCTGCTCTTGAACCCGCTTTACGGAACGAGCAAGGAAAACGCCACGCCATCGTGGGCGCTGTGGGGCTGCGCGATCACGGCTTTCTTTTGGCTGGGGTTTTATTTCATTTCAGACGTTCGACCGGTGAAGTTCATCGCCAAACCCCTGTCCGTCTGCGGCCAAAACGTTCTCCTGCCCTACGTGATGGCCGAATTGATTGCGGCAGCGGGAACCGTGTTCGCGTTCGACGCATCCTATGCGGACGCGGCCCAGTCAAGTCTGACTCACGCCATCATCCGGGCGGCGATTGCGTCCGCAGTGGTCATGGGAATTTCCGTGGGCCTGAACCGGATCGGTTTCCGCCTGAAGCTATAAACTCAACGAGGCGCTGATGTTCGCTGTTGCAGCCAGAGCAGGTCGTTCTGGCTGGCAGCGTCCGACGAGGGAATGCCGCGTACGAGCGGCGCTGTGTCATAAACGTTGGCGTAGTAGGGTTGCTGGCAGACTGCTCCGGTCCATTTATGCACCTCGCCGTGGCCGTCGGCGAAACCCAGCGCGCAAGCGTTGTTATGAAAATTCGACGGCAATTCGATGAAGGAAGAGGTGTTGGGCGTTGTTGCTGACGAGCCCATGGCCAGTGCAAAGCAGGAGTCGTCAATCGAATTTGGGTTTTCATCAATATAAACCCACGTCGCGGCGGGCCCCGGGTTGAACATGGTTGTAATCTTGGCCCACGTCTGCCATACCGTCTGGAAATCACTGAGCGTCCCGGTGAGCCATTGACCGGTGACCGGAGAATTCGCCCCGTAGCTCCCGGCCGCCACCCATAAAGTCCCAACCGCCTGGTTCATCGCAATGCTGCGGACACGCGGGCCGAGGTTCGGAACCAGGCTTGGATCGGACGGGCATTTGTAAACCAGCGGGTTTTTGATCCATGGTCCGAGCTTGGACCAGTGCGGATCGACCAGTTTTGCGAGGTTCGTGTTATCCGGGTGAGTTGAGTTGAAATCCATCTGGACGTAGCACCAGCAATTCGTTTGATTGGGATCGACGTCCGTTGGCTGGTTAGGCGGTAACAGATCTGAATTGTCATCCGCGTACATGATGGTGGCCAGCATCAATTCATGTTTGTTGTTGAGGCAGATGATTCCCTGGCTTTGCTGCTTGGCGTGGCTCAAGGCCGGCAATAGCATCGCGGCCAGAATGGCGATGATGGCAATGACGACCAGCAATTCAATCAGCGTAAACGCCGCCAACCTGGTTCCTTGTTTTACAACTGTAGGCGCGCGATTCATTCGCTGGCAGACTGCTCCTTTCAATCCTTCCAAACAGCTTACGGCTGCTTCAAGATATAAAACTGTGACACGTTATTTGTGTTGGTGACATTGAAACTGAAGTTGCCGCTGCCGTCAAAGGATCCGCTTCCCACTACAGTCCAGTTCGTTTCCGCAACCCGCAGGTTGGTCGAGGTTATTACGTGATACGTTCCGCTGGGTGTTCCATTGGTTCCGCTGAGCGTCAGTCGCGCGCCGGAAACCATAATCGGAGTAAAGACTGCCGGACGCAGAGTGGACCCTGTAATAACACCAATCGTGCCACTGGTGTCTAGATGGGATGTATCCCATGCCAGCCCTGCGCCCGGCGAAGATGGCGAAATGCTTGAGAACGCGCCTGAATAACTCGATGCGTTGAACAGTTTGAAGCTGTCCCCGTTTGTCAACGTTCCTGCTAGATTAGAGAGAGCTAACGTGCCGCCAAACGAAAGGCTTCCACCGACGGACAAAACATCGTTGGTCAGGGTGGATTTGTTCAGCTTCATGGTGGTGGTGCCATTCAAACTGCTGGCCCCGGAAAAGCCGCTGGCTGTCAGCGTGCCGATCGTTGAAGCCGATCCGGGAGAGACCGCCGAACCGCTGACGGAATTGACCAATCCAGTCACAACGCCGAATCCGCTCAGCGTCTGACCGCTGGCCAGGGTCAACGTGGTGCTGAGGTTGCTTGTCAAGTCAAGGCCTGAATTGGCCGTAGCCAGGTTGATCACCGAACTTGCCAGCGTCCCGTTTGTTATGAGCGCAATCGTGCCGTTGCTGATAACGGTCGGACCGGTGAAAATTTCGTTGGTCAGCAGGACAAGCGTTCCCAATCCCGTTTTGACCAGGGTTTCTGTGCCATCGCCCTTCGTTACACCGTTTACGCTCAGCACGCCGGTGGATTGGTCCACGTCAAAATAGCTCAAGCCACTCAATGTATTGGTCAGGTGAGAAATGTTGTTGAAAGTCGAAGTTCCGGCGGCGCTGTTTTCGAGCGTTCCACCGCTGCTAAAGGCCAGAATGTCCACGTTCTCATTGTGCCCGTTGATGTCCCATGTGCCACCCGCCAGGCTGACCGTTTCGGGCGAGCCGGTTGTGTCGGAATGCATTTGATAATCTTGCTCGTCTTGCGCCACCGCTCCCGTGTCAATCGTCAGGCCCTTCGTTCCGCTCACTGCCTGATTTGTCATCTTGTTAAACTGCACAACTCCGGCTTCGACCACGAGATTGAGAGAGTTTCCGCTGGAACCGCCGATAACCCAGGTTCCCGAGCCGCTCTTGTTGACAGTTACATTGCCGAAATTAAGAGTGCCTTCAGTTGTCAGGGAATTCGTATCCACCTGGACAGTGACCGGCAGCGGATCAGTATTGCCTGTAACAGTACCGCTTCCCAAATCAAGGTTGGCACTGCCGATGAATTCAAACCCCGTAGTCCAGACATATCCCGCCTGGGTCAAGGTCATCGGGCTGCCACTGGTATTGTCAAGTTGGCAACCGCTCGGAGCGTTGATGACAAAGTTCTCGCCACCGGCAGCGTAGGAATTTCCCAAATTGATTTTGCCAGCAGTTAAAGTCAGAGGCCCGCCGAAATCATTGTTTCCGTTTAAGGTTAACGCCCCATTGCCTGCCTTGGTCACGCCCAATCCATCAAAATTATCGAAGATTTGCGCGCCGACAACCAAGTTGTTGGAGGCGACGGTCACCATAACATTTGCGCCCAACGTCACCTGTCCACTACCGGTGCCAAAATTATTGCTGGAGCCGACATAAGTGAAGTTGTTATTCCAGGTTTCCGAAATGGAAGGCGCCAGGGTCACATTCGACCCGCTGGTGTTATCAATCGCACCGCCATTGATTGTGAGCGTGCCGGTGCCAATGGCGCTGCCTCCGCCATCGCCGCCGACGTTGATGTTCAACTGGCCAGCGCCGAGGATTGTGCCGCCCGAGTAGTTGTTATAGCCGGCGAGAGTGCCGGTGCCGCTGCCCAAAGCCGACAACGTCGTCGATCCGGAAATTTCGCCCGAACCGACTCCAGCGACGATGTAGCTCTTGGAATTATTATTGAACGTCACAGAGGCAGGATTAACTGTCGTGCTGTTCAACGTCACGGTGATGGGTGAACTTCCACTGGCCGTGTCGTCGAAAATAACGGCGTCCCCGTCCGAATAATCAGCCGCCGCGCTGTTCTGCTTCCAGTTTGGCGAAGTGAAATCCCAAGTGCTGTTTGCAACCGCCCATGTCAAAGGCGCGGTAACGCTCGATGCTGAGACAACCAGGGAAATTGTCTTCGTCCCGGCATTGTTGACAATGGTGCCAGCAGTCGCGCTGCCAGACCAACTCGTCACTGTCGGCAACGTTCCGGACACCGAACCGGTGTATGTGATCAAGGGATAAGTGCCTTTGGCGATTTCCGTGCCGCTGATGCTGACGCTCGGAGTGGATGCAAACGAAACATTGCCGGAAACGTGAAGCGGTGAAACCGAAGGGCTGGGCGGAAGCGTCCCAAACTGATAAGCCAGCGTACCGATGCCGTTTTGGAAGGTCAGCGCTCCACCAATGGACCAGGCATCGCCCGGCGTACCAGTAACGCTGACCGTCGGGGTTCCGGCCGAGGCATCGACCGTCAGAGCACCAGTGACCGGCGACGACGCTGTCGCCACTGACAACGTTCCGTTGCTGACGGCGCTGCTGCCGCTGAAGTTATCGGCCCCTGTCAGTGCGAGGGTGCCACCGTTTACGTACAATCCGCCGCTGCCCGTTAATGCCCCCGACAATGTAATCGTATTGTTGGGGCTGAAACCCACATTGCCATTCACCGTTCCAAGGGTCATCGGCAAACTCGACGACCACCCCGGCGACGCCAAATCACCCACGCCGCCGCCAGATAATGTAATGTTGGCCGAACCGGCGTAAGAGCCGCCCGCCGTGATGCCGGCAGGCCCGACTTGTAGGGAGCCGCCGGTTTGAGTCAGCGTTGCGGACGAGCCGACCACGCCCCCACCCGTCCCAAAAACGATGCCGCCCCACGCCGTTAACGTGCCGCTGGAAAGGTTCAGCGATGCGCTGGAGCCAGACGCCGCCACCCCGCTGTCAAAGAATAACAGCTTGCTGCCAGTAAGCGTGGCGGATCCCACTTGCAGGGTGCCACCCTGCACATTAACGACTCCCACGTCTCCGGCCGCGCCGTCATAGCAAATCGCCAACGGTTCTGCCATGGAGTTTTCCACTCCTGCGTAAACAGTGCCTCCCGATTGAACGTTCACCGTTCCCTGCCCATTGGCACGAGCCACAATGAAAATTCCGGTGCTTTCTGTTGCTACGGTCGCAGTGCCGCTCACGGTCAGTGTTCCCACCGAATATCCCAATGCCGTATATCCGACGAAAAAATTTGCTGTTGATGCAAAATTACCCGCGCTGATGTTCACGGGGGCGAGAACGTAAGGCTCTGAAATAGTTGAACCAACTGATCCGGTTAAATTGATGGCGCTCGTGCTCGTCCCGCACATGCGCAGTTGCTGGGCGCCATAAAGTGCGCCGCCCACGTTCATGGTCGAACCAGCGCCTAATTCCCAAGTCGGAACGGTTCCGCTGCCGCCCATAGGACAGTTAAACGTGACGGTTTTTCCTGCGGCGACTGCCAATACCACGTTGTTGCTAATATAAATGCCGTTGGTTCCGGTAGTGGTAAAAATATAACCATTATTATTGATAAAAATGTTCGATGGAACAACCGGAAGCACATCGATCGAAATATTGTAAGTGCCCGCTGCGGCGTCCGGACCGTTGAACGTCGCGCCGTTTACGGGGACGGGAGAGGTGCTGCCTTGCGACCAGACCACGTCACTGCTGCCGTTATACCAAACGTTATTTCCGGCAGTGGTGTCCCAGTTTCCGCTGCCAGCGGTGCCAGATCCATTTTTAGACGGATCCCACGTTAGCTGAACGAAAGCGGACGCTGTGAGAGCGGACGCAAGAATCGCCAGGATGGACAATAATTTGGTTTTCATAAAAGACCTCGCGAGGGGGCAGCCGGTCGAGCCGACAATTCGGTTATTGGTTAAACGTTTCAATGTGATTGCGTGTTTTATACCGCGTTTGAACCCCCTTTGCAAGAATCTTTTTTGCGCTGCTTTAGTGAAATGGTTCCGTTCAAAACCTCACCCCGTTTCGCCTGCGCAACCAATTGAAAATAAACAGCTAAGGACTTGCAACCAACTTTGGCAGCGCGGCTTGAAGGGATGGGCTGAAATCCACCGGATTCTGGTAAAAATACGCCACACGCGAGGATGGCGCCCACGAATGCAGTGAATACATTTGTTTGAACGGCACCCAACAAGCCGAACCGTCCATCATGACTTCGTCGCCGCCCGCCGGAACCTGGTTGGGCAAATGCGATGGCATGTTATTAAAATCGTAACCGTCGCCGTTCGCATCGTTCGCTCCCCCGCCCCATGCGCCGTCCACTTTCAACGTCGTGTCCGCCGCCAGCACCCAATACGGTTGTGCCTGGGTTTGTTTGATCGGACTGTGACCGGCGATGCCTGCCGGAAACGCCGCGTTGAACCAATTGGTGATGCCGCCGAAATATTGGTAACCCAGCGCCCACTGATCGTAGATGGAATCGAAATAAGGGAACTGCGGCCGGTTCGGGCAGGTCCATACGCTCGGCGTACCCGATTGCACAATCAACCCGGCTGCGGTGGCGTCGCCAGCCTGAATGGGATTCAAGCAAATCTGCACGTTGCTGCCCCGCGCGGCGAAAAGGACTTCCTGATTATCCGACGCATACATGGAACAAGCCTGAAAAATATTCCGCAGGTTGCTGAGGCACTTGGTTCGGACGCTCCGTTCCTTAGCCTGGCTCAACGCGGGCAACAAGAGCGCGGCCAGCAGCGCGGTGATGGCAATGACCAGCAGAAGCTCAACCAACGTGAAACACCGAATTTTTCGAGGTTTCATGCGCATCGACGCATTCAACCTCAATCGCAAACATCTGTCAAGCAATAAGACTCAGCCCCACCTTTTGGCACCATTCCCGATACGCGGCCGGCGCGATCTCCGATGGCTTGATTTCGCTGCGCCCGCCCCAAAACACGTTGGTGTAACTGACCGGGATGCCGGCCTCGGCCAGATGTTGGTCAATGGCCGCTTTGTGCGCCAGCAACACCGGCTTTTCCATGCCGTGCGCCACCCCCATGATGTTGACGTTGTGAAATTCCGGCCCGCCCTCGCGCCAGTAGCCGTGCGTCATGATGTAATGCCGCCCCACTTCGCGCCCCGTCTCGATTTCTCGTCCCAGTGGCACCGCCCAATGAAACAGCGCATTGAAACGTGTGACGCGGTCACCGTCTTTCAACGGCTTGACATGTTCCAGGAATGTGGAAAATCGCCCGATGATTTTTCGGCGATTCAACTCTTCCGCCATCTCGTAAAATCGCTCCAAAGGAATTTCCGCTTCCTCCGCCCTTTTCCGCCAAAGGTCGGGCTCAATTTCTTCGACGGCAAATTCCCGTTTCAAGGCCGTCAGGATCCGCCATTCCAAATCTGTCAACTGCACAACCGCCACTTCGGTTACTTCAGCCGGGACGTCCGCCCGCGCTCCCGGGGCCAGTCCGCGCCGGCGAATGTGCCCGACACCCAGCGCGAATAACCGCTTGGCCGGCATCATGCGAAAATGTTCCGCGCCGGTTTGGGTCGCCAAAAATTCGCAGTGCCGCTGCATCGAGAAACCTTGCGGCACTTTCAACGTCGTCCAGAGTTTGTAGTTGGATCCGGTGGTGGCCGTGTCGGTCGAGCGCAGGACGACGTGGCCCGAAAACGGGTCCTGTTGAAACATGTAATCGAACGCGGCATCCAGCCTGGACTCGGGCACCTGCCACGCTACGAGCGCGCCTTGAGCAAGATTCGTCGCCAGCAAAGTCTGTCGCACGCGGCGAATGGTCCCCGCTTCCAACATCGCGCGCACCCGTTCGACAACCGTCGCTACCTCCAAACTCGTCCGGTGGGCGATTTCTCCCCACGGATCGCGCTGAAATCCCTGCAAGCTGTCTTCGGAAATGGCGAGAATGCGCGCGTTGATGGAATCGCTGATTTCAAATGGAACCGTCGTCGAACTCATTGGTCATGCGATACTATCAAACTCCATCTGCTTCGCAAATGTTTGCCTGCGGATTTATTTGGGCCGCGACAAACGAATACGCCGGGGCGCGCCCATCCAGATATCTCGCACCCCCGGCGAATAGTTGGCGCCGATTTGCCGGGCTTTTTCGAACCAGGGACCGGTCACCGACAACAATTTATCCGAAACTTGGGCGTCAACCGGACATTGCGGCCACGGTTCATGCCAAATGTCAAATAAACGGCATGTCCCACTGTGATGCGTGAAGGCCGAATAACGCTCCAATAAAAATTCCTCCAAACTGCCCGGCTGACATGCTTCAAAGCACGCCGCAGACGGAAGACTTGCCGAGTACGAGAAGGAATTGCCCACCTGCCCTGCCAAAATTTCCCTCTCATGATGGTGTTGATAGGCAATTCGGCCAAAACGATACGGCAGCCCATAAGTTCCCGGTCCCAGCAGCAGGCTCACCCGATTGTTGACCCATTCCGCCAGAAAATAAATACCGGGCCGGCCATTATGCCGCACATAAGTCCGCACGTTGAGAAACTCGTGATTCGCTATCGGGCGCAGTAGCCGTTCCGCCAGCTTGCCGCCGAACGAGGGCCGCAATCGCCGCATGGAAAACGCCACGGCGCTGACAAAGGCGGAACATTCCCGAAGATCCAACTCAAACGGTATCTGCCGTTGTAACATTTCAGGGTCAGCCTCGTAGTGAATGAACAAGGCACGCTCCCAGTTGCCGAGAAACAGCGGCCGCCGCCCTGCCGCCAGGAATTGTTCCCGCGCACGCTCCGAAATTGTCAACGGCCTCGCACCGATTCCAATTTCAGCCGCATTCATACTTCGCTACCTTTCTTTGATTTGTCGTTCGAGATCTGCGATCGTCTGGTTCACCGTCGGAAAACGAAATTCAAATCCGGAGGCCAGCAATTTTCCGGGAATAACGCGACGGCTTTTGATCATCAATTCGGTTTCAGTGCGGAGAAAAAACGCGCCGACCTCAAGCATCCATCGCGCCGCAGGCAGGCCAATCGGCATGCCCACGCCCCGCCGCAGCGCCGCCATAAAATCCCGGTTCGTCAACGGATTTGGCGAAGCCACGTTGAAAGGACCCGTCAACTTTTCGTGATCCAGCAGCCACTCGACTGCGCGGCAAAAGTCGTCCTCATGAATCCACGCCACGTACTGCCGTCCGCCCCCCAGGCTTCCGCCCAGGCCAACGCGCGCCAATCGACGCAGGATCATATAAACAGTCCCCTTGCGCGGCGCGAAGATCATCGACATCCGCATTGGGACTTTCCGCGTGGCCGGCGTCCGCCCCTCGTTCAAGGCCGTTTCCCATGCCTGCGCCACCTCCACCGAAAACTCATCCTTCGCATCCTTGTCCCCGGCAATCTCGCCATTCTCATCCATCTCGCGTGTGAACGAATGCCGGTAAATCGTCGCGGTGCTGGCATTGAGCCAGATTGGCGGCGGCACGGCGCATTGGCCAATTGCTTCCCCAATGACGCGAGTGGACAAAACTCGCGAATCCAGAATCAGGCGTCGATTTGTTTCGTTATACCGGCAGTTGACCGATCTTCCCGTCAAATTGATCACCGCCGCCGCGCCATCCAATTCCTTCGCCCACGGCCCGAGAGTTTTTGCGTCCCAAAGAACAGCGCGGGCCGGATTTCGGACGCCGTCAGCCGAGCGTGTCAATACCACGATTTCCCATCCTCGCGCCGACAGCCAATCCGCCAGCAATTGCCCGCAGAATCCACTGCCTCCAGCCAGAACGACGCGTTTTGATTTTGCTATTGGGTTATTCATCGCAGTGCGGCGAAAGCGTAGATTAAAGGCAGCAACGTGAATACGACATTCGTGGCCTGGTAGCCCAGCCGCCACCCGCGGTTTGTCAGGTAGGGCCGGACGTCAAATATAAACATCGCCGCGATCAAACGAATCGTCCAAAACGCGGCCATGAACCCGCACATCGCCCGGGCCAATCCGCTGCCCGCCGCCAAGGTTTCGGCAAACGCGAATGTCATCAGCCCGAAGCTCACCAAGCACAGCCCGATGAAACAATAATACACCCAGAACAACCGCCGGATAAACGGCGGCAGCACGAGCAAGTGCGTTCGCAACCCGACCGCGCGCGGCATCATCAGCCCCGCACAAATCAAACCGATATGCGATACCGCGGCCAGTTGCAGAAGCAGAATCAGATGGTTCGTATTCATAATTACCTCCCGGTTGCGCCGATGGCCGTCAGCATCGGCAGGATGACATTCCTGATAAACGGCGGATGGAACAGCAAGAAAACCGGACTGACAGTTATCACCACGACGAACAGCCAGCCGCGCCAGCCATGCCGCAGTTCCAGTCGGCGTCCAATCTTCGACCGTTCGAACAATACAGCGCATCCTTGCACCATGAAATAAGCCGTGGGCCGTCCATAACCCGCGCCAGCAGGAATCGAAATCACGACATCATGGACCAACCCCGAAACAAGGAATACCGCAAGACAGGCCAGCGCGGGATTGAGCCGACGAACCAATGGCTGGAAAACAAATCGATGGGCCAATTGCGTAAAGGCAATGTTCCATCGACGGTTCCAGAATTCCGCAAGCGACGTCGCCCGCACCGGCGCGCGCATGATCGGTTGGGCATTTACTCCCGCTTGTTGCCACTGCAACGCGAGCAGATGAAATCCTCCAAAATGAAACAAGAAAGCCAAGCCAATTAACCCGGTCCAGCCTCTGCACAGAACGTCGTCGGTGGGTATCATTCTGACGACGCCCCAAACTAACACCGCGCCGAACATCATTTTCACCGCCGCAAAAATCCACTCGTTGGCGCAAGGCGTCGCCGGCTTCTTGTCACCCAGGAATTCCTGCGGGTTCATTCCGGGCCACAAAAATAGGTAACCCAAAACACGCTTGGGCGCGTAGTTTTGACAGCGCACCTCGTCCCACCAGGTTGCCCACTTGCAAGCGCTCCAGAAAATCAGCGAGATCGTCCACATCACAACCCAGCGCGGGTAGTTCCCGGTGAAACAGAGAAACAGGGCCGCTGCGGCGACTACGCCGGGCCAGTACGGCGACGCGGTTTGTCGGCGCTCCAGCATTTCTTCCAAATCTCTTGTGATCCGGCTCATAACGTTCATATCGTTTCTATTTCTGTCTTTTCAGCAATGACTGAAATCCAATTTCAAAAAACGGACTGGCCGTTTTAGCCAATCAGTCCGCCCGCAGCCCCACCAGTTGCAAAATCTTGTCGCCCATCTTGACAAATTTTTTCACCGCCTTGGTCGGCATCCGCCGCAACTGCCCATACCAGCCCGACATCGTCTCAAAAAATTCCAGCATCTCGGCCAACCGCTCTCGCGTGACGCGGCTTTCTCCCTTTCCAGCCTCCGCTTCCTGCACGCATTCCCGCAACATGGCCAGCGTGGGGTCCACTTCCCGTTTTTTCCGTTCGTCCAGCACGATGCGAAACAACTCCCAAACGTCCTGGACCGACTCGTAGTGGTCGCGCCGGTCGCCCAGCAGGTGAACCGTTTTGATGATCCCCCACCCTTCCAGTTCGCGTAGGCTGGTGCTGACGTTGGAACGGGCCACCGACAAGGTCTCAGCAAGGGTTTCGGCGTCGAGCGGTTCGGGCGAAAGATAGAGAAGCGCATGAATCTGGGCCACCGTGCGGTTGATACCCCAGTGCGTCCCCATCTTGCCCCAATGGAGGACGAACTTTTGCTGGACTGGCGTCAAGGTCTTCATTCTGTTATTTCAGTCTGTACTGAAAATACAGTTAAGACCTAAATCTGTCAAGTCCCTTGTTTTTGAAAATCCGAAGGCTGCCCCGTCATTGAGGGTGGGCGATTCGCTCTTTTACGTCCTCGATGTATTTTTCCAGGCTGCCGGTCCCTATGGAATCCTTTTTCAATTCCTCCAAATCCGCCAGAAGTTGTTGCAGGTTGCCGACTTTCTCGTCCTCCCGCACGAATTCACCAAGGATTTCATCCCGTCCCGCAGGGTCCGGCTTGAGCCCGGCCTTCTCCTGCGCCTGCCACTTTTCCAGCGCCTCGTTCCAAATATTCCGGGCGACCTCCGGCGCGCTGCGACTGTAGAAATCGACCCGGCCCAGTTCCAAAAGGATCTCATAACTATCTGGATTGGCGCGCAGACCTTCACGCAGGAATCGCTCGGCTTCCTTGGGCTGATTAAGCTGGGTCCGAAGCCAAAAGGAAGCTGTAACATATGTATCAATCCGTTTTGGATCCATTTCTGCGGAAAGTTTCAACCACGGCAGAATTTCTTCCGCGCTTTGGCCAGTCAGGTGAGTGTGAACGGTTGGAATAAAATTTCGCCCGAACTCTTCGATCTTGTCCCGCGGCTTACCCATGAAATTATCGTCGTCGTCCGCCTCGGGTTTTGCGCCAGGCTCTTCGTGCACCGCCACGTCCAAATGATTCGCCGCACCCTTTTTGCGGGCGTCGAAAATCGTCGGATAATATCCACTATGAAAATAGCGGTCGGCCATCGAGAAAAATTGATTGGCGAACGCTCGCCGGCTGTCCCCCACCAAAACCAAAAGCGGATCGCCTGCCGTGCCGCTGCGGGCCTCAATCGATTCAAACATCGGCGCAAGTTCCGTCGCGAGCGTGAAACAGCAGGCAAACACCACTGTCAAAATAAGCCGGTTCATGTGGTCAACGACCTTTTTCGGAAGATCAGCCAGGCCGCGCCCAACAATAAACCCGCGTACATCGCTCCGTAAATAGTTGCTCCCAGGCAAGCGGTCCATGGGACAGTTCCCCAATCGTGCACGACAAAATTACGGATGTCGTACCATTCCAAATGCGGGATGCTGTAATAAATCACATAAACAATATCACCCCGCACACCGCCGATGTTCACCGCGACTCCGTTCAGGTGCCGTCCACAAAACATAATCCCGGCCACCACGATGAATGAAATGGTCGAATTGGACGACGGCGCGGTGAATACCACCGATCCCAACAACGACAGCGCGATGACGATCCCTAGACAAATCCAATGCAGCCACATCGCTTGGGCATACGCCAAAAATGGCAGCGAATGGTCGCGCGAGGCGGAAATGATCGCAAAGAAAAAGTAGAACACAATCAATGCGAGCCCCGAGGCCATCCAACACCCAAAAAATTTCCCGGATATCAATTGCGCGCGGCCAATGGGCTTGGCCAGCAGCGGGAAGATGGTCCGGCTTTCCCGTTCCGCCGGAATCTGCCGAGCCGCTGTGGTGATTCCGATGATGAGCGATGAAATCCAAATGAGCAGCAGGCAGGCGTCCTTCAAATAACGGACAATGTGGTCGTCATTGAAAAAGTTGATCGACCCCAGGACCAGCGTGATGAGCGCGGTCATCACGAACAGCACGTAAAAATCCTTGCGCCGGTATAACTCCTTGATCACTACCCCCGCTACTGCGATCACGTTATTCATTTTACGAAGGGGGTTGGAAACCGACGATTTTCAGGAACACATTCTCAAGGTTGCATTGATATTGCGTAACGAGCTCGTCCACGCGCCCAACCACCCGCAACTTCCCTTCATGCAAAATCGCCACCCGGTCGCAGATGGTTTCAATTTCACCTAATTCGTGCGACGAAAAGAAAATCGTTTTGCCGCGTTCTTTCAGGCGCTGGATGATTTCGCGGACTTTCATCCGGCCGACCGGGTCAAGACCGCTGGTCGGTTCGTCAAGTATAAGTAAATCCGGGTCATTGATCAGCGCCTGGGCCAGGCCGACGCGCTGTTGCATGCCCTTGGAATAGGTTTTGATCAGCCGTTTGCGCGCCGTCTCCAACTCGACCAGTTTGAGGACAGCGTCAATACGTTTTTCCCGTTCGGCCCGCGGGATGGAAAAAATGCGCGCGTAAAAACGCAACAGTTCCTCCGTGTTTAGAAATTTGTAGTAATACGTCAGCTCGGGCAGGTAGCCGATGCGCTGGCGGGCAATCGGTTCGCGGACGTCCACCCCAAAAATCGAGGCCGAGCCGCCGGTGGGATTGACGAACCCGAGCAGGACGTTCATCGTCGTCGTTTTGCCGGCGCCGTTGGGACCGAGAAAGCCGAAGACCTCGCCTGACTGGACCTGAAGATTGAGCCCATCCACAGCCAGCTTGGGCCGCTCGCGCCAATCCCGGCCTGGGAACTCGACCCGCAAATCCTTTATCTCAACCACCGTGTTCACCGTTGTCTCAGCATATAAAGCGCCGGCGTTTTTTAGCTAGGCTTTTTGCAAAAGCAAATTCACCCTGTCGCGATGAAACGCGACGCGCGCATTTACGTTGCCGGGCACCACGGCATGGTGGGCAGCGCCATTTGGCGCGAATTAACCCGCCAGGGCTATTCCTGTCTCATCGGCAAAACTCATGCCGAACTTGACCTTTTGGACGGCCCGGCCGTGGCGAAGTTTTACGCCGCGGAACGCCCCGAATACGTCGTTGTGGCGGCGGCCAAAGTCGGAGGAATTCTGGCCAACGACACTTATCCAGCCAATTTTCTTTTCGAGAACCTCGAGATTCAAAACAACCTCATCCACGGCGCCAAGGTGGCCCGTGTCAAAAAACTGCTCTTCCTTGGCAGTTCATGTATTTATCCCAAACTGGCGCCGCAACCGCTCAAGGAAGAATCTCTTCTCACCGGCCCGTTGGAACCGACCAATCAATGGTACGCCGTCGCAAAAATCGCCGGCATAAAAATGTGCGAAGCCTACCGCCGCCAATTCGGCTGCGACTTCATCAGCGCGATGCCGACCAATCTTTATGGGCCAAATGACAATTACGATTTGAAAAGCTCGCATGTCCTTCCTGCCCTCATCCGCAAATTTCATGAGGGCAAAATTTCCGGCGCAAAATCCATCGTTTGTTGGGGCACCGGTTCGCCCTTGCGCGAGTTTCTTCATGCCGACGACCTTGCTTCGGCCTGCGTGCATCTCCTGCTTCATTACAGCAACGAGCAATTCATCAACGTTGGGTTCGGATCGGACCTGACTATAAAAGCGTTGTCTGAAATGGTCGGTCGCGTCATTGGGTTTTCCGGAGAAATTGTTTGGGACACCAGCAAACCGGACGGCACCCCGCGCAAACTAATGGATTCATCGCGCATGTTTGCGTTGGGTTGGAAACCGAAAATCGATCTCGAAACCGGCATTCGAGGCGCCTACCAGGACTTTTTGAAACTGAAATAGTCCGTCATTGCATTTTTTCGCAATCGTTGAAAGATTCCACTCATGAGAAAATATTCGCTTTATCTCGGCGCATTGGCCGTCACCAGCTTGGCCGGCTTCGTCTCCCCATTGCCGGCCGAGGACAAACCGCATGTCGCGCCGATTGGCTACACCGATACGCCGATGCTGCCCTCCGGCAAATGGCACGTGCACGATCCGGATCGTCCTGTTCCGCCGGTTGTCACACCCGGCGCGACGTTCAGCGACGCCGCCCCGCCGCCGTCTGATGCCACCGTTCTATTTGACGGTCACGACGTTTCCGCCTGGACGTCTGAAAAAGGCGCTGTCAAATGGAAAGTCAATGATGGCTACATGGAATCGACCCACACCGGCGATATTTTGACCAAGGAAACGTTTGGCGATTTTCAATTGCACGTCGAATGGGCCGAACCCGAGAAAGTCCAGGGCAACAGCCAGGAACGCGGCAATAGCGGTGTGTTTTTGCAGGGGCTTTATGAAGTGCAAGTGCTTGACTCCTACGACAACCGTTCCTATGCGGACGGCCAGTGTGGCGGGCTTTACGGTCAATCGCCGCCCCTGGTCAACGCCTGCCGGAAACCCGGCGAATGGCAGACTTACGACATCATTTTTGAAGCGCCGCGCTTCGGTCCCGATCACGAACTCATCCGCCCGGCCAGTGCGACCGTCATTCATAACGGCGTGGTGCTGCATCACAAACAGGCGCTGCTCGGCCCTACAGGACACAAAATCCTCGCCAAATACACCAAGGACACGCCCACGCGCGGCCCAATCAAATTGCAGGATCACGGCAATCCCGTCCGCTTCCGCAATATCTGGATCCGCAATTTGACCGAAGAAGAACAGCCCTGACGCTCTCGCCCAGGTTGGTCGGGTTTATTTAAAGTTCGCAATTTAGCGTTGACTCAATCGCGGTGTCATTACCGCGGTTCGATGAGCCCTTTTTGTCACAAAGATTTTCCAATAAAGCGATTGATTTGACAGTCGCCTTTTGAGACTTTCCCCGTTCGACCACGACTATGGTAGTCGCATGTTTGCGGCGGCGGACTGATTTTTCCCCGTCGCGCAACGGTCGGAATCAAATAAAAAGTCAACAAAATGAAAGACACTGTTCGTTTGAAAAAAACAATCGGTTACACCCTCGGCACCCTGGCCGCCTCGACCGCCATGGCGCAGTCCGTCTCCGTGACAAATGCGCCTCCGCCCCAATGGGTCAGCTCCGCCGCCCTGGGCGTCACCCTGACCCGCGGCAACAGCGACACCACGACGGTTTCGGCCAACGCCGTGACGGAAAAGAAATGGTTAAAAAATGACCTGACCTTCGGCGTGGATGGCCTCTACGGAACGCAAAAACTCCCCGGGGCCAGCAGCTCGTCCGAAGTAGCGGACCAGCTTCACGGTTACGGCCAATACAATCGTTCCCTTACCGATCAATTCTACGGCTATTTTCGCGTGGACGGTTTGCATGACGGCATTGCCGACATTCAATACCGCCTGACCCTCTCCCCTGGCGCCGGTTACTATTTCGTCAAGGAGAAGAATACCGATGTCAGCGTGGAAGTCGGCCCGAGCTGGATCGACGAGAAACTGGGGGCCAGCACCTATCTGAATTACGCGGCGTTGCGGGTCGCCCAAAAAATCCACCAAACCATCAGCGACCGTTCCCGTTTTTGGGAAACGCTGGAATGGCTTCCGGAAGTGGACAACCTGAACAATTACATCATCAACCTGGAAATTGGTTTTGAGGCCGATATCACCAAGAACAAGAAGCTGAGTCTGCGGACGACCTTGGATGACACCTACAACAACGTTCCCGCCGCAGGCCGCCTCAAAAACGACCTGAAGCTCATTACCGGCATCGCCTACAAATTCTGATCCCGTCCATCGGACAGAGTTGTTGGCCGCCGCAGCCGAGTTCCTCCGGTTTGCGGCGGCTCTTTTTATTCTTAGACAGCAAACAGATCCGCACGTAACGAATCAATGATGATCGCGGTCGCCGTTAGGCTGGTCGTGATTATCAATGTGCGCGTCATGCGCATCCCGCACATCGTGCGTGTCGCGAATCGCATGATCGTCCCGCATCGGAACCGCGTGCCCCTTGGCGTCGTGACGATATTTTTCATTGCGCACCATATGATCACGCCAATCCCGGTGGCTTCCCTGCCAATCATGGAATCGCGCCATGCGCGGCCCGTCCAAAGGCAGCCACACGTCACCCGGCCCGACGTAGAAATACGCTGACCCGACCATGCCCACATATTCAGTGCCGTCCCAGACATAACTATCGGGAACAGTCTGCACCGTCACCGCCGGCGCTGGGACTGCGATTACCGGTGCGGGAATTGCGATAACCGGGGCCGGCACACTAATCTGCACCCCGATCCCTCCCGCCATCGAACTCATGGCAGCCAGGGCGGAAATGCCCATTACAACCGCCAACTTTAATATTTTAGTTTTCATGACTATATCCTGAGCTTAAAACGTGCCCGCCCAAAAATACCTCAGAGCGCGCCTCTTCACGCTCAAAAACCATCCAACCCGCGCATTTTGCAGCGTACATGAGAAGCACAATGCGGATTCTTGCAATGCCCGGACCGGCAAAATGCAGTTGTCAGGTAACGCGAAGTTGGGCGCTGTCGAACAGCTTGCAGACTCCGATGCCGGGAATAGAATGGTCGCAACCATAATTTCAAAATCCATAATTGGAATAATGAAGCCCGCCAATCGAATTGGTCAGTGGGGACGGCAAAGTGAATTTAATCTGCGCGGCAAGCGGCACTTCAGCCACCAATGCACTGACGGTCCTGATCTACACCACACCGTTTCCCTCGCCCCCGTTGACCATCTTGCCGGGCGCCGGGCAAGTGGCGCTGACCTGGCCAGGTTGGGCCACCAATTATTTTTTGGAGTAAACAACAGATCTCTCCGCGCCCGATTGGATGACAGTTACCAATGGCGCTCCCATCAGCGGCGGCTTAACCGTAACCAACCTGTCCCCCGCCTCCTACTTCCGCCTGCACCGATTTTAATTTCAAAAGTCGCCTGCAAGGGAAACCTATTCACCGAACGGGCACACATTGCAAAAAACAGGAATGGAGCCAGTTGCCGAATTTGGTCTGATCTGGTCAGACCCTAGGAAAACCGCCACTCTTCCTCCGAAATCAAGAAGAATTTGCCAGAATTCTCTGGTGTTTTTTACTACTCACACGTTCTTTCACTGACATTCGATCTGAAATATTCGTCAGCCTTTAAGAAGTTAATGAACGGTGCGACATGCGCGAGCTTAATCTGAGACGATGCATTGGTCGCTCTCAGGCGTCACGACTGATACTCTCGCCTCCTGATACATCTAAAACCAAACTTCAATCTTTTATGCGCTCATTAAGATGCAAAGTAAACGGCGGTGCCGGGCTAGGAGCCAATTAAGTCCGTTATGGCCGCAAACCGGTGCAAAACGAATTTGCCGACTACAATACTACATCTGCGCTGTTTTAAGAGAATTTGCTTGTCATTATCTGCCAGCTAATTTTAAGCTTGAAAGTTGGCCGCAATGTACTCTATGGCAGGGCCATCCAGCATGAAAATCCGTGACCTCAATCTAGGCCTTTACACAGTTTTGGCACTTGCGCTAACGGCGTTCTGCATCTGGCAGAATGCTCAGTGGTCTAAGAATCCAGTTGAGTGGCAAAATCACAATCGCAGCACATACTATGCGCCAAGAGAATCCGCTTGGAAACTTCACCTCATTGCCTCCTCAGAGACCCTCACAAATCAGGAGGCAGTGGCGAAGTTGCAAGACCGGCTCGCATCTGTTTTTGACAAAAGATTTGAACAGTATAAATCCAATTTAGAATCCTTGAATGAAAACCTTTGGCATCAGCTTATCTTGATCACGGCTGCACTCGTTCTTATCCTGAAAAAATCCAACAGCTTCAAAGTTCCGGTCATTGACATGGAAGTGCCAGTTAGATGGACATGTTGGGCCATCCCGATTTGCCTGGGATATTTGTGGATTCGTTTTGGCTTCGTTCTCAACGAATTGATCGACGCCCGAATTGTCCTCTGGAAGACAGCGGATGCGATGCAAGCGCCGGTTGAAGCGTTCGGAGCAGTAAAGGACTGGCGTCGCGCGTTGTATACTTTCAGCTACGATCCATCTGTTTACGACAATGGCTATCTAGACGGATATTTTATCTCGTTTCTGCCGGATTTCACATTGCTCGGGAGGGCTCAAACCACTACCCCCGCTGTTCTCGTGGCACTATTTGGGGTGTTTCTTGGCATCTCGAATGGGACTATGCTTGGGTTTATTATGCATGGGGCAAAAAGGTTTGGCAAATCCAAGCAGTGGCCATATTTCATCTTTTTCTGGTTCCTTGGAATAATGCTGTTCCTCACGCACTGGACGTTTTGGTATGGCGGTCAACATCCGAATTGGTGGCAACCAATTATTGCTATAGTCGGTTGCTTCGTCGCGATTTTGCTGGGAGTTATGCCCATTTATAACGCAGCAGTAACGCCACAACACCACCATTCGCCCACAGGCTAGTTTTACGCGCCAGCACTTCCCGTAGACTGGTCTTAAAGCGACCTTGCTCCGTGAAACTCCAGTGTGAGAGCATCCGCGAGGTGGCGCGGCGCTACGATGTGACGGAGCAGACCTATTACCGGTAAAAGGTTAATTCCGGGATGGAGGTATCGGACATCAAGCGCTTGAAGGCGATGCAAGAGGAGAACCTGCGTTTGAAGAAGTTAGTGGCCGCTTTAGTCTCCGCGCGCTTTTAAGCCTCTTCTAGGACTTGCGTTCCAATGCGGCGGGAATGGAGCCAGTTGCCGGACTTGGGCTCGTGTCACCGATTCAGACGCAAGGACAATATGGGTGTTCCCTTTGAAAGAGAAGAACAATTCGGCTTAATTCGCCGCTATTATTCACACTCCTGCCAGTATTTTCACTGACAGTTTCACTGCCAGCGTAAACTGTGTCTTGCTTTGTAGAAGATTTTCAATATTGCTCCATCCTCGGGTGCAAGCACAATAGCCCTTGAATTACATGCTTTCCAAATACGCCCAACGGACTCGATGTTTCAAAGTCGTAGCGTCATGTCTTCGACTGATTCATTTATGGAATCCCAACTCGGACTTGTACAGTTTACCCATGACTTTCTGTTGTTCCCGGTTGGTCTTCCCACAGTTATAAAATATCTCAAGCCAGTTGGTTCCGTAGTCATGGACCATGGTCTGCTCAGCCTTCTGAATAGCTTTCTGTCGTTTGATTTTATCCCGGTCTGATGGGCCATTCGTCTTGATTGCTAGAACGCATATTCCAGCAATCAGCGCAAGTGCTACCAATGACGCTTTCATATCTTTAGTCGGTGTAAAAAACTGTTCATTCAACCCAAACCTCTGCCGATCAATTGGAGCATTTCCATCAACTCTGCGCCCTGAATCGCCTACGGCGCTTTCTCTACAATGAGCATTTGAATGGGTTCGCGGCTGGGAACAAGATCAAGGCCGAGTTGGTCTCGCAGAGCGTACGTCAAGGCATTACCCTCGGCATCCAGGCCATCTTGCTCGTTCCATTTCAGATCGTAACTGAAACGATTTGTGAGACCGGTTCGATCAATGACCGGCTCATTGAAGCGTCGTTCCAAAGAATCTTGAAGGGCGGCAAGCGGCAAATCATTGCATGTGATGTGGTTTTGGCCGTGTTCCATAGGTTCGGTCAAATAAACCGGTCCGCTATTAGCGGGCGTTAGGCCGGGAGCATTCGGATTCTGAACTTTAAGCAGCAAAACATCCCTGTCCCTTGTTTCCAGCCGCCCCGTAAGCCCGAATTGTTTTTTTAGTTCTCGTTGCAAGGCTTCCCGGGAGTCTTGCGGCAAGTTTGAGATATAGTCATACCGGCCTTGCGGCACCGGTGTGGCAAAGATCACTCTTGCCGAAGACATGTGATAAGCGACCCTTACGATATCATTGACAGAATGGTTAAGCGCCGCAAATTTGTAATCAGTATAGGATGCGCTGCCTCCTGAATTGGGGAATTTTGTAGGGAGAATCCTGACCTGCGGCGGCGCTTTTTCCACAATCCTGGCATTGAGATTTGGAACCTGCCAGGAATCATCTGCGTTATAAGCTGTTATTTCTTTGATGGCCGGTCCGGCGGCGAGCAATACGCCTGCGCCGACTACGATAGCCACTTTTGCCTTTGTCCATACTGCGGTCTTTACCGGCTCGACGGTCAACGCTTCCAATTGTTCGCACCTGAACAGGCAATACAGGCAATAGACAATGCCAACGAGACACGCCGTTATAATTGCGCCAAGCCACGCCCGAGGGAGCATTGGCGTGTGGCAGGCGCACCAGATGCCGGCGGAAGCGGCGCCGATGCCGTCAACCGAAACGATCTGTGCCGCGATTTTGAATTTTTTCAGATTGTCTCCGCCCAACAAGGCCAGCGGTGCCGAAATCACAAAAAAAAGCACGCCCCAAATTCCAACAATCCAGCCGTATTCGAGCGGTGTTATGTTGATGCCCATCTCAACGCATGCCGCCGCCAGGACGAATCCCCATGCCACAACTTTCCAGCGCTCCTTGTTCAAATCAGCCGAAGTGATCGCGTTGGACGGTTTGTTCGGCGCTGAATCGGGTGCATGCCCCGCGTTTCCAGTGACGGCAATCGTTTCCACCTGCGTCTTGAGCGCGCTAGCTTGCTGGAAGCGGAGTTCAGGTTTTCTTTCCAATGCGCGCAGCACTACCTCGTCGAGACGAACGTCTATGACAACTTTTTTGGACGGTGCCTCGAATTTGCCCGACGGCAATTCGCCGGTAAGCATCTGGTAAAACACGACTCCGAGCGAGTAAATATCCGCGCGATGATCCACTTCGAAAGGATGGGCGACTTGCTCCGGCGCCATGTATTGCGGCGTGCCAAGCACACTGCCCGCTTCGGTCAATTCATCGGGCTGTGCTGGCGCATTTTTCCCGGCAGCCGTTTCAGTCAAGCCTTCCGCAACAATTTTCGCCACGCCGAAGTCGGCGATTTTTACCTGGCCCTCTTTGCTCAAAAGAATGTTGCCGGGCTTGATGTCGCGATGGACGATGCCGCGCTGGTGGGCGAATTGCAGCGCGTCACAAATCTGCGGCACGATGGCCAGCGCTTCGTTTGGCGCGATGCGTCCACTCTGCAGCAATTGTTGAAGGTTAATGCCGTCAACAAATTCCATCAGAAAATAAAACAATCTGTCGGCCTGGCCAAACTCATAAAGCGTGACGATGTGCGGATGATTTAGCTTGGCCAGCGCCCGGACTTCACGGGTAAAACGTTCAGCAAAGCCCGGACCGCTGGCCATCTGTGGCGGCAAAATTTTCAATGCCACAATCCGGTCGAGTTGTTTCTGCCGGGTCTTATAAACCGCACCCATTCCTCCTTGACCGATAAATTCCAGAATTTCCAGTTGCGGAAATTTTGCCGCGAGTTCCTCGATTTTGGGCGGAACGAAGCGCGGAGATTTCACCCCGGTGTCCGTTCCCGTCGGAAATGCACCCTTCATCAGGCACTCGGGACACAGGCCTTTCGGCGCATTGGGCGCAAGCGGTTTGCCGCAGCTTGGACAAGTTAGTGGTGTATCCATATCGTTTCACCACATACTACCGGAACTGGACGCGAAGGTTACAAACAAGGTAAAACTAATTTCCAGCGAGCACCTCAAGCAAATGGTGCATTTCGCTCTTCACTTCATCAGGCGAAGCAACGGTGTCGGTAATGCCCAAACGGATAAGTTCGCGATAGCGCTTCCGCAGGCGATGCACGGCCACTTTAATGGCCCCCTCAGTCATATTCAATGTCACTGCTAATTCTTCGTAAGGTTGCGCCTCGCGCGCGCCGGTCAGCGTTTGTTTGAGCACGGCAAATAATTCCGCTTTGTCCTCGCGTTGATATTCTTCTTCCAACTTATTCAAAACTTCATTCAACAAAGCCAAAGCCCATTGCTTTTCAAAAGCCTTGTCCGGTGAAGACTTCTCCAACGGTTCCAAATCGTATCGGTGTTCCGCCGCCACCAAATCCAGAGAAAGCATCTGATAATCACCGCCGCGTTTTTTTGCCCGCGCCTTTTCCCATTCACTGGCGAGAAAGTTATTCATCGCAGCCAGCAGGAACGAACGGAAACGACCGCGTTGAGGATCAGCGCTCGCGACCGATTTCCGTTCCAACAATTGTGCGAAGAATGTCTGGGTAAGGTCTTGCGCGTCGTGCGCTGAATAACTACGGCGCCGCACGTAAGCGTAAAGCGGATACCAATAAGTTTGGCAGAGCTTGGCCAGCGCCTCACGGGCGCGTGTCGTATCGGTGCGGCTCGCAGTGATGACAACCGACCACCGTGTCGTGACGAAAACAGCCTGACGTTTTAACCGGCCAAGCGCGCTAGATGTAGCGCCGCGCTTTGTGATGCTGGTCGTGCTCACTTTGTTTTGAAATTAGCGGCTTCCTGTGGAACTGCAAGATTACGCTTTGGAGCCTGGCGTCGCCGACCTATCGGCGCGGTTAAGTAAACAATTGCCTGCCCACTGGTCCGCCTGCGGTTTAATGACTGGTTCGGAGAATCCAGATCGAGAAACAATGCGGTTTCAAACAGTATTGCCAACTTGTAGTAAAGTTTTGGCGAATTTTGGACAAGTAGTGCGCTTGGCTATCTTTTTAATGAGATTTTCACTGCAAGCGGTTGGGTCCACACTCGCAAATTATTTCTGCACAAGCGGTTAAGGCTGGAGCCAGTTGCCGGACTTGAACCGGCGACCGACGGTTTACAAAACCGTTGCTCTACCACTGAGCTAAACTGGCTAAAGTGAAGCACTTACAACGCAAATAAAATTTGCGCTTGACGCAATTCCAACAAAATGCCAACAATGGCGGCATGAAAAGTAATGCAATCAAAATGAGTGTCGGTAACGTCACGGTAAAAATCTACACGCGGATTAAGACCGGGGCAAATGGAAAAAAACTGACATTCTATCAACTCGCAGACCGAACATCCGGCAAGCGCGTTCTCCGTGGTTTCAGCGATATCGCGGAGGCGAAGGCTGAGGCGAAGCGGATTGCCGAACAAATCGCGACCGGGCAAACCGAGGCTGCGTCATTAACCAACGCGCAGGCCGCAAGCCATGTGCGCGCGGTTGAATTGCTGCGTCCGTTTGATGTCTCCCTGGAGGTCGCAGTAGCGACCTACGTTGAATCCCGCAAAATCTTGGGCCGCGATGCCGTTATCGAGGCGTCACGGTTTTATAAACGCCACGGTGCGGACACCATCACGCCTCGCACCGTAGAGCAAGCTGCGAAAGAATTGGCCGACGCCAGGGCGGCGCGCGGAAAATCCGAACGATACGTCACTGACTTGCGCGTGAGGCTGGCTCGGTTTTCCAATGATTTTAAATGCGATATATCCTCGGTGACTGGCCCGGAGGTCCAAGCGTGGCTTGACCGTTTGAATGTTGCGCCGCAGACGGCAAAAAATTTTCGGACAGTGCTTCACACCCTTTTCTCATTCGCGGAATCGCGGGGATATACCATGAAAGGATCAAATCCCGTGGCTGACACGGAAAGCATTTCAACCAACGGCGACGGCGCAATCGATATTTATTCACCGGACGAAATTGAAAAACTGCTCCAAGCCGCGCCAGAGCACTTCATTCCTGTTCTCGCGCTGGGAGCGTTTGCCGGCGTTCGCATTGGAGAAATTGAGCGCCTTGACTGGAGGGACATTGATTTGACAGGCGGATTCATTCATGTGGGTGCGGACAAGGCAAAAACCCGATCCCGCCGCCTCGTGCCTGTTGCACCCAATCTCGCGCAATGGCTGGCGAAAGGTAATAGACAGACCGGCCCGGTCTGGCCTGGAACGCCTGACGGCTTGCGATATGCCCGAAAGATGACCGTCGCCAAGTCTGGCATTCAATGGAAGGAAAACGCCTTGCGTCATTCTTTTATTTCCTACCGGCTCGCCGACATTCAAAACGCGGCGCAAGTGGCCCTGGAAGCCGGGAACAGCCCGCAAATGGTGTTTAAACACTACCGCGAAATTGTGAAACCGGAAACCGCAAAAGCGTGGTTTGCGATAGTGCCCAGTGCGCTAACAAGTGTCATCGCCTCACCTGGCGGGGCTTCAAAAGCGCCCTCCTCCGCACACGAGATTTGACGCCCGACTTGCAAGCGACGGGTCTTTTGAAACCGATCCTTAACAAGCCCGGTCGTCCTTCTCCTCGTTCGATTGCGCAAGCAATGCTGCGCCGGGCTGGTGCCGTCAAGCAAATACGGCGGCAAAATTCTTTACGATCCTGCAATGGTTTACGCGACGTGGTTTCAGCGGGTCTCAATTCGGCACAGAGATACTGCAATCCCCCTTCCAAGGGGAAGGCGGCGACAATCATTTTTTCAGAGCGAACGTTTGACGACGCCCTCTTCCGACGGCATTCCCCTGCGATGTGCAGGGGAATGCCGTAGTTTATTGATTGCAGGGCACGGTGCGCCTATTCTTGACCCGATGGACGCTGAAAGAGCGAAGCAGATATTGCAACGTCATCTTGACGAAACGATGGCTTTAGACGCGCTATCGATCCGTGCGCCGGAATTCAAAGCGTGGAAGCGAGATACCGGTATTGCCATCGAAAACATTTTTCGGCGAAGGCCCCGGCGTCTCGTCGAGTTTTCAAATATTCGATATGCTCCGCCGCTCCTCGCACCCAGGCCGGTTGACCCGAAGGCGCGGTTTCTTGCCGGTCTCAGAGGGGCTCGCGCCCTTCTTCGTTCGATGATTAAAGAAATTGACGATTTTGGAATTGAGCCAATGCCCGCCAAGTTAAAATCCATCCCTTCAGCCAAGACATCGGGGCAAGCCTTGAAGGCGCAACTTCAAGCGCAAAGTTGGCTCATCTTCATTAGTCACAGCAATATAGATTCGGAATTGGCGAACGCTGTTGTCGATTTGCTGCGAACTGCGCTGTCTTTGACTGTATCCGATATTCTTTGCACGAGCGTTGAGGGGGCGAAATTGCGCGGCGGCGACGATATAGCCGAAACGTTGCGCAATGCGATCCTGGAGGTTCCGGCATTCTTGAGCATTCTCACACCGCACGCCGTGGCCAGCACTTACGTGCTTTTTGAATTGGGAGCGAGATGGGTCCTTGATAAGCACCACGTGCCGTTACTCGCAAAAGTCGATGGGGCTGATCTGCTTA
>Ga0206875_1009_pt1 | contig 81154 bp, 76 predicted proteins | sample Alteio_BWOrgCont_9_FD_152616 | JGI IMG/M metagenome (GOLD analysis project Ga0206875, IMG submission 152616) | Enriched cells from forest soil in Barre Woods Harvard Forest LTER site, Petersham, Massachusetts, United States -... | ecosystem: Environmental > Terrestrial > Soil > Temperate forest > O... | reverse complement strand
AATGATCTCGGCCGTGACTGTTAAAGACGGTGGCAAAGTAGGATTCCTCATCACCATCAACCCGCAGGAGCGAGAGAAGAAGGGATGGCTTGAGAAGGCCTGTGAACAGGCGGTTCTGGCACTGCCCGGTGTAACCAGAGTTACAGCAGTGCTGACGGCAGAATCACAGGAGACAAGTGCACCAGCCAGAAAAGCTGTCTGGAATACCGAACCTATCCCGCATGTCACACGCCTGATTGCCGTTGCTTCGGGCAAGGGTGGAGTGGGGAAGTCTACTACGGCGGTGAACCTTGCCCACGCCCTGAAAGGGTTTGGCATGAAAGTAGGACTTCTGGATGCGGATATCTACGGGCCATCCATTCCGCGCATGATGGGCCTGTCCGGCATGCCTGAGACGAAGGAGGGCAAGATTGTGCCACCGGTTGCGCATGGCATTCCCTGCATGTCGATGGGCCTTCTGGTGGGAGAGGAATCTGCGCTCGTCTGGCGTGGTCCGCAGATGAGTAAAGCGCTTGCCCAGCTGCTACGTGGCGTGGCATGGGGAAGCGTTGCCTCACCGCTTGATATACTGCTTATCGATATGCCACCCGGCACGGGTGATGTGCATTTAAGCCTTGCCCAGCAGGCGCCCTTAAATGACGCGGTTATAGTTACTACGCCGCAGGATGTCGCGGTTGCTGATGCGCGCAAATGCATTGATATGTTTAACAAAATACGTGTGCCTGTCCTGGGCGTCATTGAGAATATGAGTGGATTTACCGATCCTGAAACGGGAGTGGTACATGCCATTTTCGGCAGCGGCGGCGGAGCGAGACTGGCACAATCCTGTGGCGTGCCGTTTTTAGGCTCAGTGCCGATAGATATTGCCTTACGCGAAGCCTCAGATGCAGGGACAGTGTTCGAGGACAGGGCAGGGATTTATAAGGCTTTGGCAGTGGCCCTAAAAAACGTACAAGCATAAAAAAGCGCCCTTTCGGCGAGAAAGGGCGCTTTGAGTCGACACGGAAAAAAGTAGCGGTTAGGCAGCCTTTTTCTTGGAATGCGTTGTGTGGCCGGCGACGTCAGAGAAGTCTTTTACCTTCTCTGCAGCGCGCTTGGTGAGCACATCAAATGCTTCCTGCGTTGCTTTGCTGCTGGTCTCGAATATCTCGCGCACACCATTGACGTTGTACTCGATATAGCTCTTGGCGAAATCAGCCTGCTTGGAAGCGGCGTTTTCCGGCGAAGAGTGGTTCATGATTTCCTTCGAAGCCTTGAGCACATGTTCGGCGTTGGAGCGTGCGAGGTTGGCGAAATCACGGAGGTTCTTCTGGGTGCTCTCATTGAGAATCTGCACTGCGCCGGTGAGGGCTTCGGCATCGCGACGAAACTGCGCAATCATCTGGTTCATATCTACAGTAGGGGTATTGAACTGACCGAAAATCTTGGTCCAGTCAGAGAAATTTGGGGTGGCCATGGGGAACTCCTTCAAGCGTTGGATTGATTATTGTCTCTGCAAGCTTGGGCATCATAGCAGAATGTTGCGGCGCGTCAATGAAAAAATGGTGCATTGCAACAAATGTATTGGCGCCTGTATTTACTTATTTTTATGCTTTCTTAATGTCGCTATGGTTGTCGACTCAAATTTGGAAATTTCATCACGCAAGCGTGCAGCTTCTTCAAATTCAAGATCTGCTGCCGCTGCCAGCATGCGCGTGCGCATCATCTCGATATGCGCGGCCATATTCGCGCCAACAGGTATGGAATGATCGCTCGGAACATCCACGGTGTAATGGTCCTGTTCATAAACGCTGTGCATCACATCACTGATAGATTTTTTAATCGAAGCGGGCGTGATGCCATGGGTAATATTATATTCGGTCTGGATTTTGCGTCTGCGTTCGGTTTCACTTAGTGCTGCTTCCATTGAGCGTGTGCGTTTATCGGCATAGAGAATGACTTTGCTGTCGATGTTGCGCGCGGCCCGGCCAATCGTCTGAATCAGCGAGGTTTCTGAGCGCAGGAAGCCCTCTTTGTCAGCATCGAGTATGGCCACCAGCCCGCATTCGGGAATGTCGAGTCCTTCGCGCAGCAGATTCACCCCCACCAGCACGTCAAATATACCCAGTCGCAGATTGCGAATGATCTCAATACGCTCGAGAGTATCCACATCGGAGTGCAGGTAGCTCACTTTAATGCCGGTCTCCTGCATATATTGCGAGAGCTCCTCGGCCATACGTTTGGTAAGTGTTGTGACCAGCGTACGGCGCCCGTGTTTAATCTGCTCGCGGCATTCGGCCAGGAGATCGTCCACCTGAGTTGCCACAGGCTTGATCGTACAGGGCGGGTCAATAAGGCCGGTAGGCCGGATAACCTGTTCGGCAACGACACCATGCGTTTTACCAAGTTCATATTTGCCGGGCGTAGCGGAGACATAGATTGTCTGTGGGCGCATACGATCCCACTCTTCAAACTTGAGGGGCCGGTTATCGAGGCATGAAGGGAGGCGAAATCCGTGCTCGGACAGCACGGTCTTGCGCGCAAAGTCGCCATTATACATGCCGCCAACCTGCGGAATGGTGACATGGCTCTCGTCGATAAACAGCAGAGCGTTTTTGGGGAGGTACTGAAACAATGTAGGCGGAGGGGAGCCGGGTGCACCACCGGTCAAGTGGCGTGAATAATTCTCAATACCCTTGCATGCGCCGGTTTCCATCATCATCTCAAGGTCGAATATTGTGCGCTGCTCCAGCCGCTGGGCTTCCAGTACGCGGCCGATACTGTGATAATATTCCAGCCGGGTTTTAAGCTCTTCCTTAATAGTTTTAATCGCGCGCTCCAGCGTGGGACGAGGCGTGACGTAATGGCTGTTGGCATAGACCGTGGTTTCGTCAAAAGTTTTGGTCTTATGGCCGGTTAAGGGGTCAAATCCAGTGATGGATTCTATGTCGTCGCCGAACAGCGCTATGCGCCATGCTTCGTCTTCAAGGTGAGCAGGAAAAATGTCGACTGAGTCACCGCGTACGCGGAATGTGCCGCGATGGAAATCGACGTCATTGCGTTCGTACTGCAGATGGATGAGACTGCGAATGAGCGCGGCACGGTCAATAGTTCCACCCGCCTTGAGTACCAGCGTCATCTCGGAATAGGTTTCCACCGACCCGATGCCGTAGATACAGGAGACTGAGGCCACTACAATAACATTATCCGGTTTTTCCAACAGCGCGCGCGTTGCCGAATGGCGCATGCGGTCAATTTGCTCATTGATGGCCGAATCCTTTTCGATGAACGTGTCGGTCTTGGGAATATAGGCTTCCGGCTGGTAGTAATCATAATAGGAGACGAAGTACTCCACTGCGCTATTGGGGAAGAAAGACTTCATCTCGCTGTAGAGCTGAGCGGCGAGTGTTTTGTTGTGTGCCATGATAAGGGCAGGGCGTTGTGTGGCCTGGATAATATGCGCCATGGTAAATGTCTTGCCTGAGCCGGTGACGCCAAGCAGTACCTGGTCACGCTCCTGGCGCTGCAAGCCTTCTGTAAGCGCAGCGATAGCCTGCGGCTGGTCGCCTGCTGGCGTATAGTCGGAGACAATCTTAAAGGCAGAGGACATGGGACAGTATATGTGGCCCACGCGTGCCAAGAAAACAAGCCCTTAGCGTGACGAAATTGCGTGAATGACGCTTAAAATAGCGGGACCAAGGATGATGATGAAAAGGGCCGGTATAAGCAATGTAATCAACGGGATGGTCATGAGCACCGGCAGGCGCCCCGCCTTTTCCTCTGCCAACATGAGACGGGTGTTGCGGAAGTCTTCCGAGAGAACGCGCAACGTATCGGTGAGGCTGGTACCGAATTTTTCCGACTGCAGCAAGGTGGTGACCAGAGAGCGAAACGCAAGCATATCGGTGCGTTCAGCAAGATTAGCCAGTGCCTGTGAGCGATCATTAAGCAAAGTGAGCTCTAAGCGCGTACGGTTGAGCTCCTGAGTAATTTCAGGATGAGCGCGTCCCAGTTCTTTGCAGACACGCGAAAGGGCGCCATCAAGCGCAAGGCCTGATTCAACGCAGACCAGAAGCAGGTCAAGCGCATCCGGAAAGGAGCGTTGCAACACCTTCTCACGTTTTTCACGTCGGTTTGTCAGCATCATATCCGGTCCAATGAGGCCAAGGGCGGCTATAAGAAGAGCGACTAGATAATGCAGGACGCGATCCAAACCTTCTCCGCCTTTTGAAATAACCAGAAAGGCAATAGCCAGAAAGAACAAAAATCCTATTCGCCTGAAAAACAGGTAGAAAATAGGAGCGTCTGGAGACTGGATTCCCGCGCGGTAGAAGCGCATCTGGGAATTCTTGCGAAAAGCCTCTGTGTTAATACCAATGGCTCGCAGCACCTGCTCAAGCGTGATGGCCAGCGGCGACATGTCCAGCTCTTGGCGCAGCGGGTCACCGCTTTCGATTCCGGCTTCTTTCTCATTATCAGGCAAATCGGTAAGGCGGCGAATGCGATCGCGTGTTGTTTCCTGTTTGGCGGCCATCTGCATTGCCAGCATATAGACCATAAATACGACAATGGCGGCTATGGCGGGGAGTATGAGTGCGCTTCCGGTCATATATCAATTTCCACCATTTTACGTACGATCCAGATGGCTGCCACTACCAGGCCCGCGGCAACACCAAGCAGGATATTGCCCGTCATCGTATCGAACAGAGGAGCGAGGTAATTGGGAGCTACAAAATAAAGTGCAATAAATTCAACTACTGGCAACGCACCCAACACATAGGAGGTCGCGCGGCCTTCAGAGGTGAGGGCCCTGATCTTAAGGCGCAACTGGCGGCGTTTGCGGATGATGGAAGAAAGATTGGAGAGTACTTCCGTCAGACTGCCACCGGTTTCCTGTTGGACCGAGAGGACCACCACGAAGAAGTTAAGATCAGTCTCATCAATTCGGTTTGCCATCCGGGCGAGTGCTTCGGGCAGTGTTCGGCCATAAGAAACCTCATCAACAACCTGCTTGAACTCTTCACGCACTGGATTGTCCATGTTCTCGACAATCATGCGCATAGCAGTATTGAGTGGGTGGCCGGAGCGCACGCTACGGACGATCATATCGACGGTATCGGGGAAAAGATTCAGGAATTGCTCATTACGCTTGGCGATACGGTTTCTAAGATATTTGCGTGGAATCCAGTAACTTGCGAGAAGGGCAATCACAATTCCCGCAAGCGAGAGCTTAAATTTTTGCAAGATGAGCAGAATTACAAGGAACAGTCCCATCGAAGCCAGCAGATAAACGCTGCGCTTGTGCCAGAGACCTGCCTTCAGTAGCAGATTGACGGTTGACTGTACGCCGGGAATATTTGAAAAGAAACCGACTCCTGGCGGCAACTCCTTGAGCAGGCTTACGCCAGCGTCCCCCATGAAGCCTCCTTGTTTGGCTTCCTGAGATGCCTGACCCAGCACTGCCTGTTTGCGTCGATCGGCATCGCTCTTTATGCGTTCGGGCATCAAGAGCATGAAGGCAACGAAGACGATCATTGCGACTGCGGCCGAGATTAGCATGCTTTATCTAACTCCGAAGGCATTCTCATCGTAAATTATCCGAACTGTTAATGCACTCTATCATTTCTTGATCCCGGTTGAAATACTGAGCCTGAGACAGAAAACGAGGCCGTATTCCGGAACTGAAAAACTTGCCCGTAAGTTTCCCTGCCGCATCCATTGGCCCTGGCTGGTAGCCAAACAAAGTCTGTGTAGTGATGACATCGCCTTCCATTCCCACGACTTCCTCTACATGAGTGACCCGTCTGCCTCCGTCACGCATACGCGCAATCTGGACGATCAGGTTGATCGCGCTTGAGATTTGCTGGCGCATTGCCATGAGCGGCATTTGCAGGCCTGCCATGGCTATCAGGTTTTCAAGGCGCGATAAACAGTCCCTGGGATTATTAGAGTGAATAGTCGCCATTGAACCATCATGACCGGTATTCATTGCAGCAAGCACATCAATGACCTCGTCACCACGGATTTCACCCAGAATAATGCGATCCGGACGCATACGCAGTGCATTTCGTACCAGCAAGCGCTGATTGATCTCGCCACTTCCTTCAGTATTGGACGGCCTCGTCTCGAGTCGCAGCACATGCGGTTGGTGCATCATGAGCTCGGCAGCATCTTCGATAGTGATTACGCGTTCTCCCGGGTCGATATGTCCGGAAAGTGCGTTAAGTAAAGTCGTTTTGCCTGAGCCCGTGCCACCGGAAATGATGATATTGAGACGAATATTACCGCAAATCTCGAGGAATTTGCACATTTCGGGACTCATCGAGCCGTATCGGATATACTGCGATAATGGCATCTTATTTTTCTTGAATTTACGAATCGACACAAGACTCCCATCAAGTGCCAGCGGAGGAATAATGGCATTGAAACGCGAGCCGTCTGCCATGCGCGCGTCTACCATAGGACTGGTTTCATCGACGCGTCTTCCTACCAGCGAGACAATTTTTTGAATGGTGTTCAGCAAATGACGCTCACTGGTGAAAGCAATGTCGGAGAGCAGAATCTTGCCTTCTTTTTCAATATACACCTGCTTGTGGGTATTGATCATAATGTCGGAGACGTCTGGGTCGCTCATGAGGACCTCAAGCGGGCCAAAACCGAGCACTTCATTGAGAAGGTCTGCCTTAAGCAAGGCAGTCTGTGGCGCGGTAAGCGGTATGTTAATACCGGCAATCAGCGTGTCTACGGTTTCACTGATGCGCCCCTTTCGCAATTCTTTGGAAATTTTTTCGAGAGCTTCGAAATTTATCTGCTCCAGCAATGTCTCTGTCAGCACCTCTTTGGCACGCATGAAATTGGGTGTCACGAGCTTGGGATCAGTAAAGCTAATAGTAGAAGATCCATGGCTTATCGGAGCCTTCTGTATCGTTGCCGCAGGCTGCGGGGCCGGAGAGGGCGGCTTGGGAGCGGCGTGGGTATTATCGGAAGAACCTGACGCTGCTGCAGACGGGGACGTGATCGGCGGAAGAGCCGACTTCGCGGTACCCGCAGTATTACTTAAGGAAGTAGGGGTTTTTTTACCAAACATTCGGAGCCGCTTATTTTATCTTGCTGTAGTATGACAACAGGTTTCTGCAATGTCATTATTTTTTGCCAAGCAATCCGGAAAGTCCAGATCTGGCGGGTGTAGCTGCTGCGGTATCTGTCGTACCTGTGGCTTTTTCAAAAAAGCCCGCAAATTCCTTAAACTGCCTGCAGAGCAGTGAATTACCGGCTTCAAGCAATGTTTTTCCCTGATTCTCAGCCGCGACTACACTTTTGATATCGTTCACGAAATAATAGCGAATAGGGGCGGCGCAGACACGTTCAAAATCACGAGGACTTACGGCTTCTTTGAATTTTGCACCACTACGGTTGATAAGCAGTGATATTTGTTGATTATCGACACCGACGCTACGCCATGCTGAAAGCAGGCGTGAAGAGTGAGTCACCGAGCGAAGCCATAGTTGTGCTACCATAACCACATGTGTGGACTGTGAAAGTGCTGTGGCCACCCAGGGTGTCCAGATATGGGGAAGATCCAGTACCACAATATCGTACTCGCGCCGCAAAATCGCCAGCAGATCCCGAATCACTTCTATGCGCATATCAGGAAAATTAAGCAACGGGTTAGGCGCAGCAATTATTTTAAGGCGGCTGGAGTTGTAGGTCGCAATCATGCGATCGATTAGCGTTGAGTCAATACCACGATCCGGATGCTCGAATAATTCCTTAATGCCAAAAGGCGTGGTGAGATCGAGATTCTTTGCCACCATGCCGAACTGGTAATCCATATCCACAAGCACAACAGATTTTCGGTACTCAGTGGCAAGGGAGTAGGCGGTGTTAAGCGCAATGGTACTGGCACCGTCGCCTGAAGCGGCGCTCATAAAAGCGATAACCTTGCCCCCGCCTTCTTTAGCGCCTGTATTTTCATAGTAAAGTGCGGCCCGGATATCAGCAACTTTTGCAGGCCGGGTGAAATATTCTATAACACCACGGGTACGCAGCTCGCGGTAAAAATTGACATCGTTAACTGAGCCAATAACGGCAACACGTGTTCCCTCTTCACAATACTCTGCGATAGTATCAATTTCAGGCAGTATGTCTGCGCTGCGGTTCCCGATGTCAATGATCAGGTAACGGGGCGACGTATCGCGTGCTGCCAGAGCAGTGGCGGCATCATGAGGACTGCCTATTACAATATCTGCGAAAGGATAACCCAGGGCATTTGCAATCTGGTGGGCAAATCCTTGCTCACTTTCCTGCGGAATAATGGCCATTACCGGACTTTGTCTGCTCATAGACTCAAAGTACCCGCTTCATGAAAGAAATATGATAGGCGCAAGCCGGCGTCATCGTGAGGCAGCGCTACCACCGCCGCCACCACCGCCACCACCACCGCTATCGCTAGAGGAAATATTCTCCTGAGTGGCAAGTGGTGAAAAATTGGCATCAGCCTTTGATGGCGAGTAGCTCGACGGCGTATTATAAAATCCCATAGCTTGCCCCACTTTGGTGGCGTCCGGGTAGTCCATGAGAGCTGGATTCGTAAATTCACGTTTGTCGGTCACCATTTGCACCATATTCGCGGAAATCGTGCAGCCGAAGGTAGGATGGTTGAGATTATAAGGATTAATAATATTATCAATGTAACGCCCCTCGCAGTCGCGCGCCTGAACCCGCTCATAAATCAAGGCAAGCTTATTGTCGGATGAGGCAGTATATTTCACGGGTACGCTAAACTGACGCAAAACGCTTTGAACTTCCGTGCATAGCCCGTCTCCTTTTGAGCAGGCAAGTTCGGCACGGGTGGGCTGGTCACGATTAATCCAGTGCGTGATTTCTTCAACGCTGGCTGGCGAGTCAATTTTGAGATTTACCACCTCAGACGATACGTCGATAAGATTCTCCGGCCGGCCACGCTCGTAATAGGCTTCCTTGGGAATCTGTGAGCACGCCACTATCGTGGCGCTGAGAACGGCGGCAATAATAAGATTTTTCGTGTTCATATATACTAATCCGTCATGAAACCTAAGGGGCCTTCAAGGCTTGGCGTCTGTGACAAGCGATAGGCATTTCCAGACATGGAGCCAAGTGCACCATAGAAAAACTGCTCCATTACACTTGCGGGACGGAAATCATCCGTGGGCATGCGTACGTCACTATTCTTGAGTGGATCAACAATGTAGGGAGTAACGGCAATTACCAGCTCAGTTTCATCACGGTTATAAGAAGTGCTGCGCAGCAGTGAGCCCAGGATAGGGATTTCTGAAGCGCCCGGAACCTGATTGATGGTAGAATTAAGACGGTCCTGAAGCAGTCCGGCGATCATGAAACTTTCACCGGGGGCCAGTTCCACAGTGGTTTTGGCGCGTCGGGTATTAAGAGCAGGTATGGAATTGCCATTAACAGTGGTGGAAAGCGACGTATTGATCTCAGATACTTCGGGCTGAACAGTGATTCGGATGCGATTATCAGAGAGAACAAAAGGAATGAATTGCACTGCGACACCAAAATCCTTGAACTGTACCGTCGTTACTGCAACGCCACCACCAATTTGTGGCACCGGGATAGGAAACTCTCCGCCCGCCAGAAACTCAGCTTTTTCACCCGATATCGCCACCAGATCAGGCTCTGCAAGCACGCGGAAAATACCATCCGTTTCCAAAGCTTCCAAAACGCCACTGAGCGAAACGTCGCCGATATTAAACAGCCCTCCAAGTACGCCCGTATCGCTTGAATTAATGGCCGTGTTGCCCAAGCTTGCGAGTGAGGCAGAAGAAGACGAAGAGGATGACGAGGAAGAGGCGGTTGCAAAACGGCTGACACCGCCATTTGAACCCCCTATAATGGTCGCGGTCCCGCCGCTCTTGAGAAAACCAAGATCAACCCCAAGATTTTTAAGTGCGGTGCGCTCAAGCTCGCCAACACGCACATGCAACATAACCTGCTGACCGGAAACAACTTTCATCAAGTTGAGCACAGGGCTCGGGGAAGCGGATGTACCGGTAGCAGAAGCGGCAGATGCAGAGCTTGACGCGGAAGCGGTGGCCTGCGGATTAAAGGGGCGCACAAACTGATCTACAACGCGCAAGGCCCTGTCCGCAGCTGAAGCATCACTGACTTCACCGGTTAATGCAATATTGGTATTAACGAGTTCAACGCCGATATGTTCGCGCGGCAGAAAGAAATGCAATGCTCTGCGGATAGCGGGAAGATCATATCCTACAACGATGTCAAACTGGCGGAGCACACGATTACTCTTGTCAAAAAGCTTAGCGTTGGTGCGCCCGATTTTCTTGCCGATAAACGCAACCCTCTTTGCTCCGATGACGTGAACATCAGCGATTTCCGGGTCTGCAACAATTACCTCTGCAATATCCTGTGGCACGATCACAAGTTCCGAGCGGCTTACCGGAATGAAAAGCCCGCCCGCCTCACTGTTAATGCTTTTTGTCTCGCTTTTTGCGCTTATTGCTTCTGAGCCTGTAAAGGCGAAGCAAGCCAGGGTCAGCAATGCCAGCCCCATAATATTCCTGCGCGATTGATTTTTTAAATATTCGTGCCGCACAATATCAGTTTCCTTTGGTTTCATGGCCGCGATACTTCCACTTCTTCAGCGGTCACACCGCGTACTACGATGATTGCCGCATTTTCACTTGTTTCCGCATTCGCAGGTACATCCGAAGGATTGCCGCTGACGACACGGGGTGTATAGCTCATCTGACCGTTGGTATCATACAGCACAGGGAAGTATGCAGGGGGGGTCAGACGCGACAGATCCCCAAGCCCTGTCGGGCGCGCAAGTTCAATCTCGTCCTTATCGTGCAATGAGCGCAAGGCAAGCGAAAGTCGCCCATTACCGCTTTCCGTCAGACGCAGTTTCTGTGCATCGCTTGCGGATACTTCGAGGGAGATGGTGGATGGAATCATGGGAGGTTCACCGCCATGTGCGGCACTTTTCTGGTTAACCGCCATCACGCGGATGTTGGAAAGCAGAACTTCGGTAATAGGATCTTTTTTAGGTTCCTGTTTCTTGCCACCCGGACCCATTTCTTCGCGCTGAGAGAGGTTGATATCATGGGTAACGAGCACGTCCACGCGGTCACCGGGGAACACAAATCCGGCAACACCTGAAACCTGATCTACGGCAACGGTTACGACCCGCATGCCCTTGGGCAGTGAGGCGGCAAGGAAACTGGGATCTTTTTCATTGGCAAGCCGGCTCAGCATGATGGGCTCACCTTTGGTAAAAGGAGTGCGCGCAACCATTTTGACCAGATCGCTGGCCTGGTTGGGATTGGCTTCCACCATATCGTCAAGTTTGAGGTGTTTGGGCCAGGGCTGAATATCCAGCATATCTGGCTTTATAATAGCACCAATAGGGATCTCTTGTTTGGCGGTATAGACATCAATAGTAGGAACTTCTTTATAGACCGTCTGGGGCTGGGCGATGGGGAGCCCTTTTTCCGACTCCTGATTAGAAGTGAAATGCATTGTAAGAAAAAAGGCACCTGCAGCCAGTGCAATTGCGATAAACATGATTATTAATCGCATCGTTCCCTCAAGCCCCAATTTTAATAAACAAGCGCATTTTTATAAACGTCCCTTAGGCTTATAACCAAAACCTATAATATTCAAAGCAAAAAATCACTCTCAGGTTTTGATAAATGAAGGGCTGACTCCAAAATCGAGCATAAATACAACTGTGGATAGAAGCCTGCCATGAACAAAGGCGCGTGATCGGGTAGATGCACGCGCCTTAATCCAATATGCACCCCAAGGATGCGAAACAGTTAGGCGGCAACCTTGAGGTTGACGGCCGAGGATTTGCCCTTTTCCATGGCAATCTCAAACTCGATCTTTTGTCCCTCCATCAGCGTACGAAGCCCGGCTTTCTGCACGGCAGATATATGGACGAATACGTCCTTTGAACCATCGTCCGGCTGGATGAAGCCATAGCCTTTAATCGTATTGAACCATTTAACGGTACCGGTAGACATAAAAAGAACCTCTTAAAAAAATTAAACACTGGGACAAACAAGGCTCCGCGTTTGTCGTCAGTGCTGAAGAAGAGGTAAAAGGCAGGCTTTTAGCGCTATTCCGGCACGAAGATCAAGGCGACCGCATTATTCATCCGACCGCGACTTGAGACGTATGCCCGCGACACGGATTGGCGGCTTATAGCAGGAAAATGGCCGGAAGGGAAGGGGGAATCAGATACAGCAGAATCGGATAACTATAGGCACAGGAAATTAGAATTCTTAATATAATCCAGATATTTGATATCAATCATGCTGTTTACATAAACTGTTCTTTGATGATTCGCTCTTCGAGGTTGTGCTCGGGATCAAACAGCAGGCGAATGCTGGTCTTTTGCTGTTCGTTGATGGCAACCGACACTACGTCTCGCACTTCAGTAAAATCGGCAACTGCGCTGGTGGGCCTCTTATCCGGATCGAGCACTTCAAAGGTCACGCAGGAATTATGCGACAGTAGCGCGCCATGCCAATGGCGTGGACGGAAGGGTGAAAGAGGAGTGAGCGCGATAATGTTCGAACCCAAGGGGATGATGGGACCGCCCGCGGAACTATTATAAGCAGTGCTGCCTGCGGGAGTGGATACCAGCACACCGTCAGATGTCATCTCAGGGATGCGTACTACGTGGTCTACCGTAATACGTATCTTGGCGGCCTGCCGGCTCTGGCGAAAAAGAGAAACTTCGTTGATGGCCAGAAGTTCATAATCTTTCCCTTGCGTATTTCTGGCATACATACGCAAAGGATGCAGGATATGGCTGCGTGCATCGTGGATTCGTTCAATCAGGCGCTTGGTGGAGTAGCTGTTCATCAGAAATCCAACCGTTCCGCAGTTCATGCCGTAGAAGGGAATATTGCGTGCCATGTACTGATGCATCACCTGCAACATGAATCCATCACCGCCCAGCACTACGATAACATCCGCCCCGCTGCCCTCTTCGGTGCGGCGCTTCTTTGTCACATCGACAATAGAGTAGCGCTTGGTGATGTCATGGTAAGCAGCCTGCGCTATCTTGGTGGTGTCGGCAATGCAGGCTATCTTAAGTGGTTTGCTCATGCGAACTAATGGAAGTAACTTTAAGTGCGTCGAATCATCGAATCATCGAATCATCGAAAGATCAAGCATGTTGCCTGACGAGTGCGATAATATAGGAGAGATTCTCGATGTCCTGTCCTGCCGCACGCGCGAGCAGCTTGCTGGCCAGCGCATTGGAATAGGCTCCGCCATGCCCACCTTCATTTGAGCGCTGCATATCTGCCACTACGTCGAGCAACAACCTGCAGGCTGTGAGAAATTTATCCGGCAGACCTGCTTTAGAGTAAAGTGCCTTAAAACCCAGGCCCCCCTTATCGTGAATGAGCAATTGGGCGTTTCGCACCGGAATATTGGAGAGGCGCGCAAGGCTGGTCTCGAAGAAATAAAGATTACCACGGCAAAGTGATGTAAGAATCATTGATGGAGTAAGTCTTCCAAAGACCTGCAACTGATCAACGAGTTTTTCAACGTCGTGTGCATTTACTTTTCCGTCCACGAGTCGGAGCGTTGCTATCTCCCGGGTCTTTTCTGTTTCTGCGGCAATGGTGGAAGGCGATATGCTATAACGTACGCGCAGATTCTCAGCCAGCGCATCAGACACGAGAGTGATAATTTTTTCTACAATGGTGACCGGCAGGCCTGGCCGTTGTGCCATCGTATTCATCACATCAGTGTTCCGACCGTGCTCATACAGGATTGTCTGAAGTGTATCCTCTGGGATTTCAACTCTGGGATTTTTTATAAGCTGTACGACGACCTGTGGGTTGCGTGTCTTGACCAGTGCGGCAGCAATTTCTTTTGAAATATGTGCGCGCTTCGCGATGGCCACAGATTTGTTGGTGTGTTTGGCATTCTGTATCAGTGAGATGAGATCGGCATCAGTCAGTACGCTGGATGATTCAATGACGGACAGCGCCACTGCGTCAACATCATGCGAAAGTGAAAGAATGATGTCACGTGGCACCTGGGGATTATCCTTAAGCGCCGAAGCAAGTGCCTCCCGCACGCTTACTTCTGTATCGCGCACGAGGACGCGCAGGATTTGCTCGGCAATCGTGAGTTCACGCAGGCTGTATTGCCGGTGCTGATGGGCATCAGCAACTTTTCTGAGCACATCAATACGCACATCAGGCGCATCTTCCGTCAGCAGACGTTTGACGTCATTGCCGCTCAGAATAGCCGGAGCTGTGGCCATCGCCCCTAAAGCAGGCATCGCCTGAAGTTCATGCGGTTGCAGGTTCGCGTGCATTGTTCTGTATCAATGTTAGAAGGTAATCCATATATTCGATTTTTCTGGCGGCGTCATCCTGTGCCAGACGGCTTGCGAGCCGCTGACGGAAATCAGTGCGCTGAAATCTGCCATAACTGGTTTCTTCAAGCACTATCTTTAACAGGTAGCGGGTCGCAGGATAGAGCTCCATCGGCAGGCAGCTGGTTTTATAAAGTGAGGCGAAGCCATCAGCCGTGTCCAGCACCAGAATTTGTGCGTTGGTGACGGGTACGTCGGCGAGCTTGGCCATGGCATGTTCAAAGAATCGCATATCTCCGAGGCACAGCGAGCGAATGATGATGGACAACGTCAGGCGCCCTTGCTGGTAGAGTTGATTTACCAGCTTGGCAATGTCCATGGTGCGCATGTCGGCGTCCAGAAGTCCCAGCGTTGCAAGTTCCCGTACATCTTTGGTGGTGTCATCTGCCACTTGCAGGGAAAGTTTATATTGCTGGGTGAGTATTTTCTTCATTTCGTCCGAGACGGCGACAAAGAGCTTCTCAGCCAACGTAACCGGCAAGCCCCCGCGCTTGACCATAAGATCCAGAATGGAGCTATTGTCGCCGCAGGAAGAATATACTTCATTCAGGTTTTTAGCATCAATCGTGGCACTTTTGTTTTTCAGCAAAGTCTCAATCACGACGGTATTGGATTTTTTAAGCAATACTTCCGAGAGTTCGCGTGACACGGTATCGCGGCGTGCAATTGCAGACATCAACATGGCATCCTGTGTGCTCTGGGTGATGGCAATGAGATCGTCTTCGCTCAAAACATAGGACTGTTCGAGCACAGGCAGCGCTACTTCAGCAATATCACGCGCCAGAGTCAGAATAATATCGTGGGGCGCATCCATACTTGAGGCCAGCTGAGTGCTCAGCATCTTGCGTACTTTCACCTCGATATCGTTGAGCAGCAGCCGGAAAATCTCTGTGGCTATGTGTTTTTCTGCGGCGTTGAATTCGCCGGAGGCATATCCTTTGGCAATTTTCTCTGCAATTTCTTCGCGTGCGGTACCGGAGGGTTCCTGCAGGAGTCTCTGAAGATCGCTTGCTTGTATCGGCATGGCCTTAACTATACCGCTGTAAAAATTTTTAGATGGTTTAATGTAAAATTATAGCCAAATTTGAGTTAACGAATGGTTAATTCGTCAGGTATTGTTTTAAGAAAAATTGCAGATACAATTTTAGGAAAATGCAGTATAACGCAACATGGTAAATCAGGCAATCGCCATAGGTAACGACAAGGCAGTATTACCCATTGTATTCAAACAAGATAAAATAATAGCCCGTGAATAAAATCTACCAGGATGCAAAATCAGCCCTCTCCGGGTTGTTGAAGGATGGAATCACCATTATGGCCGGAGGATTCGGGCTTTGTGGCATTCCAGAGCATTGCATTCTCGCTATTCACGAATCTGGTGTAAAAAACCTCACGGTTATCAGCAATAATTGCGGCGTGGATGATTTCGGGCTTGGGATATTACTCAAAACCCGGCAGATCAAAAAGATGCTCTCCTCGTATGTGGGGGAAAACAAAACATTCGAACAGCAATTCCTTGCAGGTGAGCTTGAGCTCGAATTCAATCCGCAAGGCACACTGGCTGAACGCATTCGCGCGGGTGGAGCGGGCATTCCGGCATTTTATACCAAAACCGGCGTCGGCACAGTGGTAGCCGACGGCAAGGAAACGCGGGAGTTTAATGGCGAGATGTATGTGATGGAGAAGGGGTTGGTCGCTGATCTTTCTATTGTAAAAGCATGGAAAGCGGATAAGGCAGGCAATCTCATTTATCACAAGACGGCGCGCAACTTCAATCCACCGATGGCAACTGCGGGACATGTTACCGTTGCGGAAGTCGAAGAGCTGGTCGAGGAAGGCGAGCTTGACGCGGACAGTATCCACACGCCTGGAATCTTCGTGCACAGACTGTTTGTCGGAACACATTTTGAAAAACGTATTGAGAATCGTACAGTGCGGGGTGCGGCCGCACCCAAGAAGCATGAAGACAGGGGCGCTGTACTGCATCCTCATGGCTGAACAACGTCCCCTTCAAGGAGTAAGATGATGGCCTGGACCCGCGATGAAATATGTATGCGTGCTGCGCAGGAGCTGCATGACGGCGCGTATGTGAATTTGGGCATAGGCATGCCCACGCTGGTGGCAAATCACGTGCCCAAGGGCATGCATGTTATCCTGCAAAGTGAGAATGGCATGCTTGGCATGGGGCCGTTCCCGACAGAAGAAGAGGTAGATCCCGATCTTATCAACGCAGGCAAACAGACCATCACCGAGTTACCCGACAGCAGTTATTTTGACAGCGCTGCGTCGTTTGCGATGATTCGCGGTGGACATATCGACCTGGCTATTCTTGGTGCGCTGCAGGTGTCGGAGACGGGCGATCTTGCCAACTGGATGGTGCCTGGCAAAATGGTCAAGGGTATGGGCGGGGCAATGGACCTGGTTGCTGGGGTCAAGAAAATCGTTGTGCTGATGGAGCATAATGCCAAAGACGGCAGTGCCAAAATTGTAAAAAAATGCACCCTACCGCTGACTGGCGTGCGCGTGGTTGACCTGATTATCAGCGAGCTGGGCGTGTTCAGGGTGGATGATAAAGGGCTTACGCTCATTGAAAAGCATCCGGCCGTGAGCGTGGACGATATCAAAAAACGCACCGAGGTTGCATTTACGGTGGCAATGTAGTGTACGACCGGCAAACGTAATGACATCTGCACAAGTAGTTGAGTCAGATAGCGTGCAGAAAAGAATATCTGTATCTCGCTTCAATATCTATGGTTGGCTGGGCTTATTGATTGTTGTGGGCCTGTATATCCGGAGCCAGCCACCCTATTACAGTTATACTTATAGTAACGACGAATTCCTTGTCTTGAGCATTGCCAAAGGACGCTCATTTGCCGAAGTAATGCACTACGCATTGTATGATCTTCATCCTCCGCTATTTTATATTCTCTTGCACTACTGGATGTTGATCTCTACTGCCCCTCCTTTTGTACGTTGCTTACCATTGTTTTTTGGCATTGCGTTAATACCCATACACTATCTGATTGGCAAGCGCATGGGGGGTGAACTATGTGGTCTCATTTGCGCGACATTAGTGGCGTTTAGCTACGGTTCCATAATTCAGTCCTATCTAATACGCGATTACTCCCTCATGCTTTTCAATCTTTCTCTGAATTTTTATTATTATCTTGGCTGGCGTGATACCCATAAACGCTCTGCTTTGATAGGATATATTTTCTGGGGATGGCTGGGGTTGCTCAGCCACTTCTTTTCTATTTTTTATTTCTTTTCTGTTGCGTTGTTCGAAACAGGCTGCCTGCTTCACAAGCGCATGGGGCGGCAGACAATATCAGAGTGGATAATTGCCAATCTAGCTATCGCGGCACTGTTCGCACTGCTTTGGCATTTCTGGGAACCTACTCTGTCTTTCTTTAGAAAAGAATTCTCATGGCACCATTCTGATGGCACGCAGTTAATCTTAACAACACTAAGTGCTCCCATAGCAGCGGCAAATTATATTTATCCTGCTATTCCGGCACTTTTTTTCATACTGCTATTTTATATATGCTCACCGAAAGTTGCCATACTCAGGCCCACAAATCTGCATCCTTATTTAATACTGGCAGTAATCGCATGTGCTATGAGCATGATTATTTATCTGGCTCATTTTTTAAATGCTGTGGGAACGCGACATTGTCTCTGGATGCTGCTGCTGTTATTGCCAGTGACCGGCCTGATATTGACAGGGACGATCGAGCAGATAACTCAGTCTTCAGGAAATTTTCCCGTTCGTGGTGTTCTTTTAGTAGTACTATTTTCGGTCTTTTGCGACATAGTAGAACGCCCGCTCGATCAAGAATATAATGGCCTGCAAAGGGGCGCGTGGAAGGCAATGACCCACACGCTAGATGGACTGGGGCCCAGAGATGTAATTGTCACTGACAAAGACGGGTTAAACATGCTCTCTGGTATGCAGATGTATAAAACAGATGATACATTTATGAACACGCTAATGCTGGCGTTTGCGCCTTATCAGGAAACCCATATTTTGCTCAATTCTGATTATTTTGGCAGATATGGCACAAAAGCGTTGCAAACGATGCTATCTCAGGCGGAGGCAGGCCATTTTCTCGACAATATAGACAAGATTGTATTTGTAAAAATGTGGTCAAAATGGCCGTTCTTTGACCTCGTGCAATGCCAATCGCTGCGAAAAACATTCCTCTATCCGCCACTCACTTCCGAAGCTGAGCTTAATCGGAGTAATTTCCACCCTGGAAATCTGGTGGTAATGGAAGTATCGAAACAAGAGTTTATAGATGAAGTGCTTTCTGATTCGGGAAAGGCACATAGCTGTTTGGATGAAAAACAGGATAAAGCAGATAACTGGTACTATATACCGATGACGGCAAAGCACCCTACGCATAGCCCGAAAGAATAGTTTTGTGAGGCTAAAATTTCACTAATGCTGTGTGGTCTCAGATATCTTTAAAAAAGATAGTTCGGCGGCAGAGTAATAGTGCACGGTGCTTATCTGCTTCCGGTGAGGTACTTCGCCCGGTGTTGGGTCAGGGACTGTCCTCAACATCCAGGTAATTGCTTTTTCAGGCGATACAACAAAGATACTTGCATGCTGAGGAGAACTGAGAATCCATGAGCCATTGGGTAGATGATAATAATATCCGAGATAGGCGCTGTATAAATCCTGTCCGCTCCAGATTTCATCAAGCTGACCATTGAAGGGATTATACGTTACAAGCCGGGTTAATTTTGCTTCTGTGGGCGTTCTGCCATCATATGATGTTACAACTCGTTTGCCTTCATTGTCGTAAATGTAGAGTTTGCCGTCATTGCCAACTCTGACGTTGTGCTGATGTTGCCAAGGTCCCTTGGCAGCCCAGACAATTTGCCGGGTAGAAGGACGCAGCACTGCCAGTGCATTAAGTCCACGAAAAGAGAGTAATAAGTCTCCTTCAATAGCACCAGGCAACGCCCGAGCTTTCACCGCATCCAGATATTGCACGGAATTTAAATGGAACAAATCGTAGAGCACGCGCCCATCTGGCATTTCAATGCGTTGTACATCATCCATGTCAGGATCAATTGCAAATGACGTAAGCCAGTGGCGGTAGGGTGAACGGGCAAAAGCATCCACGACAGACCATTCATTGATTTTTCTTCCATCAAGAGTAAACGCCACAATCCAGTCTTCCAGATAGCTTGTGTTATTGAGCTTCGGCCCAACCTCGGGCAATTCCTTCACCAGCCGGGAGTCAGGTACGTAGATATGTTGCGGATTTCCGGCGATCTCAATAAAGTGATTGAAGTTCCCCGGCACCTGCCAGAGTATGTTGGAATCCCGATCCATCCGCGCCAGCCTTTGCCCGCTGAAATTATTTACGTCCATCAGCTTTTGAATGAAAATGACGTCGCCATTAGGTTGCAGCAACGCATCATGAAGCGAAAAACCTTCCTCCATCGCAATCGTTTTCCACCACTGCAATACGTTAGGATTAAAGAGTTTATTCTCAGCCTGCCAGCGATGCAGAATATGACCCTGTTCATCAACGAGCATTAATGCTAAGTTTTGACTATATTCTGATCCGATTAAGAGAGCTCCGCCTTCCAGTGCATGGGGCGCCCTACTCCAAACTGTAAGCTGTTTATCAAGCGGATCCTTAGCATATGTGCGCCTCTCCAGAACCGCTTTATACGAAGTATAATACTTCAGCGCTCTGCTAATTGATTCAACAGATGCAAGATTATATCCGACGCAAATCAGGAAAAACGCACCCAGAAAGATTCTTGCGGCTTTTACAAGAATTCCTGGCGTGCTCTCCGGTGTCTTAGACATGTTAGCCTGGGGATCGTATCGCCACTAAATCTCGAACGCAGCGTCCACTTCTACGGCAACGCCGAAGGGAAGGCCGCTGACGCCGACGGCGAAGCGTGCGTGCTTGCCGCTGTCGCCGAAAACTCCAACCATCAGATCGGATGCGCCATTGGCGACTTTCGGGTGTTCGGTAAAGCTGGCCGGCGCATTGACGAACACGCCCAGGCGGACCACACGTTTCACTTTGCCCAAGTCGCCACCCAGTGCGTTCTTCAGGTGCGAGAGGATATTCAGCACGCACAACCTTGCACATTCCTGGCCCTGTTCAATCGTGAGGCCTTTGCCGATCTTGCCGACAAATTGCGGCTTGCCGTCTTTCATGGGCAACGTGCCGGAGAAATACACCATATTGCCCGAGATGACATAGGGAACATAATTGGCGGCGGGCATGGTAACGGCGGGAAGCTCTAATCCGAGGGAAGAAAGCTTGGCTGCGGCTGCGGTCATATGGACTCCTGATTATGTGAATGGACCGCCACCATACAAAAAGGGTAGGGCCTCTGGCAAGCAGGGTTTTTAAGTGGAGCAGCTCAAGGGGTTACGTTAGAGTGAGATGGCGACATGACCCGAATCGACAAAATACTGCTGATATTCGTTGTTGCCCTGCTATGCGCTTCTTCCGGCATGCAGGTACTCGCTGCCTATGCAGGAGATAAGGACTGGCTGCTGCTGGCATCCCGGGTGTGGCTGGGTGGCGGCAGACTCTATGTGGACATTGTAGAGGTTAATCCACCCCTGATTCTCTGGCTGTATGCAATTCCTGTCTGGGTGTCGACGCATATCCTTTCCTTTAAGGATTACCAGGTTTTAGGGTTAATCGGGCTTGGGTTTGTTGCGTTGTCGTTATGGCTTAGTGTTCTGTTGATACGACTGCATCCGCAGTTTACGGGAGATAAGCGCAGGCAGATATGTTTTGCACTGCTTCTGGCCTGTGTGTTCGTGTTATTCACGCGTCCTGCGTACTTCTTTGATCGCGATCATATTTTTTTCGTACTGACATTTCCGTATCTGCTGCGCTTTATGCCTTCGCTCACAGCCCGACAGATTGACTGGCGCATGCATCTTGTCATTGGTGTGCTTGCAGCCCTTGGTTTCTGCATCAAGCCCTATACCTTGATTTTTTTCACAGTACTTCAGTTATTGGTCATCTGCAGGCAGCGCTCTTTTGCTATTCTATGGAGTCTTGAGAACGCCATCATCTACGTAATTTCACTGATATACCTGTTTTGTGTCTGGCATTTCACGCCGGACTATATCCGTACGGTTCTTCCCATGGCGCTCGTCACCTATTCTGCCTTCCATCGCAGAAGCATAGGCATATTTTACTGCATCCTTGCCTTCATCACAGCGGGTATGACATTCGCTGATTTTCGCCCGCGTTTTGTGACGCCCTACCGCAGGGATATCTATTATTTTCTAGGTGTGGCTGGCGGCTTTTTGCTTTATGCGCTGGCAGGCAACGGTTGGGGGTATACCTATCATCCGCTCCTGAGTCATCTCCTGTTCCTCAGTGGCTGGGCGTTGTGGGAATATAGCTGGCTTAGGCATGAGCATGATGTACAGAGTGCTGACGTCAGACAATTTGTTTTTGGCCAGCGCGCCTGTGCCATTCTCCTTCTGAGTAACGCGCTTTTTTTCTTCTATTGCATAGTGGCGTTCTGCATCACACCCATGTGCGAATGGTCGCATGAATGTAAGAAAGCCCAGCCTTTCATTCAGTATCTTAAAGGTCACAATGCTCAGTCTTTTGGCATTTTAGGCGAAGATGTTCATCAACCAGCGGCAATCGCCCGTCTTTCGGGCGCGCGTTTCAGTGTGCGCTATAATCACCTTTGGATGGTGCCAAAACTGGTGTCGGAAGGACAGGAATTTACAAAGCACAATCAGTGGATTATTGAGGATGTAGGCCGTGCGCTTGCGGATGACTTGGCTTATAAGAAGCCCGAAGTCATGTTCGTGGACAATAGCCAGAGTTTTTTTGGTTATTCTGTGCATGTCGATCTGATAGCATTTTTTTCTGACATACCGGAATTCAGAGAAGCCTGGAGTCATTACCATTATGCATCTGCGATAGATCGCTGTAAAATCATGGAATCGGGTGGTAATGAAACCGCTGCGGGATGCAAGTATGATGTTTATGATCGCGCGCCTTGAACATGTGCAGATATGGTGACGCCATCCAAGAGCATTAACGAAACGCCTTGGTACGAAAAACTTATTTTCGTAGCAGCTCCTTTTCTTATCGGGCTAAGCGCATGGCTGCATATTGTTCTGCCTGCGGAATCAGATAAGGGCTGGCTTCTCTATGCCGCGCGTATGTGGCTTCAAGGCCAGAAACTCTATGTGGATATCGTGGAAAGCAATCCACCGTTGATCATGTGGATTTACAGTGTGCCAGTATGGATATCGCTGCACGTTTCCTGGGTTACGGATTACGGAGCGTTGGCGTGTATCGGGCTTGTTTGTTCGATGCTTTCCATACTAGCAGGCACCCGGCTTATACGACTGCATCCGGCTTTTGCAGGAAATGCGGTACGGCAGGCAGAGTTTACTCTGCTGCAAGGTCTTATATTTATCTTTTACACCACACAGCTTTATTTCTTCGATCGCGATCATATTTTTCTGGTTCTGACTTTTCCTTACATGCTGCGTTTTATGCCGTCGCTTGCTGCAGAGAAGTTGCCTGTGCGACTGAGGGTGCTGGTAGGCTGCATGGCTGCCGTAGGTTTTTGCATCAAACCGCACACCATCATAGTTTTTGCAGCGCTTCAGCTGTTTGCCCTTTTGCGGGAAAAAACATTTGCTTCGTTACTTAACCTGGAAAATTACATCATTGTGGCTACGGGTATACTCTACCTGCTCTGCACTCTGTATTTCATGCCGGAATACATCTGGACTGTCGTGCCTATGGCAGTTGCAACCTATTCCGATTTTGCCAATTTTGGCAGCGGATATGCTTATCTGCCTCCGATCTTTATCTCCATGGGTCTTGTTTTTGCCGATTTCCGGCCTTGGTACGTCACGCCTTACCGCAAGGATGTGTATTATTTTGCCGGACTCTGCCTTGCATTTCTTATTTATGCGTTAGCGAACAACGGCTGGGGCTACACCTATAACCCGCTGTACTGCATGGTACTCTTCACCGCAGGCTGGATGCTATGGGAATATGACTGGCTTAAACGTGAACACAAAGCGCGCCAATTGCCCATGAGCCGGATTTCTTTCGGCATACGTGGTTGCATACTGGTCTTCCTCATGCAGGGCGCATTTATGCTTATGTATCTTTTCTTTATGAGCCATGCCGCCTCTTCTTTACGCACGCCTTGCCAGAACAACCCTGAATGCTGGCGTCAGGAGGGACCATTCATTGGCTATACCCAGGAGCATCATATTCATTCGTTTGGAACACTCTCTCTTGATTTCACGCGCTGGGTCATGCTCTTGCGTTTACCTGATGTGCGCTGGGATGCGCGATTTAATCATCTCTGGATGGTACCGAAGCTGGTGCATCGCGGAGAATCCTATGTCACCAGCCATTACTGGATACTTGACTATGTCGGCAAATCTCTCGCGGATAATCTAACCCATAATAAACCTGACATAGTGTTTGTAGATAGCAGCCCCGGCTTCATGGGTTTGGTGCGCCGGTTTGACTATGCAGTATTTTTAAGCCGCGTTGCGGAATTCAGGTCAGCCTGGAGCCACTACCGCTACGCTGACACTATTGATACATGCGGAGTCGCTATGTACGGCATACCGTCGGAATGCAGGTACGATATCTACGCGCGCGTTCCCTGAGAAATTTTCATGTCCCGTTCCGATAAATTTGCACTGGCAACATTTCTGGTCCTGCTGGTGTTTTCCGCCCTGATGCATCTGCTGTTGGCAGATAATGGTGATAAAGGATGGCTGCTGTTGGCGGCAAGGATGTGGCTTGACGGGCATAGGCTCTATGTCGACCTCGTTGAAGTGAATCCTCCTCTTATTCTCTGGCTGTATGGCTTTGTCGTATGGGTCTCACAGCATTTACCAGTCTTTCAGGACTTCGAAGTGCTTGGCTTCCTGGGGCTTCTCGGCTCCATGCTATCAGTATGGTTATGTACAAAGCTCATCCGGCAACATCCGGAATTTATGCAAGACAGGCGCAGGCAGGTTGAATTCTCACTATTGCTTGCCTTTATTTTTATTTTTCTTACCCCTCAGAGTTACTTTTTTGATCGTGAACATATTCTGCTGGTCATGACCTTTCCGTATGTTTTGCGTTTCATGCCATCACTGGCAAGCCAGCGATTAACATTGAGCACAAGCAGCGCTGTGGGCCTGCTTGCGGCCTTCGGCTTCTGTATCAAGCCACATTCCGCCATTCTCTTCATAGCAGTGCAGTTGCTGTTCATATTGCGTGAACGTTCTTTCTCTGTCTTATGGAGCCTGGAGAATCGAATCATTGCAGCTGCAGCGCTCGGCTATTTTGTGTGTGTGTGGCACTTCACTCCGGAATATATATTCGTCATTCTGCCCATGGCCCTTGAGACCTATTCTGCATTCGGCCGCAGCGGCAGCAGCCTTCTTGATTTGCCCCCCATACTCCTGTGCGCTGGCCTGACGTTTGCAGATTTCCGGTTCCGTTTCACCTCTCCTTACCGTAGCGATATTTATTACTTTATGGCGATATCTGGCGCATTTCTGCTCCATACAGTTGTCAGCAACGGTTGGGACTATACCTACTATCCGCTCATGAGCATGCTGCTGTTTCTTTCCGGATTAGTATTTCTGGAATACCAGTGGCTTGCACGGACAAATGAAGCGCAGGGGCTATCTTACCGGCAATTTGTTTTCGGTCAGCGCGGTTGTATCCTGAGCCTGGCGACGCAGGGAGTATATATGGCTATCGTCACGTTCCTTGCCATGGAAGTAATCGCGATTCAGATCCGCTGTGGGCACACTCCGGAATGTTCCATACAGAATCCATATGTGCGGTACGTGCGCGACCATCATGTCCACTCCTTTGGCACGATTACACTCGATTATCCTAAATGGGTTACGCTTGTGCATTATTCGGGCGCGCGCTGGGAGACAAGGTTCAATCACCTCTGGATGTTGCCCAAACTGCTGCAGGCTGCAGAAACAACTTTCGCTGACCACGAACATATCGAACAGTATGTCGCGGGAGCGCTTGCGGAAGACCTAAACAGTAAAAAGCCTGACATTGTTTTTGTGGATACGGGCCGTCAGTTCTTCGCCTATCCCCGCCACGTTGATTTGCCGGAGTTTTTAAGTCAGGTGCCGGAATTTAAGGCAGCATGGGCACACTATCATTATTCGACGACCATTGATGAGTGCAGCGCGTCTGGTGCACTTTTCTTCAGGTCTGGGTGTAAATACGATATTTTCAGTCGCCAGATACCTTGAGGCAAAGACTACTTCCCTGTCTGCACCAGGCGCAACTCTCTGGCGCGTGTGAGGATAGTATCTTCGAGATCATGCGCCATGTTAGGTGGAACTTCCGTATCCCGCCAGGTGCCATGCTCGTCGAGCTTCTGCTTGAAGAGTGTGATTTTAACGCCGTCAGCGCGCAGGGACTTATCAAGAATAAGCGCATTGACTTTAAAGCGCTCACCCTTGGCTTTGGGGTCTTCATACCAGTCGGTAATGATGACGCCTCCGAAGGGATCAGCAGAGGTAAGGGGCATGAAGCCGAGCGTATCCAGCGTTGCGCGCCACAGGAAGCTATTTACTCCGATACCTACTCCGCCATTATTTTTGTCTTTTGAGCCATTCAAATCCACGCCGGAGTCGCCCATCAGGCTGCCACGATTTTCAAATAATGAAAGCTGGCTGTTCTTGGGTTCGTCCACCTTGGAGCCGCTGCCGAAGACGCCGCAGCCCGTGAGCATCATGAGGACGCTCAGGCAGAAAAATGGTTTGAAAACGGAAGTCATACGCATAGCGAATCTGTATATAGGCTAAGCGCAGCGAATGGCAACAGGAACCTCAAGTCGTTTTTCGATTGCGGCAAGTGGTGCGCGGTCATGCGCTATTACAAACAGGCTGAAACAACTGAAATTGACGAAAGGGCATACCATTTCTGAGAGTATTTACTAAACAGGCCTGTATGTGGTATTTTGCTATAAGTTGTTAGAATATACGAATTATACATACTATCTGTAGTGGGTATTGTATGGTAGCGCGCCCTGGTAGTGTTGAGGAGTTCGCTGAACTTCATCATTTATTTATTATTCGCTGCTAGGCTATGTTTACGAGTATTCAAACAAAAATAAACAGATTCAAGGAATAACAAAATGATTCCCGGCTTTGAAAATACGCATCTTTATAACTTCCATGAAATGGGACATGCCAGCATGTCACCGCTGCATATGATGGCGGAGGCAGGCAAGATTTTTTACCGCAATCCGCTCCTGCCTTTTAATTACACTCCCGCAGGCAGGCAGGCAGCCGCTGCTTCCGAGCTTATCGAGCGCCTGACGCGCAGTTACGGCAAACCTGATTTTGGTATTGTAGAGACACAGGTAAATGGCAAGCCCGTGGCAGTGAAAGAGAAAGTGGTGGATGTGAGGCCGTTCTGCCGCTTGCTGCATTTCGAACGTGATACCAAGGTAAAAAACCCAAAACTACTTATTGTGGCTCCAATGTCAGGCCATCACGCGACATTGTTGCGTGGTACAGTAGAGGCGATGCTGCCTTTTGCCGATGTCTATATCACCGACTGGATTGACGCGCGCGAAGTGCCAATATTCCAGGGTAAATTCGACCTCGAAGATTATATCACCTATGTGATGGATTACAGCCGGATGCTGGGGCCTGTGCATCTTATGGCCGTCTGCCAGCCAAGCGTGCCGGTTTTTGCCACTGCAGCGTTGATGAACGCCAATAAAGATCCGCTTTCACCGCTTTCCATGACGCTCATCGGCGGTCCAATCGATACGCGCGAGGCGCCGACCAAAGTGAATGTCTCGGCCAAAGAACATCCTGGTGTCTGGTTTGAAGCGCGCCTCATCACCCGCGTACCGTTTAACTATCCGGGCTTCTCGCGCCGCGTCTATCCGGGATTCATTCAGCTTATGAGCTTCATCTCGATGAACCTTGAACGCCACGTTGATTCACATCTCCAGTTCTTCCAGCATCTGGTGCAGGGCGACGGAGAAAGCGCCGATACGCACAAGAAATTCTATGACGAATACCTCTCAGTGATAGATCTGCCCGCCGAATTTTACCTGCAGACGCTTGATGTCGTCTTCCAGCGCCACCTGCTGCCCAAGGGCGAGATGACCTATAAGGGCCAGAAAGTCGACCCCAAGGCCATTAACAAGACGGCAATGCTGTGCCTGGAGGGTGAGTTCGATGATATTTCAGGTGTGGGGCAGACGCGTGCCGCGATGGGTCTTACCAAAGGACTCCCTGCGTCCAAAAAGAAATACCACATGGAGCCGAAAGTGGGCCATTACGGTATCTTCAACGGCCGCAAATTCCGCCAGAATGTCGTCCCCATCATCGTGGATTTCATGAAAGAACACGGGAAGTAGAAGCAGCGGCGTTCATAAAATATTCATGAAACTGTAACACATTCTTTAGAATGGTTTGGTAAAATCTGAGGCTTAAAGGGCTATTATACGAAACCCTTCGGGCAATATTCTCAAGAGGATTTATGTCTTCTGATTCTGAAGGGCCATTGGGAGCACCGCCGGTACGAAGCCGATATGATGCAAGACAGCATGACCTGCTGGCTGCAATAGTTGCTGATAGGCGGATTGTGATTACCCCTGCAGAAAATTCAGAAGATGCATTCAAGATTGAGGTAAGGAAAGAACTTCCACCTGGTAGTCTGCAAAACAATGGTCGTCCGCATGGAACTGCCTTTAAAAAAAGCCTTAAGGAGAATTTAACAACGGCATTTCCCGGAAATATTACAATTACGGGCCTTCATGGACCTCATATGCTGGTAACAACTACATCACCTGAAGCGCGTCGGTTATTTACGGATGCGATCTCTGAGCGTAGAAAAGCAGAAGGGGATGAATTAGCAGATAGTGCAGGTGCGTCAGGCAGAGGTCGCGTACGTTAAAGCTACGCCACCTTGTGCCATTGGGGCGTGGTGTAAGCGTTCCCTAATAAGCCTTGCGAAAAGGGTATTGCAGCCGTAAAATATCTTCTCCTCCCGCTCATGCGCACAAGGACCTCCCATGACCACTCCGTTTGATAACTCCACTCCGCTTTTCTCCGGCAATGCTGCTTACGTCGAGATGCTGTACGAAAAATGGTTGGCGAATCCCGGCAGTGTTGACCCGAGCTGGGCTGCGCTGTTCTCGCAATCAGGGAAGATTCAGGCGGCGGCCATGCGCCCAAGCTGGTCGCACAACGTGCCAAGCTTCGTGGATGATACGCCAGTTGATCCAAAGAAAGCCAACGGCCAGAAACCGCAAAGCACAGACAGCAAGCCGCCAGCCGCAGTTGAGCAGGCGACACGCGACACGATGCAGGCCCTCATGCTCATCCGCAATTACCGGGTGCGCGGGCATCTGCTTGCCACCTACGACCCGCTTGGCATAGAAAAGCCGGAGCCCCATCCTGAGCTTGACCCGGCAAGCTATGGCTTCACTGAAAAAGATTTCGACCGCAGTATTTTCTTAGACGGCGTGCTCGGACTTAAATTCGCGACGCTGCGCGAGATACTTTCCATTCTGCGCGCGACCTATTGCGGCACGATGGGTGTGGAGTTCATGCACATCCAGTATCCGGAGCAGAAAAGCTGGATACAGAAACGCATCGAGAGCAGCCGGAACCGTCCCTCAATGACGGTTGAAGAAAAGAAATCTATTCTGCGCACGCTGGTGGAGGTTGAATCGTTTGAGGAATTTCTGCAGCTGAAATACGCAAGCACCAAGCGCTTCTCGATCCAGGGCGGCGATGCGGCCATTGCCGGGCTTGAGGCTGTGCTTAATACCGCAGCGGAGCTGGGCGTTGAAGAGATCAATATCGGCATGCCGCATCGCGGCCGCATGAACGTGATAACCACTGTCATGGGCAAGCCCTATACCGAACTTCTCTCTTTGTTTGCGGGTAATCTTGATTTTCCTGAAGGGCTCGATACTTCGGGCGACGTCAAATACCATCTGGGCGTTTCCACCGATCGCACCTTTGCGAATGGGCGCAAAATGCATCTTTCGCTTGCATCCAACCCGTCACATCTGGAAATCGTGAACCCCGTAGTTATTGGCAAAGTGCGCGCCAAGCAGGATCAAAAAGGCGACGATCGCGAGCCGGCCAAGAATAAAGTCATGGCGGTGCTCATGCATGGTGATGCCGCATTTGCAGGCCAGGGATCGGTTGCCGAGACGCTTTCGCTCGCGGAATTGCGCGGCTACCGCACGGGCGGCACGGTGCATATCATCGTCAACAACCAGATTGGTTTCACCACGTCTCCGCGATTTTCGCGCTTCACGCCGTATCCTTCGGATGTCGCCAAGATGATCCAGGCGCCGATTTTCCACGTCAACGGCGATGATCCGGAGGCGGTGTATTTTGCCTGCAAGACGGCTGCCGAGTTTCGTCAGGAGTTCAAGCGCGACGTGGTGGTGGATATATTCTGCTACCGCAAATACGGTCATAACGAATCCGATGAGCCGATGTTCACCCAGCCACTGATGTACAAGGCCATAGCCAATCACAAGCTGCCCGCGCAGATTTATGCCGAACGACTGATTGCAGAAGGTGTTGTCTCAAAGGAAGAAGTGGATGGGCAGTTTACACAGTTCCGCACCCGGTTCGAGCAGTCTTTTGAAGCAGCCAAAACCTTCAAGCCCAATAAAGCCAACTGGCTGGAAGGCCACTGGTCAGGTTTTGAAAAACCCAAAGGTGAGCATCCTGTGGCCGATACCGGCGTTGCTATCGACATGCTTAAAAGAATTGGTACGAAACTTGGCACGCCTCCTGCGAATTTCGCGGTCAATCCGAAGATCCTGCGCCAGCTTGAAGCCAAACGCAAGATGATGGAGACGGGCGAAGGGCTCGATTGGGCGATGGGTGAAGCACTGGGCTACGGCACGCTGCTGACTGACGGTTACCCGGTTCGGCTTTCCGGCCAGGATTCCTGCCGCGGCACGTTCTCACACCGCCATGCCGTGCTCATCGATCAGAACAACGAAGACCGTTACACGCTGCTTAATAATATTGATGCCAAGAAGCAGTTTGAGGTGGTGGACAGTTCGCTTTCCGAGCTTGCGGTGCTAGGGTTTGAATACGGCTATTCACTGGCAGAGCCCATGGCGCTCACGCTCTGGGAAGCGCAGTTCGGCGACTTCGCCAACGGCGCGCAGGTTGTCATCGACCAGTTTATCGCCTCGGGCGAGATCAAATGGCTGCGCATGTCGGGGCTCGTGATGCTGCTGCCGCACGGCTATGAAGGCATGGGGCCGGAGCATTCTTCGGCAAGGCTCGAGCGTTTCCTGCAATTATGCGGTGAAGACAACATGCAGGTGGTCAATTGCACCACGCCAGCCAATTTCTTCCATGCGCTGAGGCGCCAGATGCTGCGCAAGTTCAGAAAGCCTCTCATAGTCATGACGCCCAAGTCGCTGCTGCGTCATAAGCTCTGCGTGTCTGCGCTTGCGGATTTCGCACCCGGCACGCATTTCCTGCGCGTGATTCCCGAAACCCAGAAGCTGGACGACAAGAAGGTGAAGCGCGTCGTGTTCACCTCCGGAAAAGTCTATTATGATCTGTTTGAGGAGCGTGAGAAGCGAGCTTTGAGTGACACGGCCATTGTGCGCGTTGAGCAGTATTATCCATTTCCTGCCAAAGAAATTGCTGCTGAAATGGCGCGTTACAAGAATGCGGAAATCGTCTGGTGCCAGGAAGAGCCTGAGAATATGGGCGCATGGCGCTTTGTAGGCCCACGCATGGGTGCATTGCTGGAAGAGATGGGGCGCAAAGACGCGCGTATCCGCTATGCGGGTCGTGCCGAAGCGGCATCACCTGCTGCAGGGTATCTCAAAATCCACCAACGTGAGCAGGCCCAGGTTATTGACGATGCACTGGGTAGCGGAGAAAAAGCTGCATTAAAGAAGGCGGCAAGTTAACTTATCTACCGCAACAAATTCTGCAGCCCGCCACCGTTATTTAAAATCGACTTCTTCAGGTCCTTTGCGTTCTCCTTGAGCTTGGACGGATCCCCGAGATTATCTTTGAGAGCTGATGCCAGATCAGGAAGGTAATGCGGGTGATCCAACGGTCCTTCCACCTTCACCGGCACGGTAATGCCGGATGCGCCCTTGCCTGCGCTGCCCTGCGAAGTCACCAGCATCGGCTTTAGCAGGAGATGGTCTTCCCAGCCGGGCAGATCAACAGTACCGGCCCCGCTCATATTCAGCTCTGACGAGTTGAGTTTGATATCGTTCGTGGTGACGATGCCTTTGGCAATCGTATAGCTTGCAGAAAGCTCGGAAAAAGCAGTGGTCGAGTCATCTGAGCCTGCACCGACCATATTGCGTACTAAGCCTGCCAGGTTGACGCCTTTGAGTTTGCCATCTTTGAGGGCCATATTGCCCGTGCCCGAAAGTGCACTGACGAGTGCGCGCTCTGAGTTACCGGTTGTGGCCAGTTTGGTCTGCAGGTTAATAGTTCCAGAGAGTTTATCATATCCGGCAAAGTCATGTAGTAATGGTTCCGCTTCGGCATTCGCAGCGGTAAGCGCGAAGTTCATAGCACCTGCGGCATTGGCAGCTGCCGACATGCTTATCGTGCCACCGTAAGCTTTGATGACCTGTGTCTGTATCTGCAGGTTGCCGTTGATAAGCCGCAGGCTGAAAGCAATATTCTCAAGCGTTGTTTTCTGCAGCCTAAGCTTGCCGATGGAAACGGTGAGGTCAGCGTCCGCGCCCCTGAGTCCATCCAGCGTAATGGGAGCATCGCTCCAGTGAGAGCTGCCAGTAGCAGACGGGGTTGCCGACGGTTTCTCCGCAGCAGCACGGGACTCGCCTTTTTCCTGCGACAACTGAGTCGTATCAAGCGAGGGTACGTCTATCTTACCGGTAATCTTGGGCACACCACCACGAGGCATCGACACTGTGCCCTGCCAGGTGAAATCGAGCGCGCCGTAGCTCACCTTGAGTGTGGCGCTTGCCTCATCGCCTGTGGCAATCGCGAGCGGCTTATCAAGTGCAAGTACGACATCCAGTTTTTTACCGCCGTAGAGTGCAGAAAATGCTATATCCGCTTTCTCGCTCAGGTCCGGTGCCTTAAGGGTAAGATTAATACCGGGAATCGTTTGAATTTTATTGCCGTCCTTATAGGTCACAGTACCGTCTTTGATGATAATTTTGTCCAGGCGTAGATCGGGAAGCGTTGTATTGCCCGTGTTGCTGGAAGTGACGGCCTCTTTGGGAGCGCTTGGAGTGGGTGCAGACGCCGTAGTCTTGCTCAGCTGCCAATTCACCCTATCTTGCTGTTTTATAAGAACAATAACAGGCTGTTCCAGTATGAGTTCCTGAAGGTGGTATTCCCCGTGCAGTAAAGGCACGAGCGCAAGGCCCACTTTGAGCGTTTTAATCTCAGCCATGTTGCCGGGTGCCCAGTTGGGGTTGCCAAACGTCGCTCCTTTAAGGTCAAGACCGAGGGTGGGAAAAATCGAGAAGCTGACATGGTCAACAGTGACTTTACGCCCGGTTTTGGCCTCAATCTGCACCAGCACTTGCTCCTTTATCTTATCCGTCGGCACAACAAAAGGCGCCGCCACCGCTGCAACGATGAACAAGACTAGCAAAACAAGCAGGATTTTTATGAAACGGTGCATAGATCTAAACCCTCAGAAAGATAGCGTTTGAACACTAATTATCCAAAATCGAAATTTATATACTCCAAAATCCATTAATAATCTATATGCTGAAATCCATGCGCCACCTGATGATAGTCGTTGCACGGTTCTACGAAGACATTGCCGAGGAGCTTGTACGCGGGGCAACCGCGCACCTTGATGCGCAAGGCGCAACCTACGACATCGTCTCCGTTCCAGGGGCATTTGAGCTTCCCGCAGCGGTGCGAATGGGGATCGAAAGCACCCGCTATGCAGGGTATATAGCGCTGGGTTGTGTGGTTCGCGGCGAGACCACGCATTATGATTATGTCTGTGCTGAATCCGCACGCGGCCTGAATGACCTGGCGATCAACCATATGGCTGCAATCGGCTATGGCATTCTGACAGTAGAGACGATGGAGCAGGCCTGGGTACGCGGGGCAATTGCGCAAGGCAATAAAGGCGCAGCGGCGGCGGAAGCAGCATTGCAGATGATTACACTTAAGAAACAGTTGGAGAAGCATGAGCACAAGTAAGCCGGTTCCGGCATCACTCAAGCGTAAATCAAGCGCGCGGCTGGCAGCTGTCCAGTGTCTCTATCGCCTGCGCCTTATGGATGAAGAGATGACCCCTGAAGCGCTGCTGCAAGACTACCTCGCGCACTGGAGGGACGATAAGGAAACCGGCGCGCACGTTATCAGCCGTGACGCTGAACCTGACAAAGCCTTTCTGCGCAAGCTGCTCACCGGGCTTTTGGAAAAGCGTGCAGATATTGATACGCTTATTAAGGCGGCGCTCAGCGATAAATGGACCATGGAGCGCATGAGCCCATTGCTCTTGTCTCTGCTGGCTTGCGCCATTTATGAGATGCGTTACGCAGCAAACCTCGCGCCGGCAATTGTGATTGATGAATATGTTACCTTAACAGGTCGTTTCTTTGAAGCCTCAGAGATGGGCTTTATCAATGGCATCCTCGACACGCTGGCAAAGGAAGGGAGAGATTAGAGAGTGGAGATTAGACGAAGCACGATTCTCTAACCTCCGGTATCTATTCCCTAGTCCCCAGACTTATGGATGAATTCAGTTTCATAGCTAATCTCCTCGCTCCTCTTGCTGCAAAAGAAAAAGGTGCGTTGGGTCTTAAAGATGATGCAGCAGTCTTAACTGTACCGCGAGGCTATGAGCTTGTCGTCACCAAGGACGCCTTGACGCAAGGCGTGCACTTTATTGGCAATGAGTCACCCGACCTGATTGCCCGTAAATTACTGCGCGTGAATCTCTCCGATCTGGCTGCGATGGGTGCGTGCCCATGGGGTTATTTTCTGGCTGTGATGCTGCCCGAATCCACAAATGAAGAATGGCTTGCTGCATTTGCTTCAGGACTGCAGCGTGACCAGAAGGAATTCGGCGTGACTCTCATGGGTGGAGATACCACGCGGACTATGGGTTCGCTTTCGCTTAGTCTAACTGCGCTGGGGCTTGTGCCAAAAAGTAAAAGTCTGAAGCGCACCGGCGCAAGGGTAGGGGATAGTATCTACGTTTCCGGAACGATTGGAGATGGCGCGCTTGGCCTCAAAATAACCACAGATCGCTATTTACTCGGCCGCTACCAGCTCCCCAAGCCCCGCCTTAAACTTGGGCAAGCACTCCGAGGCATTGCCAGCGCATGCATCGATATTTCTGACGGATTGATGCAGGATCTGGAGCATGTTTGCGCGGCGTCAAGAGTGGGCGCAGAAATTCACTGGAAGGACATGCCGCTTTCCAAAGAAGCGCGGGCTGTGCTTGCGTCAGTGAAAAATCCCTGTGAAGTTGTATTGGCCGGCGGTGATGATTACGAACTGCTTTTCACGGCTCCGGCCTCTGCAAAGCGGAAGCTGCGGGCTATTGCCAAAGCAACAGGTACTCCCATCACTCACATAGGCCATGTGAAAAAGGGTGGCGGGGTTGTAGCGCTTGATATGAATGGCAGGGAAATAGTTCTAGAACATAAAGGCTGGCGGCATTTCTGAGTAATAGAAAAATTTGCCAACGTCCTTTCCAACTTAATGCTTGCAATTGCGCTGTGGTTCCTTAAGAAAGGTGCCCTATTCTTCTGATGCATAGATAAGAGCGAAGTTCGCACACGTTATGCTTGCAATGCAATATTCGATCGAACTACCGGTCGGCTATGATACCGGGCTTATCCGCAGCCGGGTGCAGGAGCGTAGCAAGCTTTTCAATGGCTTGCCTGGGCTGATTCACAAATCTTACCTGTTTTCCGATGCCGATAAGATTTACGCCCCGTTTTATATCTGGTCGGACGTAGCAGAGGCGCGCAAATTCTTGTTTGATGATCTGTTTCGCGGCGTAACTAGAGACTTCCGCCGTCCGCGTGTGCGCACCTGGATGGTGCTCGATTCAGTCTATGGCAGCCGCAAGTTCAACCCGACATTTGCCATTCGCGAGACTGATCGCATCGCGCCCGAAGACGACCTGGAGGCGCTTTTTAAGCAGGAGAAAAAACCGCAGGAAGATCTGGCCAGAAACGAGAATCTGCATTTTCATGCGGTCGCCCTTGATGCCGAGCGCTGGGAATTGGTGCGCTACAGCCTCTGGCGTGATGAGGCCACTGCGCTCATGCCCGCGGCCGATTGTGTACAGACATACGAAGTGCTGCATTATCAGGGGCAGTAACGAAGCTACGATATCACAGTATTTGCGAATTTGTGAATTCGAGACTTTTTGTTACCTGCCCGGATAGCCAGTCGGCGTTCCGCCGGTACCATGGGTATGGCTGTTGCTGGCGCCGCCAGTATCAGTATTGTTGAAGCGACCGAGATTGGCGAGGATTTGTTCAAAGAATCCCAGCTTCTGGCCTTCCGTAGGCGTCTCCTGCGAGGCAATTTCTACTTCCTTGCCGTCGGCCATGGTGTACTGCTTGAGGGAAGTTACTACTCCGCCAGCATCGAATGCTATCTCAATAACATGCTGATCAACAACCTTCGTTGGCATTATAGAGCGGTTTTCATGGATGCTCGAAACATAATACCAGGTAGGAGGCCCAAAGGTCGATTCACTCGACGGCGAGCCCAGGAGCTTCTGCACTTCATCCCGAGTCGTGGCCCCGATCTTAATGTTGGTGAGCGTTTCGTCTTCTTTAAGGTGCCCGCGCGGCACCGTGGTTGCGCAGGCGGCAATCAGAAGCGCCATTGACGCAAGGGTCAGAATAGTTAAGTTTCTGCGGATGGTCATCTCCCGTTTACATTCACTCTTTTCCAGCGCTTCAAAACGTGAGGCGCAAGAGCTGTATATAGCACTGGTGGAGCAATCAAGAAAACCCTTTTTCTATACCATTTGCGCAGTACCCGATACGCTGGATGGCCGCTTTGAGATTATCCTCCTGCACGTATTCCTGAAACTAAAGCTCCTGAAGGCGCAAGGCGGGCAGGAAACGCTAAGCCGCCTGCTGCTGGAATGTTTGTTTGATGATATGGACCGCAATCTGCGTGAGATGGGTGTGGGTGACATGGGTGTTGGCAAGCGAGTGAAAACCATGTCCAAAGCAGCGTTTGGCAGGCTTGAGGCCTACACGTCAGCATATGGCAGCGATGATATGTTGCAAGAAGCCTTAAAACGCAATGTCTATCGCGGGGAAGAAGTCTCCGCTACAGCGCTCACGAAATTGATGGGGTATGTGCAGGAATACCAGCCCTAAGCAGGTCGCTTTAGGCTGCCTTGGCCTTGTCATAAGCGCTGGCTTCGTCCAGCTGCCGAAGCGTGGCTTCATCGAGTTTGAGCGATATGCTTGCGACCAACTCATCGAGCTGTTTCAGGCTGGTTGCGCTCACGATAGGTGCGGTAACACTTTTTCGTGCCATTAGCCATGCAAGTGCGACGCTTGCAGGTGTGGTGTGATGATGCAGAGCTATTTTGTCGAGGGCGTCCAGTATGCGCAAGCCACGGCTATTTAAGTATTTTATTACGCCCTGTCCGCGCGCGCGGCTCTTTGAGACGTCTTTCTCGGAGCGGTACTTGCCGGAGAGAAACCCGCTGGCCAGCGAATAATAGCTGATAACGCCGATATTTTCTTTCAGGCACAACGGCTCAAGACTGGCTTCAAAATCAGCACGATCGTAAAGGTTATAGTGCGGCTGCAGGCTTTGGTAGCAGGGCAGGTCATGTGCCTTGCTTACTTTGAGCGACTGGGCCAGGCGTTCTGCCGTATAGTTGGAAGCTCCAACAGCACGCACCTTGCCCTGCTTAATGAGCTGGCTATACGCCTCGAACGTTTCCTCCAATGGTGTGGAGCTGTCGTCAGTATGAGATTGATAAAGGTCGATATAATCTGTTTGCAGGCGCTTCAGAGAATCTTCCACAGCGTGCAGAATATAGGTCTTGGAGAGACCTTTTTTCCCCTCGCCCATATCGAGGCCGACTTTGGTTGCAATAACCACTTTATCGCGCTTGCCGGATTTTCTGAGCCATTTACCGATGATGGTCTCCGACTCGCCACCCGAGTTGCCGGGTACCCAGCGCGAATACATATCAGCCGTATCGATGAAATTGAAATCTGCGCTGGTAAAGGCATCCAGTAGCGTAAAAGCACTCGACTCATTTACCGACCAACCGAAAACATTGCCGCCAAAGGCAAGTGGAGAGACTTCGATTCCGGAATTTCCGAGTTTTCTCTTTTGCATATATCCTCCTGCAGTCAGATGACAGGCACCAGCACCAGACGAACAGTTATTGTACCATAATTGATGGTAATAATCATCACCAGATGTAGTCGTACAAGGTCAGCAATGTTATCGCATTGCGTTCAGCGTAATTTCATTATATGCCATTGTACCTGCAACTTAAATAAGGAGGCTATATGCAAATACTTCGTACCTCGCTATTCGCCGTTTCTGTGCTTGCGCTGGGTTTTTCATTACCTGCGGTGGCAGCCGAAACCTACACGCTCGATCCCATGCATACGCAGGTGGTCTGGAGCATCAACCACTTCGGCTTCTCCAATCCTTCTGGCAAATTCGCTCTCATCGAAGGCACGCTTACGCTGGATGAGGTAAAGCCTGAGAACAGCAAGGTCGAAGCCACGATTAAAGTCGCAAATCTCGTCACCGGTCTCGACAAACTCAACGAGCATCTCTTAAGCGATAAGTTCTTCGACGCCACCCAATTTCCAACTGCCACGTTTGTCAGCAGCAAGGTGGAGCTTACCGGCAAAGACACAGCTAAAGTCACAGGCGCTCTCACACTGCACGGCATTACCAAGCAGGTGGCTCTTGATGTGAAGCTCAATAAAATTGGTGAGAATATGATGAAAAAGAAAACTGCCGGATTCTCTGCAACCGCCGTGCTAAAACGCTCGGACTTTGGCATGACGACCTATCTCCCGGCTTTGGGTGATGAGGTGAAGATCGGCATCGAGACGGAAGCGAATCTGAAGTAGTCAAGGAACTGTCAGGGGCTAAGAGAGGTAAGCAGGCTCGTGGCTACCTCTTCTGCCTGCTGGCGCAATTCCGGCACAGCGATAGTTTCAAGGCGTTCGCCTACCAGTAGCGGGCCCAAGGCAAAGATGCGTCCTGTGACGCTGCCTTTAACGTTGCCCCTCGTGTCAGCAGCAATACCCATGCGCAGCGGGCCGGACTGGATAAGCCCTTTATCCATCATGCTGGCAAGCAGGCCGCTCCCTTTGCGGATGTCTGTAATTGGCCCTGCGCAATTGAGCACATGGTCCACGCTAAGTGGCACTGTATCCGCTGTCCCTTTGCGGCGTATGTAAGTCACGAGCCTGTCACCCACTTCCTCGATGTGATGGATATTACCTGCGAGGATAGAGAGTGTGCCTGCCTTCACTTCTTTTTCAATCATAAGCGCGGAAGACTGAGGCATGCGGTGGCGGTGGACGTTCCAGAAGGAAAGTACCCGCAAAAATCTCCTGCGCTGTTTTTCAGATAGTCCTGCCCAGAGCGCCGGCGTATCGTCGCGCAATGACTCAATGATCGCACGCCAGTCTTTGTTTTTTGCCTCTGCGCGAACCGCGCGTAATAGCCCTATTGCTGTGTGCGGCGCTGTTTCGGGCGACAGGAAACGCGGATATAGTTTTGGAATCTGCGCGTGCGGCTGGGGAGTTAGACCATTGCGGGAAACAGCAATTATCTTTCCTTTGTATCCTTGGCCGCGCAGACTCAGCACCATATCAATCATCGTAAGCCCTGTCCCGATGATAAGCACTGGCCCCTCGGCAGCACTTGTATCTGCGCGCCTTAAGATACTGTTTTCTGGTGGTGCCCAGACATTGCCTACATAGTGTTCGGGATAGGAGAGGGTTCCCTTAAAATGAGGCGCTTGCGTGGGCAGGCTGCCCAGTGCCAATGCGAGCTGCGATACACTGCGTTGGCTTCCGTCAGCAAGCGTGAGGGTTATCCCATCTTTGGTAGCATCTACACCTGTTATCCCTGCGGCGACAGTTTCAATAGTCACGTGATTGGAATTGTCCTGTGCCCCTGCCAATAATGATTCGAGATAATCGCCGTAGAGGGCGCGGGGCATAAAATCTTGCGGGCTTGTCCGGTATTCGCGACTCTCAAGCCACTGCTGAAAATCTCCAATCTTGTCTGCAAATGCGCCCATCCGTCCCGCAGGAACGTTTAGCAGATGCGCAGGATTACGTGTGCCATAAGCAGTGCCGCGAGCAAAGGCTCCGGACTGGTCATAGAGTAGTATCTGAAGCGGATGGGAAGAGCGCATCGCAAGCTGCACCGCGAGCATGGTGCCCGCAAATCCGCCACCAATAATGGCTATGATGTGCTTCATTGTCATCAATTCATACGGTTTTTATATGATTTACTGCTCCTGCGCAATCTGATGATAGGCAATGAAATGCACATTGTTTTTGCCTGGTACAATCGTAGAATAGCAGTCATGCGACTAACATGTATTATCTTCATCAGCCTACTGATGCTCATGGCCTGTACTCCACCGCCACCGGTGGAGCAATCGCGCGGCGTGCTGTGGCAGCGTTATGCTCATCATTCTATAGACGATGTGCTGCTGGCCTGGGGTGCGCCTGCTGCTGAGACAAAACTCACCAAGGGCTCACGCCTTGTCGCGTATAGGCATGCTACGACCTATGACGCAGAGTCGTCCTATGAACACAGTAGCGGCTGCGAAGTTTCGTTTCTGGCGCCACCCCCGCATTATACCATCGAGAATATTGCTATGACCGGAAATGCCTACGAATGTGCGCGTCTTGCCGCAAATGGCCCCGGTTATACACGTAATGCCTATATACCGCCTCCGCCACCACCGGGCTTTTTTGGCGCATATTACCGGTAGTGCTTGCGCTTACGGCCCATCAAACGTATAGCAGATTCCCATGCATGCAGCGTTGCAGATAAAATACATCGCCCTGGCTCTGTTTTTAGGTGCCGTGCTTTACGTCCACCTGCGCGGGCGGGTGCGCTATGGCCTTGCGCGCCAGCTGACGGATCATTCGACGTTTCTTGCCCCGTTCAATACGCTCATCTATTTCTTCTCACGGGTGCCGTCCAAGCCTTACCTCAGGCCTGAAGACTTTCCTCGGCTGGATGCCCTCACGAATAACTGGCAGGTTATCCGCGAAGAAGGACTGCGGTTGCTCGATGAAGGACATGTGCGCGTTGCAACCGGCCATAACGACCTGGGATTCCACTCTTTCTTTCGCAACGGCTGGAAGCGGTTCTACCTTAAATGGTATGACGAACCGCTGCCTTCGGCAAAGGAGATGTGCCCGCGTACGGTGGCGTTGCTTAAGTCTGTTCCCGAGGTGCATGGGGCGATGTTTGCGCTGCTGCCGCCCGGCGGTGTGCTTGGCCGTCACCGTGACCCGTGGGCGGGCAGCCTGCGCTATCATTTGGGCCTGCGTACGTCCAACAATGATGCATGCTGGATTGAGGTGGACGGTCAGCGCAAAAGCTGGCGCGATGGCGAAGTAATGATGTTTGACGAAACCTATGTGCATGAAGCACGGAACGACAGTGACGTCAACCGGCTTATACTTTTCTGCGATGTGGAGCGCCCGCTCAAAGGCTGGCTTCCCACGGCGCTCAACCGTTTTATAATCCATCATGTGCTCAAAGCGACTGCGACGCAGAATATGGAAGGCGAACGTATCGGCATTGCTAACCGCATCTTCGCACCGGTTTATCAGGTCCGGATAGTTTTCAAACGACTCAAGAAATGGAACCGTAAAGTCTATTACGGCGTAAAATATGCTGGTGTTCTCGCTGTGTTGGCCTTAATTTTTCTAAGGTAATTCTTCTTTTTATATTTCCCCGGCAAAGCGCATGCAGGTCCCGTTTAAAGAGCCGATTTATGTTACCCGCCCCATGCTCGCGGCGCTTGAAGACTATATGCCGTATTTTAAGGAGATATGGGACTCGCGCATCCTGACCAACGGAGCAGCCAAGCATGAGGCACTGGAGTTAGCGCTCGCTAAGACACTGGAAGTGCCAAACTTGAAATTATTCAATAATGGTACTATTGCATTGCTGGTGGCGCTGCGTGCGCTTGATATCACCGGAGAAGTCATCACCACCCCGTTTACGTTTCCCGCCACGCCGCACTCGCTGGCATGGAACGGCATCACTCCGGTCTTCTGTGATATCGATGCCGATACGATGTGTATCGATCCTGCAAAGATTGAAGCGTTAATTACTGAGAAGACTACCGCAATCATGGGCGTACATGTGTATGGCATGCCTTGTGATGTGGACAGGATTCAAAAGATTGCGGATAAGCATAAACTCAAAGTGATTTACGATGCTGCTCACGCGTTTAAGACCACCGTGCGCGGCAATGGCATTGGAAATTTCGGTGATATATCCATGTTCAGCTTCCATGCGACCAAGTTGTTTCATACGCTGGAAGGCGGTGCATTGACATTTGCCGATTCAGCGCTTGCCAAAAAAGTTGATATGCTCAAGAATTTTGGTCTGCAAAATCCAATAGACGTATCGCTTGTGGGTATTAATGGCAAAATGAATGAATTACAGGCAGCCGTGGGGCTCGTGAATTTGAAGCTGGTAGAGGAGGAGCGCCGCAAGCGTGCTGCAATAAGGGTAGCTTATGCTAAGGGCTTAAGCGGAATAAAAGGCATAGGCTTGTTTAAGATACCGGAAAATGTAACCGACAGCCTCCAGTATATCGTCATACGCGTGGGGACAGAGTACGGAATTACGAGTAATGAGCTCCAGAAAGCGTTTAATGCATACAATGTATTTCCACGCAGGTATTTCTATCCGCTCTGCACCGATTATCCCTGCTATAACCATTTGCCACCCCGCCATGTTAATACTGCGCGACAGGCAGCAGAAGAAGTGCTGTGCCTGCCGCTTTACGGAGCGCTGACGTTAAGCGATGTCGAGTGTATTACTGACATGATTCGTTTTCACGCCAGTGCAAAGTCTTCAGTGAGCGCTAAGGCAGAAGCCATCTAATCGAAATTAGAAATTGCTGCGCATCTCCTGCGCGATCACGCCTGCAGGTTCAGTCAGTAACCGCTCAAGAATGCTGCCAGATTTCCCTTTATAATCCGACAGGAAACTAAGTTCGATTCCTTTATCTGCAAAGGCCTGATTGTCATAAAGTTCGCGTCCACCGGGTGCGTTAATATAACGCGTAGCTTTGTAATGCTGGGCGATGGCCAGAATCCGGTCCTGGCCTTTCGGTGAGTCAGGTAACCCAAGCGTGCTGGAAGTGGTAAATTCGCACTCGATATCCAGCGCTTTGCAGACTATGCGCAGGCCATTCATGATGTATTCGCACGGCGAGCCTGAAAGTGTTTGTGCAGCGGAAAGCAGTGGCGAGTTCCCGGACAATGCAGGAAATTCTGCCATGCGTTTCTTCCATTCAGCCTCAGCGTTGTCCGCCCATTGCAGGTCGATAATGCGGGTGCTGTCCCTGTCACTCTTGGCCAGCGGCAGTGTCAGCCACTCGGCAGAGCCGTCTACCCGTGTGAATTTATTGCGGTGTACCCAACCGCGTCTGGGGAATTGCACGCAGTCATAAAACACAAACAGATCGGCTGCCTCCATGAGCCGGAAATACCCGGCATACGGCATGAAATAGGGTTGCATGATAGCGATGGTAAGTGTCATCAGATCGTCAGTCCCCCATCCACCTCCAGAACCGTGCCGTTCAGATAATCATTCTGGATCGCAAAAAGGATTGCCTGTGTAATTGACTCAGGCTGTCCCAGTTTGCGCATCGGAATACGGCCTACAATATCTTTAAGCTGTGTTTCCGCCACGGCCCTATGTGTGGATTTCGTGTCAATGTAACCCGGAGCGATGGCGACGGTGCGGATCCCATGCAGTGCAAGTTCCTTTGCCCAAACCTGCGTCAGTGCGTTCACCCCGGCCTTGCTTGCGGAATACGCGCTCTGGCCAGTATTGCCATGGGCGCTGATGGAGCTGATATTGATAATGACGCCTTTGATGCGTGCCCGTGCCATTTTACGTGCAACGATCTGCGAAAGGTAGAACACGGAAGAAAGGTTGATTGCAATACACCGCTGCCATTCCTCTGCAGTCTTTTTCAACGAACCGTCATCCTTGTCCATGATATTAACCAAGGGCGCGCTGTAGAGGATCCCGGCGGCATTGATAAGCACGCCAATTTTAGGATGGTTGTCATAAACACCCAGCATTTTCTCAGACAGTTCGGCAAAATTGCTAACGTCGCAATGGACTTTGGTGATGTTGCCACCTTCAATCGCCGCAAGTTTTTCTGCATTATTATCCAGGGCGATGACGTGTTCTGCTTTTTCTGCAAGCGCATGGAGAATGGCACTTCCCAAATCTCCAGCAGCGCCGGTAACCAGAACAGTTTTTTCTGTCAGTTCCACCGCAACCTCATTTTCCGTGACGAGCGATCGCGGCACGGATAGAGCTCACCGATACCATATCGGCAATCTCATCACCGGTAAGCTCGATGCAGTAGGTTTGCTCTATCGCCACGATCAGCTCCATATGTTTCAGGGAATCCCACTCTTTCGTACTTTCCATTTTCATGTCATCGACGACCCTCTGCTCCGGGATATTCAGCACCTGGGCAATCAATTTCTGTATGGTAATCATAGAATAATCTGTTTCTGAAATGGCTAATACTTAAGTGGATCTTCCTTTACAAGGCGTATAGCCTGCCTTAGATAATGGCAAGGCAGATTATGTGCCAATGCAGTAGTTCTGGGTTCCATGACAGAATATATATACAACATGGGGTTACGCTTCAAAGCGGTGGCCCGGAACTATCCTGGGAACGCAGCGCTTATATTTCCGGATAACGTGGTTCTGGATTACAAAACACTGGACGAGAAAAGCGACTGCGTGGCGACGCATTTTATGCGTACAGGGCTTAAGTGTGGCAGTGTTGTAGCCATTTTTGCCGAGAAACGTCCCATGACGTATATTGCGATGCTGGCAGCGCTGAAAATAGGCGCGCCTTATGTAGTGCTCGATACACGAAGCCCAAAGCAGCGCCTGGATAAAATCCTTGAGCGGTGCCAGCCGGCATTACTGCTGACGGAAGACGAAGGTTTTTCCTGGGACGATAGGACTGTGCTCAAATTTCACGATCTGGAATCTGCCGTTGCACCGATTGCGATGGATGTTATAGAAAAAGTGACTGGCGCGACCCCGGCCTACCTGATGTTTACTTCAGGCTCCACCGGATTTCCGAAAGGCGTCACTGTCAGCCATGCCAATATGCTGAATTTCTGCCATTGGGCGCGCGAGACATTTCAGATTTCGCCGCAGGATATTTTTGCCGGAGCCAATGCACTTTATTTTGATAATTCGGTATTCGACTTTACCGCATCGCTCTTCAATGGCGCTTGCCTTGTGCCCATAGATTATGAAACAGTAAAACAACCCAAATTCCTTGTGGAGCGGGTGCAGAAATGTACCGTGTGGTTTTCTGTGCCGTCGCTGCTTATCTATCTGACCACGATGCGTGCACTCACGAAGGGCAGCTGGCCCGCCATGCGCACTATTATTTTCGGTGGCGAGGGATTCGCCAAATCAGAACTGAAAAAACTGCACGACATGTACGCAAAACAGGCAACATTATGGAATGTGTATGGCCCGACGGAATGCACCTGCATCTGCTCTGCCAAGCCGATTGGTAATGACGATTTCAGAAATATGGAGGAACTGGCTGCGCTCGGTCATCTTGCCCCTAATTTTGGTGGGCTGGTGATGAATGATGAGGGAAAGAGCGAAGTGGCAGACGGAGAAACAGGCGAATTATACCTTGCCGGTCCGCAAGTGGCGCTCGGTTATTATAACGATCCGGAACGTACCCGGGCATCCTTCGTTGCCAACCCGCTGATGCCGAATATCACGCAGCCCTGCTATCGCACTGGTGATCTTGTGTACCGCGATCCGCAGACTCAATTTTACCATTTCGTCGGTCGCAAGGACAATCAGATCAAACACATGGGCTATCGCATCGAGCTCGAAGAAATTGAAAACGCACTTGCAAGTTTCCCTGAGGTTGCGCAATCAGCAGTCATTTACCATAAATCAGGCGGGCCTGCCGGGCGGATTGTAGCGTTTTTGAAAACTACCATGGCAATCGACGAGGCAATCTTCAAGGAACGCCTGCGTGACGTGATACCTTCCTATATGGTGCCTGAGACATTGCAGGTAATGACTGAGCTGCCAAAGAATGCAAACGGCAAAGTGGATCGCAAAGCGCTGGTGGCACAATACGCTGACGCTATGGCTGTCTCTGATAAGGTCAAAGCGCATGCATAAGAAACTTGTCATATTTGGGATCGGGAAAATAGGCCAGGTCGTCTATCACCATTTTTCTACCGACAGCGCTTACAAAATAGCGGCGTTCACTTTGGATCGTGCGTTTCTGCCAGCCGGCAGGAAATTCGATGGCTTGCCGGTTGTGGCGTTTGAAGAAGTGGAAAAACAGTATCCGCCAAATGAATACGATATGTTCGTGGCGATCGGATACCATCAGCTCAACCAGCTCCGCGCTGACCGATGCCAGAGCGCAAAGCAGAAGGGGTATCAGCTTGCGCGGTACATCAGCTCCCAGAACAAACATCATCTCCCTGAACAGATAGGCGAGAATTGCTTCGTGATGTCAGGCGAGCCGCTGCAGCCGCACAGCAAAATCGGCGACGACACGTTCATCTGGACCAACGCGCTCATCGGCCATCACAGCATCGTCGGCAGCCATTGCTGGGTGACTTCAGGCGTTGCCATCGGCGGCAATTCACGCATTGGTGATTACTGCTTCATGGGGCTGGGTTCCACGGTTGGTCATGAAGTGACGGTCGGTGCGAAAAGCCTGATTGGCGCAGGCGCGTTAATCGCAAAGGATGCACCGGAGAACAGCGTCTATATCCAACCCGAGACACCACGTTTCCGCCTCACCAGCCAGCAATTTTTAAAAATGAATACATTGAAGTAGAATGAATAGCAGGCGTTTTATATTCGCAGGCAATCGTTTCTTCGTATTAAAGGAAATGCTTGATGCTGGTCTGCATCTTCAGAAGATTCTGGCGGTGCAGGGTTCGCATCTGGCAAAAGAACTCAGTATCAGGAACATTGACCATATTGTCATCGCCAGCAAGAAAGAGCTGCTTCAGCATCTGAACACATCGGACTTTGATGACTTTCTTGCCAATGGCTGTCCGTATATCCTTCCTATTGTAGAACTGGCAAAAGATGGGAAACGCTTCATCAACATACATCCGGCGTATTTGCCAGACTTGCGTGGTGCCGATCCGGTGCCGGGCGCATTGCTGCTGGGACGGGATTCGGGCGCGACGTGCCACCTGATGGATGAGGGTGTGGATACAGGCGCAATCATAAGCCAGGTACGCATTCCCTATTCGTCGGATCTGGACGCGCCACTGCTTTATCAGCTCAGCTTCATGGCAGAACGTGAAGTATTCCATCTGGCGCAGGAGAGGAATTTTGAGCCAATGAGAGCGCAGGAAAAAAAAGAAAATCTTGTTTATTATACAAAGAAACCTGAAGACCTGCGGATAGACTTTAGACAATCTGCAGAAGCAATTGTGTTGCGTATCCGGGCTTTCAATAACGTATCACAAGGTGCTTTCTTTAGCATTGGTAATGCTATTTTTAAGGTCTATGATGCGGAAGTCATGACTAATCCTTATATGCTTGCCAAAAGTAGTGGCTATAAGGAAAACACGGTGGTATTGGCGTACGAAAAAACCTTGTTAATTAAGAAAGCTCCGGGTTATTTAAAATTAAAGAATGTCACTGGCGATTTTTCGCTTATCAAAACAGGCATTGCACTCACATAAACAACAGGGGAACCAGCGCGTATATGCATTCCAAACGTAATATTTACCAGTGTCCGGATACGAAAAAGCCTTTGCAGGTTACACCCAAGCAGCGCAAGGGCGATCAAGTGGTGACTGGCATTCTGTCTGCGAGTAATCGCCGTTATCCGATTCGCGATGGCATACCCATTTTCGTGGATTATTCTGAGCGCACCAAGGAACAGAACGATGCGCTTGAGTACTATGATGCCGTTTCAAAAACCTATGACGATGTTGCAGGATTATCATTCCGCATTCAGTATGTGGATGAAACAAAGGCGCGCAAACGTTTCGTGGAAAGGCTGGAGCTGAAGCCTAATTCCAGAGTGTTGGAAATCGCCTGCGGTACAGGGCGGGACTCAGTAAATATTGCGGCGCGTCTTGGTGCAAAAGGCGAATATTACCTGCAGGATTTGAGTGAGCCGATGCTGCGGGAGTGCCAGAAGAAGCTTGCGAAAGTTTCCGTACCCGCCGAATTTTTGGTGGCGGATGGGTGCAATCTGCCGTTTCCTGACAGGTATTTCGACGCGGTGTACAGCTTCGGCGGACTATGTGTTTTCCCTGATATTGCAGGCAGCCTCCGGGAAATGGTACGCGTCTGCAAGCCCGGTGCGCGCATTGTCGCTGGTGACGAGAGCATGGCCCCTTGGCTTTATGATACAGAATATGGCCGCATTCTGCTGAGCAATAATCCGCTCTTTAAGACGGAGCTGCCGCTCAAATATCTCCCCCGGGAAGCGCGCGATGTGCGGGTGCAATGGGTAGTTGGCGGCGTTTATTTTTTGATTGATTTTACCGTAGGCGTTGGTGATCCAGAGGCGGATTTTGATCTGGAGATCCCCGGTGCGCGTGGCGGTACGCTCAGGACACGCTACTATGGCAGGCTTGAAGGCGTGACACAAAAAACCTATAAGCTGATGGAAGAAGCCCGAAAGAAAAGCGGTAAAAGCAGGCATGAATGGCTGGAAGAAGTCATCCGCAAAGCAGCCAAATCTGGCAAGGGCTCTTGAAAGCATGAGTGCAGTGCGCAAATTTGACTGGGTGAGGCGGGGGCTGATATTTGCTCCGGACGGTCGCTATGACTGGATGCAGACCCACGCACAGAATCCTGCCGTACTGATGCTTAAGGACCGGCTGCGCGTGTATTTTAACTGCAGGCCGCATAAAGGCGCTGACGGCAATGTGCGCGCCTATCCCACTTTCGTCGATCTGGATATTAACAATCTGGGCAATGTTCTGGCGGTTCATGATAAGCCTGTACTGGAGCTTGGTGAGAATGGCACTTTCGATGAATTCGGCGCGATGGCGTGCAGCGTCATAGCAGTTGGGAGTGAGATATGGCTTTATTACGTCGGCTGGAGCCGCTGTATTGGCGTTCCCTATAACCATGCCATCGGGCTTGCGATAAGCAAAGACGGTGGCGTGACCTTTGAACGTGCAGGTAAAGGGCCCATCCTTGGACGCACACTTAACGAGCCTTTCATCCAGAATAGCCCATTTGTAATGAAAATCGGGGATCTGTTTCGCCTCTGGTACAGCACAGGCACGGGCTGGATTGCCCACGGCAAGGGCATGGAATCTGTCTATGTGCTGACGCATGCGACGTCGCATGACGGCATTAACTGGCAGAGAAATGGCATACCGTGCGTGAAGAGCGTTATGGAGCACGAATGCCAGACAAACCCCTGCGTTATCAAACTAGACGACCGTTATCATATGTGGTTCTGCTACCGCGCCGGGCTTGATTTCCGCAATGCCGACCGTGGTTATCGCATCGGCTATGCCTGGTCAGACGATTTGCGGACATGGCACCGCGATGATGCAAAAGGCGAATTGTTGCCTGCCAAACAGGAAGGATGGGATTCGCAGATGGTCTGCTATCCTTGTGTTATCAACATCAAGGGCAAGCTCTATATGTTATACAGCGGCAACCACTTCGGCCAGACCGGTTTTGGCTATGCCATGCTGGGGAAGCAATAATCATGTCAGGCTCTGCCATTGAATCGCATTTCTCGGATTTCTATACGCAAAAGAAAAGCGTCCATCTTTATCCGACTGAATTTGTCATCAGGGCGTTTCTCGGTAGTTACCCAGAACTGAAGCTCGATAAAAGCACCTATCCGGGCAGCAAAATACTCGATCTCGGCTATGGCGATGGCCGCAACATGCAGCTGCTCCATAATTTAGGATTTGAGATTTGCGGTGTCGAGATAGATAACCGTATCAATGAGCTTACAGTATCAAGACTAAGTGAAATCGGCATCAAAGCTGATCTCAGATGCGGCTCCAATAGCGATATCCCTTTCGACGACGCGTTCTTTGACTACATGCTTGCCTGTCACGCCTGTTATTACGTGAAAGAGGGGGAGCGGTTTGAAGATAATATCCAAGAAATAGCCCGCGTTATGCGGAAAGGCGGCACAGTCATTTGCTCTTTGCCGATGGCGAGCACTTATATACTCAAAGATGCGGAGAATTTGGGTAACGGACATATGCGAATCCGCAACGATTCTTTTGGTCTGAGGAATGGCTCAATATTTCGTGCATTTGCGGATGAAGCCGATATTGCCAAAGCATTTTCCCCATACTTCAAGAACTTTTCCATTGGCTTCAGTGACGATAATTACTGGGGAATCCGGCAAAAAGTCTGGCTAGTTAGGTGTGTGAAACACTAAACCTAACGAAATTTTATAAACAGCGCCTTGCCGCATACGAAGGCACGTTCAACATCTTTTTTACGTTTCTCAAGTAATGTATTGCCTACGCGATGTGGGCCATCGCCATGCGACCAGATATAATCATCAAGAATCACCCACGCGCCTGGCACCAGCCGTGTCAGCCATTGCTCACAATCCTTGTTCACCTGATAAAAATCATGATTGCCATCAATGTGGATGACGGCGATTTTCCCGGTATAAGTAACGTCACCAAAGTGCGATGAATTAACTTTGGGATTGTGTGAATAGACTTCAAATCCCCGCTCCGACTCCATACGCAGATAATTAAAATTGCCGCTGAACGGCAACAGATTAATGGCAAAAGCTTCGCGCAGAATCGTGTAATCCCACTGGGTGTCCATCACAGCGAGTGCTTCTGATGCCGTGTCGTTCTGGGTAGAAGTTTTTGCCGAAAGCGGATCTACGGAAAGCACGCCGCCTATTAGGTAGTGCCGTGCAAGATACTGCATGACGAAAATGGATTTCCCCATGAGTGAGCCTATCTCAATGACATCCCCTTTAGGCGCGCTGGAAAAGACGGCCATCATTGCAGTGAGCTTATCGCTATTGGACTCGCCATAAATAGTATCTGCCTGCCGGAATATAGCTGCTGCGTCAAACCAGGAAATTGCTGATGGTATGTTATCTGCGCAGTCGCATATGAAACGATGTGCTTCCTGTGCCTTAGCGCGTAACTTGCGGTAGGATTCGACCTGTCGCCGGATAGGCGAACTATCAACAAGCTGGAAACCGGGTTTTTCTTTAGCTATGAGCGTTTCAAGAAAGGCATGCACGCTCGCTACCGGCGCATAAATCCTTTTGATTCCTTGCGAAGAGGCAAACGCAAGAAATTGCTGAGAAAATCCCTCATCATAAATATAAGGCAGCAGGCTCAGCTTGCCGAAAGCATTCTCCATGTGCGGGTCATGAATCGATGAAGCGGCAACCACCTGCTCTCCCCGACGTCGTGCGGCATCAAGGTAATCCAGGGCAGATTGGGTTATGGCTGGGAATATAAGTGTGGTCATGCGTGTTCCTTAATCCTAGTATCAGTATGGGCTGTAACATAGCGCCGCCACATTTCCAAGTACGTGTCTTCTATTTCGTGCAGGGCAGTGTCAAGCCTGCCCCGTGGCGAATGCGTCAGATCGTGACGCAGTGTCTGGCGATAGTGTTTAAGCTTTTGTCCATCCTTTGCCAGGGTTACGGCTTTTGCTATGAATTCCTGTGGTGATTGGCATTGCAATTCTGCGTGGCCTGCCATCCCGACGATTGCGCGTGCCACCTGCGAAGAATAACGATCGCCTGTCAGGGAAATAACCGGCACGCCCTGCATGGTCGCTTCTATAGAAGTTGTACCTGCATTTGAGGGGTAGGTATCCAACGCCATATCGGCACGCCAATAGCATTCAAGCAGTATAGTATGAGCGGAATTTCCTTCCAGGATAAGCCTTGACGAATCGATGCCGCCATCCTTGAAGTGATGTATGAAAGCAGCACGGTTAGCAGGATTACCCAACACTTGTGCCTTCATGAAAAACTTGCTTCCGGGAACGCGTTTGAGCACTTCACACCACAGAAATATCTGCTGCCGTGAAACTTTGTGTGCCTGTCCGAAACTGCAAAAGGTTATGAAGCCATTCTTTTCAAAAGGAGGCTCCACAAGAGGCGGAAAATCATTGCCGATAGGCACTGCGTTTGCGGTCCCGGCTTTGTGTATGATTGCTTCCGAATAATAGGGCTGGAGTTGCCCCACTTCGATGCCGCTGACAATAAGTGCATAATCCATGCCCGGGACGCCAGTAGTGCAGCAATAATTATACCATGTTACCTGTACCGGCGCCGGATGGCGGGCTACCGCATGGTAGCGGTGTGCGAGGCCGTGACCGTTCAGTTCCACAAGGATGTCTATCCCGTCCTTGCGTAGCTGCTCGCAGAACGCATCCGTATCCATGCCGTAAGTATCGCGCCAGTGCTCGACTATCGGGCGAACTGAATCTGTTTTCTCATTAACTGGCTCGTCAGAATAGAGGAATACTTCAACGCGATCCCGGTTATGTGCTTTAAGCATGGGCTGCAGCGAGTTTGTGGAAACGGCATTGGTAATGAAATGGCAGGTATAGCCTACTTTAAGACGGCGGTTCAGCGTAAGCGGGTTGGCGTAAGTCGTGTAGGGCCTGTTGCTTTCAAAGCGCTTACTCCAATACAGATGCTGCTGTAAAATGCGTTCATGGGTTTGAATTTCCGGTGAGCCGAACATCATCATCTGCAGATAGGAAACGATAAATGCTTCAGGCGTTTTCTCAGGCGAGCCATAACTCGCAAGCAGCGCTTCGTACATCATAAGACCTTGGTCGGGCAGGCCCGCATGGCAGAGGAATTCCGCCATGCTGTGCATTGCGCGCGGGTAGTCCCAGCCTGACATATGTGCGATGGACATCAGATGGGCGAAAGCTTCTTCGCCAAGCAGTGTACGTGTCTCCTGCATATCTAGCGGAATCTTCCCGAACCAGCTTGAAAAACCCAGTAATTTCCGCAGAGTATGATAGCGCGGATGCTGTATGCGGCGGGCCAGGACCGCTGATGCGCGTCTGGCAAAACGCTTGGCGCGTGACGGTGCGTATGTGAGAACCCGTGGAATCATGAAGCGCCTGCTTGCAAACGGTTAGCTGTAATTCGGCGGAATTTAGCGAAGCCGCAGGGCTAGCGCAAGGCCTCCTTGGGAAGCGGGTGTCTGGTCAAACCACTTGAATCTTATGTATACATCATGCATAGCCTATCTTTTGAGGATAGCCAGGCAGACTTAACAAAGAGCGGTATCTCGTGAGCACACAACAACAGCAGCCTTTTCTGGCGATTATACTGGCTACCAATCGCCCGCAGCATGTGGCTGCGTTTCTTGAGAATCTGCGTGAGACAGCAGAAGATCCGGGAAGTTTTGAGGTATTGATCCGTGTCGATGAGGGAGATGACGCCACCTATGAAGCCATTCGTGCACAGCAAAAGCTTTCGGGTTTCCGTGTGCAGATGCTGGTCGAGCGCAATGACAAACCGTTTTTGCATAACGTGATTAAGTCCTATGACCGCCTCACGTTTGAAATGTCTTCACCGTCGGTCTATTTTTTCTGGAACCTTACGGATGAAATCCGCCTGCAGACCAAGGGATGGGATCGCATACTGAAGGGATATATGAAACTCTATGGCGATGATGTATTTCGCATAGAGCCGAGCAAGTGCAATCTGCGCAATTACTACACGCTCGAAGAGTGCGTCCATTCGCCGGACAATTATCCCGTCACTACGCGTCGCTGGCTCTCGCTGGTGGGCGGATGGGGCGATTGCTGGGGAACCGACAGCTGGCAGCAATGCATTGACTGGTATCTGGGCCAGTGCCGCATTCCGGTGGCCCCGCGTGGCCTGTTTCGCTCCGTACCGGTGTTCTTGATCGTCATGGATGGCCAGGAAGACGGGCAGGTCGTATCCGAAGGTCAGGATATGCGCTACCGCTATCGCCTGCAGCAGGGCATCATGCGCGTTTTTGCAAGTCGTACAGCGAGAGAGAATTTTAACCGGCTCGCACAACGGTTGCATGCCCATACCGTGGCGAAACAGCGCGGGCTCAACGAATATATTCTTCGCGAGAACCGGCACACGAAGCAGATTACCCTGCTTGCGCCGAATGATACAATTATCGGAGTATTTGGTTGGAGCTTGCGACTTGCATCAGTGCATCAGTGGCTCGTCTCATTTGTCATACGCTACTTAGGTGACGGGGGCAGGAATGCAGTCATTAAAGCCAAGCGGGTAGTGAAATTCTTTCTGAAGCCTTTGCGTGCGGCGAACGAGTTGCAGAGCAGGCCATCTGAAATTGCAGAATATCATTTTAACGAGAGTGAGAATAGATTATTTCCCTCTGGCGAGGACAGTGTTGCGCGACTCATTGATGCATTGTAGGTGGTGCGCCCTGTTTCAGGATAGGACAGAATCATTTTTATAATTTTCTGGCTTTGCCGTTTCTACATCTGTATGAAAAGCACATGCGAGCATACTCCTTCTTTTCACGTCGAAGCATAATTGCGCTGGCCGTCTTGACTGTACTGGGCCTGCGGAGCTTCGTCCCCGTGGGCTATATGCCCGACTTCTCAGCGTCAGGAATACCAACACTCATGGCGTGTGACGGGATTGACCATCAGTCCTCGTCACACCATCATCACGGAAGTCATTCAGGCCACGATCATGCAGGCGCCTGTCCTTTCAGCGTAGGCACAGTGTATGGTTTTGATGGTATAAAAACTCCGCTGATTGTGCCGCCGGTTTATGCCTCGGCAACGGTACAGCCCGCCTTTTCATTGCTGTTGAGCCAACACGCTGCATTCGGCAATGCTTCGCCGCGTTCTCCGCCGTACCTCTCCTGACGAAACAAGCCCACTCTTTCACATGGTGTGCATGCCGTGTGCCCGTTGTTTTTTCAAAGGAGAAGCGTTATGCGAATTCGCATTCTATCGTTATGTGCTGTTGTTATAATGGGCATCCCACAACTGGCCTTAGCTTGCGCCTGCGGCTGCGGCGTGTTTGATGTGCAGACAGGCTCTATGCTACCCAACGGACCGGGTGGCACCGTATGGACCGAATATGATTTCATGAACCAGAATATAAACTGGAATGGAACATCCGTTGCGCCTGCTGCAAACAATGATGACAAAGTCATTCGTACCCATTTCATCACGGTTGGCGGACAGTATATGTTCAACCGCGAATGGGGAGTCAATGCCGAGGTTCCGTACTGGGATCGTTATTTTAAAACGACGGATGACGGTGGCAACATCGTGGGCTTCAATCACGATAATTTTGGCGATGTCAGGCTCAAAGGTATTTATTCAGGATTCTCGGAAGATATGTCGACTGGTGTGACCTTTGGTTTTAAACTACCTACCGGAGACTATAAGTACGCGAACTTTGATCGCGATACCGAGATTGGCACAGGTAGTACGGATGTATTGCTGGGTGCTTACCATCTAGGCAGGCTCACCCATGATGCCAGCTGGGATTGGTTCGTAAACGGAGAACTTGATCAGCCGTTTATCATATCCGATGGATATCGTCCCGGCAGCGAATTTGATGCGGTTGCTGGCGTTTATTATGATCGATGGTCAGTTGGAGGTGTTAAGATTGCGCCGATTGTACAACTTATAAGCTCATACCGCTTAAGTGACAGAGGGCCAGCAGCGAATACGGATAATAGCGGATATAAGCGTGTGCTTTTTTCTCCGGGTGTTGAAGTCAGCAAGGATAGCTGGAGGTTGTACGCTGATGTGGCGCTTCCTGTGTATCAGGATGTGACCGGCAACCAGTTGATCGCGCCTGCGCTGTTTAAAGTAGCACTGAGCCATGATTTTTAAGAGTATAAGGGATTGATGATAGGACAATAAGACTGAGTAAGAATAAAACAAAGGCTTTGCCGCTTGCGTAAGCAATACGGGTTGCCATACATACGCTTATGAGTACTGGGATAAAACGAAGTCTGGCAACAGCTGCATTGGCACTAGCAGAACCTGTTGTGCTTCTTTATGCGCTTCCATGGCTGATGTTTCTGCTGGTGGCGGGCACAGTTGCGCAGCGTTATATCGGCCTCTATCAATCGGAGAAATTATTCTTTGGCTCCTTCATACTCTGGCTGGGCTATGTTCCCCTGCCGGGGGCTTATGCCACGCTCGGGCTTATTGCGCTCTGTCTTATCACGAAGCTTTTGTTGAAATCGCCTTGGGAAAAAGCCCAGGCAGGTGTCATCGTGACCCATATAAGCGTGCTTGTGTTGCTCGCAGGTGCGCTGGTTACGGTAGTATGCCGGGAAGAAGGTTATATGGTGCTGGGCCCGGAGGATACCAGCAGCACGGTTTACGATTATCATCTGCATGAGCTTGCCATTATCAAAAACGGCAATGTGCTGCTGGCTGTGCCGCAGAGAGCATTACATGAGGGTGCCGTTATCACGCAATCGTTGCCGTTCTCATTGCGTATCCATAGTTATTGCACGAATTGTACAATCAGCCCACGCGAACATCCGGATGCAACTTTGCGGGGGGCAGCAGAGAAAGTCGACATTGCCGCAGCACCACTCAGGCAGGAAGACGCCGAGAATCAGTCAGGCGTAGTATGCGAGTTGACCGGTCTATCTCAACAGCAAAATGGTACCTACATTGCTGCAGAAGGCCTGTCGCAGTCGCCGGTGATACAGCTGGAGAAGGATCGGTATGAACTGGTCATGCGCCACGAAGAGCGTGCAATTCCCTTTGCATTGCGACTTATCCATTTTGAAAAATCCGATTATCCCGGAACTGATATGGCGCGCAGTTACAGTTCGCAAGTTGCAATCAAAGACGGGCCACTTGAATGGAGTGCTGCCATTGAAATGAACCAGCCGCTGCGCCACAGCGGATACACGCTCTACCAGTCGTCTTTCATAGAGAAGGATGGAAAATTGTTTACGGTATTGGCGGTGGTAAAGAATACCGGCGCGCTTTTCCCCTATATCGCCATTGCCACGCTCTGCGGCGGGCTGCTTCTGCATCTTGGCATCATGTTTTTACCAAGGACTAAAACATGAGACATATCGCAGCGATTTTGCTCTTGTTGCTTTTGCCGATGCCAGTGTGTGCGCAGGAAACGCAGCATCTTGATTATTCGAGCTTTGCCTCCATTCCCATCCTTCATGAAGGCAGAATCAAGCCACTGGATAGCTTCGCACGCGTTATGTTCCGCCATATCAGCGGGCAGGCGTCGCAAAATGAGCCAGCGATTCAGTGGCTCGCCCGGGTGTTGTTCACACCGTCATCTGCAATGAATGATCGCCTGTTTCCCGTACGCTCTGCGGAGCTGAAAAGCATTTTGTCACTGCCTGAGCGTGATAGCGATTACAGCTTCAGTGAACTGGCAGCGGCGTTTGCCAACCATCAGGCAGCATTTGCGACGCTCGCGGGCAAAGACAAAAAGAGCCTAACGCGGCCCGAGCAGGAACTGGTGAACCTCTACGCTAACGTCAATGATTTTGCCGACATGGTCGGAACCTTTTCCTTGCTCCTGCCACTCGATGCCATAGAGCTGCAGACGCGGCATGAGTTGGGCCTTACCGGCAATGCGCCTGTTACCTATCTCAGCCTGCTTAAAATTAGGGAAAAAATCGAGGTGAAAGAAACGGATATACACAAACATAAAAAAGATCGCATCGATAGCTATACACCGGACGAACTGCGCACGGCAAAACTGAGTGCACGCCTGACGCTCATGGAGCAGATAGACCGGAATAATTCGCTCGTGCGGGTCATCCCGCCTTTCTGGGAGGAAAGCGAAGAGTGGCTTTCGCCTTGGGCGGTGGTGAGTAAAGGAGCAGGCGGGCCGCAGAGTGCGAAGCTGTTTGCAGATTGGCAGGCGCTGGCGCTGGCCTACCGGCAGGGTGATGCGCACGCATGGCAACAGCAATCGCAGGCACTCCTTGAAACCGGGCAAGGCACACGCGCGGTGCGCCCCTGGGCTTTAGACGTCGAGGTGCTATACAATGAATTTAATCTGCTCGGCAAAGCCTTCATCGCCTATGCGCTTGGGTTTGCTTTGGCCATCACCGGTTTGCTGCGACATTCATCCCGCTTACGCATTGCCGCTTATGTTGTCGTGCTTCTGGGTGCCGGCCTTCATGCGGTAGCGATTGCGATGCGCATGGCTATACTGATGCGCCCGCCTGTCAGCACACTCTATGAGTCCATGATTTTCGTGAGCCTGATTGCCGTGTTGTTTGGCCTGTGGCTGGAGCGCAGGAAAAAAACATCCGATGGCCTGCTTATCAGCAGCGCCATTGCCTGCCTGCTGCTGACTGCGGCCAATGTATTTGCCAGCGGCAGCGATACGCTCGAGGTACTGGTGGCCGTCCTCAACACCAACTTCTGGCTGGCGACCCACGTGGTCTGCATCACCACGGGCTATGCCTCATCGCTTGTGGCGGGCATGCTTGCGCATCTCTATCTGTTCAAGCGCGCAACCGGCACGGCGGACGAAAGTGATCTCATTGCGCTGCAGCGGCGCATCCATTCCGTGGCGTTCGTGGCATTGCTGTTTACTTCGGTCGGGACCATGCTGGGGGGCATCTGGGCGGATCAGTCGTGGGGACGCTTCTGGGGCTGGGATCCGAAAGAGAACGGAGCCTTATGGATTGTGCTGTGGCTCATCTGGCTCCTGCACGGGCGTGTGGCCAGACAGCTTGGGCATCTGGGTTTTGCGGTTGGCATGGCGCTCATCAACATCGTCGTGGCGCTGGCCTGGATAGGCGTGAACCTCCTAAGCGTAGGCCTGCATAGTTACGGATTTACCGACGCAGCCGCCAGCGGGTTGCTCTCCTTCTGTGCGATTGATCTGTGTTTCGTGGGGGTTATGCGGGGCCTTATTGCCTGGCGCGAGCGGGCAGGTGAGGCAGCAACGCGATAGGCCATCTCACTGAATAAGAATAAAATAGAGTCATTTAACTACCAAATGACCTATGAAGACCTGCCGAAGGCAGGGATTCCGTCGCGAAGCGCGCGCAATGATGCGCAAGCTCTAGCGAAAAGACTATAAATATAGACAAGTTCCCTGCCATCTTTTATAACCCGAGCCTCTTTGCGCACGTGCCCGGATGGCGGAATTGGTAGACGCACTAGCTTCAGGTGCTAGCGCCGCGAGGCGTGGAGGTTCGAGTCCTCTTCCGGGCACCAGTTTTCTGTTTGGTTCTTCAATGCAAAGCGCCAGCGCATGTTGCTGTATTTACTGTGGGTTAGCAGTGTGCTAGAACTTTTTGCCTATTTGTTAATCATTTTGAAGGCTCGGCGATTTTGTAAGCTACTGTTCTTTGGGGATTTTGGTGGTTGCGGGGGCAGGATTTGAACCTGCGGCCTTCAGGTTATGAGTCTCAAAAAGTGTACCTGGCTAGAGTTCGCACGTTTTGGCAGGTCTTGTTTTAAGCATTGAAATACAAGTATATTGTTGACATCTATCTCCTGTGAACTACTTTGCAGTTTGCAGGAACTGGTCATGTCCTGCCTACTTCTTGCCTACTTTTAGTATAGAGATGCCCCGCACTCAAGTGCGGATGGAGATATTGTGATGCAGCAGAACGAACCGATAAAGCTAACCAAGACTTTAGTGGAGGGGTTGCCGTTCTCTCCGACCAAGCAGGTCTTCATCCGCGATACGGAACTGACGGGCTTCGGCGTGAGGGTTGGTAAATCGACCAAGACCTACTTCGTAGAGAAACGTGTTCACGGGAAAAACGTCCGCAAGATTATCGGTAACGCGGAACACATCGCTCCCGACGAAGCGCGCAAGAAGGCGCAGAAGGTTCTCGGCATGATGGCGGACGGCGTTAATCCTGTTGAAGCGGACAAAGAGAAGCGGGCCAAGAGTGAGACACTGGAGGGGGCGTTTAAGCAGTATCTGAAAGTCCGGCAGCTTAAACCCAGCACCATCTCCAGCATGGAGTACATGGTAAAACAGATGTTTGCAGACTGGGAGAAGAAGCCGCTCAACGATATTACCCGTGATATGGTGCAGAAGCGGCATCAGCGTATGGCTGCCGAGAACGGCAAGGTTCATGCTGACAACAGCATGCGTGCGCTCCGCACCATCTTTAACTTTGCCATTGCACAGTATGTGAAGGATGATGAAGAGTCCTTGATACGCAGCAACCCGGTCAATGTCCTTTCGGCAACCAAGGCATGGCATAAAAAGACGCGCCGCCAGACCATTATAGATGAACATGACCTGCCTGCATGGTTTAAGGCCGTGCGCGGTCTTAGCAACTCGGACAAGACGGATATGGCCGAAGTCGTAAGAGACTATCTGCTGTTTGACCTGTTTACCGGGCTGCGTCGTAATGAAGCGGCCAAGTTGAAGTGGTCAAACGTAAATTTGCAGGCACGTAAACTCACCATCGACGATACGAAGAACGGCAACACACACAACCTCCCTCTGTCGGACTTCCTATTTAAACTGCTTACCCACAGGAAGAGCAAGGCGAACAGCGTGTTCGTTTTTCCGGGCGATGGCCCGGATGGTTATCTGAAGGAACCGCGACGACATATAAAGGCTGTAACGAAGGAGTCAGGCGTCAAGTTCATGGTTCATGACCTGCGCCGCAACTTCACCACTGCTGCGTATCAACTGGTGCCGTATTATTCTGCAAAGCGACTGGTGAATCATACCATCAGCCAAACCGACGTTTCGGACGGGTACAACGTCATTACAGTTGAACAGCTACGGGAGCCGATGCAGCGCATCACCGATTATTTTCTGAATGCTGCAAAGGTTGATATGCAGACGATGACAAGTTATGAGACCATCATACAGGACAAGAAATCAGCATAGTTCTTTACTTATAAAGGGCGTTATGCTACTTTAAAAATAGACGTTATGAGTGTTGCGCCGACCTGCGCATTCATGGGGTCGGCATCATTTCCAAGGAGGGAGCGGTCGAAAGGCTGCGGGTGCACAGAGTAAACCCTTATCCTTGGAGTGCACGCTATGCCGAATCCTGTTGCCGTCATACCTACTTCCGAAAATCTTATTAAGACTGACCAAGCTGCTGCTGTGCTTGGTGTGAGTCCTGCGTTTCTTGAACGCGACCGGTGCCGTAAAGTGCCTACAATCCCATTCGTCCGTCTTTCGGCAAGGGCCGTCCGCTACCGACCCAGAGACCTACAGGCAGTCCAAGAGAATAATCTCGTCGGTGGTGTGGGAGAATAGGTATGTCTTTAGTTATCAATAAGAAAGTCGCCTCTATTCTCCCTTCTGCAAGCTCAGGCGGAGTCCATGATGCTTGTGCAGTCTTTGGTAAAGAGGAGAAATGTAAAATAGGGATGAGCAAGATTGAGAGTGGATGCAACTATAATAGCCATCATCTGGGGATAGATAAGATGACGGTGTTACTGCCGGTAGAGAGTGAGGAGGCAAGAGACTTCATCGAGAATGTTCTTATCTCGTGTGGCAAGGGTATGGGTTTTAAACGCATATTCGGCAAGCAACCAAAGACATGGAGTAAGAAGCCGAAGTTAATCTACCGCAAGAAGTGGAAGTCAACAATCGCCTCTCATTTCTTCCTAGAAATCATGCCGATATTCCCCGGCGTACCCTACGTGCGTGTAACGCTTAATCCGTCAAAGATGGGCGCTCAGGGCATTGCAGTCGCAAAGAGCCAACTCAATGTACTGTTGTCGCCATCGGGTTATAAGAGCCTCGTGCTGGATGGCCGGATTGCGTATATGGAAGTGTGTTTCGATGTTCCTGCGGAGAAGAGCGCGTTGTCGTTGTACTGCAATAGAGTACACAGCTCCCCTGATTATAGCCCTAACAAGCAGGACGGCACACACTACTTCGGCAAGAAGAGCAGTTCCCTGTCCTTTAAGGTTTATAATCGTAAGAAGAAGATGCAGCGCGTCGAACAGGAGGCCGTGCCTGAAGAACATATGACCCGGTTGGAGGCTATGGTTAAGCACGTCGCGTTTAATGAACTGACGGACATGGCAACCCCGTTTACCCGCCTGCACGTATTTGAGACGGCGAAGCTGGACATTGACAATGCCGTAAAAGACCCTGCCAGCTTCAAGGAGATTATGCATGCCGAAAACTTCTTCTCGGCAATGAAATCACTGCCTCACTATCGTCGTCAGAAGGCCATGCTGCACTTTGCGTCCGCAATACCAGCTTGGTGGAGTCCCACGGATACATGGAAGAAGCAGTGGAGCGGCTTGATTGCACAATATGGTTTGTTGTCGTCGTCCTGTAACCCCTTATTGAAGGTAGCGTAATGAACATCAAACAGAAAGATAAAGGTAAAGAGGTTTTGAATCTGCTGGATAAGCTGACTCCAGCAGAGCAATGCTTGCTGAAAAAACATTTTGCAAAGACACAGCAGCAGCATGAAGCTCCTAAGATAAAGCTAAATCAGGCGGCAGACAAATCGCTTGGCATTGCCCCAGACGGAGACAATCAACTCCTGTCGCAGATAGCTTTATGGGACGCATTTGGCACTGTATCTCCAGACTTTCAATCTCGTATTATGTTCGAGCTTATTAACGCAGCCGGTTCCAACGGTATCCATGAACCTGTTCAGCAGTCAGAAGTGAATGGGATGATTGCCGCCATGCACGGTATTGGCCCATGCGATGAAACGGAAGGTATGCTGGCTGCTCAAATGGTCGCCACCAATACGTTAGCTATGCACTTTCTGCACGAGTTGAGACATTCCAAACACCTCTCTATGCAGGCGGCCAACGGCAATCTGGCGATTAAACTGCTGCGTCTCTACCCCATGCAAATGGAAGCACTTAACCGCTACCGGGGTAAGGGGCAGCAGAAAGTGACAGTGGAGCATGTCAATGTACATCCCGGTGGTCAGGCCATCGTCGGCAACGTAAACCACTCCGGCGGGGGTGGGGTAAAACAGAAACCTGAGGAACAACCCCATGCACTGCACATTGACTATGCACCAATGCCCACGATGCCTAGCCAGAACACGCAGCAACAGCCTGTGTCAGTCTCCTGCCATGCCTAACGGCAGATGCCGTATGCACGGTGGAGCATCTACTGGCGCTCCCAAGGGCAACCGAAACGCCTTTAAGCACGGGCATTACACGGCAGAGGCCATTGCTGAAAGACGGCAAATCACGGCGCTCATCCGGCAATGCAAGAAGATGGCACAGAGTATAATGTGCTCGTGATAGGTATTGCCGTTATTACCGTCAAACTTTCCATTATTACCGTTTGAAATGGCAGGTAACAACACGACGGAACAAACATGTGTTGAATCAACAAACTTCAACGTTCAACGAAGTTGGTTCAACTGGTTTGCTCATCGTTGAATTATTAGACGGCGCAACGAAACTTTCTATTGTCTTAGGTAGTCAATAAGTCACGCTCATCCTTGCTTTCAACAACATCAAGGAGGATGAAGCGTGTATAATAAAGACTCAATTTTATCTCAGCTCGAAGCGGAGATTATAGAACAGCCCCTGCCCGTGCCGGAGGTCGTTCATGCGGACAAGTGGCTGGTCTCCAGTATGTTGCAGAAATCCGTGAGACGTGGAGAGCATGAGCGTGCGCTGCGTGCTGCGTACTCCCTGGGGCGGCTGGACAAGGATAGCTTCTGGAGGCGCTGCCATGTCCTCGCGCTCGAAGATGTAGGTATGGTCAGCCCGGATGTCATCGTGCCGGTTCTGGTCGCAACGGCGTCCGCAGCATGGAGAAGGCGCACAACTGATTGGCGCGTGGCCCTGCATCTGACGCGGATGATGTGCAGCGCCGCCAAGACTCGCATGGCCGATGAAATCCTGATGCAGGCGGAGAAGGCGAAGCACCTCATGCCCCTGCGTTGTGAACTGGCAGCAGCCGACGACCATACGCTCACCGGCTATGTGATAGACGAGCGGAGACCGCTGGTCGAAAGGTGCCTGAGCCTCTGGTATCTCGCCGGGACGCAGCGATTCACTACCGATAACATGCCGCAGCGCCACGGCTCGATAGACAGAGCCGTTGAGGTGTTGCGGGCGGTGAACGCTCCGGCGAGTATCACGGAGTCCTGCATCGCCGTGCTACGCCGCACGCAATGGCCGCTCTCGCTTTTCTCGCCGCTGATTCACCAGCACATACAGCGGCTGTCATTACAGCACCGCAGCTATGATGTTCCCCCTGCGCCGGAGGTTGACGGCCTGCCAATATACGCGGCGGACTGGTATACCCGGACGGGGCGTACATGTTTCCAGCGCCTACGCAATGCCGTGCCTGCGCTCAAACCCTTCTCAACACAGCAGGTCGGATTCGGAGTTTTTTATGCCGAAGGCCAGTTGATTGACCGGACGCTCACCGCGCCGGAACTGGAAGCGATTAAGCAGGCGGGGGAGGATGCCGATATGGAGTTCACCGGCTGCTCGCCTGCTCAGGCGAAGGAGCTAAGGCAAATCCTGCATGAGAGCATAGGGTTGCTCACCGAGATACGGCTGGAGCAGTTGCGGCGCTATCTCCCGACCGTAGCGAAGGTGGAGGCGTAATCATGAACAATATCCAAGGCAAACCAACCAATACCCTATATGTTGATTCGAGTGCACCTGAGTGCACTAGAATTTGTGGTAAAAATGCAAAATCCCTATATGTAGTGTATGTGCGCGTATCGACGGCTCGGCAGGGAATGTCGGGCTTGGGGCTGGAAGCTCAACTTGAATCGGTAGGCTCGTTCTTCGCATCCCGCCCGCATGAGGTAATAGCCACCTTCACCGAGGTGGAGTCAGGGAAACGGTCGGATAGGCCGGAACTGCTGAAGGCACTGGCAGAGTGTCGGAAGCGAAAAGCGACGCTCGTCATCGCCAAGCTCGACCGGCTCGGCAGAAACCTCGCCTTCATCGCCAACCTGATGGAGTCCGGGGTAGACTTCGTGTGTTGTGACAACCCGCACGCCAACAGGCTCATGTTACACATGTTGGCCGCGTTCGCGGAGTTCGAGCGCGAACTGATAAGCAAACGGACGAGGGATGCGCTCGCTATGGCGAAGGCCAAGGGCGTTAAACTCGGTGTAAACGGTAAGCGGCTTGCGGAGCAGCATAAGGCAGATGCACGGGTGCGTGACCAGCAGCACTATCCTGTAATCAGCAGACTCATGCGTGAGCTTCGTTCCTACCGGGCCGTGGCAGAGAGCCTGAACGATATGGCCATCCCGACGCCGACAGGTGGGCGGTGGTACGCCAGCAGCATCCGCAACTTGGTTTTGCGGGCGCTATGATGTCGAGGGCTAGTCCAGTATATCAGCAGCAGAAACGTCCAACGCCTTCAGGATTTTCAGCAGCGCCAGAACCGATATGTTCTTCAGGCCATTCTCTACCTCCGAGAGGTAGCTCCTGTCCATATCAGCAGCGCCAGCCAAGTCTTCCTGCGTCAAGCCCGCTTGCTTTCTGCACTCCACGATTCTTTTTCCGATTTTCTTGAGTTGGGACATGAAGCCCATGTTGCCGATAGACAACAAAAAGTCCGTAGGCTATAGCCAACATTGGAAGGAGCCACCGATGAATAAACTCGCATTGATAGCCATACTGCTGTTTGCCCCTGCCGCATACGCAGGCGACCATACGATAACGAAAAACTCACCCGGCTGCATGAGCAAGGAGTTGTTAGACAAGCTCGCCACCACGAAGTCCGAGGGAGATGAGGTAGCCTTCAAGAAGCTGTTACTGGTTGCCTCGGCGTCCGGCAACTGCGTCGTCCTGAGCAAAGGAGAATCTGTCTTCCTACAGGATGTGTCGTGGTCGGGCTATGTAAAGGTGCGCCGCGAAGGAGACCTCACGGAATACTGGACTCTTGAGGGAGCAATACAATGAAGACCATAGCATTGATAGCCCTCCTGCTGGCACTGGCCGGGTGTAATAGTTGTTTCTCCGATGCTTGTTGGGCGCAGAAGAATTATGCATATATCCATAAAGACGACTACCTGCACACTCCAACCCCTGCTTATGTCGCTTTCTCCAGCACCGAAATAGCCTGCCCACAGGCTTATGGCTTGGAGACCCGCTGGCTCGCTTCCCTTACGATTCTGAAAGACCGTGAGCATGACCTCGCCGCATACCGCGAACAGAAAAGGCGCCTGATAAGCCAGCACCATTGCCGGATGTTTAAGGCAGGCACGAAGATTGCGTCTCATGGCGGTGACAGCCTATACAGCGATATAGAAGGTAATCACGTTTACTTCAGGCTGCCCGGCAGCCCCACTCGTTACGTGACATTCAAGGACGCGCTGACCAATGAGAAGAAGACTGATTAAGCCCGTATGCCGGACGGTGGTAACTTCAGACAAAGCAGAGCATAAGAGTGCAAGAGCTTGCCGTGGTGCGACGAGAAAGACGCACTCATAAAGTGTTTGAACCGATGATGCTCTGACAGCTTGTTAATGTGACATGGTTATGACATGGTGTCACAAAAGCTCCCAGAGGCTGCATGACCGATTTTTCATCATTAAGACAGCAGGCGGGCCTGACCGTACCGCAGGCTGCAACGTTGACGGGCTACACGGAGCGCACAATCTACAGATGGGAATGCGGAGAGAAGCCACCACGCAAGGCAGCCATTGACCTGCTGAAGGAAATCGCCGGAAAGAAGACAATACATACGCAGAGCAGCTTCAGTTTCATCGACCTGTTCGCTGGCATCGGCGGGCTGCGCAAGGGATTCGAGTCAATCGGTGGGAGTTGCCTGTTTACCAGTGAATGGAACGATTACAGCGCGGCCACCTACCGTGCCAACTTCCAGTGTGACCATGATGTTGCAGGTGACATCACCAAGATAAATGCGGCTGACATACCCGAACATGACGTGCTGCTTGCCGGGTTTCCATGCCAGCCCTTTTCGATTGCGGGAGTTTCCAAGAAGAACGCGCTTGGCAGGCCACACGGCTTCAGGTGCGATGCACAGGGAACACTGTTCTTTGACGTTGCCCGTATAATAGACCATCACCGCCCGCGTGCATTCCTGCTGGAGAACGTGAAGAACCTTGCCAATCACGACAAGGGCAGGACGTTCCAGATTATTCACCGCGTGCTTACACAGGAGCTTGGCTATGATGTGCATTTCCGCACCATCGACGCAAAGAGCTTGGTGCCACAGCACAGGGAGCGCATCTTCATAGTGGGCTTCCGCGAACCGACGCCGTTCTCATTCAGCACGCTGAAACTGCCAGACCCCCTTACTGGGCCGAGACTTGGAACGATACTGCACCCCGAAGACGGCAGCGAAAAACCGGAAGGCCATTTCACCAGGGGAAAGCTGGCGCAGGTTGACCCGCGCTATGTGCTGTCCGAACATCTCTGGAACTATCTTCAGAACTATGCGGAGAAGCATAGGGCAAAAGGCAATGGCTTTGGCTTTGGACTTGTCGGGCCTGCCGACGTTGCACGCACACTGTCAGCCCGCTATTACAAGGACGGCTCAGAGATTCTGATTGCACGAAGTAAGGGACCACCGCGCAGGCTTACACCACGGGAATGCGCAAGGCTGATGGGATTCGATGAACCCAGTGGTAGTTCCTTCAAGATACCCGTTTCCGATACGCAGGCATATAAGCAGTTTGGCAACGCTGTTGTCGTGCCCATCGTCAAGGCAGTGGCAGCGCACATGGCACCGTGGATAACGGGCAGTTCAGATGAAACTGCCGACACGCGGGAGGAACGCAGGGAGAAAGCCTTTGCCTGACATCATGTCCGCGCAGCAGCGCAGTCACCTGATGTCGAAAATCAGGGGCAAGAACACCAAGCCTGAACTGGTACTGAGGAAGGCGCTGCACCGCAGGGGTTACAGGTACAGGCTGCATCATGCCACGCTTCCCGGCAAACCCGACATCGTGCTGCCCCGCTTCAGGGCGGTTATTTTCGTTTCAGGGTGCTTCTGGCATGGTCATGACTGCGAGCTTTTCCGACTTCCGGCCACGCGCAGGGAGTTCTGGCAGAAGAAGATTGAAGGCAACAGGAAGAGGGACGACATCGTGCGCGATGGCATACTCGCGCTTGGCTGGCGGCATCTTACCGTTTGGGAATGCGCAATCAGGGGAAAACACGCGCTTGGCGTTGACGAAACCATCAGGCGCGTCTGCGTCTGGCTGGATGGCCGCAGGCGCACCGCCTTGATTGCCGGGAGAAGCGCAGCATGTCACTGATGGATTTGCAGGACTGGATAAACATCCACGCCGCACCGGACAGCGCATGGTACATGAAGCGGCTTGCCGCCAACGATACGCTTGCGACCAACGCACATCAGGCAGGGCCGTATATAGAGAAGCAGTTTCTGTTCCGCATGTTCCCGTCCCTTCAGCAGAGCAGCGAGGCCAATCCACGGGCAACCGTAACCGCCTATATTGACTCCCATGCGGACGCCAAGCAGGTGACTGCAATATGGTATAACCAGAAAACCAGAAATGAAGCACGCATCACCGGATGGGGTGGCAGAAACTCCGCGCTGCTTGACCCTGAAAGCACCGGGGCGCTGGCTGCCTTTGTTTTCCGCCGAAACGCCGACGGGCAATGCAGTGAGATTCATGCGTGGGTGTGTGACAACAGGATTGAAGAAGATGTCATAGAAGACCGTATCGCTGGCGTTGAACCGGGCCGGGCCGTCATCTGGGAGCCTTCCGCCCTCGGCGACCTGCTTACCAGACCCGCTGCGGACGCTGCCAGTCAGACCTGCCGCCTGACGCCGGATACAATGCCGGCGGAATGGCTGGTGCGCTTTCCAAGCGGCATCGAAATAATCAACAAGACCATAAGTCTGCGTCCGCTGCCGAACATTGCACCGGACAAACGGTTGATGCTACGGCGCAAATGCGAATATGAAATGTTCCTGTCAGTGGAAGAAGCGATTGAGAAACCCGTCATCACCAAGGGGTTCGACAGCGTTGACGCCTTTGTTTCCCACGCGCAGACCGTGCTTCAGCGGCGCAAGTCAAGGTCAGGCAGGTCTCTGGAGTTGCATACGAAGATGATATTGCAGGAGGAAGGGTTTGTTGAGGGGCAGACCTTTTCGCACAGTCCCGAATCGGAAAAGGGCAGAAAGCCGGACTTCCTGTTTCCCTGTGAGACGGCATACGCAGACCCTAGGTTTCCCGCTGCAAATCTGAGGATGCTTGCGGCCAAGACGACCTGCAAGGACAGGTGGCGGCAGATTCTGCGCGAGGCAGACCGCGTTCCATGCAAGCACCTGCTCACCCTTCAGGAGGGCGTATCCCTTAGCCAGTTCAATGAAATGAAGGAACAGCAGGTGCAACTCGTTGTTCCCGCTCCCCTGCTCGACAGCTACCCGGAGGAGGTCAGGCCGCAAATCATCACGCTGGAAGCGTTCATATCCGAGGTGCGGCATCTTGCCATAGCCAAGCCCTGAGCGTTGCGGAGCCGGTGATGGTGCCGAATTGCAACGCCGATGGTAAGAAAACCACGATAATGCACATTAAGTCGATATGATTCTTGCTTAATGCACGATTTCATGGAATAAATCAGCCCGCGCTCCGGCAAGTGAGCATAACAGGTAAGAGGCCATACCATGAAAGATTTCTCGACGTTCTTCCCGCGTGACATGATTATCGACCTGAACGATATGACGACAGCCCTCGCTCTTGAGGCGCATAAAATCGTCAGCGAACGCACCAAGCTCAAGGGTAAGAGCGCCAGAGGAGCTGAAGGACAGCTTCGCTTCCGTATTCTTGAGCAGGGCTTTCAGGAGATATGCGAGCAGCACGGCGGAGTATTGATAGAAAACGGTCTTGCCATCGGCGGTACGGTACATCGCATATACCAGCCCTTTATGCGGTTCAGCAAAGGTGATGGCACTGGCGTTATACTGGCGATTGCATCCATGCCCGGCAAGAGAGAGTTGCCGGTCAAGAATGAGTCGCGGAAAGCGGGCGTCATGCTCAACTATCATGTCACGCCCCGTCTGGCGCTCGACAAAAGCGACCCGCAGCTTGGTGACACGTTCGTTCTGTTTCTGACGGCACGCGACCGCGCCAAGGCTGGGCAGATAGAGGAAGTCGCCATCGGCGTCATCGACTCCAAATACGAGGGGTACGTCTTCTATGAGACCATCGAGCGGTTTATGGCGCGGTATGCTCCTGCACAGGAAGAGGCCAAGCCGCAGGAGAACATCGTTAAGCTGAAACGCAACCGCAAGGTATATGTGCCACCGGAAGCGCCCGAAGAGGCGAAGGCAGAAGACAAGGAATAAGAAACGTAACCGAGAGGCAGGATTCTATGCGCATGGGCACACCGGGCTTTGTTCCCGCACGACTTACAGAGGCACGGCAGGCACGCCGAATTCCAAGCATGGCGGCGCTGGCAAGGCTTATGAGTTTCAATCCCAGCACCGTCTCGCGGTGGGAGGATGATGATAGCACTTCCGCGCCCGAAGGCGAGGCACTGGCTCTGCTCGCCAATCAGTTCGGCGTCAGGCAGGAGTTTTTCCTGCGCCCCGTGTTCGACAGCCCCCGTCCGACGTTCCTGCGGTCGTTATCGACCACCCGAATCAGAGACCTTGATTATCAGCGGGTGCAGATGCGCTGGCTTCAGGAGATTAGCCATGTCGTCGAGCATTACGTCGATTTCCCTGCCGTGGATATACCCGATGTCCTTGGCAACAAGACCTATCTCCAACTGGAAGACGAAGACCTCGACGCCATCGCGCTCGATTTGCGTCGTCACTGGAATATGGGAGATGGGCCATGCACCGATATTGTCGGCCTGATGGAAAGAGTTGGGTTCATCATCGGCGTTATCGAGATGGGCACGACCAAGCTCGATGGTCTTTGCAGTTGGTCGCCAATAGACGAGCGACCGCATGTGCTGCTCTCCAGTGACAAGCATTGTTTCACGCGACGCCAGATGGATGCCGCGCATGAGATGGCCCATGCCATTTTGCATCGTAACGTCGGAGCCGGGGAGCTTGAAAAGAACCTGCCGCTGATTGAATCCCAGGCATTCCGGCTGGGCAGCGCGTTCCTCATGCCTCCCACTACCTACCCGGTTGAAGTGCGCTCGCCATCGCTGGCAAGTCTGTTACCCCTCAAGGAGCGGTGGCGTGTATCGGTGAAGGCACAGATTACGCGCCTTAAAGACCTTGAGGTCATCACGCCCGAATATGCCACGCACCTGTACAAAACGTATTCCGCCAAGGGATGGACACGCGGGGAGCCGTGGGACGATACGTGGGTGCCGGTTGAGCCGCGTGCCCTGAAAGAAGCCCTGAATGTTATTGTTGATGAAGGCGTCAGGTCTAAGGCTGACCTGCTCGGCGTCGAGTTCACCATTTCGGCGGGCGATGTCGAGAACCTTACGGGTCTGCCTCATGGATGGTTCACGCGGGATGCTGAAATTGTGCAGTTGAAGCGGGATAGAGCCGGGTCGGGCGAAGCAGGAGAACGCCCAGCTTCCATTTTGCAGTTTCCTCATAAGCAGTGACGAACACCATAAGGCACTCCCCTTCATTATGTACAAGCCCCCTACCATCTTCGATTTCCAACGCAATCTTGATACCCTCATTCACAGTGGAGAACAGCGGGCAAGAGCGGAGACAGTCAGAATAAAATCAGAATTTGCTGCAAGGGGAATGAGCCAGAGCACGAGTGTAATCTCCGCAACAATAGGCTGTTTCAATGAGTTACATAAAGATATTACCGAACAGACCATGACGCTGATGAATGAATTTGTATCAGCAGAACTGTCTTTGGATGCAATGACGGAAACGACACGAGGACGCCTCAGCAACTTCGCCACTATGCTGCTTGCGACCGTCCCTCCGTCAGGGTTTCCGCAAGAAGTACAAAAATTCCGTACACAGTACGCAGCCGTATTTGGGCAGCGGCTTGATGGTGCACTGAAAGATGTGCGGATTGGATTTGTTGCGGGGCGCAAGATTATGCCGTCTTCTGCCGCAGCGTCCGGGGCTTTGGATAGCACAGCGGGCATGGCAGAAGCTAAACTTGCCGATGCCGTGATATTAAGACCCTCTTTCATGGGCATGGGTATTGACCTCCCTAAAGCATGGCAGTGGGTACGAAAGAAATGGCAGGGCATATCCCGTTCCGATGGCACGCAAGACACATAAAGCACAGCACTACATCCCGCGTTCGTATCTCAGCGCGTGGACTGACCCAGCCACTCCTGCCGGGCAGGAGCCGTATGTATGGATGTTTCCTCAGGAGGGCGGGGAACCAAGACGGCGTGCACCGCACAACATCTTCACCGAAACGGACATGTACACCATCAAGGCGGCTGATGGTGAACGCGATTTAAGCATTGAACATGGGCTATCGCAGCTTGAAGGCTGGTTTGCTGAGATACGGCGCGACTTTCTGGAGAAGATTCGGAGAATACCACCTGATGGACGGGTCAAGCTCGCCGCATTTGCTGCTGCGCTGAAGTCGCGCACGCCTGCCTACCGCGACCACAACAAACAGTTCTGGCAGCACGCATACAACGTAATGCAGGATATGAAAGAAGGTATGTCAAAGATGACGCCGGAACAGCGGAAGGACTTTGCCCGCATGAGTCCTCCGCGAAGCGCGGATAGCGGTAGGGGCATGGGCGAGGAGGAAGTGAAGCACCTGCTGGAGAATACGACTCAGGTGCTGATGCCGATTTCCATCGAGGTGTGCACCCCGATAATGTCGCAGATGTATTTCACGGTATTCTGCACCAATACCCAGCCCGGCTTCATCACGTCGGATAATCCGGTGGTATGGTTTGACCCTGAAGCATACAAATTGCCCAGAATGTTCCGGTCTCCGGGCCTTGGCACCCGAACCATTGAAGTTTCGTTGCCTATCTCGCCCCGGCAGATGCTCTTAATTCATCATGCGGTTGAAGGAGACCCGGAGCGGGAGCCTGTTGTTTACATTGATGCCAAGGATGACGTAGTGCATGACCTCAATCGTCGCACACGCGCATACAGCAAGCAGGGATTCGTGGTGATGCAGAATTATACAAACCCGATTTGGTTTGAGCGTGGCTCGCCACCTGATGCTGAAAAGGTGACGGAGGGAAGTGCATGAAGGTTGTCAGCATCATCCTTGCTCTGATAGCCGCAGGTGTTGGACTGCGGGCGGCTTACCTGTGGTATAGAGCAAGTCAGGTCATCCCTGTACCGCTCTGGCAAGTGGAGCCGGGCGATACACAGCTATCGCAGATGGGATGGCTGGCTGCGGAGATGGAGGCAACACGACAGTCTGGCGTGTTCAACAGGGCTGCTGCGATATGGACGGCATGGTCAGTGGTGCTGGGTGCTGTCTCTGCAATTCTGGATAATTGGCATTATCTTTTGGCCTTGTAGGCAGCCTGACTTTAAGTTCTGCCGCCTACGTATTGCCTACGTTGTATAAAACAATGAAGATTTCAGGTCTGTCAGGGAGGGGAAATTATCATTGTTTGTAAGGTGGTTGCGGGGGCAGGATTTGAACCTGCGGCCTTCAGGTTATGAGCCTGACGAGCTACCGGGCTGCTCCACCCCGCGTCACCAAACAACCGGACATTCGCCCGGTAGCAGCTTTAAGATGCTTCGCCTTTCGGCTCCGCTGGCGGGCTGCTTCCGCCTTCGTGAACACTACGGCGGACAAGCCGCCCAGCGTCAACAATGCCCCTGCCAACCGGCAAAGGGAGGCCTTTATAGCAAATTATGGCCCCGGCGCAAGGGTATTAGCGTAGTATAGTCATTTGACTGCCAAATGATCTATGAAGACCTGCCGAAGGCAGGGATTCCGCCGCGAAGCGAGCGTAATAATGCGTAAGCATTTGCAAAAAAAGACTATAATTTGGAGTATCTGGGGAAATCTGCTGCCCTAGCTTACCAGCGGTAGCGCACCGTATAGCGCACAATCTGCTCTTTTTCAGGCTCGGCACTCACCAGAAAGATAATCTGGTGTGCGTTTTCCTTGGTGTAATCGAGGCTGGCTTCTTCAATGTCCCATCCCGTGGCGCGGTATAAACTCTCCACCACTTTCACCTTAACCGGCTGTTTTTTCTGGTTGCGGATTTTGATTTCGATTTCTTCCGTGGCGGTGTGCTGTGCGGTATTGAGCGAATAACTCAGCTGCTTGCGCTCGCCTACCACATCAAACGCGTTGCCAAGCTTGATAAGCACATCTTCGTTGCGGGCCGTATGGTCAATGATATTCTCGCCGATGAACTCAAGCGCTCCATCATCATCGCGCTGGCTCACGCGGATGCGTCCTGCCGGCAGCGGCACGCCGAGGCCGTTCTCTTTGGTGTTTTTGAGCTTCAGATAGACATCGACTTTTTTATTGCCTGTGCTCATCCCGTAAGCCTGATCGGTATAGACGCCGCCGCTCCAGAAATAACCTTCGCTACCGTTATAGACGAACTGCTTTTCTACCGGCACATCCGCCACCGCCGGGATGAGTTCCAGCTGCTTGGTGGAATTGTCCGGCAGCGTAGTAGGCGCGCTCAGTGTGTAGAGGTGATATTCAAAGAAAGATTTTTCTGCGAATTGCGGAGGCGGAGGTAATGCTTCGGCCAACTGCGCTTTCGCATATCGCATTCCACCATTCCCTGCCCAGGACTGCTGCACGCGCTCCACATCGCCTGCAATCAGCTTGAGCTTGGCATCGTTATAGCTGGCGCCTGTCTGGTTGACGATAGACACCCACGAGCCGAAATCCACCGTGCCGCTGCCTGCATCCTTGCCTTCGTGGTAGGTCAGGTTGTAGTCCGCCCACCAGGTGATGCCGCGCGTCTCATAGCTTACTTCCGCCCTGTGGTCGCCGGGCTTGTCAGTGAAAATATTCCATACCAGCGTCGGCTTGGTAATCAGCCCGCCGGGAAGTTCGGGGAAATGAATTGCGGAATAGCTCGAGAGTGCGTCAATTGCTCCTGCGTCGGTCTTAAGCGTGATGCCGCCTTGCGTGGAGAGTAGCGTGCCTTCCACCGTCTCGACTTTATCGTCCGCCCGCTGCTCCACCGAGATTTTCTTGTCGATGTATTTATCGAGCAGCTTCTGCTGGCTTACGAGGTCAAACTGGTAATTCTGCTCGCCGACTTTCGTGCCGGCCGGGTCTGTGAGTGACTTGAACTGTACGGTTGTCGGGTCAATGAGCGAGGCGACGTCAGAAAATTTTACGATATTCTGTGTCTGCGGAAGGTTTATGTTTTTCACCTGCCGCACTACGGCATAGCCCGGGATGCCTGCGCCGACATAACCGCTCTGGCCGTTCACCGGGCGATACATATCCGGGTCCACCGCTCCGGGAGTCGCACGGCTGTAGATCGTGATGGCCGTCTCATCCGCGGCCATTGAGGCCAGCGGCAGGAGGGAGAGTGCAGCGGTGAGGAGCAGGCGCGAGGAGAATTTATGCATATATCACTCCAGCTTAAAAGCGGATGTTCAGGATAGGCAGGCAATGCACAAAAGACAAGGTCTCGTCATGGCCCGAGTTTTCGCAGAAAACTATAGGGCCATCCATCTTTCTTGATCTGGATTCCCCTATAATTCGCTTTGCGAATTCGGGGAATGACGATCATGCTGCCTTTTTCAGCAACTCCGCCATGCTTTTGCCGAGCGTTGCAGGAGAATCAGCAACTTTGATGCCGGCGGATTTCATCGCGTCGATTTTGCTCTCCGAGCCGCCTTTGCCGCCGGAGATGATGGCGCCCGCGTGGCCCATGCGGCGTCCCGGAGGTGCGGTGCGCCCGGCGATGAAGCCTACGATCGGTTTCTTCGTCTTGCTCTTTTTGATGAACTCTGCTGCTTCCTCTTCCGCCGAGCCTCCGATTTCGCCGATCATGATGATGGCATCGGTTTCTGAGTCGGCGAGGAACAGCTCGATCACATCGAGGAAGTTGGTGCCGTTGACCGGGTCGCCGCCAATGCCGACGCAGGACGATTGTCCCAGCCCTTCGGCGGTGGTTTGCGCGACCGCTTCGTAGGTGAGCGTGCCCGAGCGCGAGACGATGCCGACGCGGCCTTTTTTGTGGATATGGCCGGGCATGATGCCGATTTTGCATTCACCGGGTGTGATGACGCCGGGGCAGTTGGGGCCGACAAGGCGGGTTTTGCTAAGCGACAGCGCGCGCTTTACTTTCACCATGTCGAGCACGGGAATACCTTCGGTGATGCAGACCACGAGCGGAATCTGTGCGTCGATGGCCTCCAAAATCGCATCCGCTGAATAAGGCGGCGGGACGTAAATCACCGAAGCCGTAGCACCTGTCTTGGCGACCGCTTCTTCAACCGTATCAAATATCGGCAGGCCCAGATGCTGCCCACCGCCTTTGCCGGGCGTGACGCCGCCGACCATCTTGGTGCCGTAGGCCAGCGCCTGCTCGGAGTGATACGTGCCTTCGCGGCCTGTGAAGCCCTGGCAGATAACCTTGGTGTTTTTATTGACGAGGATGGACATATTAGCTCCACGAATTGAAGAATTGAGGAAATGGGGAATATGAAAATATCATAATTTCTCACGGAATTTGACCAGCATGGCAAAAATGGAAGAGTATTTTGAAAGCCAGTCAGTCATTTGTGCATTGGTGATATATCCTAAATCAAAAGCATACGTAATCCATGTCTGCGTTTCGCTGCAAGAACCCAGTGCCATAGAGATAAATCGCGCAAATTCCGGTTTGGAATGAGACTGCTTTGCGAACCCTTCAGCTAAGTTGGCGCATATGGATTTACTGGAACGGCGTATCTGGTCGGCAAGGGCATATTGTTCGAGTTTGGGAAAAAGCAGGCTTGTCTTATGTATTTCCAAGGAAACGCCATAAGCGTTTTTATACACCTCAAGATCCTTGGCATGTCGAATAAAATTCACCACATTTTCCATCCTAAGCTTCCTCAATTCCTCATCTCTTCAATTCTTTCCATCACGCTGCCGCCTTCTTCACTGCCTTCACGATACGGTCGGCTGCATCACCCAGATTGTCGGCGGGCAGGATGGGCAGGCCCGAGCCCGCAAGCATTTTCTTGCCAAGCTCGACGTTGGTGCCTTCCAGGCGCACGACGAGGGGGACGTCAAGGCTCACTTCGCGCGCAGCGGCGATAATGCCTTCTGCGATGATGTCGCAGCGCATGATGCCGCCGAAGATATTGACCAGTATGCCCTCGACATTGGGGTCGGAGAGAATGAGCTTGAAAGCTTCGGTCACTTTTTCGCGCGTGGCGCCGCCGCCGACATCGAGGAAGTTGGCGGGCTCGCCACCGTAGAGCTTGATGATGTCCATCGTCGCCATCGCAAGGCCTGCGCCGTTGACCATGCAGCCGATATTGCCGTCCATCTTGATATAAGACAGGCCGAACTTGGCCGCTTTGCGCTCAAGTGGATCTTCCTCGTCTTCGTCGCGCATCTCTAGCACTTCGTGCTGGCGGTAAAGCGCGTTCTCGTCGAAGTTGAATTTGGCATCAAGCGCAATGATTTTACCCTGCTTGGTCAGCACCAGCGGGTTAATTTCAAGCTGGCTTGCGTCCTTCTCGGTGAAAGCGCGGTAGAGCGCCATGATGAATTCATCGAATGCCGCCATCTGTTCTTTTTTGAGACCCAGACCAAAGGCAATCTTGCGTGCGTGGAAATGCTGGATACCCGCAGCCGGGTCTACCTGCACCATGTGGATTTTATCGGGGTGTTTTTCGGCCACTTCTTCAATCTCGACGCCGCCTTCACTCGATGCCATGAACGTGATGCGCGATGTGGCGCGATCCACAATCATCGAGAGGTACATTTCGTCGGCGATGTCGCTACCTTCCTCGATATAGACGCGCTTGACTTCCTTGCCCTCCGGGCCGGTCTGGTGGGTCTTCAGCATCATGCCGATCATGTTCTTGGCAAGTTCGGACACCTCGTCAATCGACTTGGCAAGCTTCACGCCGCCGCCTTTGCCGCGTCCGCCTGCATGTATCTGGGCTTTCACCACCCAGAGCTTGCCGCCGAGCTTGCGTGCGACATTCTCCGCTTCCGCCGGGGTATAGGCAACACCGCCTTTGGGCACCGGTACGCCGTATTTGGCGAGGATGGATTTGGCCTGATATTCATGGATGTTCATCGTCTGTTCCTCTTCAAAGTGATCGCCTGTTCTTCGGCATAATCTGAAATTCGCATGCGCTCATCGTACTCTTACAACCACAGGCTCTCCAGTCAATATACCAGCCTGTTTAAGAGAACCGGTTTCTTACCTGTAGCCTTTTCATCATTCGCCAGCAACGCTTCAGTTGTGTCTACTCTAGCCAACCCTAATATTCCCGCCCCGAGCTCTCACGCATACCTATTCTTGAGAAATTGATAATGCCTTTGAGCTTCCCGAGACTGCTTTCGCCTCGTACAATGACAACAAGATGATAATGGTCCACAGGAAGCGTCACAAAACCTTCTGGAATTTCTCCTATTGCCACCGGCGTCAGTTTGGGATCGATTCTTCTGATGCCGAGAGCTTCCAGTGCATCTTCAAGTTCAAACCGTTCAGAGGCTGTTACCGCAAACTGAATGGCATTATGTGGAGCCTTTTTGGGACGGGTTACTCTGCTTCTCTGCTCCTTGGTGCCAAAATCAGAAATTACCTGCCCGGCTTTTTGGATGTTCACAAGCGTTCCCGGACCCTATGCTGCTTTCTTGCTCAAATCTATGCCCTTGCACATGCCGCGGACTGCTTCGGCTGACTTATCAAACGCGGCTTTTTCCTGAGCGCTGAAGGTCACTTCAAGGATCTTTTCCACACCGCTTGCGCCGATAAGCGTGGGTACGCCGACATAGAGGTCTTTAATACCGTACTGGCCGGTGAGCCAAGCCGCGCAGGGGAGAATCCGTTTGCGGTCGAACAGATAGGCTTCCGCCATTTTCACAGCCGATGCAGCGGGCGCATAAAATGCCGAACCCGTTTTGAGCAGACCCACGATTTCTGCGCCGCCATCACGTGTGCGCTGGATGATTTTGTCGAGCTGGTCCTGCTTCAGCATGCCCATCTTCACGATATCCGGCAGGGGAATGCCGCCGATGGTAGAATAGCTTGCCACCGGCACCATGGAATCGCCATGTCCGCCGAGCACGAAGGTTGAAATGTCCTGTACCGAAACACCGGTTGCTTCCGAGAGAAAATAGGAGAAACGCGCTGAATCAAGTACGCCCGCCATGCCCACGACTTTCGCATGCGGCAGGCCGGAAACTTCGCGCATGACCCAGACCATTGCGTCGAGCGGATTGGTGATGACGATGACGAAAGCATTCGGCGCATGTTTCTTGATGTTTTCACCTACAGTCTTGATAATGCCGGTGTTGATGTTGACGAGGTCGTCGCGGCTCATGCCGGGCTTGCGGGGTATGCCTGCGGTGACGATGATGACATCTGCGCCTTTGATGTCGGCATAGTCATTCGTGCCTTTCAAATGCACATCCGAGCCGTCCACGTCGGTGGACTGCGCGATATCGAGCGCCTTGCCCTGCGGCAGGCCTTCGGCGATATCGAACAGCACGACATCCCCCAGCTGCTTCTGTGTGATTATATGGGCGAGCGTGCCGCCGATCATGCCTGCGCCGATAAGCGCGATTTTTTTGCGTGCCATGGGAATCCTCTACAGTTGGGTTAAGCCCTTCGCAAATTACACCTGCGAATATGGGGATTCAAAGAGTTTTATACGCGAAATATGAAGATTCAGTTAATAGGCCGGGCACTTTCACCTTGTCAGCCCTGCTGTGCAGCGCTATCACTGCCCTCACGTGCCCGTAGCTCAGTTGACAATTTTGCGCTTAGACAAAATTGGACGGCCATAGGCCGCCCGAAGGGCGAGTCGCGTTAAAACGCGGCGAGTCAATAGAGCAACAGCCTTTTTGACCTTGTCAGCCCTGCTGTGCAGCGCTATCACTGCCCTCACGTGCCCGTAGCTCAGTTGGATAGAGCAACAGCCTTCTAAGCTGTAGGTCGTGCGTTCGAATCGCGCCGGGCACGCCATTTTGCAGATATAGGTAGTTTTTACCAGTCTATGTTATAGAGCATCCGACAACAGAACCATTAAATAACAATAGATTATATGGTCTGACTTTACCCTAATGTCACAAAAACTTAACAATCTATTCCTCAGCAATTGCTAGAATAAGGACTGCGAAATAACACGAGCACTCTATGCATCTGGCAACTGATCTCGATCTATCCCGACACTCTGCTTCCAGCGAGAAGGTCACAGCAGAAACTATAAAATTGCAGGCCTCCATCCTTGCAATCGGTGAGGATATTGGTGCGTACGGTGCAGATGGGCGTTTTGGTCAGGACACCGAGAAAGGATTGATTGGGATAAAGAACAAGCTTTTATCCAACCCGCTTGGTATCCCGCATAATGGTGTTTTAGATTCCCAGACGGCCGAAGCGATTAATGCCTATCTGAAGAAGCATCCGGAGATCGCCGCGCGGGCGGATATGTTTGCAGCGACTGCAAGCGCCAAATCTCATCTTGTACCCACTATTGTCATAGATGCGGGGCATGGTGATGGTGACCCCGGCGCCCCTCGGGGAGATTTGCAGGAGGCTAAAATTACCGGGGATATGGCCAGCGCCCTGAAGAATGAAATGGAAACGCGCGGGTATAACGTCATTGTAACGCGTGGTGACCCACATACCGGAAGTGGTACATTAGCAAATTTACATTCACGACCAGCGGTAGCAGCGAAGGAAAATGCGGACATGTTCATTTCATTGCACGCCAACTCGACAGCAGCCACTGAGCAGCACAAGTATTCGGGTACTGAAGTATATATGAACGACATCGCGGGTAAAAAAGCCAGGCGGTTCGCGCAGAATATTGCCGACAACACTTCCGAGCATGATGCCAGGTATCATCCTGTCGGTAACCTCGGCATGCTTAATCCCAAGTTTCTGGGTGGCAATGATAGGCCTGCGGCTTTAGTGGAAGTTGGGTATATAAATCATCCCGAAGATGCGAAGCGGATGGTCAACCCGGACTGGCAGAAGCAAAAAGCAGCACAAATTGCTAACGGGATAGATGATTACATTATCGGAAAACAACCCGCACTTCATGCCAAAACCCAAGCAAAGCATCAGACAGAAACCGCAAAAAATGCAACGCATTTACCCTCGAATGTACGTCTGCAGGTGTCGCAGGTGCAAGTTCCTTATACTCTTCCTGTCCCAACGGAGGTGAAATCACCTCAAGGTAATTCACCCTCACTGATGGAGAGTGTCATTAACACTCTCTCGAGCTTTTTTCACTCCAAGCACGCCGACACCGTGTGAGTCATCGAGGATCACGGTCGCGTTATATTTTTCCGCGAGCGCAAGAATTTCATCAAGTCTGGCAATATCGCCTTCCATGCTGAATACGCCGTCCGTGACGATGAACAACCGCCGCGCTGTGCCAGCCTCCTTGAGCTTACTCTCAAGGTCATTCATGTCTGAATGTTTATAGACAAATCGCTTGGCCTTCGACATGCGGCAGCCGTCAATCAAAGAGGCGTGGTTGAGCGCGTCGCTCACCAGCG
>Ga0206875_1008_pt1 | contig 82711 bp, 72 predicted proteins | sample Alteio_BWOrgCont_9_FD_152616 | JGI IMG/M metagenome (GOLD analysis project Ga0206875, IMG submission 152616) | Enriched cells from forest soil in Barre Woods Harvard Forest LTER site, Petersham, Massachusetts, United States -... | ecosystem: Environmental > Terrestrial > Soil > Temperate forest > O... | reverse complement strand
TACTGCATTCAATAATGCTTTGAAAGACTGGAAGCACGTTATTCTGTTTACATCACATGATCATGAGTTTGTGCAAACTGTGGCTAACCGTATTATAGAACTTACGCCTACCGGAATAATTGACAAACGTATGAGCTATGACGATTATATTAAAGATGAGAATATTAAGGCACAACGTGAGAAAATGTATGAAAAAGCCAAGGTTAAGGCTTAGGTTGAGATAATTTCAATAACAATATCGGCCAAGCGTTCAGCAATCTCATATTTACCACTCTCTGAATCGTGAACTATTTTATCAATTCTCTTTCTGAATTCATTTATATAGCCATTCGCCACAATTAATTTAACTGCATCTTCAAAAGTGGCAGCAATACAATTATAAAAAGTAGCAGACCGTTTATTGTTATGAGTAAACGCATCCACTCCACATTCTACCCTAAATATCATTAAATCTGCCAATTCACGCTCATAAATGCTGACTTTCTTAAACTGGTTAATGAGCCTGTTTACATTTATATTGGTTGTTTTTTCTTTAGGGTTAGCAGATGCATATGCTTTCGCAATCTTCTTCTTATACTGCTCTAATAAAGGATTAGCCTCATCAGAAAGCTCTGCAGAATAAAATTCTTTTACGTTTTTAAATTTATCGAACAAGGTAATTACTTCTCCGATAATATCATCCTTGTCAGATTTATGGAGATGCTTTAACAGAGCCTTTTTAGTGAGTCTAGGCATTATACTTGATATTAATTCAGCTTAATGCCGGCATCTTCGATTGTAATCAACCGAGCCTTGTATAATCCGCCTATAGCTTTCTTGAATGTTTTTTTGCTAATGCCGAACATGTCGTATATAGCTTCAGCAGGGCTTTTATCCACTAATGGAATAAATCCATTTTCTTCTTTCAACTTATTTAAAATCTTTTGTGATATTTCATCTACTTTCTCATAACCGGGTTTATCGATTATCAGATCAATCTTTTTATCCTCACGTATTCGTTTTATATATCCTTTGGTTTTCTCACCTCTTTCTAATTTCCTGAATACATCGCTATTATATACCACACCGGTATGGGTATTATTTATTATAGCCTTGTAGCCAATATCGGTATGACTATAGAGCACCAAATCAACTTCCTGGCCTTCTGTAAATTCATGCGGAGTCAGATCTAAAAAATCTTCCACCTTAGCAGAACCCACAATACGGTTACTTACTTCATCAATATATATATGCACTACATACGAGTTGCCTTCTTCCATTTTCAGCCGTTGCTCACGAAAAGGCACAAATAAATCCTTCATCAGGCCCCAATCGAGGAAAGCACCTATGCCACTTACAGAAACAACATCTAATAGAACAAAATCACCTACCTGTGCAAATGGTTTTTCAGTAGTTGCAATAATTCTGTCTTCCGAATCGAGGTAAACAAATACGTCAACTATATCGCCAATCTTACAATCCAAAGGAACATACCGTATGGGCATTAATATTTCTCCATGCTCACCACCTTCAAGGTAAGCGCCAAAATCTAAAAGCTTAACTACTTCAAGTTCGTTCCACTTGCCAATTTCTGCCATACTATGTTTATTGTACCTATCAAAGATAGGGTAAATGATGCGATTCCGCTATCTTACCTTTTCCCAACAGTTTAATTTCTCATCAAATGCCGAGAATTTCAATTCATAACTATCCGGTACTTCATTCAGCGGACTCCAGTAAGTGGCTAAACGTGTTCCGATTGCCTTTTTAGCTAATTGCCCACTTACGTAGCGGGTATATAAATTATAGAAGTTAAAACCTCTTTCTATTGTATTATCAATAACTGCAGCGCTGTCAATATTCTCGTAAAAGGCATTAAAAAAATAAAATGAATCATATTCAGCAAATGGTACATCCATTATGTTTGCCTGGATGTATTCTGCATTTATAAGTCCATGCTTAGCCGATATTTTCTTCGACATCTCAACCAGGTAATCTCTTTGCTCCACACCAGTAAATATGCCTTCAGTACAAGCGGCACCAATCATACAGAACTTCCCCACTCCTGAGCCAATATCCAGTACTCTTGCTCCGGGTTTTTCTGCCAAAAATCTTGCAGCCAGTTTAGCTACATCAACAGGGGTCCACTGGTTATAAGCAATTTGCCTTATCCTTTCCGGGTAAATAAAGTTGAACTCCACATCACTCACATCTATATCCAATACCTTGCACTCCCCTATCATAAATTGAAATTGGGCGCCAAAGATATAGGAATATAAATGAGTGTAAAAAGAAAATCAACTGCCACTATCTTATTAAAGTCAGGAACCCATATTTGGTACCGGGTGCTCCCAGATAAGTACAATAGTTAATAATATAATAATATACACCATCTGACGCAGGTAAATTAGTTTGCATTATAACGCCGTCCCATCCTTTTAAAGCATCACCCCATTGATAAACCAATACTCCCCAACGGTTATATATTTTACCATCAAAGCACTTTGCATCTTTAATTATAACCTTAAATACATCGTTTGAGCCATCTCCATTCGGCGTAAACACATTAGGAATATACTCTCCATCACAATTAGTTGTATCAACCCTTACAGAATCTCTCAAACTGCGGCAATCACCCACAAGCTGTTCAACGTAATATACGGTTACATTATTTATTTCGGGTGTAGTAAACGGATTAACCTTATATAATGCTGTTCCTCCGACAGGAGTAGCGTACCATGCTACACTTCCGGAGGTAGCCGCAGATAATATTGCCACAGATCCAGGACATACGTTAGTATCGGCAACCAAAGGAGGTTTAATGTTATCAGGTGTCACAATTATTTTTGCAGTATCGCGCGCAGAACAACCATCGGCATTTGTAGTGATCAAAGTATATGTTCCGGGAGTTTTAACAATTATCGTTTGGCTATTAATACCTCCGGGTTCCCAAACATATAATATCTCTCCATTATTTGCAGTCAGTGTAACAGAGTCTCCTGCACAAAATGTTTCAGGGCCAGAGGCGGCGATAGTTGCAAGAGGATTTGACATAGTAATTGCTTGGCTGCAATTAGTAACAATACCACAACAAGTAATCTTGCAGGTATAAACTCCAGGGGTAGTAATTATTTGTACACTATCACTTCCGCTAAGGGGCGGCAACCATTGTATTACACTACCTGTGGAAGATATTACACGCAAACGAACTGAATCGCCTGGGCATATTGCCGGATTGGGACTTGCAACCATGTATGGTGTTGCATATAAATTAACCTGGGCTGTATTTGATAAAATAGGGGCACAAAAAGCTGTATCTGTCAACACACAATAATAGAAACCAGGTGTTTTGACATAAATTGAAGATGAATTCCCTGCAATGACACCTGTAGGGCCCTGCCATTGAAAACTGCCACTACCGGAACAAGTCAGAAACAATGAATCGCCGGGACAAATTGTACCATTATTAGGGGTTATAAAAATTGAGGGTGGAGTTTTAGTTGACACATAAATACTTGCCGCTGAAGAAGCCGAGCACCCGTATTTATTAGTAACCATTGAGGTTATACTGTATGCCCCGGTACCAACCCAAATGCTATCTTTTGTACTACCTGTTGACCACGTATATCCAGTACCCACTGCCACTAACCATGTTGAGTCTCCAGGGCAAACAACATTTTTACCTTTTATACTTAAAGCACTATCCGATGGAATAGGATAAAGTGTTACATAAACAGAATCGTGCAAAACAGAAACAAGCGTGTCACAAATATTCGCCCGCACAATACTATCCGTAATATAATACCAACCCGAATCAGAGGGAGTAAAACTGTTATCAGATAAAGGGCAACCCGTAATGCCAACAAAAGATACAGTTTTAGGCTTCGCAAACCAATAATTAGTTATATATGGCGAACCGGGTGGAATACAATATACTGGGTTTGCCGCAGGGTTCGAAATAGAATCAAATGGGAGTTCCTTAAAGGAACTTCCCTTACAGAACGCAATACTATCATGCTTACATCCCTCACAAATCATTGCAGGCTTAATTTTCGGTAAAGAATCTTCTATATCTACCCTGACACATGTTGTACTATCGCATCCCTTTTTATTGGTAACAGTAAAACAATACTCTCCGCTACTTGTAACAGTAATGCTTTGAGTTGTAGCACCGGTAGACCATGAGTAGGAATTGGCACCATAACCACCCCCGGTTAGAATAACTGACTTCTGGCATACCGTTATAGGAGCAGGATGCTGAGAGTTTATATTTATTACTACATTATCAGTAATTGTAGGTGTTTGCGGATTAGGATTAATAACAACATAAATACTATCGGAAGTTTGCAAACAACCATCAGCAGAGGTTTGGGTAACGGAATACCAACCACTTTTGGTAACGCCCATACCACTATATGGCACACCTGTTGACCATTTATAATTAAAATTAGGCCCAACTTGTGAACATGTGTTTGAAATAGCATTTAAATATCCTGATTCGCAAAACGTAACACTATCGGGGCAGTTATTATTAATACATACACTAACAACTGGCCTGGTGCAAATACTTCCATTCCTTGTATAAAAATCGTAGGGCTGCCTGCTTAGGTCTATTGGTTTAGCAATAAAAATATCGCTACTGCCGGCAGTAGAAAAATATTGAAAAACACCGTAATCGCCATCTGAGCAATAAGACTGAAAACAATCTGCCTGGTTGGAACTATAACCCAAATAGCCACCAGCACTGGTAATTATCATATCCTGGTTAAAACTACCGGCAGTATAAATATCACCAGTTGAATTTACAGCTATACCATAGCCCAGGTTATCATTATGTCCACCTATTTGTCTACTCCATTGCCATACACCAGTTGACCCTAAATACTCGGCAACAAAAATATCCCAGTACCCAACTGAATTAAATGTGCCCTGCCCATATTGGTCGGCATATCCATTAAAACGGCATTCAAAATTTCCAATTACATATGGATTACCAGAACCATCCAGCGAAATAGCCTTCGATGTAACCTGGCTGTTTGAACCGTCAGCCACATCCCATAATAATTTCCCGGTTTGATCATATTTAACAACAAAAATTTTATTCCCATATACATTGGTAAGCGAAACTACGGGACTTACAAAAAAACTCAAAGTTCCACTAAAATCCCCGGTTAAATAAATGTTCGAATTTTTGTCTACGGCAATTCCATTAGCTATGTTAGCAGTTCCGCCACCTGCCATTGTAAACCATTGTTCATTACCACTGCTATTATATTTTATTAAAAAAACTGCATTGTAAAGACTACCCTTATGTACATTATCAAATGTAATTGTATCAGTAAACTGGCCTGTTACATACACATTGCCGGAAGGATCGCATCCTACACCGAGCCCTCTATTAGTATGAGGGCCTGAACCCATTTTTGCCCAGAGAAAATTTCCGCTTCCATCAAGCTTTGTTGTAAAAACATTTACATTATTCTTTACGCTTGTCAGGGTATAAGTTCCAAAGGTTGCTGTGCCCGCAAATTCTCCCGTAACCAAAACATTTCCACTATTGTCAATCGTTATAGCATTGCCAATATCAGCCATTGCTCCACCTGCACTTACAACCCATAACAAAGTTCCTTGGTTATCATATTTAGCTATAAACACATCTTGCGCTCCAGCCGAAGTAATTGTCTTAGAACCAAAAGTTGCAGAACCATAATAATATCCGGTAACGTAACTATTACCCGCAGCATCTACCTTTATAGCAAGCCCTCTGCATGAACCAGAGCCACCTCCTTTCACTGCCCATTTAAAATTTCCATTTTTATCTGTCTTGGTTACAAAAACATCTGAAACCCCGGAAGAAGTCAGAGTAGTTTTACCAAAAGTTGCCGTACCCGAAAAATAACCCGTAGTGTATGTACTGTCACTGCCATCAAGAGAAATGCTATACGCCTCATCAATTGTTGAGCCTCCTGCTCTTTGCATCCAATATTGGGCATTTGCATCTTTCGAAAATGGCAATAACAAAATCAAGCATAACAATAAAACATGTCTTTTACAAAACATCACTTTAAAGTTCCCTTTTGTTTTTCGGTAATTGAGTAATGATAACATACTTATCAAAGGTACTAATATTTAAAGGCCTTGTTATTTAAAGCGGGCCCATCTTTTGCTTTACTTATACGTTAATATCTGAGCAAAGGTTGGTTGGTGGTTATCAACCCATTACCCCTCCTCCACAAGTAAACACCAAATATTATTTTGCCTTATTCCTCAAAACTGAGAAATAGCCCAATTTATAGAAATCGAGAAGAAACATGCTGGCAAAACCCGAACAAAGCAATGGTCTTATTAAGGGACGTTTTATTACGAATGCCAGGCGAACAAAAAAGGTCAATCCATATTTATTGAGTTTCGAATAAACTCTTAATAAAGTAATATCATTGATAAAGGTTTTATCGCTGCCCATAAACTGCATTATTTCATTCAGATTGCGAATGGCTGAGTCAGTATTATCCATAAATACCTTATTCGTATTTAGTTCTGCATGTAACACAGGGTTATCAATATGCTTTATAGAAATATTCCGTACTTTAAGCTCATAGCCAAAAAGGGTATCCTCGTGGCCATACCCCGTAATTTTTTCATTCAACTGCACTGCTTCAAATACTTTACGTTCTACAACAAAGTTGTTTGTCATAAATGAAGCATTCGGGTTCATTTGCCTTTCCTTCGCGGGCTTGCTTTCCTTTTTTCTTCCATATTGCCAATGTAAACGTGTGTTTCTATCGGGCTTTTGCTCTGAATAAACCCTCCCCCCGCATATAACCTTCTCCCCTTTCTTTATTTCTTCAATATAGTTCGCCAGGAAGCTATTATCCAGTATTTCAGAATCACAATCAAGAAACAATAAATTATCATACTTAACATGCTTTAAAAAGAGGTTCCTGATACGCGCTCTGCCAATATTTTCAAGCAAACACATGTATTTTACCAATTCTGAAGTAAGTTCCTTACTCTCCTGTTGATATTGGACATCTGAATGATCATCAATAATAATAATCTCCGCAGGCACACCGAGTTCAGCCATCTGTACCGATAAGGCTTTTACAAGCTTACCGACCTTAACATTATAAACAGGTATACAAATTGAGAGCATTGTTCTATAATAGGATTGCTAATGTAATTAAGATAGCAGATAAGAAAACTATTGTTTTTCAAAATTATTATATATTTGCGCCATGAAACTGACACACTTACATCATTATCATCATGCTTATCTCTGCAAGAGTAGGCCGTAAGTGTATTGTACAATAACCAAAACAACAACAATATATTCGAGGCTTACCTTAAAAAGTAGGCCTTTATAATTTTATAAAAAAAACAAGATGGCACTAAAAATAGCAATACAAAAATCAGGCAGGCTCTATGACGATTCTGTTAAACTTCTTAAGGAATGTGGAATAGAGTTCAACAATAGCCTTAACAGGTTACGGACTGAAGCATCTAACTTTCCAATGGAAATACTTTTCCTGCGCGACGATGACATACCTCAATACGTAGCAGATAAAGTAGCCGATATTGGTATAGTAGGCGAAAACGTATTGCTGGAAAAGCAAAAAGATGTAAAAATATTCGAGCACCTTGGTTTTGGTAAATGCAGGTTATCTATTGCATTGCCTAAGGGGGTAAAATATAAAGGAATACAGAGCCTTGATGGTATGCGTATTGCCACATCTTACAATAATATTCTCACTGGCTTCCTGAAAAAGAACAAAATAAAAGCTGAGATACACGAAATAAGTGGCTCGGTGGAAATTGCACCAGGTATTGGCCTCGCAGATGCAATATGCGACTTAGTAAGTTCAGGCAGTACACTCTTTACCAATGGATTGAAAGAAGTAGAAACAGTTATGAAAAGTGAAGCTTTACTTATAGGTAATCACAAATTGAGCAAGCAGGAGCAAGTCGTTGTAAACAAGTTAATATTCAGGATACAGGCTGTTAAAAAGGCATCGAAGAATAAGTATATATTACTGAATGCTCCTAATAAAAACCTCGACAAGATTGTATCTCTGATACCGGGAATGAAAAGCCCTACTATTTTACCGCTTGCGGAAAAAGGCTGGAGTAGTGTACACTCAGTAGTTCTTGAAGATGAGTTTTGGGAAGTAATTGAAAAGATTAAGGATGCCGGTGCACAGGGCATATTGGTAATACCAATTGAAAAAATGGTTTTGTAATGAAAGTATTCGCTTATCCTGCACAAGATAAATGGGTTGACCTTGTTAAAAGGCCAACCGAAAACTATGGAGCTATTGAAGAATCTGTAAAAAGCATTCTTAAATCAGTAGAAAACAGAGGAGATAAAGCGCTTATCGAACTCACCAAAAAGTTCGACAAAATTGCCATTAATAACTTAAAGGTTAATGCTAATACTACTAGGTCAGCCAAGAAAGAAATTCCTGCCAGGCTTAAAAATGCCATAGATACAGCATATAAAAACATTTATGCTTTTCACGCTACGCAAGTCAGCAAAGTGCAAAAGATTGAAACCACTAAAGGAGTTATTTGCTGGAGAAAGTCGATTGGCATTGAGAAGGTGGGCTTATATATTCCTGGCGGTTCGGCTCCATTATTCTCTACCGTACTTATGCTTGGCATTCCCGCACAAATAGCAGGATGTAAAGAAGTAATCTTGTGTACCCCACCCGATAAAACTGGTGCAATAAACCCTGCCATTTTATACGCAGCCGATAAATGCGGAATAAAGAATATTTATATGGTGGGCGGTGCACAAGCAATCGCAGCTATGGCTTATGGCACAAAAACTATTCCCAATGTCCATAAAATATTTGGCCCGGGTAATTCATATGTAATGATAGCTAAGCAATTGGTATCACTAAGAGGAGTTTCAATAGATATGCCCGCAGGTCCATCAGAGGTGCTTGTTATTGCAGATGATTCCGCTGATGCAAGTTTTGTTGCAGCAGACTTACTGAGCCAAGCAGAACACGGACCGGATAGCCAGGTAATATTAGTTTCAACAAGCAAAAAACTGGCTGAAGAGGTTAATAAAGAAATTGCAGAACAATTGAAAGTGTTACCACGTAAAGCCGTTGCAGAAAAAGCGTTAAACAATAGTAGCGCGATACTCTTAAAGAACTTAGATAGCGCAATAGGCTTTTCTAACCTATATGCACCAGAACATCTTATTCTTTCATGCGCAAATGCAGAAAAGCTAGCAGAAAAGGTTATTAATGCAGGTTCGGTTTTTATAGGCAATTACTCACCTGAAAGTGTAGGAGATTACGCTTCAGGCACTAACCACACCTTGCCAACTAACGGTTATGCAAGAGCCTACAGTGGGGTTTCGGTAGATAGTTTTGTAAAGAAGGTTACCTTCCAGAAGATAACACCTGATGGTTTGCTAAAGCTTGGCTCAACTATTGAAACCATGGCAGAAGCAGAACAATTACAAGCGCATAAAAATGCTGTAACGATCCGTTTGAACGAAATAAAAAAGAGAAAGAATGTTTAATTTGAAGAACATACTACGACCTAATATAGCGTCGCTTACACCATACTCCTCGGCACGTGAAGACTTTAAGGGAGAAGCTGAAATATACCTTGATGCGAATGAAAACTCTATCGGTTCTGCAATAAATACTCATATACTTAACCGTTACCCTGATCCACTACAATTAAAAGTAAAAAAGAAACTGGGAAAGATAAAAGAAGTTGCTTCTGAAAATATTTTTCTTGGCAATGGTAGTGACGAAGCTATTGATATATTGATTCGGGCTTTCTGCAATCCCGGGAAAGATAATGTTGTCATATTGCCTCCCACATATGGAATGTATGAAGTAGCTGCCAAGATAAATGATGTAAAAGTAAAGTCAGTTAACCTAAATACCGATTTACAACTCGACTTACCTGCATTAACTAGAGCAATAGACAGTAACACCAAAATTATTTTTGTTTGCAGCCCAAATAACCCTACCGGAAGCATCATTAATAAACCTTACATTGAAAAACTGCTTAATACCTTTAATGGAGTTGTAGTAGTGGATGAAGCCTATATTGATTTTGCAGATTCACAAAGCATGTTACAGGATATAAGTAAATATCCTAACCTCGTTATTATGCAAACATTTTCGAAAGCATGGGGACTTGCAGGCTTAAGAGTTGGTATGGCATTTGCTAGTGCAGAAATAATAAGCATCATGAACAAAATAAAAGCACCTTATAATGTTGGCGAGCTTGCACAAAAGTTAATTCTGGAGGCATTAGATAATAAAGATGCTGTAGATAAGATGATCAGTACTTTGAAAAAAGAAAGAGTTATTTTAATTGATAAACTGCAAGGATTCTCATTCGTAAAAGGTGTTTTGCCTTCACAATCCAACTTTCTTTTAGTGAAGACAAATGAACCCAATAAGCTTTATGACTTTTTAATTGCAAATAATGTGGTGGTGCGCAACCGTTCGACCTTACCATTATGTGAAGGCAGCCTACGCATGACAATAGGCACTCCAGATGAGAACAAAAAACTACTTTCACTTCTATCAACATTTGAAAAAACATACAGCAAATGAAAAAGGTTTTATTTATAGATAGAGATGGTACAATTATTATTGAGCCTCCTGTAACTGAGCAAGTAGACTCACTTGATAAGCTAGAGTTCCTGCCCGGTGCTATTACTTCCTTGGCTAAAATTGCTAATGAGACAGATTTCGAATTGGTGATTGTTACTAACCAGGATGGACTTGGAACAGCTTCATTCCCCGAGGAGAATTTTTGGCCTGCACAAAATATGATGCTTAAAATACTGGAAGGCGAAGGAGTAAAATTTAAAGCCATATATATTGACCGCAGCCTTCCTGCAGATAATGCACCTACCCGCAAACCAAGGACGGGTATGCTCACGCAATATTTTACATCTGAATATGATTTAAAGAACTCTTTTGTTATTGGCGACAGGCCAACTGATATAGAATTGGCTAAGAACCTTGGCTGTAAGGGTGTTTTTATTAATGGTACAAAACCTATTGGCGATGATCTGATGCCATATCTTGCTCTAAAAGCAAGCACATGGAACGACATATACAATTTCCTTAAACTGCCTGCAAGGCTTATTAAGAAGGAACGAAAGACCAATGAAACAGACATACTAGTAGAATTGAATCTTGATGGCACCGGACAAACCAATATTAAAACAGGTCTCAACTTCTTCGACCATATGCTTGACCAATTGGGCAAACACTCAGGTATAGATTTGAAGGTAGAAACTAAAGGCGACACACATGTTGACGAACACCACACTATAGAAGACACCGGAATAACTCTTGGTGAAGCATTTGCCCAGGCATTGGGAAACAAGAAAGGCATCGAACGATATGGCTTCTGTTTGCCAATGGATGACTGCCTCGCACAAGTAGCAATTGACTTCGGTGGCAGGAACTGGATAGAGTGGAATGTCGAGTTCAAACGAGAGATGATTGGTGATATGCCTACTGAAATGTTCTTCCACTTCTTCAAATCATTCTCCGATGGAGCTAAGTGCAACCTCAATATAAAAGCCGAAGGCGAAAACGAACACCACAAGATCGAATCGATATTTAAGGCTCTTGCAAGAGCTATTAAGATGGCTGTAAAGCGCGACGCAGACAAGATGACTTTACCAAGCACTAAAGGAACATTATAGATGAATGTAGTTGTCATACGATATGGAGCAGGCAATATTCAATCGGTGCTATTTGCATTGCAGCGCATTGGTATTACCCCAACTCTTTCATCCGATCCGGCTGTTATAGCCAAAGCCGACAAGGTTATATTTCCGGGTGTTGGTGAGGCTTCGGGCACAATGAAGGAATTGAAAGCTTCCGGCCTAAATAATGTTATCAAAGAACTCAAACAACCTTTCTTGGGTATTTGCCTCGGACTTCAGCTTATGTGCAAACACTCGGAAGAAGGTAATGTTGACTGCTTGGGCATATTCGATCTTAACGTAAAGAAGTTCATTCCTGCAGATAATGTTAAAGTCCCACATGTAGGCTGGAACACCATTCAAAACCTGAAAGGGCCTTTATTTAATGGCATTCCCGAGAACAGTTTTGTTTATTATGTACATAGTTTTTATGCAGAGCCGGGCAAAGAAACCGCTGCAACCACCAATTATATTAACCCTTTCAGCGCTTCGTTGAGTAAAGGTAATTTTCACGCGGTGCAGTTTCATCCTGAAAAAAGCGGAACAGTTGGAGAAAGCATTTTAAAAAATTTCATAAGTCTATGATACGTGTTATACCAGCTATAGATGTAATTGACGGAAAGTGCGTGCGACTCTCTTTTGGCGATTTTTCGAAAAAAGTGATATATGACGAAAAGCCATGGGAAGTTGCCAAACGATTCGAAGACGCTGGCATTAAACGCTTGCACCTGGTTGACCTCGACGGAGCAAAACAAGGCAAGGTGGTAAACTTTAAAGTACTGGAAAGGATATCGACCATAACAAACCTAGTTATTGATTTTGGTGGTGGAATTAAAGCACATGAAGACATTCGCATTGCATTTAACAGCGGTGCAAGTATGATATCTACCGGAAGCATTGCTATAAAGAACAAAACATTATTTAAAGAATGGCTGAAGCAATATGGAGCAGATAAAATAATTGCTGCGGCCGATGCCAAGAATGAGAAAGTAGCTGTATCGGGTTGGCAAGAAGACAGTGGTATATCCATATACGATTGTATCAGAGAATTGTTGACTGACGGAGTTACCCAGGTCATTTGTACTGACATATCAAAAGACGGCAGCCTTGCAGGGCCTGCAACGGACTTGTACAAGAACCTGTTGAAAGAGATAAAAGACTTCAACCTGATTGCAAGCGGAGGCATTAGCTGCCTGCAGGATATTGTTGATGTAGAACAAGCGGGTTGCAAGGAAGTCATAGTGGGTAAAGCATTATATGAAGGCCGGATTGAATTAACTGAACTAAAACCATTTCTTGTTTAACATGCTCACGAAGCGCATCATACCTTGTATGGACATTCAGAATGGAAAGATTGTGAAAGGCATCAACTTTCTCAACATCCGCGAAGTGGGCGACCCCGTTGAGCAAGGGCGTTACTATGCAAGCCATGGTGCTGATGAGTTAGTGTATTTAGATATTACCGCAACGGATGAAAAGCGGAAAGTCTTTTTATCGCTTGTTAGAGAAATAGCACAGGCCATCAATATTCCTTTTACTGTCGGTGGTGGCATTTCTACTATTGATGATGTATCTGCGCTTTTAGATGCAGGCGCTGATAAAATATCTATTAACTCAGCGGCAGTGAAGAATCCAAAGTTGATAACCGAACTGGCAAACCGTTTTGGTTCACAATGTATTGTTGTAGCCATAGATACTAAGAATGAAGAAGGTGATTGGTATGTATATGTTCATGGGGGCAAAACAAAGACTCCGCTTAAAACCATTGACTGGGCAAAACAGGCGGAAGAACTGGGTGCAGGAGAGATATTGCTTACATCTATGAATAACGACGGAACCAAGAATGGCTTCGCGAATGATATTACCAAAAGGGTTTCCCAATCGCTCAACATACCGGTTATTGCATCGGGTGGAGCAGGAACTATGGAACACTTTGCCGATGTATTTACAACAGGCTGTGCCGATGCTGCCTTGGCTGCCAGCGTGTTTCATTACAAAGAAATTGAGATACCTGTACTTAAAAAATTCCTTTCTGAACAAAACATATCCGTAAGAATATAAAACTATGAAAATAGATTTCGCAAAATTCGAATCGGGCTTAGCGCCTGCCGTAATACAAGATTCCCAAACCGGGAAAGTGTTGATGCTCGGGTACATGAACGAAGAAGCCTTGGCAAAAACCGAGAAAGAGAAGAAAGTAACATTCTTCAGCCGCAGCAAAAAGCGTTTGTGGATGAAAGGCGAAGAATCGGGTAACATATTGCATGTAAAAGAAATACTGGCCGATTGCGATAACGATGCCATACTTATAAAAGCTCTGCCAACCGGGCCCGTGTGCCATACCGGTGCCGATACCTGCTGGAATGAAAAGAACGAGCCTGATTTTTTAACACATCTCGAAAGCATTATACAAAAGCGTAAGAGTGATTCATCTGAAAAGTCATATACCTCTTCGTTGTTAAAGTCCGGTATAAATAAGGTAGCACAAAAAGTAGGCGAAGAAGCCGTTGAACTGGTAATTGAAGCCAAGGACAATAACGAAGAATTGTTTTTGAACGAAGCGGCTGACCTGCTCTTCCACTACCTGGTATTGCTTGCTGCCAAGGATACCAATTTAGCGTCGGTAATAAAAGTATTAAAGGACCGCCATAAATAACATTACCATGAACAGGCCGACACAACAGGTTTACGAAAACTATACTCCGCACGATTTTGCTGTGTGGGAAACTCTCTTCAACAGGCAAATGCCATTGCTGAAGGACACCGCTTCTAATGAATACCTCGAGGCGCATAAGACCATTAAGTTCTCTCCTAACCGCATTCCGGACTTCAGAGAAGTAAATACTATTGTGGGCAACCTGACAGGCTGGAACCTGCACGTGGTGCCTTGCATAAGCCCGCAGAAGGATTTCTTTCAACTGCTTTCGCAAAAGAAGTTTACTGCTACTTGCTGGTTGCGTACTATGGAACAGCTTGACTATCTGGAAGAGCCTGATATGTTTCATGATGTATTTGGGCATGTGCCTTTGCTTACCAATACAAGCTATTGCGATTTCTTTAAAGGTATAAGTACTATTGCGCTGGAACATATTGAGAATCCTTTGGCAGTTGAGCTGTTGGGTAAAATATATTGGTTCACTATTGAATTTGGTTTGATACGTGAGCATGGTAAAAAGAAGATCTATGGTGCGGGAATAATGTCGTCGTTTGGCGAAGTGAAGCATTGCCTGGGTGATAAAGTAACCCACGTAGATTTTGATGTAGAGAAAATATTCTCGACCAATTACCGCAACGACCAGATGCAAAACCTCTACTATGTAATTGATTCCTACGAGCAGTTATACAATTCGCTCGATGAAATAAACACAGGTTTAAGGAAGAGGATAAAAGCCTCAAAACCAATAGGTATTTAATTTCCGATATTAACATTAGTGCTTTAAAAACTTAGTGCATTTTGTTGGCATTTGTAGTGCCTTGTAGGTTAATTTTGGCAAGTGAATAAACACATCTCCACATATGGTTTCTATTGCCGGGTTTCCCTCCTTATCCTCCTATTTACAGGTTGCGCCACTTCACGCAAGGCTGAACGCGCTCATAAAGAGGCTGAAGAAGCGAAAGAAAAAGCGGTTAAAATAAAGTACGCCGAAAAACTCGGCACCGATACTGTCCATATTACCAATTACACACTCTATTCCTTTATCGACGACTGGTACGGCGTTCCTTATCATTATGCGGGCCATGCTAAAACGGGTATTGATTGTTCCGATTTTGTTTCTATTCTGTATCAAACTGTATATGGCAGAGATATAAGTGGTACTGCGGGCAACCAGTTTGAGGCATGTTCGGTGGTTAAAAAAGATGACTTACAAGAGGGTGATTTGGTATTTTTTAAGATCAACAGCAAGAGCATTTCGCATGTGGGCGTATACCTGCAGAACAACAAATTTGTGCATGCCAGTGTGCATAGTGGTGTGGTTATTAGCGATCTCGATGAATCTTACTACAAGCTATATTTTTATAAGGGCGGCCGAATGAAAGCCAAATCCTAGTGGTATTTTATTTTTCTCTTTCTAATCCCTATTCACTGGCCACTAATCACTATTACGCCATTATCTCGCCTATCGAATTATCATAGTGTCCTTTATATTCACTTACCTCTCCCAACGATTCTTCATCTACCACAAACTCTTTACCTACTACTACACCTAATAAACTGAACTCAGCGCTTGAGTTTGCCATGTATTCTACAAAGGCATCTTCTTTATCGGGGCTTACCGATACCACTACCCTGCTCTGGCCTTCACCAAACAGGAATGCATCCTTGCGTATCACTCCGTCCGAATTAATATCGAAGCCTAAGCCTCGCGGCATAGCCGATTCAGCAAGGGTAACAAATAGTCCTCCGTCAGAACAATCGTGGGCCGATTCTACCAGTCCGGCAGCAATAAGTCCTTTAACAGCAGCTTGCACTTCAAATTCCTCGTCGAGGTTAAAGTGCGGCGCAGGCGATGCCTTTACATTGTGGTACGAGTATAAATATTCCGAACTGCTTATATTGTTATGGCACTCACCAATCATGTATATCAGGTCGCCTTCTTTCTTAAAGTCCAGCGTCATGGTCTTGTGCTTATCTTTTACAATGCCCAGCATGCCAATGGTTGGTGTAGGGAACACAGGACCTTCGTACGACGACTGATTATAGAAACTTACATTACCACCCGTTACCGGAGTAGTAAACTTGTTACAGGCCTCGCCAATGCCTTTTATGGCATTTACAAATTGCCAGAACACTTCCGGGTTATACGGGTTGCCAAAGTTGAGGCAATTGGTAATGGCCACACCTTCGCCGCCCGAACATACAATGTTCCTTGATGCTTCACTAACTGCAATAGCTCCACCCACATGTGGGTCAGCATAAACGTAACGCGAATTACAATCAACCTTCAAAGCCAAAGCGCAATTAGCATTCTTAACATTTACAATGGCAGCATCCGATGGTTTGTTGGTGCTCATGTTCACCGTGCCCACCATCGAATCATATTGCTCATATATCCATTTCTTCGATGCAATGTTAGGGTGCGCTAACAAAAATTCAGCCACCTCCCTGTAATCTTCCGGCTCTTGTACCGTATTAATATCGAATTTCTTAAACTCGCTGTAATAAGCAGGTTCTTTAAACTCGCGCTTGTACACCGGTGCACCGCCGCCAAGCACCAAAGCTTCGGCTGGCACTTCAGCCACCAGTTCGCCATGCATAAAGTACTTCAGGCTTTTGCCGTCGGTTACCTCGCCAATAACGGCATAGTGCAAATCCCATTTCTTCATCACATCTTCCACTTCCTTCTCGCGGCCCTTCTCTACAATTACAAGCATGCGCTCCTGGCTTTCCGATAACAATATTTCAAACGGCTGCATGTTGTGCTGGCGCAGCGGCACCTTGTCGAGGTGTATTATCATACCGCTCTCGCCCTTGGCCGACATCTCCGATGTGGAACAGGTAATACCTGCCGCACCCATGTCCTGCATACCAACAACTGCTCCTGTCTTAATAACTTCCAACGATGCTTCCAGCAAAAGTTTCTCCTGGAACGGATCGCCCACCTGTACCGATGGAAGGTCCTCTGCCGAATCCTCCGTAATATCTGCCGATGCAAAGGTGGCGCCATGTATGCCGTCCTTGCCCGTAAACGAACCAATAATATATACAGGGTTACCTGCACCCTTCGATATTGCCGAAACCGATTTGCCTACTTTCAATATACCTACCGACATGGCATTTACCAGCGGGTTTACATTATAGCAGTCATCAAAAAACACCTCGCCGCCAACGGTAGGCACGCCAAAAGCATTGCCATAATCGCCAATGCCTTTTACAATTCCTTTCATCAGCCACTTGGTACGGTCCGATTCTATATTGCCGAAACGCAACGAGTTAAGCTGCGCTATAGGGCGGGCGCCCATGGTAAAAATATCGCGGTTTATGCCGCCTACGCCTGTTGCTGCACCCTGGTATGGCTCCACTGCCGATGGGTGGTTATGCGACTCTATTTTAAAGGCGCATCCATATCCCTCGCCAATATCTACCAGCCCGGCGTTCTCCTCACCCGCCTTGGCCAGCAAATGCTTGCCCTCGCGCGGAAGGGTCTTTATATAAAATATCGAATTCTTATACGAACAATGCTCGCTCCACATTACCGAAAATATGCTCAGCTCGGTATAATTCGGCGTTCTGCCCAATACGGCTTTTATCTTGTCAAATTCCTCTACCGACAGCCCCAACTGCTGTGCTATTTCCACTGTTACTTTTGGTGTTTTCTCTATTACTTCCATAGTGTTATTATTCTACTGGCAAAGATATGTATCGCCTCTTAATTGGTCTAGTTATTTTATCAACAGCGCCCGTCACTGCGAGGCACGTGGCAACCCCGAAGGGCTCGTGAACTCTTTAATGAATAATTAGAATCAGTGAACAATCTCAGTTTTGCCCTCATCCTTCTTCTCCCAAGCGGGAGAAGCGTCACTTGCTCCTTTTCCCATTCCTAATTATTAATTGCTAATTCCTAATTGCCACAAAGTGGCGTAAACTGTCGTAAAATGTCGTAAATCCACTTTGTTTTTCCTGTCTTCTTACTGATTTTCAATTAGTAAAGCCCATTTTTATGCTGTTTTTTGGCCTGTTTATTTTATCCTCATTTTGTAACATACTGATTTTCAAAATCATTTCGAAACACCGATTTTAATAATCTTCCCTTTTTTCGTGTCGCACTCATTGCTAATGCATCTCTTCCCATTCCCACTCATAACTTATAACTCATAATTCATAACTTCAACTTAGCTAACGCTAAATTAAACATTTTGTTTATTAACTATCTCAAAAAAGTGAAATAGTTTTGAACAACCACGAAATATTATAAACATATAACATTTTGTTGTCACATTAGGTTAACCTAGCGATTTTTGAATCGCATTTTATGATCCAAAAGCAGTATTTCATGCGCAAGTTCAAGAGACAAGTCACGTTTTTCCGCAAAATCCCTGACACGTATTAATCCAGTTCCTTCACAGTCAGGGCAGGTCTCAGCGCAAGGTATCTCATAGTCCTCCTCGGTTATCTCACCAAGGCCTTTACAATAAGGACAATCCATAACCACCCTTTCAGGTGGAATACTCATATCAACATTGAATATAATTCCTGAAACAGGTTCTGTATTATTCTTCATTGATAAATGGTTCTATTTGTTGCAACTCAGCGATTAGTTCTTTAACATCCTGACGTTTGAGTACAATTGTTCCAAAATACATTTCATCCTCTTTATCAAAGATTCCTATATACAAATCACCTTTATCATTCTGATAACACTTCATCTCACTACTTTCATCGTAGAATACCTTTGTTGTTGGCATATTATTATAGTTTAATGGCACAAAAATATTATATAGGTTATTGAAACCCCCATCTAATTTATTAACAATCCGCGAATCCCCTTTCAGCATTGACTTATATTTTTTTAAACGTTTATTTACGGCAGTACAAATGGTATTATATCTATGGGTATTAGTACCCCAAAATGCCTATTTTTGAGCAAAATGACATTTAGCAAATGGGCGATTACGTCTTTTGTACTTTTTACCTTTTACTGTTTTCATTTATTGTTTTAAAAGCCAATTTATTTAAGCTCCCCGGTTTAAGTAATCGCTATACCCTTTTTGCGTTTTACTTAAAGTTATTATTTGGCATTGCGCTGTGGTATATATATACCTATCACTATAAGAACAGGGACACGTCAGATATTTTTAAATACTACGACGATGGTAAGCTTATGTTCCAGACGATACATACCGGCTTTGGCAATTTCTTAAAAATGTTTACCGGCATTGGAGATTCAAGCCCCGAAATACAGGGCTATTACCACTCCATGAAAAGCTGGATAAACGGCCACGACAGCACTTTGTATAACAACAGCCATTTCATCATCAGGTTCAATGCCTTGTTAATGTTCTTCTCGGGCGGGCATTACACTGTATATATAATTGCAATGTGTTTTATTGCCCTCTGCGGCCTCTGTTATTTATATAAGACCTTCTACCCCTTTTTGCCAGATACACCCAAACTACTTTTTGCAGCAGTGTTTTTATTCCCATCAGTATTAATGTGGTCTTCCGGCGATTTAAAAGAGGTATTTGTTTTCCTGGGACTGGGATTATCTATTTACTACTTCAAAAAATTACTGGCTAATAATGGTAACAACTTGGCTAATCTATTATTGGTTCTATTTGCTTTTGTTCTAATATTCGAAAGCAAAGCATATATCTTTCTCTGCATATTGCCCTGCTTTATTGCAGAGTTTTTAGTTAGCAAATTAAAAATTGCAAACAGGTTTACATGGCTTACGTATATTATTGTTACTTCACTGTACTTGCTAATCGGGCTGAATATAAATAAGGTCTACCCGAGTGTTAACCCCATTGCAACATTATCTGACAAGCAACAGGAGTTCATGCGCCTGGCAAAGGGTGGCATTTACCTTGCTGTAGCCAGCGATGAAACCCAATACGCGTATATACCTGTTGAAGATTCAGTAAATATTCTGCCTGCCAACCCTTATGCCGATAGCTTATTGCATAAACATGGCATACAGTATTTATGCTCTGCAGCATTTTGCTATAAAGAAGAACAGGCAAAAAAAATTGCTCCCTATTGGTTAAAAGCAGGCCAGCCCTTCGACCTGATACGCCACCGTACAGAGGACACGCTACACCTTATTGCCAACGACAGCACCGTTTATCGCCTCGACACATATATAGAAACGGCTAAGAGTCGTATAGATGTCCCTTTGCTGAAACCTACCTTCAGTGGCCTTATTGCTTATATACCCACTGCACTTACCAATACGCTCTTCAGGCCATACCCGCACGAACTGCATTCATCGGCAACCATTATAGTGTTTGCAGAAAATGTGATTTTTCTGTTGCTTGGCTTTTTTGCTTTTGCCTTTATGCGGCGCAATAACCCTAACCGTAATATGGTAGCTTTTTGCCTCAGTTATTGCCTGCTAATGCTTGTGCTTATTGGCATTTCGACCCCCTTATATGGTGGTATTGAACGTTATAAGTCGGTAGTAATACCTTTTATGCTTATTTTGCTGCTGCTCATTTATGACAAAGACAAGTTTAAACGTACCCTGAAAAAATAAAAACTCGTTGCATGGCAATTAAACGCAAACACCTTTTTCAAAAAAAATCGCACCAGCATATCCTCGACCGATTGGAGGAAGATGCACATGCCGGTGGTGGAATGAACAAAATACTTACCGTCCGCGACCTTACCGCCCTTGGTATTGCTGCTATTGTGGGTGCGGGTATATTTTCCACAGTGGGTAAAGCCTGTTTCGATGGCGGCCCGGGTGTAATATTCCTCTTTATCATTACCCCTATTGTCTGCGCTTTTTCTGCCCTTTGCTATGCCGAATTTGCCTCACGTGTTCCTATATCGGGCAGCGCTTATACCTATTCTTATGTAGCCTTTGGCGAATTAACCGCATGGATTATCGGCTGGGCCCTTATTATGGAATATGCCATTGGTAACGTGGTGGTGGCCATTTCCTGGTCATCGAACCTGAAAACTTTTTTAAGTAATATAGGCGTCACCATTCCCGATTATTTAAGCACCAGCTTTTTTGAAGTAAGAAGTGCCAACAACCGATTTTTAGACCTTGTAGCACAGAAAGCGACCATTACTCCTGAGCTTACCGCTTCACATAACCTGTGGATGAACGCCCCGCACATCGGCAACATACCTATTATATTAAACTTCCCGGCCCTGCTCATTACCTTCCTTATTACATGGTTGGCGTATGTTGGTATTAAAGAATCGCGCACGGGCAGTAACTTAATGGTCGCTTTTAAATTATTGGTAGTGTTAGCCGTAATAGCCATAGGATGCTTCCATATAGATAAAGGTAACTGGGTTCCTTTTCTGCCTAACGGTATGGGTGGAGTAATGAAAGGGGTATCTGCCGTGTTCTTTGCCTATATTGGTTTCGACGCTATATCTACCACCGCCGAGGAATGTAAAAATCCCCAGCGGGATCTTCCTAAAGGAATGATGTATTCGCTCATTGCATGTACGGTATTATATATTACCCTCGCCCTTGTGCTAACAGGTATTACCAAATACACCAACCTCAATACCGAAGCTTTTCTTGCTAATGCATTCAACTCAATAGGCATGCACTGGTTTGGTGGCATTATAGCACTGAGCGCCGTGGTGGCAACTACCAGCGTTATGTTGGTGTTCCAGTTGGGCCAGCCACGTATATGGATGAGCATGAGCCGCGACGGGCTTTTACCACCTGCCTTTAAACGCGTACACCCAAGATTTAAAACACCTTCGTTTGCAACCATAGTTACCGGCTTCCTGGTTGGTATTCCTGCCCTTATCATGGATTCGGATTTTGTAACTGACCTTACCAGCATTGGCACATTGTTTGCCTTTATTTTGGTTTGCGGTGGTATACTTATGCTTTCGAAAAGCAAGGACGGGCCTCAGCCTAAATTCAAGGTGCCTTATATAAGTAGCAGGTTCCTGTTGCCTTTATTATTTATTGCCATCATAGCCATATTCCAGTATGAGCTGCCGGGTACATTATCAAGCTTCTTTAACCTTGACACCATAGCAAAAGAGGAAAAAATAAGTATTTCCGATGCCTTTATTGAACGCATACCTTACTTCGTTTTCTTAGTAATATGCTCAATCATGCTGGTCTTCTCCATACTGCGTAAACTATCGCTGATACCGGTATTGGGCGTGCTCTCCTGCTTCTACTTAATGACTCAGCTGGCGGTAGTTAACTGGGCATGGTTTGCTATATGGCTGCTTATTGGCTTAGCCATATATTTCAGTTATGGCGTTAAGCATAGTAATTTAAGAGGGCTAAAAGAGTAAATTTGCCCAATTATAAAAGGCAACCTTAAGCTTTTATGGCAAAAACATATCGCATATTATTGGCAGCAATGCTCATATTTATTGCATGCGATATGAATGCCCAGTCTTCTAAGGAATCGCGCTATTTATTCCACTTTAATCCTTTTAACCAGGTGCAGCCTTCGGCGCCAAAACATGGCCGAACAGTAAAAGTACTTTTCGATATGGGCCTTGTATCGCAGTTTTATAATACCGACCCTCACTATACCACAGGAACTACAGCTAACGGCTCATATACCATTGGGCTTAAGCTAAGCATACCCGTATTGCAAAACGGAAACATCCTAATAGGCGGAGAATACATGAATCACAATTTCAATTTCTATTCCTACTACTTCGCTCCCGGTTACTCCTTCTTATACGATGGTAATGAAATCTATAACCACGCCATTGAGATGGATGAGCTTCATATACCTATTCAGTACAAAATAAATTTTAACCCTGAAGCCAGGAAAGTAAAAACCTTTTACGCCACCATTGGCTGGATTTATCGTTACATGTTTTACGACAACTCGCTTATTACAAACAGTAACAACGGCAAGTTTGTCTGGGAAGGACAAGGTGACATCACTACGCTATTCCAGCTCTTTGGCCCTACGGGCAGTAGTGCAATGGAGGTCGGTCTGGGTTACCAGCACAACAGGCTTAGTAACGGCAATGCCTGGTTCTTCGAAATTGAATACAAGTACGGATTTTCGCCCTATCTGTATGCAGGAAATAATAATGGTTCCAACAGTGTTCAGTTTACCCTCAACTCGCTTTCGTTCAAGTTAGGTTTACGTTTATAAACTATAACAGATAAACAGCTTGAAGCAAAAATCTCTTATACGCGAACTCTTTTCAGTCATTTTATGGACATTCGTTATTGTTCTTATACTCATCAATTTTGTGGGTTCATTTTCCTATACTGATTCGGCTTCCATGGGGGGAACGGTAGATCCGGGCGATTTTGTATGGGTAAATAAATTGGCTTATGGTCCGCGCTTTATGAATTATTTCAGGCTGCCGGGTTATTCGCATATTAAGCGTAACGATGTTGTAGTATTTAACTATCCCCTTGAATTTGACCTGCCGGTAAATAAAAAGAGGAATTATATGAAGCGCTGCATCGGCTTACCGGGAGATACTGTGAAGATATTTGACAGGGATGTATTTATCGGTAAAAAAGCGCTGGAAGATTACCCCGATTTTCACTATTCTTATACCATTAAAGCCACTACCGATACGCTCGAGAAATATGTTAACCGCGCCATGCACATTACCGAAACAGAAGTTGGCACCAGCACCAAGGAATATATTTTTATGCTAAGCAAAGCTGAAGCTGATTCTGTAAGGAAAATACCCGGTGTAACATCTGTTAACCCTTCTATAACTATCGACTCGCCCACTAATATGTTCCCTACAGGCTCAAACTATAGATGGAATGATGATAATTACGGCCCCATTGTTGTGCCTAAAAAAGGCACAACAGTTCATCTGAGCACCGATAGCCTTTCTATCTATGATAAGATAATAAAGTTTTACGAGCATCATAAACTGGAAACTAAACATGATTCTATTTTTATTGACGGAACCTATACCACCCACTACACCTTTAAAATGGATTACTATTTTATGATGGGCGATAACCGCGATAACTCTATCGATTCACGCCGTTGGGGCTTTGTACCCGAAGATCACATTATAGGCAAGGCTTCATTTGTTTTCTGCTCTGTTGCTCCCCTCCCCCGGGAAAAATCATTCTTTCAAAGATGGAACGGCAAACGCTTCTTTAAATCAATACAATAATCAACGTACCTTTGTACTGTTTATGTCGACAATAAAACCTTTTTGCGCCATCAGGCCCGCCACCGATAAAGTGGATAAAGTAGCATCTCATGCAGTAGAGAGGTATTCAATAGCAACTATTCAAAATATTTTAGCAACAAATCCTGTTTCGTTCTTACAGGTAATTTATTCGGCACGTGCGCAAAAAGAAAATTATACCGACCAACTGCACGCTATTAAAAACAAGTTCGAAGAATTCCGGAGCAAGAATATTTTTGAACAAGATACCGAGCCATGTTATTACGTTTACAGGCAGGTAAAAGAAAAGAGTTCGCACATTGGTATAATAGCGCTGGCTTCAGTAGATGAATACAACAAAGGCATCATAAAAATTCACGAACAAACCCTTGCCGAACGTGAAAAAAAACTGAAAGAATATTTAACCATCTGCGATTTTAATGCAGAGCCCGTTTGTCTTACCCATCCTTACAATAAACATCTGCACGAACTTCTATACTCAAAAACAAAAGGCAAGCCTCTTTACGACTTCACCTCCGATAATATACAGCACTCAGTATGGAAAGTATCAGAATCTGCTGAACTGAAAAAAATATCGGAACTATATAGCTCAATGCCTAACCTCTATATCGCCGATGGGCATCATAGAGCGGCTTCATCGGCTTTGCTGGCAGCATCAAACAAACAAAGTAACCCGGCACATACAGGCAAAGAGCCCTACAACTTCTTCATGTCCGCTATTTTCGCCGATACCGAGCTTACCATTTTCAACTTCGACCGTATGGTTAGCAGCCTGAATGGCCATAGTAAAGGGTCATTTTTTAATGAGCTTGAAAAATCATTTGACGTTATATCCTTTGGAGATAAAGTTTGCAAGCCTACTTCAGCCAGGGAAATAAGCCTTTATATAGACAAGCAATGGTATATGCTCCACATAAAAGACGGCCTTAACGAAGGTGCCGACCCGGTTAACAGCCTTGATGTAAGTATGCTGTCGAACTTTATACTTGCACCCATACTGAACATTACCGACCTGCGTAACGATAAGAGAATAGCTTTCATTCCCGGAGTAAAGGATATTGAAGACATACATAATAATGTAGATAGCGGTAAAATGAAAGCTGCTTTCTGCCTCTATCCTATCTCGTTTGAAGAATTAAAAGCCGTTGCCGATATAGGTAAAGAAATGCCGCCAAAATCAACCTGGATCGAGCCTAAGCTTGAAAGCGGGTTACTGATATACAGCCTGAATAATTAGAATTTCGAACGAGTCCTTCTGTGGAAGGGAGAAGGCGAATATGTAAATGTTAAGAACGTAAACATATAGGTATCGTTGTGCTTACTATCAGCACGCTCCAAACCAGTTTTGTCCGGAGGAAATTCTTGTACTATAGTATGTAATGCAGGATCAGCAAAATAAGCTGCTATAGGACCCTTCGCAGCCAAAATTGCAGCATTATCATAGTATACATTATGCGCATCATCAATATAATCACTACTGGTCCAAATCCTGTCAGATATCTCAAGTCCGATTGTAAACTGAGGGTTTACATTGTATTTAAATCCAATACCTGCCGGGATAGATAAAGCAAACTGAGAATATTCTTTAGGGCCGCCCGGTAATCCTTCACCTTCCGTACTTAAAGGCCTTAAATTATACCATGTACCATCAATGTATTTACCTTGTGGGTTGAAATATAAACCTCCAAGTCCGACAAAAACGTAGCCATCTATATTAAAACGTTTAAAACCGTGTGCATGCTTAATATGATAACGATGCCCGATATGGCTGCTCTGGTAAAAATAATACTCAGCCTGTGCCGATAATTCAAGTATTGGAGACCTGAAGTTAAGGTTCCGGTTATGCCTGTATGGCTCACTACTCAGGTTATCGAATCCCGACACCATACCACCTATAAGGGTTCCTCTTACTGCAAGCACAGGGTTAATAAAGTCGCGATAACCAACAAACCCTCCGTAACGGATAGCCTGAAAGTTGAAATCTTTTAAAAAGTGTGTACCAACTGTAGGTGAACCACCTAAATCGCCCAAAAACTGGGAAGGCCCAGCGCCGAATACCCATTCGTTATGAGCGCCAAAACGATTGTAGAAATATTGAGCCTTCCCTGTAAAAGGCAGCACAACAATTGCTAAAACGATACTGTAATAAATGTATATTTTCCTCATGTTGAGCAAATATACAAAGTTTCCCATTAAAAACAGTCATTTTTTATGAACAAACTGTTAATATGATCAACAATTATCCCTGTTCCGTTTTTTCTTTGAACGACTATACGTTTTAGGTAGGTTTGTGCCCGAGGAGAGACTCGAACTCTCAAGGATGTAACTCCAACGGCTTCTGAGACCGCAACGTTTACCAATTTCGCCACCCGGGCCTATGTAAGTGAAAAGATTAAAGCGAAAAGTTAAAAGGGATGCATTTCACTTTCCACTTTTAACCTTCAACTTTTAACTTATTTCGTGCCCGAAGCGAGACTCGAACTCGCACACCATTACTGGCGCCACCCCCTCAAAGTGGTGCGTCTACCAATTTCGCCATCCGGGCATTTTAAAGAACATAGCTTAAAAAAGCAGGGTGCAAATATAAAAACAGATTCTATACCAGCTAATAAAATTAACAGGTTGCCCTGTTTTTATGAAAATCCGCGCCTGCTCTTAATATCTTCGTATGCTTGTTGTATTTTTTTGAATTTCTCTTCAGCATCCTTACGTATGTCCTCCCCGAGATGGGTTACTTTGTCGGGATGGCTCTCCAATGCCATTCGCCTGTACGCCTTTTTAACCTCTTCATCGGTGGCATCTTTGTTTATCCCCAGTATTTCATATGCCACATCACTATTAATACTGCCGCCCTTGCTAAACATGGCGCCGATGGATCTTAAATCAATGGGGGTAATACCCAGTAATATGGCTATCCGGTTCAAAAGCTGGCGTTCATTATTATCTAAGGTACCATCGGCAAGAGCAACACCGAATAAATAATGCAACACCTGCAACCTGCCCTGGTATGCCATACCATGCCTTAGCGATAAGCACACTTTATCTAAAGGCACTCTCCGTTTCAGCATTTCCCTCAATACTAAAAGATCTTCTTTTGTTTTTTCAACCCCGAATTGCTTAACAAGAAAAGCTTTTACATAATCAAGTTCCGAACGGGTTGTAACACCGTCACTTTGCATAACGGCGGCAGAAAGAGCCAGCAGACTCATATGAAAATCGCCTTCTACATTGTACCATGTATCTCTTTGCTGGTTGGCATGCTGCCTTTCGGGCGAACCGCTCAACACATACTCATCAAGGAACACACCAATAAGGAAACCTATTATTGCACCATCAAAACGGCCAAATAAGTACCCAAGTACGGCTCCGAATATTTTACCGGAATAACTTTTCATTTGCTAATTGAACTGCAATAATAACCTTGTTTTGCCAATCAAATCAATTTACTTAACGAAACAAACATTCACTAAATTGCTATCTTTATGCCCCTAAAAGCTTTTTTTATGGAAAGTGTAACATTAGTGCTTGAAATATTTTTGCCAACCCTGTCTATTGGCTTAACCGCTTATTTAATTATACGCAGTTACCTTAAGTATGAAGAAAGCAGGCAGAAAATTGAAATTGAAAAAGCCAAGCAGGATATAATTTTTCCGGCACGTATGCAGGCTTATGAACGCATTATACTTTTTTTAGAACGTTCCACCCCCGAAAGCCTTATACGCAGAATAATAAAGGGCAATTCAAGCGCCAGGCTATTCCAGAGTGAACTTGTAGGCGCTGTCCGCAGCGAATATGACCATAACCTGTCGCAACAGGTATATATGTCGCCCAATGCATGGTCGATGGTAAAAACAGCAACCGAAGAAACTATACGCCTTATCAATATTTCAGCTTCTAAACTTTCGGTTACGGCTACCGCGCCGGAATTAGCTGAAAACATGCTTCAAATAACATCACAAATTGGCAAGTTTCCTACTCAGATAGCTATTGAGAGCATAAAAAAAGAATTTGCCCAGTACTTTTTAACCAGTACCAACGGGGCAGTATAGTGAGATTAACACTCCATGAATCTTTTACCATTCGAGCGCACTGATTTAGATTCACTCAAGGAGCTTCAACCCACAGGATGGGACAATATCACCCCTCATTTTAATTTTTATTTAAACTCTTCTTTTTGCTTTCCAATGAAGGTTATTTCCGATGATAAGGTCATTGGCATTGGCGCTTCTATTCTGCACGATAATGTAGCATGGCTCGCTCACATTATAGTTCATAGCGGTTACAGGAACAAAGGAATTGGCAGTTTTATTACCCAAAACTTAATAAATGCTTTAAAAAGTAAAACTGAAACCATTTACCTTATAGCAACCGATATGGGTGAACCGGTTTACAAGAAACTTGGCTTTATTGCCGAAGCAGATTACCTGTTTTTTAACAATGGAAGTTTTGGTGGTGATGTAGTAATTGCAGATTATATAAAACCATACGAAGAAGAGTATTTAACTAAAGTATTAGCTATAGATTTAGAAGTATATGGAGAAACCAGGGCAATGCATATTCGCCCATTCTTGCCCGATTCATTTGTATTTATAAACAACAATAAGGTAGAAGGTTTTTATCTTCCTAGGTTTAGCAACGGGTTGATAGTAGCAAAAAATGCAAATGCAGGAACTGAGTTAATGAAATTGCGCAGCAAGGCGTTTGAATATTTTATTTTTCCGTCGGATAACAAACCCGCAACAGATTATTTAGTTAAGCACAACTATACCCATTTCAGAACTGCAAAACGAATGAGATTAGGTAAAAGCAGGGTATGGCAGCCAGAAAATATTTATAACAGGGTAAGCGGACAGATAGGCTAATTATATTTTATCTCCGGGAACACCGAACCACCCATAAATATCATATAAAAACCGCCCGGCTTTAACAGCAGGATCTGCCTCAACAAGCTTTCTTACTTCTTCCTTGTCGGCTGAACTGAATATTATTATTCCTTTTGTTATTGGGTTATCTGATAAAGGGCCGACAAGTAAAATGTGCCCCTGCTTTTTTAGTGTGAATAAATGAATGAGATGTGCCATATGCACCCTTTGCTTCTCATCATCGGGCATTGAAAGATAGGTTGGCCCTGCGTTCAGAAAAACTATTGAATACTGTTTGCCTGTAGCAACTGTTTTCCTGACAAAATCGGGCGTTATTTCACCCTCCGGATACAAAATGAATTATTTTTTTTCGAGTATTTCTACCGAAGCAGTAATTGGCCTTGGGTTATAATAGCTGCCTTTTTCTATAACAACATGCCAAAGGCCGTCGTTAGGTATTTCAAAATCATGGCTACTACCCTCAATCATGCCGCCACGATAACTAAATGTTTTGTGTTCTTTGTATTGCTTGTAATGATAATCTCCCAACAGCATAACCTTTGTAGGTTCACTGATATGTACCATTACATGAGTGCCTTTTTTGGCCTTAAAAACGCGATGTAAATATTTCATAAATACCGGCTAAATAATTTATTACGCTCAATTACCACAACAAAGAAAAGAAAATTTTTTAAATCTGCACACCACCTTTTGCTTTATTATGCTTGGGGCAATCTTTTTTTTCTAAATGTTGCTGCCGGTATTTTATTGAATCTTTAGGACAGCATTGAGGTGTAGGGGGAGGTTGGCAGAAAAACCCTTTGCAGGGAGGCATTCCATAATTTTGAAGCATCTGGTTCATCTGGCCTTGCATCATTTGCTGCATTTTATCAAAATCCATAGCGCCAAACTGCTGTATAAAAGGATAATTGGTAAAATCGGGCGTATTAAGTGGCATTGAAAAGAACATTGCATTCATATCTCCCCCATATTTCTTCATTATTGAATCTACATAGGCATCATTATGGCATTTACCCGAATATATATATGTGTAGGTAGAATCGTAGCTTATTACATTTCCATTAGCATCGGTTTGCTTATGTACACTAACATGCACATTGGGATTACAGCAATTATTCTGGTTTTGGCCTTGTGCAAACACCGTAAACGAACACCCTGTTAAAAGAGCCGTAATTGTAATAAGAATTATATGTGCCCTGACTTTCATATGCCCCATTATTCTAACATGCAAATATACTGTGCCTTATAGGTTTGAAGGGGATTTTACCGTTAAAAAGTGTTAAACCAGTTGCTAAAATCAGTTAAAATATGGGCGATTCCAGCATACACGGCTAAATTTTTTATAGAATGTAAAGCCGCCGAATACCATAATAAACACTACCGATACGGTAAACCCAGCTAGGTAAAGCATTTGATAATATTGTACTTTTTCGGGTGTATTAAATATAAAAGCCGGCACTATAAATGCCACGGGTAATCCTATAATTATACAAGTAATCAGAAGTGATAGAATGCTCCTGAAAGGAAAGGAAATTATTTTTTTATACCTGCTAAAGCCATTACCCAATTTATGTACAAGGTAAAAATTATTTTCATCCATCTCGGCAAATAAAAGCATGGTGTTATTTATATTTTCCTGCCTGAACGAATTAAGTGAGGCAAGCATTTTTACACTTCTGATTTCTTTACCTAATTCTTTCTCCAGGTTCTTTATTGCTTTAACTTCTTCGGTTGGCAGTCCCTCTATTTTAAAATACTTGCTGTCTAAAAAACGTAAGCGGTATTGTATGCAAATACTTTTAATATCATCTACTGAGAATATCTTTTTCTTATCGAGCAGCTCGCTATTCACCTGCCATTTACCGGGCTTAGGAGCATTGTGCAACCTCTTCAACAAAAACTCATCAATGGCTATTCCTTTCTTCTTTGCCTCTTCAACTTGCTGGATAAGTGAGTGCTGTACCTGGGCATGTTTTCGCCTGGTTTTAAGCAGTTCATCCTGTATATTGACTAATGAGAACATAAGGCAATTATTATAGTACAAAGATACACCTTTTGAGGCTAAGATTTATCCCTACATTTGTAATTCAAATAACAGTATGTATACCAGCGAAAACATTATCAGAGTGCGTTATGCCGAAACAGACAGAATGGGTTATGTTTATTACGGCAATTATGCTGCCTATTACGAATCGGGCCGTGTTGAGGCATTGCGTGCATTGGGGCTCAGTTATAAGGAAATGGAAGACAGAGGTATTATGTTGCCTGTATTGTCTTACAACATAAAATATTTCAAGCCGGCATTTTTTGATGACACATTAACCATAAAGACAATACTGAAAGAATTACCTACCGGCACACGATTATCCTTTCAGTATGAAATGTGGAATGATAAAGGCATACAAATTAACCAGGGAGAAACCACTCACGTTTTTGTAAAGATAGATGGCGGCAGGCCCATTACGATCCCCCAGGAAGTGATTGATAAGCTGGCTCCATTTTTTTCTAAATAATATTTCACAATGTTATTATTTAAGGGAATTCTTATTTTATCAATGCTCTTCTTAGCTGGGTGTTTCACTAATGTTCCTCTAGAACAATCATCAAGAGAAATTACAACTCAACCAAGAATGGCCACTGTGAATGATAGTATACTACATGATGGAAAGGCTTTTGAAGAATCTGTTTATAAAATTTTATTCACGGAAATCAAATTATCCAAGAAACATAAAAAAATTCAGTTAAAAGGTATAATACTAGATCAAACTACCGGAGCTAGCTTATCTTTATGCCCAATAGGCTTGGGTAAAATAACTGGCAATAAAATTATCGATCTCTTCTATATAAGTACTGATTCCATTGGTAAATTCTCCATTACCACATCTGTAGATACCAATTCTGTTATTTTTGGAAATGCTTTGGTTTATTCAACCACATTCTACCATATAGGGGCATTATTAAAATAGCATTATTTTGGTAAATGCTCTTCCAATACATCTTTTATAGATGGAAACATATCCTCCATATAATTCTTTATCTGTGCAGGCTTTGCCCAAACGGCTTTCTCTATCCCTTCTTCCTGCTGTGGAACAGGTTCAGCAGTAAAAGTGGTATCCATACTATACCAATGGCTGCGTTTCAATAAAAACCAGCCTTCATTTTCATATATATGGTAACTGGTACAAAGGGGACTCACAATCTTTAAATCTGTTACACCGCACTCTTCCTTTACTTCACGTAAGGCAGCCATTTCAAATGTCTCCTTCTTTTCTAATTTACCTTTTGGCAGGTCCCATTTTTTATTACGGAATATGAGCAGGTAATCGCCATTGCTATTTTTAACAAGTCCGCCTGCTGCTTCCACCTTAAGGAACATGGCCTTGAACTTATTCCAAATACCCTTGGCATGGCCATGCATCCAAATACTTTTGCAGGTTTCATCCATTTTAAACTTCTCCCACTCTTCCCTTATATTAAACGTGCCCGTTAGCTTTCTGTTTATCTTTTTTTCAAGAATTGGCTGAATATCAGCCCCTATATATATAAACCTGTTATTATAATAAACTTTATACATTTGCATCATGATACAGAATAAGGATTCAGCGCGCAAAATTGCGGATTTTTTACTCCAAATCAAAGCAATAAAACTCCAACCCGACAAACCATTTGTATGGTCATCGGGTATTAAATCGCCTATTTACTGCGATAACCGCAAGACACTTTCGTACCCTAAAATACGTACCTATTTAAGACAACAATTTACTAGTGCAATACAAGAGGAATTTGGAAAACCTGATGTAATTGCAGGTATTGCCACAGGCGGCATTGCGCACGGAGCATTGGTTGCCCAGGATATGGGCCTTCCATTTGTTTATGTACGCAGCGAAGCAAAATCGCACGGAACAGAAAAGCTGATTGAAGGTGAAATTGAAGCAGGCCAATCGGTTGTACTTATCGAGGACCTTATTTCCACCGGTGGCAGCAGCCTTAAAGCTGCCGAAGCACTGAGAAAAGAAAAATGCCTGGTAAAAGGCATAGTATCTATCTTTAATTATAACCTGAAGATTGCTGAAGATAACTTCAAAAAAGCCAAGGTAAATATTGTTTCACTTTGCGATTATACTACGCTTATTCAGCGCGCAGTGGAAATAAACTACATTACCGAAAAGGACTTAGCGCCTTTAGAAGAATGGGTAAATAACCCTGAAGGCTGGAAGCAATAAATTAGTCGGAAATCACCTCTTTATATAGGGCCTCGTATATTGGCAATATCTTGCTAATATCATATTTCTCAGCTTCTTTGTGTGCATTTTTCTTAAACTCTGCAAGCACTTTCTCATCCCCTAAAATATGAATGGCATTCTTTGCCATATCTTCCACATCGCCAACATTACTTAACATTCCGGAGAAGCCCTGTTTATTAATTTCAGGCAATCCGCCTGTGTTAGTCGAAATAACAGGTATGCCTGCTGCCATAGCCTCAAGCGCAGCTAAACCAAAACTTTCCGTTTCTGATGGCAGAACAAACAGATCGGATGCAGCCAATATACCGTTAGGGTCCACTATTTTTCCGAGGGAAAGAATTTCCGCACAGGTATCGAGTTCGCGGCAAAGCCTGTCTATATTACTTCTTTCAGGGCCATCGCCAACCAATATAAGTCGAGATGGTATTTTCTTTCTTACAATATCAAACATGCGCAATACATCCTCTACCCTCTTTACCTTGCGGAAGTTAGACACGTGCACTAATATTTTTTGATGTGGTGATGCGTATAATGCCCTGTCCTTTTTTGCTTGCTCAAAATCATACTGATCGAGCCTGATAAAGTTGGGAATAACATCTATCCTTTTTTTGCTTACACCCCTGAAATAAAAATAGGTATCCTGTTTCAGGCTTTCAGAAACAGCAGTTACGGCATCTGATTCATTTATAGCAAATGCAATTGCCGTTTCAAACGAAGCATCTTTACCTACAAGTGTAATATCAGTTCCGTGAAGGGTAGTAATAAATGGTAATGAAATATTCTCTGCCGCTAACATCTGCCTTGCCATATAGGCCGCCGATGCATGTGGTATGGCATAGTGTACGTGCAACAGATCAAGTTTATTGTATTTTGCAACCTCTACTATTTTATTGGCTAATGCCAATTCGTAAGGTGGGTAATCAAACAGCGGGTAATCGGAAACTGTTACCTCGTGGTAAAAAATATTGCCTGAGAAAACACTCAACCTGACAGGCTGGCTATACGTTATAAAATGTACACTGTGGCCATTAAGTGCAAGAGCCTTGCCTAATTCTGTGGCTACAACACCGCTACCGCCAAATGTAGGGTAACAAACAATTCCTATGTTCATAAACTAATAGTCGTTAGTAGTAAGACGTTCAAAACAACAATTTACTTCAAAAGGCAGAAGCCTATTACTTATTTGGAATAGCGTCATAGATTACCTGGGCTATTTTTGTTCGGATACCAAGCCTTGCAAGCTTATTATCTCCTGAACCCGATGCTACTCTGTTTGATAAAAATACATAAACTAAATGATATTTAGGGTCGACCCAGGTATAGGTACCTGTAAACCCATAATGGCCATAACTTTCGGCCGAAGCCGACTTACATGCGGGGCTTTCTTTAGTAGTATCTGTCTCCGGTTTATCAAAACCTAAGCCACGGCGATTACCTTTATCACAATATATGCATGATGTAAATAATTTCACTGTAGCACTGTCTAAATACCTTGTGCCACCGTATTTACCATAGTTCAAATACATCTGCATAAGTACCGCAAGGTCATTTGCATCAGAGAATACACCAGCATTACCCGAAACACCACCCAGCATAGCAGCTGATTCGTCATGCACATATCCACGTAATAATTGCTTACGGAAAACACTGTCATATTCCGTAGGAATAATACGGGACTTTGGAATGCGATACAATGGATGGTAACCCATAGTTTGCAAACCCAAGGGCTTATAAAAATTATTCTGCACATATGTATCGAATGGCATTCCGTTAATATCGCCAATAATTTTACCAAGCATAATAAACCCAATGTCGCTGTATTTGTAAATTGGCTTTTTATCGACAGGTGATTTAAGGATTTCATTTATCATGCTGTCCTTATAATCTTTACGAATGAACATGTGCGCTGCAACAGGATAAGGATATTGTGCAGATGAATCAATACTATATATTCCTTTCCTCCAATTTTTGCCCGACATAGTTTCTTTCCAGAAAAAGATAGATGGCTGCAAACCTGCCTGGTGAGTAAGTATATCTTCCATCAGCATTTTCTTTTTGTTGCTCTTGGCAGCCAAAGGCATTAAGGTAGGAAGCATTGAGTTCAGCAACATTTTGTTCTGGTAATATATTTTCATGAATGCTGGTGTAGTAGCAGCTATCTTGGTTATTGATGCAAGGTCGTACACATCAGTAGTTTTTACGTGATTGGTGTCATTGTAATTCTGGTGACCAAAAGCCTTTTGGTAAATAACCTTGCCATCTTTCGCAACTAATACAACACAGCCGGGATATGCGTGCTGTTGTAACCCGAATTGGGCAAGCGAATCTACACCTGCAAGCTTGGCAGAACTTATACCGTCTTCCTCAGGAGTAGTGTATTCAAATCGTGTTGGCTTGGTGACTATGCCATAACCGCGCTGGTAAAAAAGTGAGGCAGTTACAGGCAGTTTGCCACTCGCTCCTATTCCGCCAAATATCATCTGCGCAGCATAATCTTCAGTATATGGCGTATCCTGGTATGACATAACTAATGCCCTTGCTTTCTTTACTGATGGCAAATAGTTGAGAATATATGGATCGGAGAAGAAATTGAGAACAGTAGAATAATTCCTCACTACAGTATCGAGCATTTTAATTGCCGCACGGCTAATTCCAAATGTATCCTGTGGATGTAATTTGGTATGGTTAACACCAACTATTACAAGATTAAATGCTTTTAGTTTTTTGTAAATGATTCCCATTGCACTGTCAGAGCTATTAAATGGCACATCGAAATGCGTAACTGCTGCATAGTCATTCATGCGTGTTTGGAAAGCATCAACCGAAGAATCGCCAATCATAAGTGAAGCTATTCGCAATGTATCTAATCTTTTAAGCGGTAACAGATTGCCATTATTGGTAAGCAGTGTAATGGTGTTCTTAGCCATCGTCCTGTTTATTAAATCTGCCTGTTTGGTATTCAAGTCTTTTACCAGATTGTTAATCACTATTGGCTTATAATGATTAAGCCCGGCCCAGGCTTTTGCCATTAATATTTTTTTGCAACGTGCATCTATCTCTTCCTGGGTAATCTCTTTCTTCTTAATAGCTTTCTTAATCTCCTCTATCGCTTTAGGCACATCCTGCGAAAAGAGCAACACATCATTACCCGCCAGCAAAGCTTTTACATCTACAATCCCCGGAGCGTAGTATTTAGCTACGCCCTGCATATTCAAGGCATCGGTATAAATAAGCCCGTTGAAGCCCAATTGGTGTTTTAATAAGCTGTCAACTATTTTAGGTGAAAGCGTAGATGCCCTGTTCTTAGTAGAATCGAGTGAAGGAATATATAAATGAGCAACCATAACGCTGCTAAGTCCCTTGTTAAATAGTTTTATAAACGGATATAGCTCCAGTGTATCAAGTCGTGTAACAGGATAATCTACAATCGGTAATGAAAGATGAGAATCTGTTTTAGTATCACCATGGCCGGGAAAATGCTTGCCGCAGGCCAATACATTTTCACTCTGCAAGCCCATCATATACGCCATGCCCATACTGGTAACATGCATTTTATCTTCCCCGAAAGAACGCATGCCAATTACAGGATTTTCCGGGTTATCGTTTATATCTATAACGGGTGCAAAGTCCTCATGAACGCCCAACCTTTTACACTCACGCGCTATTTCGGCACCCATTTGATAAATTAAAGAATCGTTATGCATGGCACCCATTGTCATCTGGAATGGAAAACGCGGAACACTATCTAAACGCATAGCGAGTCCCCACTCGGCATCCATACCAATTAGTAATGGAATTTTTGAAAGAGCCTGGTAGTTGTTTGTAAGTATGGCTTGCTTAACGGGACCGCCTTTAAAGAATATCAACCCGCCTATTTCCTGTTCTTTTATGAGCTTGGTTACTTCATCAACATTTTTAGGGTGATTGGTATCGGAATATGCTGCCACCATAAATAACTGCCCTATGCGCTCCTCAACTGTAAGCTTTTTCATTACCGAATCGGCCCATTGTTCATATGGTTTCTGGTAAAAAGCAACATTGTTCTGCGCAAAAAGGTTAAAGCAGGCAAGAAGAAATATAGGAAGTAAAACGCGTATTTTCATAGAATACGAATGTACCTATGAATATTGCCGCATACCTTATGCGAACATCTATTTTATTAACAAGGAAAGGTTAAGCTATTTTTCGATTATCACACTCACCTCATCTACGTTTCCGTTCATGGGTGGCTTCTTTTTAATCACTTCAACCGAAAGGCTTTGAATGCCTGAGAATGTTTGTCTAAGTTGGGTAGCAATACGTTCCGCCACATGCTCAATAAGGTGCGAGCGGACTTTCATTTCTTCTTTTACTATTTGATAAACCATCACATAGTCTGCCGCATCGCTCAGTTTATCACTTTTTGCGGCCACAGAAAAATCGCCTTTCAATTGTACGTTTACAACATAGTCGCCCCCAATTTTGGCTTCTTCCTCCATGCAACCATGGTGTGCCCTTAAATGTATCCCTCTGACGTTTATGATGTGCATTACTTCGTATTTTTATTTATACAGATATATCTATAAAATTAATTTTTATAATATTCATAGAGATATACTTTCTCTGAGAGTAGCCCCCCCTGGTTATTATAATAAAACCAAACATAATCATTTCCATTATTATCATATGAATAACATGAATACTGCTTCACTTTTTTATTACTATCCAAGTTCCTAATACTACCTAACTGGCCAACTTCATTATAAGTTCTAACAGACATATTTGTTAAATGCCATTGCTCAGAGAACTCGGGATCATAAGAATCAATTTCTATATTATTCCCCAACCTATCGTACTTATAAACCTGTTTCCCACTACTTAAATCAACGCCGCCTATCGTATTCACTTCTTCTACTAAGTGCCCATCAGTATCATATCTATATGAATCAGACGAAATGGAATCTTCTCTTAATAATAAATTACCTTTCTTATCATATTTGAAACTTACCTTCCCCCAATCATTGTCTTCTTCCAATTCCTTTCCGGTACTATCATACTTTTCAATGCTATGATAACCTTTAGCTATAAAACTTCCACTATTGTTATAATAATAGATAGTTGTATCTGGACAACTCTTACCAACAAACAATATCATCTTTATCAGCTTCTCTCTGTCATTATAAAAAAATAAGTTTCTTTGTTTAAATTGATCATAATAAGATTCTGTCAAATTGCCTTTCTTATCATAAAACGAAGCTTGTTGCCTTTCGGCTTTTTCCCCCGGATAAATTGAGTATACATAAATAGATTTGATACGATATTTCAAAATCCTTTCCTTTTCACTTAAATGCATCATTTTATCATTTCTGGGTATTACCTTACCACACGAGAAAACAAACGAAAGGATACCTATTATAAATAGTGGCTTCATAAATGTAATAACGAGTAAAGGCCTTATTTTAGTATAGCTAATGCTTTCTCCAACCTTTTTACCACTTCATCTTTGCCAAGTAGTTCAATAGCATTAAACAATATAGGGCCAACGGTTATACCCGTTATAACAACCCTAAACAATTGCATTACCGAACCGGGAGCAATATTGTTCTCTTCGGCAGTTTTTTTAAATACTGCCTCTACATTATGGGCAGAAAAATCGGTTGTATTGGCAAATACATCTTTAACCTTTGCAAAGAATGCCGCTGCATCTGCGTTCCATTTCTTTGCAATTACTCCTTCATCGTATTTCTCCGGAGCAAAGAAAAAGAAACTACTCAGATCCCAGAATTCATTAACAAAATGCGCCTTCTCCTTTATCAAAGCGCAAACGCGTTCCACATAATTTTCAGTAGCTAAGGATACATGAACACCTTTCTCCTTCACAATTGGCAAAAACTGCATAGCCAGTTCTGTATCTGTTCTTTTGCGCAAATATTGCTGGTTATACCATTTGGCTTTATCAGGGTCGAACTTGGCGCCATGCTTGCTTACCCTGTCCAAAGAAAATGCACCAATAAGCTCTTCCATTGAAAATAATTCCTGTGTTGTTCCGGGGTTCCAGCCTAAAAATGCAAGCAGATTTACCACCGCATCTGGGAAATATCCACGTTCCCTATAACCTGATGATTGCTCTCCTGTTGCTGGGTCTTTCCAGTCGAGAGGGAATACAGGGAACCCTAAACGGTCGCCATCACGTTTGCTGAGTTTTCCATTACCATCGGGGCGTAATAACAAAGGCAAGTGGGCAAACTCAGGCATAACACTCTCCCAACCCATTGAACGATATAATAATACATGCAATGGCGCCGATGGCAGCCATTCTTCACCACGTATTACATGGGTTATCTGCATTAAATAATCATCTACCACATTGGCTAAATGGTAAGTCGGCATACCGTCAGACTTGAATAAAACCTTATCGTCGAGTGATTGTGTATGTACCACAACCCAGCCTCTTATAACATCATGAAAACGAATCTCTTCATTACGCGGTATCTTCATGCGTATTACGTAATTCGCACCCGAATCCATAAGCTTCTTCACCTCATCTTCCGAGAGGGTGAGGGAGTTTTTCATAGTGCCGCGCGTAACTGCATTGTATTGCGGAGCAGCTACCTTTGCAGCTTCTAAGCGCTTGCGCATTGCTTCCAGTTCTTCGGTAGTATCGAAAGCATAATAGGCATGACCTAATTCCACCAGCTTCTCAGCATATTGGCGGTACATAGCCTTACGCTCCGATTGACGGTAAGGAGCATGCGGGCCGCCCACACTAACGCCTTCTTCTATTTCAATGCCACACCAACGGAGGGCTTCAATAATATATTCTTCGGCACCGGGTACAAAACGATTTTGGTCGGTATCCTCGACACGCAATAAAAAAGTGCCATTATTCTTCTTGGCAAAAAGATAATTATATAAAGCTGTGCGAACTCCGCCAATATGCAAAGGGCCTGTAGGGCTGGGCGCAAATCTTACTCGGACCGGTCTATCTGACATTTTCTATTTTTTTGGAGTAGCAAATATATTAATTAGTGGTCAGTGTCCAGTGGTCAGTTTTTAGTCAAAAGCTATCAACCCATTCAATTTAAAATTCAAAATTTAGAATTTAGAATTCTTTTTTAACGTACGTTTGCACTACTATGGGTACACTCAGGCAAAATAAAGTTTCTCGTCTTGTTCAAAAGGAAATGGGCGATATGTTTCAGAAAGAAGCAAAGCACTTGTTTATTGGCGGCCTTGCCACTGTTACAGGTGTTGAAATAAGCCCCGATCTTTCTATTGCAAAGGTCTTTATTAGCTTCCTTAACCTGAAACCAAAAGAAACCTTGGAGATGTTAATGGATAAGAGGCCTGAGATACGCAATTACTTATCGGTAAGGGTAAAGCACCAATTACGCATTGTGCCTGACCTGCGCTTTTTTATTGATGATTCCTACGAAGCCATCATGCACATTGACCAATTACTAAAAAAATAACCGCAACCCTTTTTCAGAATTGCGGCTATTCAAATAAACCTTTTCTTATTACTTAACTACTTCTACCTTTTTGGTAATAGTATTACCATCGGCAGACTGAACCTTTAAGAAATAAACACCTGCTGCTAGATTGCTTGTCGGCATATCAATTGTTTGGCTGCTTTGGCTATATACGTTCCATACTTTTTGCCCCGTTACGTTATAGAGGCTAAGCCAGTTTTCGTTACTTAAACCGCTAACCTGCATTGATGAACTTCCATTTGAGGGATTCGGGTAAACCATAATCTTATCGGCTGGAGAAGTTACACCTGCTATACCTGCTGCACCGCAAGCCAAATATACAAGTCCGGACTTAGTATGCTTACTCGAATTAACCAAATAAGTATAGGTAACTGATAATAGAGGATTACCAGCTGAATCGGCCCATGAGAATGTACTGTCATCGGTAACAAGTGCAAAACCAAAAACAGAATCAACCGTGTAAGAAGTTTGAAGTGTACGGGACACATTTTTAAAAGTACCAACCGGTGTCTTCAAGGTTCCGTAAGCATCATACTTGGTCATTCCTTTTGATGTCTGGTTGTCGTTAGAAGCACCATTTACCACAGTTGCTTTCCAGCCTGTTTTAAATGAGGTGCCGTAACTAAACGGGCAAACAGAAAGCTTATAAGGCTTTGAGTAAAAAGCATAATTGGTTGCACTTAAATAATCACCCACCACAAGTACGCTATCAGAATAGTTTGCATAATACGTATAGGTACTGCCGGTAGCATGGCTGGCATAAGTTGCTGTCGGGAAGTTAGAATTACCCGGACAGGTTGCAGGATCAACATAATAAGTAGTATCGCAGGTACCAGCTTTGGTAATAAGACCTGAAAAATCCCAGGTTACATTAGCCCCTGATGGTCCGCCTGTAACTCCGTTGGTATCGGTTTGCTCAACCTGTATTGCTGTATAGCTGCCAAAAGCAGGATGTGTATTGCATTTATTATAAACAGGTTGTGCATTTATAATACCTGCAGTTAAAAGAGAAAAAGCTAAAAGTAATTTTGATTTCATAGTTTAGATTAATGGGTTGGTAAATATTTGCAAAAGTATACAAATTCGAAATGCCTTACTTGCCTGCGCCTGCTTCCCATTGTTTTATAAGAGCCTGATCAACACTAAGTCCAAGTTTTTGAGCCTGTTTAGCATCATCAATAGCCTTAGCATAATTTTGAGTTCCGGCATAACAAAGTGCACGCAGATATAATGTGCGGCCATTACCGGAGGACTTACTAATGGCATTATTAAACCAAGTGATAGCATCTTTAAAATCACCTTTTTTATAATTAGCAATACCAATATCTGTTATTGCATCCATATTATCCGGCGATAACTCCAGCACTTTATTAAAATCGGCAATACCAAGATCAAACTTATTCAGCTTATCTACATAAGTGCCTCCACGGTTGAGGTAAGCATCTAAATAATTAGGCGCTATGGCTATGGCTTGTGTATAATCTTTTACTGCTGCATCGGTATTATTCCCCTTATCATAAGCTAATCCACGCTGAAAATATGCCTTCGGCTCATTGGGCACCATAGCAATTACTTCATTATAAAGTTTAATTGCAGGTTCTGTCTGCCCTTTCCTGAAATATGCCAATCCTAAATTTAGTCTGCCATCAATTTGCGAAGGATCAGATTTATTCGGAAAGTCAATCACCTTTTGGAAATCAACAATAGCACCATCAATATTATTGAGCTTTTCTAACTCGGTAACACCTCTCCACATATACGGGTCAGGCGGGCAAAGTTTATCGCTTACTGTAGCTTTGGTAAAATAAACCATAGCTGAATCATACTTACCAATGTTATAATACTCCTCACCAATACAGTAATATGCCCTCCAATAATTAGGTTGCTTTTTAATTACATCACCCCAAAAGCTATAACTATCCTTCCATACCATGGTACGGGCAAAACTTAAGGAGGAAATTCCCACCAATATTATCGCGCCTGTTGCATATAGGGTAGTCTTTTTTATCTTTTCATTCTTCATTAGTAATGAACACAAATACCCTGCAATAAAAAATAAGCCGATATAAGGTATGTAGCTATATCTGTCGGCAATAATAGCATCGCCTACCGGTATAAATTTTAATACTGTTACAATATTCCCTAAAAAGAAAAGCAATCCGAATATTACAAACTTATTCTTTCTCCATTTTATATATGCCAATGCAGCAATACCAATTATAAGTAAAGGCGATATGTATGCAATCAGCGGTATGTCGCGCACACCAGTATATGGGTAAGGGTAAATCCCCGATAAGCGGAAAGGGAAAACAGACTTAACTATGTACATAGATAAACCATAAAATCCCCAGAAAAGGTTTTGAAAAGAATGGGTATAATCCTGATTTATTGCTGTTCCCTGTGCCTTTATAGCAACAATACCAAAGGTTACCGATAATGCAAAAAAGAGCACTTTCTCTGTAATAATCCTTAAACTCCATTTTCTTCCTATAAAATAATCAACCAGCAAAAAGCATACAGGCAAAGTAACCGCCTGCCCTTTGGCAAGCAATGAAATAACAAACAAGCCCAATGCTGCGGCTAAATATTTTAATTGCAATTTATTCTGAACATAAACTACATAAGAAAGTAGTGCTGAGAGAAAGAAAAAAGTGTACAATACATCTTTGAGTTCCGATATCCATGTTACCGATTCAACATGCATGGGATGAATGCCAAATAAAAGGGCTGTAACAAAAGCAATCACAATATTTTTTTGCTGAAGTAGGTTATAGATAATATAGAATACCAAGACGGTATTCAGTATATGTATAACCAGGTCGGTAAAATGGTAAGCCAATGGATTATTTCCCGCAAAATGATGAATGGCTGAATAGCCCATCATCGTTAGCGGGTGATAATTACTGAGCCAATACGTAGTGAAAAACGTATGTAAACTTGCCCCCATATATGGGTTTTCGGTCACATATTGCGGGTCATCCCAAAACACAAAGCCATTGCGTAATGACGGAACAAGCGTAATAAAGGTAAAAGCCACCAATAATATTAGTGCCAACTTTACTGAAATAAAATCCACGTCTTTACTAATGGGCTTAATAGCAACAGGTGCGGGCGCTTTCTTTATATTTTTTTGATTTTTTGCCATAAAACTGCCACTAAAATAGTTTTATTTTTTGGTAGAAACATTCTGTAGAAAACAAGAACAAAAAAAACCTTATTTTTGGCGCACTTTCAGCATTTCTGCAATTAACCGTTTAAGTTTCTATGGAATACGACCCGATTAAAAATAAACTAGGTGTATTTTTCAATATGTCGCCGGGCATGCGTAAATTATTTTACCGCCTGCTCGATCTCTTGCTCTTACGCACATGGCATATACATAAGGAACTTCGCATTTGGGAGAAAACTGCCCCTGCCAAGGTTGATATTTTAGATGCCGGTTCAGGCTTCGGTCAATACTCATGGTATATGGCACGCAAGCACCCCGACTGGAATATTTTAGGTGTTGATGTAAAAGATGACCAGATTGCAGATTGCAACAACTTCTTTTCGAAATGCGGCAAGACCAATGTAAAATTTGAAGTGGCTGACCTTACCAAATTCAGTAAACCGGAGAGCTATGACTTTGCTTTATCAGTAGATGTAATGGAACATATACTGGAAGATGTGCAGGTATTTAAAAATATTAATGCATCATTACGCAAAGGCGGCATGTTGCTTATCTCTACTCCATCTGACCAGGGCGGCTCTGATGCCGATAGTTCAGAAGACGGTTCATTTATTGGTGAACACGTTCGCAACGGGTATAATATTAAAGAAATAGAGGACAAGCTTAAAACGGGTGGCTTTACTAAAGTAGAAGCCCGCTATTCATATGGAGTACCCGGCCACATTGCATGGGTATTATCTATGAAATACCCGATGAAAATATTATCGGTAACCAAGGCGTTTATCATTTTGCTGCCATTCTACTACCTTATTACATTCCCCTTTTGCCTCATCCTAAATCAAATGGATACCGATGGCAAACATGTCAAAGGCACAGGGTTGATAGTGAAGGCCTGGAAATAATATATCCTTATTTTTTCACGATGTAAAGGCGTTAAAATCCGCTGAACGCAAGGAGTCACTTTATTACATTAAAAAAACCGACCTTAGTTAAATCATATCTACCTGAATGTCATTGTATCGTTGGCTTAATAGCGTGGGAGAACTGGGTGTAAAGCCAGGCTATTTGCCATGGGAAAAATACCTTACCCGCAACCTCAACTATATAACGCTGGCTTCCATAGGCGCTTTATTAATGGGTATTGCAACATATATAAGTTTAGGCAATTACCATTTCATAGGGGAGCATGCTATTGCAATTGCTTTATTGCCCCTCATTATTTTTATTAATGCACGGGTTAATTATATATGGGCGCTGTACTTTTTTTACCTGATAATACTAAGCCTTCTCTTTTTTTTTACATTAAAAATGGGCGAGGAATGCGAGCCCTATCTTTTTCTTATTCCCTTAACAATAAGCCTGTTGATGTTAATCAGGAGAAAAGAAATACAGAAAAATGTAATTGCGTTGTTTACTATGCTCTTTGCATTTCTACTTCTCGGAATTATAGGCTATACGTTACGGTGGTTTGACAGTAGACTTCCTCATCCGGAAATAGTTATGGTGAGAGGAATTAATATATTATTCAGCTCCTTTCTGACACTTATAGTTACCGGTATTATTGTAAATCAAAACTCAAAACAGGAGTTTGAACTGAATGCATTGCTGAAAGAAAAAGAAACACTGTTGGCTGAAATTAACCACAGGGTAAAAAACAACATGAACGTAATTACGAGCCTGTTAAATTTAAAGAAAGACCTATGCACCACCGACGAAGCCAGGGAAGCGCTGGAAGACAGCAAACACAGAGTATATTCCATGGCGTTGATACATCAAAAAGTTTACGGAAGCAGCTCCATGAGAAAGGTGGATTTCCAGGAATACATTAGCGAACTGGCAGAAGAGCTTGTCAGCTCCTATTCACTGGAAAAATTTGTAAAACTCAAGATTCAGGCAGATGATTGCTTACTTAGTCTCGATATAGCCATACCATGCAGCCTGATTATTAACGAAGTTTTGACAAACTCGTTAAAACATGCGTACAGAAAAAACAGCATATTGGAATTAAGCGTTATTGTAAGAAAAAATGAAAATGTAATTGAGATTATAATGTCCGACAATGGCCCCGGGTTTGCCAACGACGAAAAGCCAATTAAAGATTCGTTAGGTATAACACTTATAGAGTTATTATGCGGGCAATTAGAAGCTGCACACAGCTTTAAAAATCAAAACGGACTTGTATTTACCACCAACTTTAGCTTATCTAAGTAGAAAGCAGAGCCTACTTTATCTTCCATCTTTCTTACTTTTGTAATATGAACCTGTCTCTATTTATAGCACGTCGGTATTTAGTATCTAAAAAATCGCACAACGCCATTAACATCATTTCGGGTGTAGCATTGGGTGGTATTGCTATCGGTACCATGGCACTTATTATAGTGCTTTCTGCTTTTAACGGCATATCAAACCTTGTCCGTTCGCTTTATAATTCATTCGGAGCTGATATACAAATTACTGCCGTAAAAGGCAAAACATTTATCCCCAACGGACCAAAATTTGAAAGCATAAAACATTATGAGGGTGTAAAATATGTTACACAAGTAATGCAGGATAGGGCACTGTTATCCGTTAATGGCAAGCAGACATTAGCGATGGTAAAAGGTGTCAGCAATAATTTCAGAGCCATGACCCAATTTGATACCCTGATGAGGCAAGGGAAATTCTCATTGCAACAAGGTCAGTTAGACTATGGCGTTTTTGGAAGAGGGATTGGTTATACCCTAAACTTTGGCCAAACCAATGATGATTATACATCTATAACCTGTTATGCACCCAAGCGTGGTATACAGCAAGGCTCAGCCAATCCCGAAGATGCTATAACCGAGAAACATATTTACCCCGCAGGAATGTTTTCTATTAATGATGAGTTTGACTATGGTTATGTAATTTCCTCCATAGGTTTTACACGCTCATTATTTGATTACAAAGACAGTTCGGTCAGCAGTATTGAAGTCGGGCTTGCAAAGAATGCAGATATAGGACAGGTAAAACAAAAAATAAAAGAAACACTTGGCCCCGATTTTAAGGTTAAGGACCGAGAGGAACAAAACGATAAATTATTCCGGACGCTGAAAACGGAGAAGCTACTCACTTTCATAATACTTGCTATGGTGTTAATCATAGCTACATTTAATATCGTCGGCTCCCTATCTATGCTTATTCTCGATAAAGAAAAAGACATTGATATACTATGGAAAATGGGTGTGGATAATAACTCCATTCAAAAAATATTTCTCTTCGAAGGCTTGTTAATTACCTTTGTCGGTGCTGCTATTGGCCTTATAATTGGCACTGCAATTTGCCTGGTACAGATAAAATTTAAACTCATACGTTTTAACCAGGGCTTTGTAGTTGATGCTTACCCGGTTAGCCTGCAACTAAGCGATTACCTGAATGTTTTTGTAGCGGTGTTTGTCATTGGCCTCTTCTCATCATGGTATCCTGTCAGGGTGTTTGCCTCAAAGGGCATCAAAAAGACAGCTTAATTATATATTGCCCTGATAGGGCTTTATTACGAAGAACTATTTCTTGAACTCTTTATATTTATTTGCTCTATCATCCATGTGATAGTACTTTTTCGAAATCACAGAATAATTTCTTCTGGTTTTCGTATTATAGCGAGTAATTGTAGTCGTTACTTCCAAATCATCATATTGGGTATTTGCCATCGGAATATTCTTTATTTCCCTTTCTATCTTCTTAAAATCTTTATCATTTGCTCCCCAAGCATCTTCATTATCATAATTATCCATTTCAAAAACTTTATCACATTTAGGAATATCAAAGTATTCTTCCAACCCATAAACTTCTCCCTGCCCTTCCACCGCGCTGGAAATATGAAGAAGATAATTTTCGGTTCCGAATTTTTCCAACGAAAATTGTCCCGGATTTCCATTTGCACCAACTGAATCAAAATGGCTTGAAAAGCCTGTTACTCTATATACTCCATCAATGTTATCCACTTCTGCCATACTTACAATTCCGGGGTCTACAAAGCAACGAAGCCCAGGCTTTCCAATACTATCGAAGCGAGATGACACAAATAATACAACATATCTTTCTTGTTGCTTTATGGGCATCTTCATAATTGCATTAATAGCATCACCTATTAAAACACCTGAAGAATCCCGATAATATGCCACATTTTTGATAATTGCAATTGATTTAAAAAGCTTTAACAAACCAACAGTATCATGCAAGGAGGAAATTTTTCCGAATTTTTCTGAAGCTTGATTCTCATGTGAAGAATCAGGCTTACTTTTTTGTTTTACCGATGAATTGTGACAAGCAGCCATCAGAAATACAATCGTTCCTGTTACCAGTATTTTAAAAGATATCTTCACATTAGTGGGTTAATGATATGAATTTAAACATTAAAGGTAGATATTCTTTAGGTTTTTCACATATACAAGTGAATAAAATAAAGCCTTTAACGTTATATAAAGGGTATGCTTACCTTATTTTTGATAGATTATACATTTTATGCCCAAGCGATATTCAAATAAGCTCAAAGAAGATTCTAAACCTGAAAAGGAGAAAGAAGAAGAGGTTGTTGAGAAAAAACAAGATAAAAAACCTGCTGAAAGCGGCCCCCGTATGCAGCGCATTAAAGATTGGCTGGAGCGGTATAAGATTGCCCAGTTATCGGGCTTGGCATTTATTCTTTTCTCGGTTTGCCTTCTCCTGGCTTTTACTTCATTCCTTTTTACCTGGCAGGTTGATTATGATAAAGTCAGCGGCCCAGTGAGTGCTTTGCTTTCTACCAGTGTAAAAACAGCAAACTGGCTGGGCAACTTTGGTGCCCTTCTATCCAGCATATTTATATACCACTGGTTTGGTATTGCTGCATATGGTTTTGCATTAATATTCTTCCTTACCGGAGTAAAACTATTACTGAATATTACTTTACTGCCCTTTGCAAAGACTCTTCGCATTACATTATTTGTAATGCTTTGGACCTGCGTAATGTTTGGATATTTTTTCCAGCAAAACCGCCAGTTTATGGGTGGTGGCGTTGGCTATTTCTCCGCTTCGTGGCTCGATGGAATGATTGGAAGAGTTGGCACATTGCTTTCGCTTTCTTTTGTGGGCCTGGCTTTCCTGCTAATTAATAATCTTATAAAAGTCCCTTCGTTTAAAAAGCCTGCTACCGAACCTGAAGTTGAAGAAGAGGAAGAAACAGAACCTCTGGAAAATGAAAGACACGATATAGAAGAGCCTGTTTTAAAAACAGAGAAGCCCAAGAATATTGTTAAAGATGTTCCTCCGCCTGTATCAATAGAGTTTAATGTTGAGCCCGTTAAGCCGGTAGTGGAAGAAAAAAAAACACCTGAAGTAAAGCCTGTTGAGAAAGTTGAATTCTCTATTGAAAAAGCGCCGGAGCCAGTAATCGACACAAAGATTACGGACGAAAAAATAGAAATTTCTTCTTCACCCTACGACCCTACTCTTGACTTGTCAGACTATAAGTTTCCTCCGCTAAGTTTATTGCAAGACTATGGCAAGGAAAGCGTACAAATAGACCAGGAAGAGTTAACTGCTAACAAAGACAGGATTGTGGCAACACTAGCCAATTACAGCATTGGTATCAAGAAAATTAAAGCTACTCCCGGGCCTACTGTAACACTTTATGAAATTGTTCCGCAAGATGGAACACGTATTTCGAAGATCAAAAATTTGGAAGATGATATTGCGCTTAGTCTTTCTGCATTGGGTATTCGTATTATAGCACCTATGCCGGGGCAAGGCACAATAGGTATTGAAGTGCCCAACCGCAACCCGGGAATGGTTTCTATGAAATCTATTTTAGCATCAGACCAGTTTCAGAAAGCAGGTATGGAGCTGCCAATTGGCTTAGGTAAAACAATATCGGACCAGCCGTTTGTAATAGATTTAGCAAAAATGCCTCACTTGCTTATGGCGGGCTCGACAGGGCAAGGTAAATCTGTTGGGTTGAATGCTGTGCTTGTTTCATTGCTTTACAAAAAGCATCCATCGCAAATTAAGTTTGTATTGGTTGACCCTAAAAAAGTTGAGCTTACACTCTTTAATAAGATTGAAAGACACTTCTTAGCTAAATTACCTAATTCGGGCGAAGCAATTATTACGGATACTAAAAAAGTAATACACACACTGAACTCTTTGTGTATTGAAATGGACCAGCGTTATGACTTATTGAAAGACGCACAGGTACGTAATATAAAAGAGTACAATGAAAAATTTGTGGCCCGCAGACTTAACCCTGAAAAAGGCCACAAGTACCTGCCATATATAGTGCTGATTGTTGATGAGTTTGCTGACTTAATTATGACCGCAGGTAAGGAAGTAGAAACACCAATTGCCAGGTTAGCACAGTTAGCACGTGCTATTGGTATACACTTAATTATTGCCACCCAGCGCCCATCGGTAAATATTATTACAGGAACGATTAAAGCCAACTTCCCTGCACGTATAGCTTTCCGGGTAATATCCAAGATTGATTCCCGCACCATACTTGACTCAGGTGGGGCTGACCAATTAATTGGCCGTGGCGATATGTTATTGGCTACCGGAAGCGACCTGATACGCTTACAATGCGCTTTTGTAAGCACCAACGAAGTGGAAGAAATAACCGATTATATAGGAGCTCAGCAAGCCTACCCAAGTGCGTTCCAGCTACCGGAATATGTGGAAGAAGGCGATGAAAACGGTCAGGCTGAATTCAGCGCCAATGAAAAAGATGCGCTCTTCGATCAATGTGCCCGTATCGTGGTAGAAACCCAACAGGGTTCAGCATCATTATTGCAAAGAAGATTAAAGATTGGCTATAACCGTGCCGGAAGGATAATAGATCAGTTACAGGCAGCCGGAATCATTGGTGCTTTTGAGGGCAGCAAAGCGCGTGAAGTCATGATAAAAGACTTTATGCAGCTTGATGAGAAATTAAAAGCTTTGTCCTCTTCTTCCGAGCCTCAAATGTGAAGTGAAGCTTTCTTGGCAAGAAGCTGTTCCTCCGTTTCCTTATGCGAATCATCTAAAATACAGCAGTCTACAGGGCATACCGATGCGCATTGCGGCTCATCGTGAAAACCCTTACACTCGGTGCATTTATCAGAAACTATATAGTACCTATCTAATTCTACAGGGTTCTGGGGAGCATCGGCATCAGTTGTAAAACCACTCTTGCTGGTGTACATACCTTTAAGGGTTGTTCCGTCGCCAAAGCGCCATTCGCTTCCGCCTTCATATATTGCATTATTGGGACACTCGGGCTCGCAAGCCCCGCAGTTAATACATTCGTCAGTTATTCTAATAGCCATAATAGTTCTTGTTAAAGGACTGCAAAGATACAAAAACCTGACTTTAGAAATAAGCTATTTTTGCAAGCCTATGAAACCAACAGAAGCGATAAAGAGTTTTAACAAGTTAGGCGAACAGGTAAGAGAGTTCCTGAATGACCCCACTTCAGCAAAGCACGAGGACTGGAATACTGCCCTCAGGCTTGCCGAGCAACAAAATGGCTGGTTTACAAGAGCTAATATTTTAAGTGCACTTCGTGGAATAGAGCCCTGGTTAAATACAGCTATGCTGGAGAAATGGGCGGCCATGTATCCGGAACTGGCAAAAGAAAATACCAAGCCAATAACTATAAGTGTAGTTATGGCTGGTAATATTCCGCTTGTTGGCTTCCACGACTTTTTATGCATTTTAATTACAGGAAACAATGTACAAGCGAAGCTCTCTCACGCTGACAATATACTATTGACATTCATTGCTAAGAAACTTATCTCCATAGAACATGAATGGGAGAAACATATTCAATTCATTGAGAAACTTTCTTCTTCAGCTAATGCCATTATTGCAACAGGCAGCAACAATACCGCCCGCCATTTCGAATATTATTTCAGGAATGTGCCGCATATCATACGTAAGAACCGCAACGGGATTGCTATTTTAGACGGCACTGAAACAGTTGAAGAGTTAGGTAAACTGGGAGAAGATATCTTTGGTTATTTCGGCTTGGGCTGCAGAAACATTTCAAAAATGTATGTGCCGGATGGATATGATTTAGGCATATTTTTCAGAGCCATTGAAAAGTTCCAGGATGTAGTTAACCATAATAAGTATGCCAATAACTATACCTACAATCGTACCATATTTTTAATGGATGGAAAAATATTTACCGATAATAATTTCCTGGCAGTAATTGAAGATAAAGCCATCCCCTCACCTATTGCAGTGCTACATTACGAAAAGTATAAAGACCTTTCTGTTTTAGGTAAATCTTTATCAGAACAGAAAGAACATATACAATGTATTGCAACATCTGAAAAGGTTGCAAAAAAACTTAGCAATTTACCTATACCAGTTGTAGGCTTAGGCGAAACGCAATCTCCAAAATTGTGGGATTATGCCGATGGAGTGGATGTGATTAAGTTTATAATAGAACAATTCAACAAGAACTAGTTTGTTATATTGATTTTATCAAAGCAGACGGTTGTACCCTATCATTTAATGTAAATATTTATTAAGCAAAATCAAGAGAATATTAACCGTACTTCATTTCAAAGTAAAACACCAAATAAATGTCGTATTGAAGCATGTGCATGTTAATTACATTATTTACTTTCGCCGCAAATTATATTTATATGAGAAAAATTACATTAATCCTTTCCCTGTTCATTTTCAGTTTCTTACCTTTAGTTACTTCAGCACAAACAGTCGGCAACCTATGGGGCATGACTACTGTTGCCGGTGATAGCGGAGGAGGAGTATTATTCTGTTATAACCCACTTACCCAGAACGACAGTATTAATATACCGTTCTCAACTCCTGATGGATACAACCCTTATGGCGACCTGGTGCAAGGCAGCGATGGAAGTTTTTACGGCATGACCTCGTTGGGAGGAGCTTATTTCTATGGTGAGCTTTTTAAATGGAGCCCTTCAGGCGGCATGAAAATAATACACAGCTTTGGAGGCATAACAAGTGATGGCCGTAGCCCTTATGGTAAGGTTATTATTGGCAACGATGGTATGTTATATGGTATGACATATAGCGGAGGTTTAAATAATGATGGAGTTATTTTTCAGTGTTCAACTGATGGCAAAACATACAATTTACTTCATACCTTTTCCACTAATCCAACAGATGGGTACAACCCGTATGGTAGCCTTGTACAAGGTGGTAACGGAATGCTTTATGGCATGACATATAATGGGGGATTACAGGGCAACGGTGTAATTTTTAAATGCTCAACAAATGGTTTAACATTCGATACCATTCATAGCTTCGGTGTATTATCATATGATGGACAATATCCTTATGGCAGTTTAATTATAGGTAAAAAAGATGGAATGTTGTATGGTATGACAAATAATGGAGGACCAAATGGCCAAGGAGTAATATTCAAATGCGATACTATAAATGGTATAGTATATGATACAGTTCACACTTTTGGCATATTGAGTAATGATAATGGTTATCCGGAAGGTGATCTGGTACAGGCAAAAAATGGCACTTTATATGGTTTAACATACAGTGGCGGGTTAAGTAATCGCGGAATGATTTTTAAATGCTCAACCAATGGTGCCATTTATGATAGCCTTCATAGCTTTAATGTAGTAAGCGGCGATGGCAGAAATCCGTATGGCAGGCTTATTTTTGGTGCCGATAGTAGTTTATACGGTTTGGCATATGGTGGGGGATTGTACAGTGATGGCTCCATTTTTAAATGTGATACTACCGGCACGGTATATGATACCCTGTATAGCTTTGGCTCGGGTAAGGATGGCTATTACCCTTACGGCAGTCTTGTAATGGGTAAAGATGGTAACCTGTATGGAATGACCGAAGGAGGTGGATCTCTGAATAATGGAATAATTTTCAGCTTTAATTTAACATCGGATAAAGAAAATGTGGCTTATAATTTTGGCGCAAATGTTTTAGGGAACTCGCCATCTGGTAAACCTATACAAGGTAAAGACGGCAACTTCTATGGCATGACGTCGGCCGGAGGCCAATACGGCAAAGGGACAATATTTAAGTACACCCCATCTACGGGAGCCATGGTAGTTCTTCATGTTTTTAGTGGCGACACCAATGATGGCGGTCTCCCTTATGGCAGCCTTGTAATGGCACACAACGGTATTTTTTATGGCATGACTTACAAAGGCGGTTCTTATGGTTACGGATCACTTTTCAAGGTTACTCCTGCAGGTAAATTCACCCTGATTCACAGTTTTTCATATAGCAGTAATGATGGAGGATTTCCACGCGGTAGCCTCATTTTTGGCCATGACGGTTACCTTTATGGAATGTCCTTATATGGCGGATCCAGCGGTAGCAGGGGAGTAATATTTAACTGTGATACTCTGGGCAACCTGACCGTAATGCATAGTTTTTCCGGTTCCGATGGCCTTTATCCAAGTGGAGACCTTATACAGTCTGATAATGGCACATTATACGGAATGGCCTCAAGTGGTGGAGCAAGCAATTATGGAACCATATTTAAATGTACTACCGCAGGTACTTTTAATTTATTGCATTCCTTTACATCAAACCCTGATGGCGCTTATCCTTCCGGCGCTCCAATATTTGGCAGCGACAGTAACTTATATGCCCTATCATATAATGGCGGAGCTAATAGCAATGGCTCATATTTTAAATGCGACACCAATAATGGCAGTACTGAAAGTGTATTGCATTCATTTTTGGGCTCCAGCACCGACGGCCAACACCCTAATGGAGGCCTTTTAGCGGCCAGTGACGGTAAATTTTATGGCATGACCTATTACGGAGGCACAAAAAATTTTGGCAGCTTATTTTCGGCTGACATGGCTGGTACCGTAACTATGGAATATAGTTTCACAAGTTCTTCCGACGGTTCTTTACCTGTAGGTGAACTTACCGAAATGATGAGTACTTCAGCTTCATCTGCCCCTGCAGGTTGCTCGGGTACAGCTGCCTCATTTAGCGTAAGAGGCGCTATGGCTCCTTTAACCTATACATGGTCAAATGGCTCTACTTCGGCTATAGATACAATTAAAATGGCGGGAACATATACACTGTCGGTAACTGATTCAAGAGGCATAACTGTTAGCACCACTGTGAACATAAGTAACAGCGTAGTTTCGGTAACTGCAGGCAACACTTCAATATGTAAAGGTTCTTCCACTAACCTTTCGGCAAGTGGTGCGGGCGGTACACCTACCCTTACCTACGGATGGATGCCGGGTAGCCTTAGCGGAACCACACCAAGTGTGAATCCGGCAACAACCACTACATATACTGTAACGGTAACCGATGGTAGCGGATGTAAGGACAGTACAACGGAAAAAGTAACTGTTAATTCATTGCCTGTGGTTAGTATTACAGGTAAGGATACTATACTCCAAGGCGCTAATGATACGCTTACTGCGACTGGTGGTATTAGCTACAGCTGGTCAGGTGGCGGCACAAGCAACCCTGATATTGTTTCACCTGCATCTACACAAACCTATACGGTAACTGTTACCAATGCCCAGGGTTGTGTCAATACCGATACTATAAGGGTTGTGGTTGACATTACAACAGGCATAAACTCTGCCTCAGTTACAAATTCAACTATTGCATACCCTAACCCAGTTGCAAATACACTCAACCTTGACTTTAAGGTAGATGCAACAACAGAAGGCAAAATAGAAGTATGTGATGTAACAGGCAAAGCAATTGTTAGTTCAGAACAAACTATAAGCAATGGCCAGGCAATGCATATAGATGTATCGAGCCTTGCACCGGGCCTATACTTTGTAAAAGTGGTAACCGGTAAACAAACACAGGTAATACGCTTTATTAAACAATAAAGAATAATTCTTATTGAGTTAAAAAAGAGAAAGGCAGCTTATAGCTGCCTTTCTCTTTTATGCATTCTTTATAGTTCTGTCACTTACTTGAACAATTCTATTTTCTTTTTACATCTGTCAATACTCTGCATTATCTTATCCAGTGTTTCTGAGTCAAGTGTCTCAAGTGCATATTTTTTGTAATGCTCAATAGCCTCTTTAAACTTACCTTGGTATTCAAACATCATTCCCAGTTCATTATAAAGATTACCGTGGTCAACTCCGGGCACCTTTAATCCCTTCTCAATCAAGGCCGGTAAATCATCCCATCGGCGCAATAAGTTAAGAAGTGCGGCGTAATTCCCATACGCTGACCCATATTCAGGAGAGAACTCTATCGATTTCTTATAATTTTCTTCTGCGGCAACATAATCTTTGGTTTTCCAACGGTGATACCATGCAATATGGTTATAGGCCTTACCAAATGTGGGCTCCTCTCTTATTATTGACTGAAGTATTTTATAAGAATCTTCATAAAATTTTTGGTTCAAAAGCTTATCAGCATTCTGAAAATTGGTTTCAAGTCTCACTCTTGTTAATTCGTCCATGGTATTAAATATATAAGACGAAAATAATAAAGATTATGAAATAATTCCGGCAACTTCGGGGCTCTAAAAAAGCTTTTGCTATTTTTGAGGAATGGGCATAACAACCATACAAACAGTTAATCGCTTAAGTCCGTTAAAACTTTTAAACGGAAAACTGTTGTCGTTTGACGCGCCTCTTGTAATGGGCATTATAAACATTACCCCCGATTCTTTTTACGATGGAGGAAAATATGAAAGCCCTGAAGATGCCGTTAAACAAGCAGAAAAATTATTAGCTGAAGGAACCGATATTATTGACTTAGGTGCAGCATCAACCCGACCAAAGGCAGTTATGCTAAGCCCTGAAGAGGAATTGGAGAGATTACTGCCGGTATTAGATGCACTTATTAAAACATACCCCGATATTATTATTTCGGTAGATACGTTTCATGCCAAAGTGGCTAAAGAATCAGTTGCACACGGAGCATCAATTATAAATGATGTATCGGGTGGCACTATGGATGAAGCAATGCTAAAAACCATTGGCAAACTTAAAGCGCCCTACATATTGATGCACATGCAAGGCACCCCGGAAACCATGCAGGTAAACCCACAATATGATGACGTACTGAAAGAAGTCTACAATTTTCTTTCTGCACAGGTTGATAAAGCACAAAAGGTCGGTGTAAGGCAAATAATAATTGATCCCGGCTTTGGCTTTGGCAAAACTGTTGAACACAATTATACTTTGCTCCGCAATTTGGGCACATTCCGAAAAATGGGATTACCCCTTATGGCCGGTGTATCACGCAAATCGATGATAAATAAAGTACTTAAGACCAAACCAGAAAATGCATTAACGGGAACCATATCGCTTAATACCCTTGCCGTTTTGCAAGGTGCCAATATTTTAAGGGTACATGATGCGAAAGAAGCCAAACAAGTAATAAAATTGGTGAATCAATACTTACACCCCGACGCGCAATTATGATAAACCTCTTTATTATATTTCACTGGCTTGATGCGGTAGATATTTTACTGGTTGCCTTCCTGCTTTATGAACTATACAGCCTGGTAAGAGGTACTGCTGCCATAAATATCCTTACAGGAATAATATTGCTTTATGTAGTCTGGCTCATTGTAAAGGCGCTCGATATGCAATTGTTCAGCAGCATACTCAGCCGCTTTATTGATGTGGGCGTAATTGCTATTATCATTGTTTTCCAGCAGGAGTTAAGAAGATTTTTACTCATTATTGGCAAAACAGAATTCTTCAACCGTAAGAATTTCACAAAAAACTTTTTAATGCTACAACTGGATAAAGAAAATGAACTGGACCTTCACCCTATTTTAAAAGCCTGTCGTAATATGTCCGAAGCTCATACCGGTGCATTAATAGTTATTGAAAAAGATACAGATCTGAGTTTTTATGCGCAAACCGGCGATATTCTCGACAGTAATATAACCGAGGCCATGCTTGAAAGTATTTTCTATAAGAACAATCCTTTACACGATGGTGCAGTAATTATTGAAGAAAATAAAATATATGCCGCGCGCTGCGTACTGCCAAGTACCGAAAAAACAGATTTCCCTGCAAACCTGGGAATGCGCCACAGGGCTGCGGTTGGCATAACTGAAAAGTCAGATGCTATTGCTATTTCGGTATCGGAGCAAACGGGTTCAATTTCTTTAGCACATTTAGGTAAGCTTTACCATGACCTTACTCCCGAAAAATTCGCCACACTGCTGCAGGAGAAACTGCAAGCTTAAAACTTCAAATTAACCCCTGCCAGGAAATTAGCCGGCGCCTGTGGGAAATAACTATTCTGGTTGTATATAACGCCTTGCTGTAAATATTCATACGTATATCCATTCGAAACGTATTTAAGGCTCGTTATATTATTAACCAATAGGGTAAGGTCAATCTCTTTAATCCATTTTGCATGAGGTGGAATGAAGCCATAATTGATCCTGAAATCGTTAGTAAAGTAGGCAGGAATAGCACGGTCGGAGTTTTCAGTATTATCTAAATACTGCTTACCAACATATTTTGTAAGCAGGCTGAATGAAAGATTTTTTACGGGAGTTATGGTCAAAATACTTCCTACAATCCACGAAGGTGAAAAAGAAATATCTACCAAAGTATGCTTTTGGTAAAGTGTGTTAGAAAGATTTCCTGAGCTATCATACGTGTCCACATATTCATTAAAGTTCTTGATCTTGTTAATGCTATATGTTGCATTTGCATCCCATCTTAACCACTTAACAGGCTGAATGGCGCATTGCAATTCTATACCAGTTCGGTAACTCTGCGCCACATTTATGCGATTATACGCACCCACATCATTCACCTGCCCATTCAGCACCAACTGATTCTTATAATCCATATAATATAGGTTAGCCTGCACTGCCAAATTCTTCCAATGTTGTTTATACCCAGCCTCCCAGTCGACCAAATGCTCGGAAAGTGGCCGACTGGTTGGGGTCGACTGAGTATAGTCATCGCGTGATGGTTCTTTATTCCCCACCGCAACCGATGCATATACATTTTGCGTCGCAGAAACATCATAACTAATACCACCTTTAGGATTAAAGAAATCAAGTTTTACATCCTGTGTTACATTTTCCAGTTGGTCATTAAAACCAAGGAAGGAATAATTAATGTGCCTGTACTGCATATCGGCAAACAAGTTCAGCTTATTAGTAAGCTGATAATTGGCACGCGCATAAAAATTAAAGTCTGTCTTCAGAGCTGTATTACTTACGTATTGGTAGTTATTATTTGGGAGTCCGCCATTCTGCGCCCATAATACATTATCATAATGTTGTCCGTAATATTGATCCCATGCACCTCCAAAGTCAGCATTAATGCGGCTATGGTCAGAATATTTAAGCGTGTAAGTAGCACCGTAAAATTTATTGTTCAGCCAGAGGTCTTCTACAAAATTTCCTGCCCTGACAGTATCATTACCATACACGGGATTTGCTAATCCATATGTAGAATAATTATAGCCTGCATCAAAATCTTCATAATAACCCCAGCCGTTGGTTTGAAAAAGTGCAGCATTCAGTTCCCAGTTATGCCCTAATTGCTGCGACAGGTGCAGTTGGAAATAATCCTGCTCATAATTATCAGTTTCATTGGGATAGAACTGCACTTTGCCATTGGCGTCATAATACATTCCTGCGGGATTAAAGGTGCGGTTGGTAGCTAATGAATCTTGCGGAACCCCATACCATGCCTGGTAGGTTTTTTCTTTACCGGTAAAAACCACAGCTTTAATCATAGTGCTTTTACAGTAATAACCGGCATCTAAAAAAGCAGATTCAAAATCAGATGTTGCCCTGGAGATATATCCATCAGAAGTTATTTTCGATGCCCTGCCGTCAAATGCCCAATGTCCGTCCAACAAACCCGTTCCAAAATCAAATGTGTTTTTAAATGTATTATACGAACCAGCAGAGCTGCTGTAATCGACATAAGGCTGGGTAGATAATTTAGTAGTTTCAATATTTATACTGCCACCAAAAGCGCCTGCACCATTGGTAGATGTACCAACACCGCGCTGTATTTGTATATTATCGGTCGATGAAACAATATCGGGCATATCTACCCAGTACACACCCTGATCTTCGGCATCATTGATAGGCACACCATCAATGGTTACATTTACACGTGTGGCATCGCTACCCCTCAAGTGAATATAAGTATAACCAACTCCTGCACCGGCATCGGACTGCACAACCATTGAAGGAGTAAAATTCAAAAGGAAGGGCATATCCTGCCCTACGTTACTTTTTTGAAGATACTCTTTGTCAATATTATTGTAGGTAGTAGGAGTTTTATCACTGGCTCGGGTAGCACTTACCACCACCTCACTTGACAATACTGCAAGGGAAGTTAAATGCACATTTATAACCGAATCTTTGGGCAGAGAAACCTGGATAGTTTGAGTTTTGTATCCAACATACGTAAATGATACAGTATAGTCGCCATCGTTAAGTCGCAAATGGAATTTGCCATCTAAATCTGTTAATGTAGTAAGCAGTGTATAGTTTATCGTTACTCCAACATCCACCAATTTCTTTCCATTTGCTGAGTCGGTCACAATTCCTGTGAATGACCGCTGGGCAAAAATTGCCGTTGGCAAAAACATAGCTGCTATACACAACTTTATAAACGAGCCTTTAATGAATGTTTTCATTAATTTGCGTTACATATACTGCCGAAGAACCAAAGGGTGGAAAATTCACCGGCTTACTATTTTTCGTTATCTCCTTCCCTCCGCAGGCATTACCCTGATCAGGTTCCAAAACATATTTCTATGTTTACTGGGTATGATCTCAGCCCTTAATTTTCAGGCACCCCTTAAAAGTAGACCGGACAAAAGTAATTATTTTAAATTATTCAGCCCATTCTTTTATAAACTCTTCGCAATAACTCCTCCAACTCACTCAGCATCATAGCTGTTGCACCCCAAACAGTATGCCCCTCTATATTATAGTAAGGCGTTTTTGTTTCAGTATCAGAACCGGAGCGCATAATTAACTTCTCTTCTTTTATTTTTGGGTCAATTAAAAGGCGAAGATTTACATCCATAGAATATTGTACTTCTGTTTTTTGAATTATAGCAGGCATCTTTTCTTCACTCATACCAATGTATGGTTGAACCCAAAAATTACTTGGAGGGATATAAACCGGGCTAAGCTCACCTACATATTTAATCCTCTCGGGCAAAAGCCCTACTTCCTCATGTGCTTCTCTTAAAGCCGTCTGCCACAGGTTAACATCTGTTTCCTCTTTTGTGCCACCGGGGAAAGCTACCTGGGCACTATGCACCCCTTTATATTCTGTGCGCAATATAAGCCGTGTATATATATATTCGTTTTCGGGATACAACCAAACCAATACACTGCTCTGGCGGGGATTCTTTTTAGCAATCAGCTCCAAATCCATTTTAGGCCTGCCTGATATCATAAGTTTTTGAGCCTCCCAACCGGGTAAACCATACCCCATTTCTTCTGTTAAAATATCTATAAACTCAAGAAACATAGGCACTTGGGGCTAAAAGTGAAACGAAAACCTGTTTTCATCGTAAAATTAGTAAGAATGTGGTAATTACGATGAAAGATGATGTGGAAAAACTACAAAATATTATTTGGCTTAATCTTTCTTCTTACTTCTCTTATAGAGGTAAAGAAGTGCTCACTACCCGGTTCACGCGATTCGTCACAAAATGACTATAGCAATATAGAACATCGCGACCTCGACCAGGTAAAGAAGAGTAAGAAACTTGTTTTACTTACTGAGAATAGTTCGACCACCTACTTTATATATAAGGGCCAGCCGATGGGTTATGAGTATGAAATGCTCAATGCATTTGCACAATCTATTGGTGTAGAATTAGATGTAGAGGTAGTTAGGAATGTAGACAATATTTTCCAGATGCTTGATAGCTGCGAAGGCGATATTGCCGCCGATAACCTTACCGTTACAAGTAGCCGCCGGAAAGATGTAGAATTTGCAAGCCCCTTATTTACTACCCGCCAGGTACTCATACAACGTAAACCCGATAACTGGCCCAAGCTTTCAACAGCACAATTAGAAAGCCTATTGGTAAAGAACCCATTACAGTTAGCAGAAAGACAGGTTTATGTTCGAAAGGGCTCATCATTCTATGAGAGGTTAAAAGACTTGTCGAATGAAATTGGAGGGAAGATCAATGTAATAGAAACTCCGGGAACAGAAACTACCGAAGAACTTATAGGTGATGTAGCAAAAGGCAAAATTGACTTTACTATTGCCGACGAAAATGTTGCACGCATTATTGCTTCCTATTACGATAACCTTGATATAAGTACCCCTGTAAGTTTTCCTCAAAAAATTGCCTGGGCAGTTAGACGTACTTCTCCGGAATTATTGAGCGCACTTAACGACTGGTTGAGTAAACAAAAGAAGAAAGGATATAACGATATTGTTTTCGGGAAGTACTTTATGGATAAGAAATCGGCTTCTAACAGGCAAACCAGTGAATACTTCTCATTAACCGGCGGAAAGATTTCCCCCTACGATGATTTGATAAAGAAGTATAGTGTTAAGCTTGGTTGGGATTGGAAACTACTTGCTGCCCAAATATTCCAGGAATCGCAATTCAACCCCGAAGCCAAATCATGGTCAGGTGCATTCGGACTTATGCAATTATTGCCATCGACTGCCGCACATTATAATGTAGATACGACTAATATGTCGCCCGAAGCAAGTATAGCTGCCGGCGTAGCCTACCTGAGAGAAGTAGATGGCTACTTAGCCAAATTTATACCTGATAAAGAAACACGTATACCTTTCGACCTTGCGTCGTATGATGTGGGTGCAGGACATATAATAGATGCCCGCAACCTGGCTATTAAATACGGGCTCGACCCCAATAAGTGGGAAGATAATGTGGCTTACTTCCTGCTCAATGAATCATTACCTAAATATTATAACGACCCTACAGTTTCATTCGGTTATTGCCGCGGGCAGGAGCCTTACCAATATGTGCGCGAAATAATGAACCGTTATAAAATGTATCACAACCAGGTAGGTTCGCAATACACAGCCAAAAAGTAAAATCAGTATAGAATTCACAACCTCAATTCCTCAAGCCATGAATACAAACGACAAAACAATCGACGTCCTGGGCTGGCTCCAAGACCAGGTAAATTACATCAGCAAAGCAATTGCTGATCTTGAAAAGAGCCATAACTATGGCAAAGCTGCCATGTGTGAAGGTATGCGAGAAGCATATATGAAGTGTATAGAAAAACTGCAGGCGTGAATGCACGTTTATCTATGTACCTCCCACTCCCTTCAAACCCCTCCTTATGTTATTTAACCGGCATTAGTTCTTTGCCTGGATTAATTTTCTATTATTTAATAGTATCGATTTCACTTTAAATTCCAACCCCCGGAATTAACATAAACCCACTACCATAAGGGTTTCAATATCTATAACCGATTTTAATCTTTAATTTCCTGCCTCATTTTAGTATATAATTGCCTGAAAAGCAATTTATCTTTGTCTGGCAAATGAAGCTATAATGGCTAGGATCAAAGGATAACAGAAAGAGGATAATACAATAACTCAAAGCAACAATGAATATTAAATTAAGGCATTATTAACAGAAACACACCAATACGTTATCGAATCAGAAATAGGATAATAGATAAATTATGGCAGATAAAAGTGGTTAAAGGTCTATTGTAACTCAAGCACTTTGCATAGTTTTGTCATCAGAAATCTACACATAAATAAATCGAGAGAATCGGTTTTGAGAAGTAGAAAATAGTAAACGTTTTGTGGAGCCCACCAGGGGGATTAAGTTGCAAGTTTTAATTAACAGCTACTGAGTCCGGGCTCCACTTCCTTTTTATATCACTTGCAAGCCCTTATCTTAAGAGGAATTCTTCTTGAGAAAAACCAAAAACCTTAGCATTTTGTTCATATATTAGCAGCTTATTTTAATTGCGATTTTAAAACAAATCTTATTTAAAAAACGGCTATGCTAAATTCATACAGACAACTTACAGCAACTACCCTGGTAACATTAGGTTTATTTTTTGCGAACATTGGTTTTGCCCAACATAAGGCAAAGACAAAATGGTTGGTTCAGAAACCTTTTGAGCAATATGGTTTTATTGAAAACAAAGGGCAAATGCTGGCCTCATTAAATGGCGATATTGATAAGACCGTTCTATATTATACTGATAAGGGTAAAGTACAATTATTCTATAATTTAAACTCTATAACGTTTCGTTATGACAGTATATCTTTTGGAAAACCCGGTAAAGATGACAAAGATGCTGATGACAATAAAAACACTAAGGTTGAAGGAATGTTAATGACCATGAGTTGGGAAGGTGCTAACCCTAACCCAAAGGTGGAAGTACAGAACCCGTTAAGTAATTATTATACATACTCTAATCCTTCAGATAAAACCGGCAAGACAGGTATTGTAGCCCATGCATGGAGCAAATTAATTTATCATAATCTTTACGATGGTATCGATCTTGAGTTCTATTACCCGCGAGATAAAGGCGGAGTTGAATATGATGTTATTGTACATCCCGGAGCTGATATTTCAAATTTTAAGATGAAATACAATGGAGCCAGGGTTAAACTTTCAGACAACAACATAATTATTACATCTCCTTTCGGAACCTTTACTGATCATGCGCCGACTTCTGTGAATGCTAATGGTATTAATGTGAGTGCGGCCTTTAAAGTCTCAGATAATATAGTTTCTTTTAATGTAGGAAGCTATGATAAAAGCCAATTCCTTACTATTGACCCATGGACAACATCAACTGCTTTCATAGGAAGTAATTCAGCATACGACCTTGGGTTCGATAACTTAGGAAATGTATATGTAAACGGTGGTGGTAATTTGAGCAATTACCAGGTTCAGAAATACAATAATACCGGAGTTTTAAAATGGACCTATACGACAACGCCTTTTACCGGTAGCGATGCCGGTTATTATGATATTGGGGGATTGGCTGTGGACCGCCGAAATGGTGCTACTTATATTACAGAGGGCTTTAATATCAGTGGTGCCAACGCACTTAAACTTGATAGTTCAGGTATAGTGACCGCTCATTTTTTTGGAAGCACTAACTTACTCGAAGCCTGGGGTTTAAAGTTAGATTATTGTCATAACCTGCTTGTAATTGCTGGTGGTAATATAAATGTAACGAACCAGGCAGCCACACTGGATACAGCATTAACAACCCTTAACCCGGTAAATATTTTAGGTGCAAGCGATTATTATCATGATATTTCTTTAATGGCACTTGATGGGCTTGGTAATGCATATATGGCTACCAGCGTTAACGTATTCGGTGCGTATAATAATCAAATGATGAGGCTACCACTTCCATCATTAAGCCCGACTGCATATAGTGTATATGATGGGCATAGCTTTCACGAGGTTGCTTCCATTGTATATTATCCGGCTAGGGGTCCGGTAAATTATTCTGGTAATTACTTTAATGGTATGGCAGTAAATAAAACCATGTTACTTACTTATGATGGAAAGGAACTAAAAAAATGGAGACCATCGAATGGAGCATACGTAGATAGCATTTCCGTATCGAGTTTATATTTTAACTGGGGCGGTATAGATTTGGACTGCCAGGGCAATATATATATTGGTAATAACAACAATGTAAATATTTACGATTCTACTTTAACTCCCATATTATCACCTATTTCATTTACCAGTAGTATTTACGATTTAAAACTAAATGGCCAGGGCAGCATTTATGTTTGTGGTAATGGCTTCGTTGCAGCAGATACTGTGGCAATAAGTAAAATGGCAACAGTAACATATACTGAACCCAGCAGATGTACAAAATGCGATGGAAGCGCAACCGCAAATGGTTGCGGAAATGGTGCTCTTTCTTATAAATGGAGCACGGGAGCCACCACGCAAACAATTACAAATCTTTGCGATGGAAGCTATACTGTAACAGTTAAAGATTCCTCTTGTGGTTTAACAAGAAAAGATACCGCAGTAGTATTTTTAGGTATTCCCGGATATTACCCAACTATCACCCCTGTCAATCCAACATGTACAAAAACAGGGTCTGCCAGCGTGGTTGTAACAGGTGGTACAACGCCCTATACTTATAGCTGGAGCAATGGAACAACGACTTCATCTGACACAGGCTTGGTTGCCGGAACTTATACCCTTATAGTTACCGATAAGGATACCTGCAAACTTTTTGCGACAGTAACCCTTGTACCCCCACCCCCGCCAGCAATAAAAATAACGCCTGCAAAAGACAGCATATGCCCAGGTGGTAATATTGGCCTGGTCGCCAGCGGAGGCATAAGTTACGTTTGGTCTGCTTCATCAAGTTTGAGTTGCACTACATGTTCAAACCCAACTGCATCGCCGACTTCTGCCACCACATATACTGTTACAGGTACTGACGCAAGTGGTTGCACTAATATCGCAACTGCTGTAATAACTATAGCTGTCCTGCCAACTATTTCAATTATACCTCCAAAAGATTCTATATGCCCCGGAGGTTCAGCAAATCTTACGGCAAATGGAGGAGTAAGTTATACATGGTCTCCGGCGCTTGGTCTTAGCTGTACAAATTGCCCTAACCCAATTGCATCACCAGGCACTAAAACTACTTATACAGTTACAGGAATGAATGCCTTGGGCTGCACAAGTACTTCAACTGTTGCAATAAATATTATTCCTACACCTACTATTATTGTAACACCTTCTTCAGATTCTATTTGTGCAGGCGCCAATGCTTCACTAAAAGCTTCAGGTGGAGTAAGCTATACCTGGAACCCTTCTTCCGGTTTAAGTTGCAGCACATGCCCAAACCCTACTGCTAATCCGGGTGTTACTACAACTTATACGGTTACCGGCTCAAATGGATCTTGCAGTAGTCAGACTACGGTTATAGTAAAAGTATTACCAAGCCCGATAGTTACTATTACTCCTCCACTTATTATTTGCGAAGGTAAAAACACTACACTTACGGCTACCGGTGGTGGAACCTATGTATGGAACACTGGTGCCAGTACGGGATCCATAACGGTAAACCCTTCGTTAGCCAGCACTTACTCAGTCACTGTTACAGGCCCCAATGGATGTACAGCTTCTGCTTCTACAGCCGTTGGAGTTGACATACCTACTCTTACTGCATGTTGTGATACATCAATTGTAAAAGGGGCAACAGTGCAGCTTACTACCACAGGTAGTGTTGTAGGATTTGTATGGACACCGGGAAGCGGGCTTAGTTGCTTTTCCTGCGCCGACCCGAAAGCAAACCCAACAACCAATACTACTTATACGGTTACCGGAACGGATGCAAATGGATGTATTGTTACCGCTACAGTTACTATAGATATGAAATGCTTCGATTTTACAATACCAAACGTATTCACACCGAATGGTGACAATAAAAATGATCTATTCTATATTGATATTCCAGCCATTGATACCTACGATATTGTGATATATGACAGGTGGGGTACTGAAATGTATAAATCTAGTAATGCTTACCAGTATTGGGACGGAAAGACCGAAAGCGGATCTGAGGCCCCTGACGGAGTCTATTATTACATTATAAAATCGACCTGCGGCGCTAACAAATACGACAAACAAGGATTTGTACAGATTATCCGATAAAACCACATTATTTTAATTTTTAAAGGCATGGGCTAAAATCCATGCCTTTTTAATTGGTTAAAGCCTCGTAAATACTCCCTAATCTCGTTGAAAACGAAAGAAATAAGCCTGATTCAATTCGTCATTATTTTATTTATAACTTTGGTGCTTATCAATTCATACTTTATTAAACCTTTATATGAGTTTTATAGCAAGCATACAGGCAAGGCAAATTCTTGATTCGAGAGGAAACCCGACCATAGAAGTAGATGTAATTACCGACAGCGGCACATTGGGCCGGGCTGCAGTTCCTTCAGGTGCATCGACCGGCATACACGAAGCAGTAGAGTTGCGCGATGGCGATAAAGGTGTGTATTTGGGCAAAGGCGTATTGAAAGCAGTAAGTAATGTAACAGGTACTATACAGGAAGAATTGAAAGGCATGTATATTTTCGAGCAGCGCCAGATAGACGCCAAAATGCTTGAGATGGATGGCACCGACAACAAGGCTAACCTAGGAGCAAATGCTATACTTGGTGTATCACTTGCGGTTGCCAAAGCTGCTGCTGAAGAATCTAGATTGCCATTATATAAATATGTGGGTGGAGTAAATGCAACTGTGCTTCCGGTACCCATGATGAATATTCTCAATGGTGGAAGCCATGCCGACAATAATATCGATTTCCAGGAATTTATGATAATGCCGGTAAATGCACCTACGTTTGCCGAAGCATTGCGCATGGGAACAGAAGTTTTTCATAACCTGAAAAAGTTATTGCACGATAAAAATTATTCAACCAGTGTGGGAGATGAAGGTGGCTTTGCCCCTAACCTTAAATCGAATGAGGAAGCGCTTGATTTTATTTTAAAAGCTATTGAGAAGGCTGGCTATGCACCGGGCAAAGACATTTACCTGGCGCTTGATGTAGCCTCTTCTTCTTTTTATCTCGAGAAAGAAAACAAATATCATTTTGTAAAATCATCGGGCGAAAAGCTTGCATCGAAAGATATGATTGCTTTATACCAGGGCCTCGTAAAAAAATATCCTATTGTTTCTATTGAAGATGGGCTTGCCGAAGATGACTGGGATGGATGGAAAGACCTTACTGATAAGTTGGGCAAAAAAATACAATTAGTGGGCGACGATTTATTTGTTACCAATGTTACCCGCTTGCAACAAGGCATTGATAAAGGCGTTGCAAATTCTATTCTGGTTAAAGTAAACCAAATTGGTTCACTGAGCGAAACCATTGATGCTGTTACACTTGCCGACCGAAATTCATATACAGCAGTTATGAGCCACCGTTCTGGCGAAACAGAAGACACAACAATTGCCGACCTTTGTGTAGCATTGAATACAGGCCAGATCAAAACAGGTTCGTTATGCCGTTCAGAACGTATTGCAAAATATAACCAGCTTTTACGTATTGAAGAAGGGCTGGGCACATCGGCACGTTACGGAGGAAAAACATTTAAATACGCACGTTAATATTTTAAAACATATATAATACAAATCCCAATGGACAAGCTCAAAGAAAAGTTCAGCCAAAAAGCCGCAACCGAAGCTGCTAACGTAAAGCAATTTATTACCGAACACGGAGACGCGGTAATAGGAGAATACACTGTTGCACAGGTTTACCAGGGTATGAGGGGCATGACCGGCCTCATTACTGAAACCTCTAAACTCGACCCTGAAGAAGGTATTCGTTTCCGTGGTTACACTATTCCTGAACTGAGGGAAAAACTTCCTAAAGCTCCGGGCGGAAGCGAGCCATTACCTGAAGGCATATTTTACCTGATGCTTATGGGCGAACTTCCTACACAGGAAGATGTAAATGATATTACCAATAACTGGGCTCGCAGAAGCATCGTTCCGCGCCACGTTTTCGATACACTTGATTCATTGCCTGCCAACACACACCCTATGACTGAATTCAGTATTGGGGTAATGGCTATGCAAACAGAATCTCTTTTTGCTGCTGCTTACAAAAAAGGTATGAGCAAAAAAGAATACTGGGATTATGCTTACGAAGATTCTATGAACCTGATTGCACGTTTACCACGTGTAGCCGCTTATATCTATCGCAGAAAATATAAGAACAACGAACATATTGAACCGGATCCTAAGCTTGACTGGGCAGCTAATCTTGCACACATGTTAGGCTACGATGTATTTGATGTACAGCGCCTGATGCGTTTGTATTTAACTATACACGCTGACCATGAAGGCGGTAATGTATCGGCACACACAACACACCTTGTAGGTTCTGCACTGAGCGATCCATATTTATCTTTTGCAGCCGGTATGAATGGATTAGCTGGCCCTTTACACGGCTTAGCAAATCAGGAAGTTGTTGCGTGGATATTAGAACTCCGTAAAGAATTAGGTGGAGGATTACCAACCAAAGAACAAATTGCCGATTACATTAAAAAGACTTTAGCTGAAGGCCGTGTAGTACCGGGTTACGGACACGCAGTATTGCGTAAAACAGACCCACGTTTTATAGCACAACAGGATTTTTACAAAAAATATATTAAACACGATGATCTTTGCGAAATTGTGCAAATGATATATGCTGTTGCTCCTCCTATTTTAGAAGGCACGGGCAAAATTAAAAACCCCTGGCCAAACGTTGATGCGCATTCTGGTGCACTGTTAATACATTATGGTATTGTAGAATATGATTTTTACACTGTATTGTTTGGCGTATCAAGAGCGCTTGGCGTACTTGCTTCATTAATATGGGACAGGGTACTTAATTCGCCAATTGAACGCCCTGGTTCGAATACTACCGAAGGATTAAAGAAAAAATTCGGAACTATAAAGCAGAAATAAAAAATGCAAACCATAGCCATATATATTATACTGGGTGCCGCTGTTTTATTTATCGGGCGAAGGCTATATAAAGCTTTTGCCCATAAAGGTGGGGCTGGCTGTGCACATTGCGATCCTGCTGATATGAATAAATTAAAAAAGGCTGTTCCACCGGGTAAATAATACTCTCCTTGTAAATTCGGTACTGCTCTGTATAATAACCCTGTAAAACCTGAATGAGAATTCGTACCTCCATACTGCTCATATTGGCCTGCCTGCTTTCCTTGCAAGGCATAGGGCAAAACCGGTTAATTGATTCGTTAAAGAACCGGCTAAAGAATGAAAAGCGGGACACAATAAAACCTGAACTGGAGTTAAGTATCTGCAAGATATATAATGCAACCGGTGATTTTCTTAATGCACTTGATTATGGAGTACGTGCTGCCACACATGCTAAAAGCTTGCAATCACTGAGCAATCCTGCAGTTGTTTTAGCCGCAAAAAAGATAGAAGCCAGGGCGTACCTTAATATTGGCAATGCTTATGATAACCAAGGTAATTATCCTCAAGCATTGGTATATTATACAAAATGCCTTAATGCCAAGACTCTCCTTGGCGATAAACTGGGTATTGCATCTGCAAATAATAATATAGGTCTTGTTTATTGGAGCGAAAGCAACTACCCGGTTGCACTTGATTATTTTTTACGAAGTCAGAACCTATATAATTCTCTTGACAATAAGGCGGGGCTTTCACGCACCTATAACAATATCGGGAACCTGTATATGGATGAGCAGAATAATGACTCTGCTCTTTCTTATTACAAAAAAAGCCTTGCAATTGAAGGAGCAGAGAAGAACAAGGATGGCATTGTAATGTGCTATAATAACTTCGGATTAATATATCACGCACAGCATAAACTTATGTTATCGCTTGATTATTACCTGAAATGCCTTGAAATGAGAAAAACCCAGGGAGACAAAGATGGTATTGCTGTTTCATATACCAATATCGCTGGCCTATACCAAGATATTGCGGAATCGGATAGTGTCTTAGGAAAATACATCGACCTGTATTACAAACAAACAATACCACGGCCCACTTTAAAATATGTGCGTCAGGCCCTGAAGGATAGTGCCTTTGCTCTTCATAAGGAAGCACTGGAATTAAGTAAAGCTGTAGGTGATATGGATAACGTTGGACGGGCAACTGAAGGACTAGGCTCTGTTTATTTAGAAAGAAAGGACTATAGGACTGCATTAACATTTTACCATACTGCTGCATCGGTTTATAAAAAAATTAATGCCAAAAGATCATATTATATTGTGCTTATTGGCATCTCGGAGTGTTTTGAAAAACTGGGGGACAAAGACAGTGCCCTGCAGTACTATAAACTAGGAATGATTAATAGAGACAGTGTATTTAATGAAGAGAAACAAAAAGCTATTGGACGTGAAGAGGTAAAGTATACCTATGAAAAACAACAGGCACTGGAAGAATTACAACATCAGAAAGAAACTGCAATTGAAGAGGTGAAACAAAAACAACAACTGCTGGTTATCTATTTGGGAACCGCGGTAGTATTGCTTCTCTTCGCGTTTTTGATTTTTGTGGCGCAACGTTTACGCATTACAAACAGGCAGAAAAATATTATTGGCGAGCAAAAGGAAAAGATCGACCTTGCCTTCTCGCAATTGGGAGATGCTAAAAAACTTTTAGAAGAACGGCATAAGGATCTTACGGATAGTATACAGTACGCGAGCCGTATACAAACTGCTTTACTTACCAGCGACAAGTATCTATCAGATCACCTGAATGAATACTTTATTTTATTTAAGCCGAAAGATATTGTAAGCGGAGATTTTTATTGGGCTTTAAATCACAAAGGCAAATTTTATATTGCCTGCTGCGATTGCACCGGCCACGGTGTACCGGGAGCGTTTATGTCGTTGCTTAACATTACATTTTTACACCAGGCAGTAATTGAAAAAGGTATTGCACACCCCAACGAGATATTTAACGAGGTACGCACCAGCGTGGTAGATGCATTGAATCCTGATGGAACCACCGACACCAAAGATGGAATGGACGCGACGCTCTGCTGCATAGATTTTGAGAAGCATCTGTTAATGGCAGCTTGCGCAAACAATGCATTATGGATTGCCCGTAATGGGGTACTTATGGAATTCAAACCCGATAAAATGCCAATCGGTATAAGTGGTGGTGAAGCTAAACCATTTACACTGCATGAGGTAAATCTGCAAAAGGGAGATGCTATTTATATGTTCAGTGATGGCTTTGCAGACCAGTTTGGCGGACCGAATGGAAAAAAATTCAAGCTCGCTCAATTAAAAGAGCTGGTGTTGAGTATAACCAACAAGCCCATGAAAGAGCAAAAGGTATTACTCGAAAAGGCGCTTAACAACTGGAAGGGCGATCAAATGCAGATAGATGACGTTTGCGTTATAGGTATCCGCATATAGTCTACTTTGTTTTATTACTTATCTAATTTGGGCGTTCCCCTTCGGGTCGGGCTATACGCTACAAGTCCTCGCTTCGCTGCGGGCTTTCCACTTCTATCCCTAACGCTTAACTACAGGCATTAAAGAATAATAAGATATCTATTTTGATTTCTTAAACGCCTGGTCAAGGTCGGCAATGATATCGTCGATATGTTCAAGGCCTGCAGATATACGAATGAGGCCCGGCAATACTCCTGAATCTACCCTGTCTTTTTCCGTGAGCTTCGCATGTGTTGTAGATGCAGGATGAGAAACTATTGTACGCGTATCTCCCAAATTAGCTGTCATTGAGGCCATTTCCAATGCATCGAGAAATTTCTTACCGCGTTTCAACCCGCCTTTAATTAAGAATGCAATCATTCCCCCACCCTGTGTCATTTGCTTTTTAGCCAGCTTATATTGAGGGTGTGATTTAAGAAAAGGGTATTTAACCGATTCAACATCGGGATGTTTTTCTAAATATTCCGCCACCTTCAAAGCATTGCTGCTATGCCTGTCCATACGCACCGAAAGCGTTTCAATGCTTTTAGATAATATCCATGCATTGAAAGGAGAAAGCGATGGGCCAGTACTACGTGCAAATGCCCTTATCTCGTCAATCAAGTTCTTTTTACCTACAACAATACCGCCAAGCACACGTCCTTGTCCGTCTAAATATTTAGTAGCAGAATGTATTACAAGGTCAGCGCCAAAGTCAATAGGCTGCTGAAGAACTGAAGTCGCAAAACAATTATCTACAATTAAAATAGTTTTATTCTTTGCTGAGAACTTACCCAGCCATTCCAAGTCAATTAAATCAATAGCAGGGTTCGAGGGGGTTTCTACAAAAATAATTTTAGTATTTGACCTTATCGCTTTGCTCCACTCGTTAGGTTTATGAATATCGACATAGGTATGGCTTATACCAAACTTAGAAAGATTCTTTTCAAGCACAGTATGCGTAGCGCCAAAAACCGAATTACAACAAAGCACATGGTCGCCACTTTTTAATAAAGCAGCAAAAGTGGTAAACACCGTAGCCATACCCGAAGCCATCGCCACCCCTGCTTCTGCATTTTCCAACAGGCATATTTTTTCTACCAATTCAGCGGTGTTAGGGTTAGAAAACCGGCTATATATATTACCCGGCTTTTCATCGGCAAACATAGCGCGCATAGTTTCAGCATCATCAAATACAAAACTTGATGTTAGGTATAATGGCACTGAATGCTCATTAAACTCAGTCTTGTTAAGTTGTGTGCGAACTGCTATGGTATCCTTATGCTTTTTCTTAGCCATATTAATTTATTTGGTATGAGCTCGTAATCTTAGCGGTCTTCTCCAGCATTTTAGCTACGGTACAATATTTCTCTAGGCTCAGTTCAATTGCTTTTTGCAATTTATCTTCATCAACCTTACCCTTTATAATAAACTTAACATGTATTTGAGTAATCAATGCAGGTTCCTGCTTTTGATCACGCTCATATTCTATTTCCACATCATAGCTGTCAATCTGTTGCCTTTGTTTTTTTAATATCATAATCACATCGATACTGCTGCAACCGCCTAATGCTGCAATCATAGTTTCGAGTGGGCGCATACCCAAGTTATGCCCGCCAATCTCAGGATTACCATCCATTTTAATGGTGCTCCCTACGACATTTTTTGCTTCAAGCAAAAAATCGTTATCTACTCTATGTAAAGTAATTTTTGCCATAATTGTCAGTTTTTCAAATGTAATTGTTTTTCTGCGGTGCTTGTTGTTGCCTTTTCTTTGCTTGCAAGTGAAAAAGGCAATGATGCCAGGAACACTTTTTCTTTCTCAAGCAAAGGTTTTATCTCTATAAGATGGGCAAGGCTTATTTTTCCTATAGCGAAGTTCTCACCTTTGGTATGCTTTAAGTCTTTCAACTTAATATCATTCAATACCTTTTCAGAATTTGCCCTTATGTAAACCTCTATCTCAATTGAATTAGCCAAGCCAAGGCCTTTATTATCCTTATACTTTTCGTAACGATATTTAAAACCACCTAACGATGCATGCACATCTGATAGTACTGCTGCACCCGTAGGATAACTACCAGCACCTTTACCAGAAAAGAATTGCGTTCCGGAATGTTCAGCTTCAATGGTTATGCCGTTGTATTCATTCTCTACATGATATAAAGGATCGGCAGGAGGAATAAACTGAGGTACTACCCATAAGCCGACTTTATTATTTGCCAGTTTATAAACCTGTGCCACCTGGCGTACTTTGTAGCCATTTCGCTTGGCATATTCTATATCATCGGGGCTGATGTTCGATATACCGTAATTAAATACCTGTTCGGGTGTTACAAGTAATCCGAAACCATGCAGGGTAAGTATTACCAGTTTATATAAAGCATCGTAGCTTTCTACATCAAGCGTAGGATCGGCTTCAGCAAAACCTAATCGTTGTGATTCAGCCAATGCAGTGGCGTAATCCCATCCCTTATTATAGACCTGAGATAAGATATAGTTCGATGTACCGTTGCACAAGCCTCGTATAGCACTAATTGGTTCCTGCGAAAAGTAACTATCTATAGTGCGAAGAATAGGGATACTGGCACAAACACCTGCTTCGTATAATAGCGATACGTTATTCTTTTCCTGCAACGATAATAGCTCCGGAAGGTTTTCTACCACCATCTTTTTATTTGCCGATACTACGTTCTTACCTGCTTTCAGTGCATCGCGTACAATTTCAAATGCCTCTTTCGAATTATCGATTACCTCTACCACAAGGTTGGTTGATTCATCCTGCAATACTTCTTGCTTATCGAAGCTAAGCTGATGGGTTTCTACTTTGCGTTTCTTCAGGGCGTCTTTCACCACAATTTTATGCGGCACCACCGATGGGGTTTGTATGTGGGTAAGCTCATAAAAGCCCTGCCCTACGCAGCCAAGGCCAAATAATCCAATTTTGGGTGTATTCATTATTTTGCGGTAAAAATTTTGTATTGCGAGTGTTAACTTAGGTACTTCTATTAAAAAGCCATCGTGGCCATAAAGCGAATTTATCTCTTCGTAAATGGCGCCGGGAACATTCTCTGCTATAAATCTCGACTCAGATGCAGGGAATAACAGATCTGACGTAATGCCAACAGCCAGTACTTTGGCTTTTATACCTGCTAACGCCTGTTTCACTCCTCCCCTGCCACGGCCTACATTGTGCGAATCCATTACTTTGGAGAGTGAATAGTATGAAAATGCATTAAACCGCTTAATCAATTTATCACCCTGGTAACGTTGGTATGATGAGGCTTTAAAATCATCTGTTTTATTGTCGTCGGTTTCTTTTTGTGTTTGTGAATAGGTTATATAATTGCGGTAGCTAAGCAATGCAATAGCACGGGCGGCTTTCATTCCCTCAGTGCCAGCATCAGGCTTAGATTCCTTCCAGGTTTGGTCGGCGCTAATAGCAAGGCGTTGGCTCTCACGGAAAGCAATACCCCATGGTGAGCTTACCGCATTTGATGCCACTACTATTAAATGTTTGATAAGATCAGGTGAGCTTGTTGCCCACTCTATTGCCTGCTGGCCGCCCAATGAACCACCAATAGCGGTATCAATTTGTTCTATACCTAGTTCACGGCGTAACAGATCAAGCGAACTGACAATATCACGAACGGTAAGTAAAGGGAACTCATGAAAGAAAGATTTTCCTGTTGCAGGGTTTATCGATAAAGGGCCGGTAGAACCATAGCATGAACCCAAAATATTGGCGCAGACAATAAAATACTTTGCGGGGTCAAATACTTTATCGGTACCAATCATGCCCGGCCACCAGTCAGCTGCATCGGCGTTGGCGGTAAGGGCATGGCATACCCATATTACATTGTCTTTTTCTTTATTCAGTTTGCCCCATGTTTGGTAAGCAAGCGTAAAGCCAGACAAGCTCTGGCCCGATTCCAGTTTATAAGTCTTTTTATGTTCGAATATATGTGTGTTCATTTGGTGAGTATCAGGTTGAGATTAAGGTTGAGAATTCTATGCGTTTTAGCAACACATCCTTTTTTACAACAAATTTTGTTTAGGATGCTTTAATTGCCAAGAATTGGCATTCGCATACAACAAATAATAGAATTTGAACTCCCCCTGAGGGTTTTAATAAAAGGACTGTGTCTTTTGTTTTTCATGGCCTATGTAATTTTTATATGTCCCGCGTTGCCTTGGGCAGGAGTTGGCACCTTTTCTAAACTTAGACGGTTGCCAGAGGGTCAACGAGCCTGATCTCTCACCTCTTCTGTATAACAACTACACCATGCTTTTATGCGAGGAGTAATTATTTGCGCTGCAAAGATAAGAAAGAAATTGATTGGATATGAAGATACCAAAAAGAAAACCACAACATACTATTGATAATCAACACAATACAGATACCTAAATTCAATGAATTATTCCTCTAAATATTGATATTGCCTCTAACTAGCCGGAATAAAAATATCAAATGTGGCACCTTTATTTAACTCACTAGTTGCAGTAATGGTGCCATTATGGTTTTCCACTATCTTTTTTACAATAGCCAGGCCAATGCCTGTACCACCATATACTTCTTTGCTGTGCAGTTTTTGAAACACTTCAAAAATACGTTCGCTGAAACGCGGCTCAAAACCAATACCATTGTCTTTGATGGTAATATGGCAATAATTTTTTTCGGGCGAAAGATTTTCGTTATTCAATTTACTACCCTTTACAATTTTGCCTTCTATAATTATTTTTGATGGCACATCGGGCTTTGAAAACTTCAGCGCATTGCTTATAAGGTTATACATAAGCTGGCGAAACTGAAAAGTAATAATATTGGCAGCGCAGAGCTCAGGAGTTTCAATGGTTGCATGTTTTTCCTGTATGGTATCTCTTAATTCGGTTTTTACTTCTTCAATAATTGCGCCCAAATCGGCTTTTTCAAACTTATGATCGGTGGTATTAATGCGTGAAAAGGCAAGCAAATCGTCAATAAGCTGCTGCATTCTTCCCGCCGCCAGTTGCATACGCTGAAAATTGTACTTACCTTTTTCAGACAGGTTTTTATCCTCATTCTCGAGTATAATGGTTACAAAGGTCTGTATCTTACGAAGTGGCTCCTGTAAATCGTGACTGGATATGTAGGTAAATGCAAGTAATTCTTTGTTGGCAATAACTAATTCGGCTGCGCGCTTCTCTTTTTCTTCGTTCTGAAAAGCCAGTTCTTTATTGGCTATGATCAACTCGGCTGCTCGCTTTTCCTTTTCTTCATTCTGGAATGCCAGTTCTTTATTGGCAATGATTAATTCGGCTGCACGTTTTTCTTTCTCCTGGTTTTGAAAAGCCAGTTCTTTATTGGCAATGATCAATTCCGCTGCACGCTTTTCTTTCTCCGCTGCACGCTTTTCCTTTTCTTCATTCTGGAAAACAAGTTCTTTATTGGCAATGATCAACTCGGCTGCGCGTTTTTCCTTTTCTTCGTTCTGAAAGGCCAGTTCTTTATTGGCTATAATTAATTCTGCAGCACGTTTCTCTTTCTCTTCGTTTTGAAAAACAAGTTCTTTATTAGCAATGATCAACTCGGCTGCGCGTTTTTCCTTTTCTTCTACCTGGAAAGCAAGTTCTATATTGGCAATACCCAGCTCTGCTGCACGTTTCTCTTTTTCCTCATCCTGAAATACAAGTTCTTTATTGGCAATACCCAACTCTGCTGCACGCTTGCCTTTTTCATCGTCCTGGAAAGCAAGTTCTTTGTTAGCAATACCCAGCTCTGCGGCACGCTTGCCTTTTTCGTCATCCTGAAAAGCGAGCTCCTTATTGGCAATACCCAGCTCTGCTGCACGTTTTCCTTTTTCTTCTTTTTGGAAAGCAAGTTCTTTATTGGCAATACCCAACTCGATTAAAAGTTTTTCCTTTTCTTCATTTTGGAAAGCGAGCTCCTGGCGAATAATTATTAACTCATCCCTGTCTGAATTGATTCCTGTTGTCATATTAAGTAATTAAACTGTTTTGTATGGTGAGCACAAAATTCTCTTGTGTTGGTTGTTCGATAACTCCCTCCGCAGTGAGCGCAAGCGATTGCTGTATTATTTTTTTGAATTGCGAAAACTCAGAAGGTTTGCGAATGAAATGCTGCGCCCCACTTTTGTAAAGCTGGTTCACAACTTCCTGTTCAAAGGAAGTGGAGAAGATAATTACAGGAAGCTGTTTGAGTTTTTCATTGAGCTTTATTTCTGTTAAACATTCGAAACCATTTTTGCGGGGCATATTTAAGTCGAGGAAAAGAACATCGGGTAACTCGTTTGTTTCATTAATAAGCAGTTGCATGAGTTGCTCGCCGTCATGTACTGCTGTCAGGTTGGCAGATAGCGCCAGTTCTTCCAATGCTTCTTTAAAAAAAATGCAATCGTCAAGGTCATCATCTGCAAGCAATATGTTTAATTTCTTTAAATTCATGCGTTAAGAATATACTTTACCTTTTTGTTTGACGATGTTGCTTCTGTAACTATAGGAAGTGCATGGCTAATAACCTCTTTTAATTGTGCAAAATCGCCCGGTTTGTGAATATATACATGCGCCCCGATTTTGAATATCGCGCTGATCTTATCAATTGAGTTGGATGTTGAAAACATAACCACTGGGAGGTCTTTCAATTTTTTATTATGTCTTATTTCAGACAAACATTCGAAGCCATTTTTGCGAGGCATATTAATATCAAGAAAAAGCACATCGGGAAGGCTCTTTTTCTCATGCTCAAGTAGTTGCATCAGTTCTTCTCCATCGTGTACTATAGTCAGGTGAGTAGATAATTTCAAATCTTCCAATGCTTCTTTGAAAAAAGTGCAGTCGTCTGTGTCGTCATCTGCAAGTAAAATGTTAAGTTTTTTTAAATTCATTAGGTTGGGGTGTTAATCAATTTGGGGTTTTAGAAATATTTTCTTCGTATACTTTTTTGTGTTTATAATATCGTTTCTACCCGTCCGTTAAGCGGTTTCTTTTCTGTTAATAATATAAGTGCATGATGAATAGCCTGTTTAAGCTTAGTAAGATCAGCGCTCTTACGAATAAATTCCTGCGCTCCCATCTTAGTGAGTGTATTTGTTATTTCTCTCTCAAAATCGAGGTTATGCGGATAGGCTATAGTAAATACAACTACAGAAAGTCCTTTCAGCTTTTCATTTCCTTTTATCTCTGCAAGGCATTCGAAACCTGTTTTACGGGGCATACTAAGGTCGAGAAAAAGAATATCAGGAAGGTTTTCTGAATTATCGGAAAGATACTTCATAAGATCTTCTCCATCCTGAACAGATATAAGATTAGTTGCAATGGGAAGCTCTTTTAAAGCTTTACCAAAAAACAAACAATCATCGCTATCGTCATCTGCAAGCAGAACATTAAGTGGAGCAGTTTCTTGTTTAGAATTCATACAATTATCAGAATACACAAAGCTCCTGATAATCAAACCATAAAGAGTTACACATTTCACGTAATCTCTTACATAATTCACAGGTTTTTAAACTAAGATTATTAGTAATTAGGGCAACCGGGCCGAGAACTCAAAAACAAACAAATTCAACTCCTCATACCCCACTCAATGCTTCTTCTATCCTCTTATCTGGGAATACCCAAACTAAAGCTACGACTACAAACAGGGCTTCTGAAATATAGGTATTGAAAAGTGCAACCGGAATAGCTGCTGCATAAAGAACTATGCTTATATAAGCTTTCATCTCCTGCCGTTTCATTGCAATTTTCATTTTTTCGGTCCATGGGTTATGCTTTTCAATAATTTTTTGAAGTATGGTCCATGCAAAGCCCGGTATTAGAAGTGCAATGGCATATACTATTACAGGCTCAGGGGCAAAATTACTTTCACTTACCCAACCTGTAACAAATGGTATGAGCGATAGAAAAAAAAGCAGGTTGAGATTTGCCACTAATATTGATCCTGTAACCTTCTCTACACAATGCACCAGGTGATGATGGTTACTCCAATAGTTTGCCACAAACCAAAAACTCTGCAGGTAGCAAAATATGGTCGGTAATTGAGTAAGTAAATCTTTAAAAGTGTTACCATGGGGCGCTTTAATATCAAGCACCATAATGGTTATTATTATAGCAAACATGCCATCGCTGAATGCTTCAAAACGCCCTTTCTTCATAAATAAATATTTGATGCAAGATTACAAATTTTAATCTTGTCTTCCAATCATCGCACAACCTTAACGGCCCTTACCCGGGAAGTATGCGCACTGAAATAACCCAGGGCATTATTTGAAATATTGGAAACCGGGTTGGCAGGAGTAACATTGGTTGAGCCCGATGCTTCACCCAATGTAGTAAGGTATTGATAAGTTCCTTTGTCTATACATTGCATTTCAATCTTGGCGCTATCACCCGCATTTAACCTGTGGCGTATAGGGTAAGCAATGTATTTGCCGTTGAAATACGAATCATCCAGAGCATTTATATTAGTAAGAAGGGTATCGTTCACCGTTTCAATAAAACGGTAATAGTTTGTTACACTTGCCGGATCCTGGAAAACCACTTCGGGTGTATAACTAGTGTCGTTACCACCCCTAAACCCACCAATACGCTGAACTACCACCAGCGTATCGAAGTTTACAACCTGTGGCATGGTACTTACCGAAGTATATGTTTGCCCATTAGCAACAACTTTAAGCGTATATGTTCTGCCTTGTACGCCCATGATTTTTTTTGTATTGTATGTACCTGCAGTCGAGGTTTCGTATAAAGTATCTACCGTGCCGGTATTATCGGCAATGGAAACAAAAGCGCCACTGATGGCAGGAAAGGTATTGGGCTGGCTGAAATTTACCGTTTGGCTCAGGGTAACTATATATGGCCCGGGCTGGTCGTTTAAATTACCTGTTATTACAATAGCAGGCGAAGCAGAGTTCAAATCGATATTAATTACCTTTTGGCACGAAGCAATAACTATTGCAACACCTATTAATATTATATATCTGCTGAATTTCTTCATACCCTTAAAACTTAAAATTATATGAAACCGAAGGAATTATACCAAATAGCGAAGTAAGCAAAGCCTGAGTTTCCTGCGGGTTATTAGGGTTTTGCTGGAATGTAATAGTGTAGGCGTTCCACCTGTCGTAAACATTATAAACTGAAAAGGCCCATTCGCCCTGGAAGCGGCCATGTTTTTTACATTTAAGTGTAACACCTATATCCATCCTGTCGTAGTCGGGCATACGGTAACCATTACGGCTGGTATAGTAATACATTACATTGCCACCTACCTCGTACTTGCCACTCGGGAAGGTTACAGGATAGCCTGTATTATATATCCATGTTGCCGAAATGGTTAATCTTTCATTCAGTTTGTAAATAATTACTACATCCACATCGTTGGTAATATCCTGTCTTGCCGGGTACCAGTTACCATTGTTAATTCCGGGTATTTGCAATTGAGTCTTTGAGTACGTATAACCCAACCAGCCTGTAAATTTCCCGAATTTCTTTTTAAAGAAGAGCTCTGCACCATAAGAACGCCCATTACCAAAAAGCAATTGGCTCTCGACACTTTGATTTAGCAATAGTTGTGCACCGTTCTTATAATCA